>Ga0316604_10000424_pt1 | contig 53297 bp, 46 predicted proteins | sample OWC_soil_day20_C_FD_207650 | JGI IMG/M metagenome (GOLD analysis project Ga0316604, IMG submission 207650) | Wetland soil microbial communities from Old Woman Creek delta, Ohio, United States - OWC_soil_day20_CT | ecosystem: Environmental > Terrestrial > Soil > Wetlands | place: USA: Ohio...
GGTGCCGCCCTGGTTGGCTGTTGCTCTGCTACCCAACCACCATTCCAGGCTGTTAAACCGCTCAAGAGACCCGATTCATCTCTGTAGTCTTTCTCCCTGCCGCAGCTGATTTTGCGCGAATCTGCCTTCGCTTGAGCCCCTGACAAGAAGTTGGTTTCAACCTTATCGTGTGTTGACAATGCGTTTTCAGGAAATTCCGCAGACACCGCGCTGGTATTTACATTCAAGACCCGAAAATCCCGTCACTTCCTATCAGGTTTTTCAATCCCTGACTGCCACAGGCAAAACATTGATCGCCAGTCTCGATCGATGCGTGGTTGTATTGATCCATCTGCCGATCATTGTCCGCATTCCATTGATTTTTATCGTTTTATTCCCGTGCGTTGGGATGCGAAACGGTACAAATATTGATACTCCTTCATCTTGATGGGGTTGCAAGTCGCCTGTTGCATGCGTTTGTGGGTGTGATGGGTCATCAGTTTTAGTTATGTCCCATGAAGAGATGCTCAAGTTTTAACAAAAGTGGATTGATTTATGCGGAATTTGTGCTAGGCTATCAACGTGTTGAACAGGTTTACTGGTAGTGATGATCGCTGTTTAGATCTTTCGGGCAACTGTTTTGGGGTTTTGACTATTCATTCCTTCTGAGGAGAGCACCGTGAAGCAAAAAATTAAGGCGTTATCTGGTTTGGTTTTGGCGAGCGCATTCGCGATGACAGCTGTGCATGCGCGTGATTTTCGAACCGCGATCGTTCATCCACTCGACTATCCGGCGTCGGTAGCGTTGAAGCATATGGGAGAGGAACTTTCAGCAGAAACCAAAGGGAAGTACGGTGTAAAAGTCTATGGAAGCAGTACGCTTGGCTCGGCCAAAGATGCGGTTGAGCAGGTGAGAATTGGTGCCATCGACATGACATGGATCAGCGCAACGGATTTCAATCAAATGCTGCCTGAAACGGTTATCCCCACACTGCCGTTTTTGTTCCGTGATATTGAGCATTTCCGCAAGGTAATGTACGGCCCCATTGGTGATGAAATCCTGGCCTCGTTCGAGAAGGTTGGATTTGTCGCGTTGTCCACGTATGAAGCGGGGTCACGCTCGTTCTATGCCAAGAAACCAATTCGTTCCATTACGGATATGAAGGGCTTGAAGGTTCGCGTCATTCCATCAGACATGTGGCTGAGTGTTATGGATGCATTGGGTGCAAATGCGACGCCGATTCCTTACGCAGAACTCTATACCGGGCTGAAAACTGGCCTGGTGGACGCAGCTGAAAACAATTATCCCTCCTACGAAACCGCCAAGCATTACGAATCGGCGCCTGTATATAGCGAAACTCAGCATGTCATGGCGCCTGAAATGCTGGTTTTTTCGAAAAAAGTCTGGGATACCCTCTCCAAGGAAGATCAGGCAGCCATTCGTAAAACAGCCAGAAGCTCCATGCCTTATTACGTCAAGCTGTGGACTGCAAAGATGGATGATTCGAAGAATACCCTGATTAAAAAGGGTGTGAAGTTTGTTGAGAAAAACGAAATTAACCACAAATCGTTCGCGGATGCACAAAAGCCGGTTTGGGACAAGTATGCAAACACTCCGGAACTAAAATCCCTGCTTCAGAGAATTGTTAATACGAAGTAAATGCATGTTTCAGGAAGTGGAAACAAACCGTAATTTCCATATACACAAGGGCACAGTTTTCGTGCCTTTGTGTTGCCTTCTTGGGGGATAAAATGAATTGGTTAACCCGCGTTAATGCCCGACTATCGCGTTGGGCCATGTATATAGCCGTATCTTGCCTTCTGGGTATTGTTGGCACAGTTTTGGGGTCGGTGATCTGGCGTTATGGGTTGAATAATGCGCCTTCGTGGTCGGAACAGGTTGCTCTGTTGTTGGTCATCAATGTCGCCATGTTTGCGGCTGCTGCAGCGATAAGGGATGAAGGCCACATCGGCATGGAGTCCATGGTTGGCTTACTGCCGGATAAAATGCAATTCTGGATTGGCAATGTGAATGGCTACCTCACGATTATTTTTGGAATCGCACTTGTCTGGCTCGGCCTCCTGATGGCCGTCGCTGTTTTTCCGACCAGAATTCCATCTCTGGGTATTAGGGAATCATGGCGATATGTGCCGGTCATCATTTCCGGCGTTCTGATGATACTGTTTTCAATTGAACATCTGATTGCGATGTTTACTGATAAGAAGGTCATTCCATCATGGCACTAACCGTCCTCTGTCTGACATTTCTTCTCTTTCTGCTGCTTGGCTTGCCCGTTTCGGTAGCGATCGCGCTAAGTTGCCTTTCCACATTCTGGGTCGAGGGCTTCCCCCTGGAACTTGCGTTGCAGAACATGATTTCAGGAATGAATGTGTTTTCATTCCTGGCCATTCCCTTTTTCATATTTTCCGGGGAATTGATGCTGCATGGTGGAATCGCGGACAAGATCGTCAATTTTGCACGCAACATGGTTGGCCACTGGCGTGGCGGGTTGGGTATGGCCAACGTTGTGGCATGCACGATTTTTGGTGGAATTTCTGGCTCCCCTACGGCGGATGTATCCGCGATGGGTGGGGTCATGATCCCGATGATGAAGAGGGAAGGTTACAGTGCAGATTATGCCGTCAATGTAACGACGCACGCAGCCTTGGCTGGAGCACTCATGCCCACTTCGCACAACATGATTATCTATGCCTTTGCCGCCTCGAGTACCAGTGGCATGTTGGCTGGTACCAACATCATGAGCAAGGGTGTTTCCATCGGGGAACTGATGTTTGCGGGAGTTTTGCCGGTGCTTGTGCTGATGGTTTGCATGCTGTGTGCCGCCTACTGGGTTGCCCTGAAAGAAGGGTATCCGCTCCGTGATGGCTCAACCATCTTGGACAAGTTTCCGGGATGGAAAGCGGTGCTGATCTCTCTCGTTGCCGCCCTTCCTGGAATGTTCGTTGTCATCATTATTCTTAGCTGCATCATTATGGGGATCACTACTGCGACAGAAGCTGCGGGTATTGCGGTCACCTATTCGCTGCTGTTGACTTTCATCGGTTATCGCACGATGAACTGGAACAAGCTGATGATGGCTACGGCCAAGGCTGCGAAAACGACAGGCATCATATTGTTACTGATCGGTGTGAGTACGATGCTTCAGTACATCATGGCAGTTCTTGAAGTGCCCGATAGAACGGCGCAAATGCTGCTTGGTACGACAAGCAATCCGTATGTCATGTTTTTCCTGATCAATTTGATTCTTTTCCTCTTGGGAACGTTCATGGATATGGCTGCAACTATCCTGATCTGCACCCCGCTCTTTCTGCCGCTGGCTTTGAAAATGGGCATGGGCCCAGTCCAGTTTGGCATCGTCATGCTGCTTAATTGCGCACTGGGTTTGAATACACCTCCAGTCGGTGGTACGCAATTTGTCGGTTGCGCTATCGGCGGTGTATCCATTGAACAAGTCATGAAGAGCATTACGCCATTTTACGGTGCTTTATTTGCTGTGATGGCTGTGGTCACTTATGTGCCATGGTTTTCAACCTGGATACCCACCCTGATAACGGGATCACAGGTTTTCTGATTTAAAAAATCATTCAATAATTGTCGTGAAAATTGGCTAGTTTCCTAGCCCGGGCGGAGCACATCCTGCGCAAACTGAATGAGAGCAGTATCAAACATGTTCGAATTTCAAGTGCGGGACACCCATTGATTTGTTTGGCGATTGCGATTCATGGCACTTGGTAAAAAGGAAAGAATGTATGGCGCATTCTTCCTTCTAGGGTCGATCAATGGCAGCCTTTTTATATTAAGGACAAAAAATGAGTAACCTTTGGAAAAATGACGATGAACTCTTTGCATTGGTAAAAGAGAAACTTTTTGTTGCACTTGTTGGCGATGTTCTAGACAAAATGGGATGCCAGCATCAGTTTCTGCCTGCAAAATTGAAACCTATTCAAAACAATATGGTAATCATCGGGCGTGCAATGCCGGTTCTTGAAGCTGATTATTTTGCCGAAAAAGTCGAGGGTAATTCACCAGTTTCAAATCGCCCATTCGGATTGATGTTTGAAGCGCTGGACGATTTGAAAAAAAACGAAGTCTATATCTGTACCGGCTCTTCGCACTGTTATGCCCTGTGGGGTGGCCTGATGTCTACCCGTGCAATGAAATGTGGGGCGGCGGGTGCAGTGGTCTATGGATATCACCGAGACTCCAACGAGATTGAGCGCCTTGGATTTCCTGTTGCCTCTGTTGGTAGTTACGCCCAAGACCAAGGGCCACGCGGCAAGGTTGTTGATTGGCGTGTTCCGATTGAAATTGATGGTGTCCGCATCAATAACGGCGACATTATATTCGGCGATCGTGATGGCATTCTGGTTATTCCGTCTGATAAGGCTGAAGAAGCTTTTTCTGGTGCGCTTGAAAAAGCAAAAGGCGAGAACAAGGTGCTAAAAGCCCTTCAAAAAGGGATGCCGACAGTAGAAGCTTTTGAAACATTTGGCATCATGTAGTGCATCAACAATAAATTTTCTGTTTTAGTGTTGATGTGACCTTTTTTTAAAAATATTGGCTCGGTATTACACTAATTAAAGGATTTACCATGTCGAACGCAAATGCATTTTCTTTGGAAGGAAAAACAGCCCTGATCACTGGTGCGGCCAGCGGGTTGGGGTACGCGATGGCTCAGTGCATGATATCAAGCGGGGCCAAAGTCATCATTGCCGATCTGGATGCAGAGAAAGCAAAAAGCGCGGCGCAGAGTCTTGGACCTAAAGCGTACTGGTCCCAATTTAATGTAGTGAATACGGATAAAACCGAGCAGTGGGTTTCCGATCTTATTCACGAGCACAAGACGATTGATATCCTGGTTAACAATGCCGGCAATCATTGCAAGAAAACCATCGAAGACATGACTGTTGCTGATTTTGAATCGGTACTTGATGTTCATGTGGTTGGGGCGTTTTCCGTCACTAAAGCTTTGGTTCCCCATTTGAAGAAGCAAGGAAAGGCATGCGTTCTTTTCACGGCATCGATGACTTCCTTCATGGGAATGCCAAATGTTGCCGGTTATTCCGCAGCAAAATCGGCCTACCTGGGATTGATTCGTGGGCTTGCAACCGAGCTGGCTCCGAATGGCGTACGTGTAAATGGCATTGCGCCCGGCTGGATCGATACGCCAATGCTGAGAAAGGCAATTTCCGGGGATGATGAGCGAAAGAACAAAATTCTTGGTCGTACTCCGATGAAGTGCTTCGGTTCGCCTGAAGATATTGGCTGGGCAGCATGCTACCTTGCAAGCGATGCTGCAAAATTTGTCAATGGCCATGTCCTGGTTGTTGATGGTGGCGCATTGATTGGATTTTGATAAATCCGGTAAAAATGTGAGGTGTTCTATGAGTAAAAAGGCTTTGTTACTGCACGGTGATGATAATTGCGCCGTTGCTCTGATGGATATATGCAAGGGAGATTTGGTGGCGTTTGAAGGGAATATTCTCACGGCGCTGGATGATATATCCATCGGTCACAAAATGGCTGTCAGTAATATCAGTACGGGTTCGAAAGTTTATAAATACGGCGCTGCAATTGGTTCTGCGACAAAGCCAATACTTAGAGGCGAGCATATTCACACACAGAATCTGGTCAGTGATTACATTATCGGTTTCCATCGTTAAATTAATTTGCAGAAGGTAACAACATGTTAGGTTACTTACGGAAAGATGGACAACTTGGAATACGAAATACCGTACAGGTAGTATTCCTTGTCGAGTGTGCACACCATGTGGCGAAGAAAATTTCCGAGTCGTTTTCCGATGATGTGCAATATTTTGGATTCCCGGGATGTTATCCCTCGGATTACGGTTATCGCCTGGTTGAGAGGCTTTGCACGCATTCAAATGTCGGCGCTGTATTGCTTGTCTCGCTTGGTTGCGAGTGTTTTGATCGGAAACGTCTTGAAAAAGACATAAATGAGTCTGGCCGAATTTGCCATACTCTGGTTATTCAAGAAGAAGGGGGCACTAGCGCGACAATATCCAAAGGCCGATTGATCGTTGAGGACATGGTAAGAGAAATATCAAAGACCGAGCGGCGAAATATGGCCTTCAGTGATCTGATTATCGGCACGGTCTGTGGCGGTTCTGATGGTACCAGTGGTATTACAGGGAATCCTGCAGTGGGGCGAGCCTTCGATAAATTGCTTGCCAGTAATGCCATTTGCATATTTGAAGAAAGTGGCGAACTTATCGGGTGCGAGCCGCACATGATGAGTAGAGCGGCTAACGATCAGGTTAAGGAAGATATTGATCAAGCCATGCTCAAAGCCAGAAATTACTACTCAACGATGGGGCTGGGGAGTTTTTCAAATGGTAATGCAGAAGGCGGGTTGACGACACTTGAAGAAAAATCGCTCGGTGCTTATGCAAAATCCGGTAATGGCAAGATAACTGGAGTAATTAGACCCACCCAGCGCCCAACAGGTCCCGGGCTTTATTTGATGGATGTCGTTCCGGATGGTGAACCTCGCTTTGGGTATCCGAACATATGTGATACCTCGGAAATTATCGAGTTGATTGCAACAGGCTGCCATATGGTGTTGTTTACCACGGGGCGCGGTTCTGTAATTGGCTCTGTTATATCTCCCGTCATAAAAGTATGCAACAACCCGGTAACCTATAAGAATTTGCACGGGGATATGGATATTAATGCGGGAAAAATAATCAGCGATGGTTTGAGCCTTGATGTAATTGCGGACGAAATAGTGAATCTGGTTGTTGATGTTGTTTCTGGGGAGAAAACAAAGGCAGAAAAAGTCGGGCATGCCGAGTTTGTTTTGACCTACAAAGACTTTGATTTCGACAAGACCAGTTGCCAATTTGCCTGATAAATATCTGAATTTCACTTCCACCAATTCTGGCTGAATGATTTAGGGGATGCATTGTGAAGATTGTCAAATTCGAAACGTGGTGGGTTAAACGAGATCAATGTCTTTTTGATAAAAAAAGGCAAGGCAAAAGCAGCATGCCATGGGATGTTGTTGTCTTGAAAATAACAACTGACAATGGCATCGAGGGATTGGCAACCGCCTTGGCTGCTCGGTCTGGCACGGTAACGGAAGCCTATCTTCAAGAAAATGTGGGGCCTATATTGCTGGGGCGAGACCCTCACGATAGAGAAGCTATTTGGCAAGAGTTGTGGAATATCGACAGACATTTAGCCTTCTTTCCTGTGTATTTGACCGGTCCGGTTGATGTGGCGTTGTGGGATATTGCGGCCAAAGCAGCCGGGTTGCCGCTGTATAAATATCTTGGCGCATACCGGAAAACGTTACCTGTTTATGCCAGTGGACTTTTTCATGACACCGTTGATGAATACGTTGAAGAAGCCCTGCGTTACAAGGCTGCCGGCATCCGTGCCTACAAGGCGCACCCGCCTGGACCCGTTGAAAAGGATATGCGGATTCACCAAGCGCTACGCGAAGCTGTGGGTGATGACTTTATATTGCTCACGGATCCCGTTGCTGAATACAGTTTGGATGAGGCAATCAAGGTTGGCAGGCAATTGGAAAAGTTGAATTATCTGTGGTTTGAAGAGCCGTTCAGGGATTTTGAATTGTATAAATACACCGAACTATGCAAGACCTTGGATATTCCAATTGCTGCGACGGAAACCACGCGTGGCTGTCACTGGGGTGTTGCTCAATCCATCGCGCAGCATTCGGCTGATATTGTCAGGGCTGATGTTTCGTGGAAGAACGGAATTACAGGAACTTTGAAAATCGCACACTTGGCAGAAGCTTTTGGTTTGAGATGCGAAATCCATACAACAACAATGAATTACATGGATATTGTCAATCTCCATGTATCCTGCGCGATCCGCAACTGCGAATATTTTGAGTATTTCGTACCTGAAGATAATTTCCAATTGCCGATGAAAGGGAAGTTGCCTATTAACGAACAAGGCATCATAACCGTTCCGGAAGGGCCCGGCGTGGGAGTTGAGCTTGATTGGGAGCTGATCGAACGCCAATGTGTATCTCATAAGGTTATCGAATTGTAATTGTCGTGTGAGTTAAACGGTTGTAGACAGCTAAATGGATAATCATGATGAAGATGAATGTCGAGCATGTAAGCACTGAAGATTTGCAGACGGTTCTGGGTGAGATAATGGATGCCGTGGAAATAACGGATATTCATACTCACATTTACCCGGAAGCCTTCAAGGAATTGTCATTATGGGGTATTGATGAGTTGTTGACTTACCATTACCTTGTGGCTGAGTATTTTCGTTTTTCTGATATGGATTACGACGCTTTCTTTGATTTGCCAAAGTCCAGGCAGGCAGAGCTTATTTGGGATAAGCTTTTTGTCGAGAACTCACCGGTTAGCGAAGCTGCACGCGGATTGCTGACGATACTGAATAAGCTGGATTTGGATGTCGCTGCGCGTGATTTATCCGCCTACCGGAAATATTTCTCTTCCTTGAATCATCATGATTATATTGGCAAGGTATTTGAACTGGCCGGAATCAAGGATGTGGTCATGACCAATGATCCGTTTGATGATGTTGAACGTGGTTTTTGGGAGTCCGTCGGGAATAAGGATGCAAGATTCAAGGCGGTATTAAGGCTTGATCCCTTGCTAAATGATTATAAAAATACATCTCGGCGCCTGGTTGAGTGGGGGTATGCCGTAGAAGAAACTCTGAACGATAAATCAATCAGCGAAATCAAGCGGTTCTTAACCGATTGGGTCCAAAAGATTGATGCCTTGTATGTGGCGGTTTCACTGCCACCGGATTTTTTCTATCCAGAAGATACATCCCGAGGGAGGTGCATAAACGAATGTATCCTGCCGATTTGTAAAGAACTGGGATTGTCTTTTGCCTTGATGGTAGGCGCCAAACCGGCGGTAAACCCGAAAATAAGGGTTGCTGGCAGTAGTGTTGGAAAATCCAATGTGACCGCTATCGAGAACTTGTGCCGAGCGTGGCCCGACAATAAATTCCTCGTTACGATGCTTTCCCGGGAAAATCAGCACGAGCTTTGTATCCTGGCAAGAAAATTCAGGAACCTGTTGCTGTTTGGCTGCTGGTGGTTTTTAAACAATCCGGTCATTATCGAAGACATGACCAGAATGCGAATGGAAACATTGGGTTTTTCTTTTGTTCCACAACACTCGGATGCGCGGGTGATCGATCAGCTGATCTACAAATGGAGTCACTCAAAAACCATCATGCAGAAGGTGTTGTTTGATAAATACAAAGATTTGCTGGATACAGGATGGAAACTGACCAAGGAAGAGATCTCCCGCGATTTGGAAAACTGGTTGGGAAAAACCTTTTGGAATTTTATTGGGCGAGAATATCGCTGAAATGAAATTGGGTTGTTGGTTAGAATTGATCGTTTTTAGTGATAAGCAGGTTTTTCAGTGAATCTCGGGGCGGCGTTGGTGTGCCATGGCCGCCCCATTTTGTGTGTTCGTTTCCGCCTGCTGTTCAGATTTTGCTGTCTGGCTGTGGTGCCACACCGTTTCGCTTGGTGCGCCTTGCGCACTCTGCTCCGCGCTTCCGGTAGAATCGCGTTTTGGTTTCATATAACAAGATTCCCGCCATGAACGCAGAAACACCCGTCGTCAGCAATTTCCTCCGCAATATCATCGATGCGGACCTCGCCGCCAACAAGTTCGCCAGCCGCCGCTGGGGCGGTGGTCCCGGCGATGCCGCCAGTCATGCTGCCGGCGTGGCCGATCCGGCCAAGATCCGCACCCGTTTTCCGCCGGAGCCCAACGGCTACCTGCATGTGGGCCATGCCAAGTCGATCTGCCTGAACTTCGGTCTGGCGCGCGATTACGATGGCGTCTGCCACATGCGCTTTGACGATACCAACCCGGAAAAGGAAGACCAGGAATACGTCGATTCGATCCTGGATGCGATCCAGTGGCTGGGTTTCGGTTGGGACAAGTTCGGCCAGAGCCACCTGTTCCACGCCAGCGATTACTTCGGCTTCATGTTCCGCGCCGCCGAATACCTGATCGAAGCCGGTCACGCCTATATCGACCAGCAAACAGCCGAAGAGATGCGCGCCAATCGTGGCGATTTCACCACGCCCGGCACCGATAGCCCATTCCGCAACCGCCCGGCAGCCGAATCGCTGGCGCTGTTCCATGAAATGCGCGACGGCAAGCATGCCGATGGCAGCATGGTGCTGCGCGCCAAGATCGACATGGCTTCTCCGAACATCAATATGCGCGATCCGGCGATCTACCGCATCCGCCATGCCGAGCATCACCGTACTGGCAACGCATGGTGCGTGTACCCGATGTACACCTTCGCCCATCCAATCGAGGATGCGCTGGAGCAGATCACCCATTCGATCTGCACGCTGGAATTCGAAGACCAGCGCCCGTTCTACGACTGGCTGCTCGCGCGTTTGGCCGAAGGCGGCCTGCTCGCCGATCCGCTGCCGCACCAGTACGAATTCGCCCGCCTGAACCTGACTTACGTGATCACCAGCAAGCGCAAGCTGATGCAGCTCGTCACCGAAAATCACGTCGAAGGCTGGGACGATCCGCGCATGCCGACCATTGTTGGCCTGCGCCGTCGCGGCTACACACCGGAAGCGATCCGCCTGTTCTGCGACCGCATCGGCGTGACCAAGGCCGATACCTGGATCGACTATTCGATCCTGGAAGGCGCGCAGCGCGATGATCTGGAAGAAAAAGCCGCGCGCGCGATGGTCGTGCTCGATCCGCTGAAGCTGAAGCTGACCAACTGGGATGCGCTGTTTGGCGCGAATCATGCCGAGCCATGTTCCGCTCCGGTGCACCCGCACCACGAGGAGATGGGCCGCCGCGAATTCAATCTGACCCGCGAAATATGGATCGAGCGCGAGGATTTCCAGGAAGTGCCGGAAAAGGGTTTCCGCCGCCTGTTCCCGGAAAACATGGCGCGACTCAAGTACGGTTACGTGATCAAGTGCACTGGCTGCGAGAAGGATGCCGACGGCAACGTGACCGCCGTGCTGGCCGAGATCGTTCCCGATACCAAGAGCGGCACGCCGGGCGCGGACAGCGTCAAGGTCAAGGGCGTGATCACCTGGGTATCCGCGAGCGAAGGACTGGCCGCCGAAGTGCGCCTGTACGACCGCCTGTTCGTGGAGGCGCAGCCCGATGCCGGTGGCCGCAACTTCCTCGATGCCCTGAATCCAAATAGCAAGCAGGTTGTCACCGCGTTTGTCGAACCGGGTCTTGCACAAGCCAAGGCCGGAGTGAGCTTCCAGTTCGAGCGCCACGGCTATTTCGTTGCCGACCGCAAGGATCACGGCGCGGGCAAGATCGTGTTCAACAGAACGGTGACGCTGAAGGATTCGTGGGGCAAGTAATGTCGGAACTGGCGTATCTGCGCGGCTATCCCGAGTCCGTGCTGCAGCAGGTGCGCCGGTTGCTGGCGAGCGGCGAGCTCGCCGGCCATTTGGCCAGGAAATACCCGGATGGCCACGCCGTGCAGAGCGACAAGGCGCTGTATGCGTATGCGCAGGAGATGAAAAACCGCTTCCTGCGCAACGCGCCGCCGCTCAACAAGGTTCAGTACGACAGCCGGATCAACGTGGTGCAGAACGCGCTCGGCCTCAACAGCGCGATTTCGCGCGTGCAGGGCGGCAAGCTGACCGCCAAGAACGAGATCCGCGTGGCCTCGCTGTTCAAGTCCGCGCCGGCGGCGTTCCTCGCCATGATCGTCGCGCATGAGCTCGCGCACCTGAAAGAGAGGAATCACGACAAGGCGTTCTACCAGCTCTGCTGCCATATGGTGCCGGATTACATGCAGCTGGAGTTTGACTTGCGCCTCTATCTGACCCTGCAAGCACAAAACGTACTGGACTGATCCACTCGATCTATCCAAGTCGGGTTATCTACGCGCCACAATTTACCGAGTTCCTCATGACCAAAACCTACGAAATCCGCCCCGGCCAGTCGGTCGAACTCCTGAAAGAGCTGCATATCCTGACCCGCGACGGCAAGATGAATCAGGACAGCCGGCGCAAGCTCAAGCAGGTGTATCACCTGTTCCAGTTTATCGAGCCACTGCTCAAGGAGGCGCAGCAGGAGCATGCCGATATCAACGTCGTCGATCACGGCGCGGGCAAGTCCTATCTGGGCTTCATCCTGTACGACCTGTTCTTCAAGGAACATGCGCCGGCGGGCCGGATCTGGGGCATCGAAACCCGCGACGAGCTGGTCGCGCATACGCGCGAACTCGCTTCCCGGCTGGGTTTTGCGGGGATGCATTTTCTGAATCTGTCGGTGGCCGATTCGATGACGTCGACCGAGTTGCCGGCGCAGATCGATATTGTCACCGCGCTGCACGCCTGCAATACCGCGACCGACGATGCGATCCGCTTCGCGCTGCAAAAAGAGGCCTGCTTTATCGTGCTGGTGCCGTGCTGTCAGGCCGAGGTCGCCGCGACGCTGCGCAAGAACAAGGGACGCGCGCTGAAATCGCCGCTGACCGAGCTGTGGCGCCACCCGATCCATACGCGCGAATTCGGCAGCCACCTGACCAACGTGTTGCGCTGCCTGCAACTCGAAGCGCACGGCTACCAGGTCAACGTGACCGAACTCGTTGGCTGGGAGCATTCGATGAAGAACGAGTTGATCATCGCCACCCGCAAGAATGCGCCCAATCAACGCGCCGCCGAGCGCCTGCAGGAAATCCTGGCGACGACGGGCCTGGAAGAGTTGTCCGAGCGGTTTTTCACCGAAACGGCATGAGCGTGGACAAGACAATGCGAACCATACGCTGGGGCATGATCGGTTGCGGTGATGTCACCGAGGTGAAAAGCGGGCCGGGTTTCTACAAGGCCGCGCATTCCACCTTGCTCGGCGTGACCAACCGCACGCTGGCCAAGGCCGAGTCATATGCACAGCGTCACGGCGTTCCCAAGGTATATCCCGATGCAGCCGCCTTGCTGGCCGATCCCGAGATCTGTGCCGTTTACATCGCCACGCCGCCTGCCGAGCACAAGGCATTGACCCTGCTGGCCGCCGCAGCCGGCAAGCATGTGTATGTGGAAAAGCCGATGGCGCTGAACCACGCCGAGTGCGAGGAAATGATCGCCGCCTGCCAGGCGGCCGGGGTGCGGCTCTATGTGGCGTTCTACCGCCGCGCGATGCCGCGTTTCCTGCAGATCAAGGACTGGATCGAGCAAGGCGCGATCGGCACGGTCTGTACCGTGAGCGTTCTGCAACGCCAGAAGCCGGCACCGGCGGAACTGTCGCCCGACACCATGCCCTGGCGCCTGAAGCCCGAAGTGGCCGGTGGCGGCAAGTTCCTCGATATGGGCGTGCATGTACTCGATATCCTCGCGTTCTGGTTCGGCCCGATCAGCGACGTGCACGGTGAGGCCAGCAATCGCGCCGGCCTGTACGCGGTCGAAGACACGGTCACGGCGAACTGGCGCCATGCCGGCGGCGTGTCGGGCGTCGGCAACTGGTGCTATGTCGGCCACGACGAAGCCGACCGGGTGGAGATCACCGGCACGCATGGTCGGATCGAGTTTGAATTCTTTGCCGATACCCCGCTGCGCCTGATCACGGCGGCCGGTGTGCAGGAAATGACAATCTGCAATCCCACGCATGTGCAGCAGCCGTTTATCCAGAGCATTGTCGACGAGCTCAACGGCGTGCGCGCCTGTCCCGGCGATACGTTGATTGCGGCGCAGGTCAGTGCCGCGGCTGATTCGATTCTGGCGGCTTATCGCCAGCGTTTCGCCTAATCGCAGTCTAGATTTAACAGATACGTGCCATTCACTGCAGGAGCCTCCATGTCCACCCCCTTGCTGATTGCCAAAAATGCCCAGGCCGAATTGAATCTGCAGTCTGCGTTGGCCAACCGCCACGGTCTGATTGCCGGCGCGACCGGGACCGGCAAGACCGTCACACTGCAGAAGCTGGCCGAATCTTTCGCGCACATTGGCGTGCCGGTGTTCATGGCGGATGTGAAGGGCGATTTATCCGGTATCGGTGCGGCGGGGGAGTTGAAGCCCAAGATCAAGGAACGGCTCGATCAGCTGGGTGTTGCCGACTGGGAGCCGGCCGCCTGCACGGCGGTGTTCTGGGATGTGTTCGGTACCAGCGGCCACCCGGTTCGCGCCACGGTTTCCGACATGGGGCCGTTGCTCTTGGCGCGTCTACTGAACCTGAACGAAGTCCAGGCCGGCGTGCTGCAGCTTGTTTTTAAGATTGCCGATGATAGCGGCCTGCTGCTGCTCGACCTGAAAGACCTGCGCGCGATGGTGCAGTTCGTCGGGGACCATGCCAAGGAATTCACCACGCAGTACGGCAATATCTCGGCCGCCAGCATCGGCGCGATTCAGCGCGGTTTGCTGGTGCTGGACGAGCAGGGCGCTGACCAGTTCTTTGGCGAGCCGATGCTCAATATCGCCGACATGATGCAGACCGACAGCGCTGGACATGGCGTCATCAATATCCTGGCCGCGGACAAGCTCTATCAGTCGCCCAAGCTGTATGCCACCTTTCTGCTCTGGTTGCTGGCCGAATTGTTCGAGCAATTGCCGGAAGTGGGCGATCTGGATAAACCCAAATTCGTGTTCTTCTTCGATGAGGCGCACCTGCTGTTCACCGATGCGTCGCCGGCTCTGCTGGAAAAGATCGAGCAGGTGATCCGCCTGATCCGCTCCAAGGGCGTGGGCATCTATTTCGTGACGCAAAACCCGCTCGATATCCCGGAAACCGTGCTTGGACAACTAGGCAACCGGGTGCAGCACGCGTTGCGCGCCTTTACGCCACGCGACCAGAAGGCGGTCAAGGTTGCAGCGGAAACCATGCGCCAGAATCCGCAGCTCGATACCGAAAGCGCGATCACGCAACTCGCGGTGGGCGAAGCGCTGATCTCGTTCCTGGATGCCAAGGGCACGCCTTGCATGGTCGAGCGCGCCTTCGTGCTGCCGCCGGTTTCGCGCATCGGCCCCTTGAGTGCGGACGAGCGCAACGCAGCCATCAATCATTCACTGGTCTACGGTGTGTATGAAGAGGCGCTGGACCGCGAATCCGCTTATGAAAAACTCAGCCAGAGTGTGCCCGGTGCCTACCAGGGTACGCCGGCACCTGCCACCCCCGGGTCGGCACCATCCGCGGGCGGCGGGCTGCTGGGCGGTGCGCTGGGCGAAATCCTGTTTGGCCGTACCGGCCCGCGCGGCGGCGTGCAGGATGGGCTGGTGCAGACCGCTGCGAAGAGCGTCGTTCGCACGATGGGCTCGGCGGTGGGGCGCGAGATCGTGCGAGGGGTGCTCGGCTCGATTTTCGGCGGGCGGCGCTGATCAGTCGTTTAACTCTCGGAAATGGGGGAGTCATGAATTTGGAAAAAGTGATTTTCGGTTTCTTTGTGATTCTGGCTTTCACCCTCAACTTCGGGTTTTTCATTGGTGGTATCGATAACCCGCAGGTTCACCATCCGGGACACCTGTTCGCCGCGGTGGTGATCAACCTCGTGGCGCTGGTGATGAAGTTCGGTGATCGCACCCATATCGGCGCCACGCATCTGGCAACCAGCCTGGTGGCCATGTTGCAATTGTTTGCCGCTGCGCTGGTCTGGATGTGGCATCTATATATCAGCGCTCTGCCGATGGATGGTCCGACGATGTCGGTAGTGGTTTCGCTCAGTGGTGGTGCGCTGGCGGCCAATATCATCTCGGTGGTCCTGCTGATCAGCGAAACTCTGCGCCAGACGCGCTGAACGGAAAGATCGTGTTGTGAACGATATCCTGTTCGTGATCCTGCGCCGGCTGCGCCGACCGCTGATCGTGCTGATCATCGCCTACGCGATTTCGGTCTGGGGACTCGTGCTGATTCCCGGTCGCGATGCGGCCGGCAATGTCGTTCATCTGGGGTTTTTCCACGCCTTTTATATTGTCAGCTACACCGCGACCACCATCGGTTTTGGCGAGATTCCGCATGCTTTTACCGATGCGCAGCGCGTCTGGACGATCTTCTCGATCTACCTCTCGGTGATTTCATGGGCCTATGCGCTGGGCAGTATTTTTCATCTGGCGCGCGATCAAACCTTTCTCGATGCCATCACCCGGCGCCGCTTCGCTACGCAAGTCTGGAGCATGGAGGAACCGTTTGTGCTGATCGTCGGCTACGGCCAGAGCGGCATCATGCTGGCGCGCATGCTCGACCGTACCGGGCAGCGCATGGTGATTGTCGAGTTGCGCACGCAGCGCGCTTCGAGTATTGAGATCGACGAGTTCGAGCACCCGCCGTTGTTTCTGGCAGCCGATGGACGTTTGCCCGATGTTCTGGTCGATGCCGGCGTGACGCACCGCAAATGCCTGGCAATGGTGGCATTGGCCGGCGATGACGATTCCAACCAATCGGTGGCGATTGGCGGCACGGTGCTCAACCCTTCGCTGCGCATCATCGCGCGCGTGCATTCGCAAATTGCGCGCGCCAATATGGAATCGTTCAGGAAAATCGAGCTGATCAATCCGTTCGAGGCATTTGCCAACAATATGCGCCTGGATATGGGAGCGCCTGACAAGCTGCGCGTGGTCGAGTGGCTGTCCGGATTGCCGGGTGGCGCTCGGCCCAGCCCTTTGAATATGCCGATGGGGCACTGGGTGATCTGCGGGTTCGGCAGTTTTGGCCGTTATGTGGCGGACGCTTTCGACAAGGCTGGCGTGACCTGGACAGCGATCGACAACGATCCCTCCGTGCACTGCAATAACCCGGCCATCCTGCACCATGGCGATGCGCAGGAGAATTTGCGCGAAGCAGGAATAGAGCGCGCAGTGGGCCTGATTGCCTGTACCGATCGCGATGCGGTGAATCTGGCGACAGTGACGCGTGCTCGGGCGCTCAACCCGAATCTCTACGTGGTGATTCGCCAAATCAACGTGGCCAATGCCAGCCTGATCGACGCTTCGATGGCCAATCTGCGCTTTATCCGGGCGGAGGTGGTGTCGCACAAGGTCCGGCAATTGCTGACTTCGCCTTTGTTGATCCGCTTCCTCGGGCATCTGGACGAAGATCAGGGCGATCTGGCGCAACGGACAGGAGCATCGCTGGAAACGCATGTCGGTGAAAATGTCCCCTTCATGTGGGTATTCGATTGCTATGCGTCTTACCGCGGCCTGCGCGAAGCGCTGGCGCCGGAAGTCGACCCGCCGTTGACCATCGGCGATCTGTTGATCGATCCGGAAAATCCGCCGCAACGTCTTGATGCGGTGGCTTTGCTGCTGTTGCGCAAGAAAACCGAAATCCCTCTTCCTGCCGAAAATACCCGCCTGCTCTCCGGCGATCGAGTGTTGTTTGCCGGCCTGCGCGGCGTGGAAGCCACGCAAGAGCGGTTCCTGCTGGAACCCAGCCCATTGGAATATGTCCGAACCGGGATCGAGCCGCCGCGCAGCTGGCTGTTCCGCCGTTTGCTGCGGCAAGACAGCAAGGATTCCGAGGCATAAACCGGTAAACTGCCGGACTCTTTAGATTTACGATAAAACCTATTGTGACCACGAGTTATATCCCGCCCGCGCATACCGATGCGCTGTTCCTGTACCAGGATCCGGCACTGCTGGTGCTGAACAAGCCATCCGGCCTGTTGTCCGTTCCCGGCCGGGGCGACGACAAGGCCGACTGCGCGGCGAGTCGTGCACAAACGCAGTTTTCCGATTCGCTGATCGTGCATCGGCTCGATATGTCCACGTCCGGCATCATGGTGATGGCGCGGGGTCTCGATGCCCAGCGGGCGCTGAGTCGATCATTCGAGCTGCGCAGTACGGAAAAACGCTATATCGCGGTCGTCGATGGCCGGCTTGAAGGCGAGGGTGAAGTGAATCTGCCGCTGATCACCGACTGGCCCAATCGGCCGCGCCAGAAGGTCGATCACGACATCGGCAAACCCTCGCTTACCCGCTGGAAGGCGCTGGATTACGATGCCGCGCTGGACGCCACGCGCGTCGAGCTGACGCCGGTCACTGGACGCACACACCAGTTACGTCTGCACATGCTGGCGCTGGGGCATCCGATCCTGGGCGACGACCTCTATGCCACGCCGCACGCGCTGGCCAAGGCCGAGCGCCTGCTGCTGCATGCCTGTTTTCTGTCGATCCCGCATCCGCTGACACAACAACAACTTGCCTTTACCTGCGCGGCTCCGTTCTGAGATGATCGGCAGGTTTCGCATTCCTCAACGGGGTGTTTCATGAGTACCAATTCTTTTGATACCAAGGCGGCAGCCTGGGATACGCAAGACCGAATCGAACGTGCCCGGGTCTGGGCGCAAGCGTTTCTGCGCGAAGTGGCGCCCGGACCGGATGCCGTGGTCGCGGATTTTGGCACCGGCACGGGCTTGCTGTCGCAGGCTGTTGCGCCGCATGTGGGCGAAGTGATTGCGCTGGATAGTTCCGCAGGCATGCTGGCGGTTCTGCAACAGAAATGCCAGGCTGGCGGGCTTGAAAATGTGCGTTACCAGCATTTTGATATTGAAACCGATACGTTGCAGCCGGCCATGTGCGACGTGTTCATTTCTTGCCTGACGCTGCATCATCTGCGCTCGATTGATCACTATGCGTCTACCGCGTTGGGGGCACTCAAGTCTGGAGGCTGCGCCTTGGTGATCGATCTGGAAGAAGAGGGTGGCGAATTCCACGAGGACCATGCCGGCGTGCACCATCACGGTTTTTCGCGTGTTGCGCTCGAGCAGGTCTTTGCCGATGCCGGTTTTTGCGCGATCCGCTTCCAGACGGTTTACCACATCCGCAAAAAGAGCCGCTCCGGCACCGAACGCGATTTCCCCCTGTTCATGATGCTGGCGTACAAGCCCGCAGCAGAGGTATGAGATGCACCAGCCTGTCGATCTGAAAAAAGCCTATCGCCTGCTCAATCACGGCCCGGTCACACTGGTGAGCAGCGCGCACGGCGGCGTGCGCAATGTGATGGCGGCGTCCTGGGCGATGCCGCTCGATTTCGATCCGCCCAAGATCGCCGTGGTGATCGACAAGAACACGCTGACGCGCGGGCTGATCGAGGGCTCGGGCGAGTTCGCGCTGAACATCCCGGCGCGCCGGATCGCCCCGGCGGTGCTGGCGGTTGGCAGTCGCTCCGGGCGTGACGGCGACAAGTTCGCCGCATCCGGCCTGCAGACCTTCGCCGCCGACCGGATTGCCGCGCCGCTGGTTGCAGGTTGTGTGGCGTGGCTGGAATGCCGGGTGATCGATCAACCGCACAATCAGCAGGCGTATGACTTGTTCCTTGCCGAAGTTGTCGCCGCGCACGCCGATCCACGCGTGTTCGACGGCCATTGGCATTTTGCCGACGATGCGCTGCGCACGCTGCATTACGTGGCCGGCGGCGCGTTCTTCCAGACCGGGGCCGAGTTCAGCGTCGAGGGCGCAGCATGATGCAGATGCTGTTGCCCCCGCGCGTGCGCCATCTGTGGCGCCACTTCTGGCTGCTGACCAAGCCCTACTGGACCTCGGATGAAAAGTGGCGCGCACTGGGCCTGCTGGCGCTGGTGATCGGCCTGTCGCTCGGTCTCGTATTCATGAACGTGCAGTTCAACAGCTGGTACAACGTGTTTTACGACACGCTGCAAAAGCTTGATCAGGAGGGCTTCAAGGCGGCGATCATCAAATTCACCTGGCTGGCGTTGATCTATATCGCTATCGCGGTGTACGCGCAGTATTTCCAGCAGATGCTCGAGGTGAAATGGCGGCGCTGGCTGACCGAGCATTACATCGAACGCTGGCTGGCCGGGCAGGGCTATTACCGCCTGCAACTTACCGATCAGGGCACCGACAACCCCGACCAGCGGATTGCAGAAGACGTGGTCCAGTTCGTATCGAATACGCTGTCGATCTCGCTTGGTCTGCTGCGTTCCGTCGTTACCCTGGCGTCGTTCATCGGCATCCTGTGGACGCTGTCCGGCCCGATCATGTTGGCCGGGGTGACGATTCCCGGCTACATGGTCTGGGTGGCGATTGTCTATGCCTTGATCGGCACGCTGTTCACGATCCTGATCGGGCGCAAGCTGGTCGGGCTCAACTTCCAGCAGCAACGCTTCGAGGCCGATTTCCGCTTTGGCCTGGTGCGTATCCGCGAAAACGCCGAATCGGTTGCGCTCTATCGCGGCGAGGGCGTCGAAGGCGAGCGGCTCTCGGCGCGTCTGGGCAACGTAGTGGCGAATTTCTGGGCGCTGATGCGCATGCAGAAACGGCTGGGCTGGTTTACTTCGTTCTGGAGCCAGCTCGCAATCATCTTTCCGATCCTGGTTGCCGCGCCGCGCTTTTTTGCCAAGGAGATCACGCTGGGTGGGCTGATGCAGATCAACTCGGCTTTCGGGCAGGTTTATGGCGCGCTCGATTTCATCATTGGCAGCTTTGGCTCTCTCGCCAACTGGAAAGCGGTGATCGACCGGCTTTCGACTTTCCGCGAAGGGCTGGAAGCGGTCGAGAAATTGCCGGTGCTGGTGCCGCAACGCGCGGGCGAGGCACTGACGTTGTCCAGGCTGACGGTCAGCAAGCCCGATGGAACACGGTTGGTGAATGAGCCGGCGTTAAGCCTGAGTCCCGGCGAGCGTATGCTGATTCGCGGCCCGTCCGGTTGCGGCAAGTCCACCCTGCTGCGCGCGCTGTCCGGCATCTGGCCGTATGCCGAGGGGGGGGTGAATTACCCGGCGCAAGGGGAAGTGCTGTTCCTGTCGCAAAAGCCCTATCTGCCGCTCGGGACGCTGCGCATGGCGCTGTATTATCCGCACTCTCCGCGCGAGAACGATGCCGACTTGTTGCCCTTGCTGCAGCTTGCCGGCCTCGCCCATCTGGCGCCGCGTCTGGATGAGACCGATCTGTGGAGCCACATCCTGAGCCTGGGCGAGCAGCAGCGTGTGGCGTTTATCCGCGCCTTGCTGGTCAAGCCCAGGCTGTTGTTCCTGGACGAGGCGAGTTCCGCACTGGATGCCAAGGCCGAAGCAGCGTTGTACGGTGCGCTGATCGAGCGTCTGCCGCAGAGTATTCTGGTCAGTGTCGGCCATCGCGAAAGCCTGAATGCTTATCATGGGCGGACGTTGAGCTGTATTGCCCCCAATAACTGGCAATTTGCCTGATTAAAAAGAGAAAAAAATGAAACCACTGGAAAACGATACCTTCTTGCGCGCCTGCCTGCGCCAACCGACCGACTACACGCCGGTCTGGCTGATGCGCCAGGCGGGGCGCTATCTGCCGGAATACCGCGCCAGCCGCGCGCGCGCCGGCTCGTTCCTGGCGTTGTGCAAGTCGCCGGAACTAGCGACTGAAGTCACGCTGCAGCCGCTGGAGCGCTTCCCGCTCGATGCGGCGATCCTGTTTTCCGACATCCTGACCGTGCCCGATGCAATGGGGCTGGGGCTTTATTTCGCCGATGGCGAAGGCCCCAAGTTCGAGCGGCCGTTGCGCGACGAAGCTGCCATCCAGGCGCTGGCCGTGCCGGACATGGCCAAATTGCGCTATGTGTTCGATGCGGTCAGCAGCATCCGCACGGCGCTCGACGGCCGCGTGCCGCTGATCGGCTTTTCCGGCAGCCCGTTCACGCTGGCGTGCTACATGATCGAAGGCGGTGGCTCGGATACCTTCAGCCGGGTCAAGACCATGCTCTATGATCGCCCCGACCTGCTGCACCACATCCTCGACATCAATGCCCAGGCGGTGGCGGCGTATCTCAATGAACAGATCGCCGCCGGTGCGCAGGCGGTGCAAATCTTCGATACCTGGGGCGGCGCGCTGGCCGCGGGCAAGTATCAAGAGTTCTCGCTCGCGTACATGCGCCGAGTAATTTCGCTCTTGCGGCGCGAAGCTGAAGGCCGGCGCGTGCCGGTGATCGTGTTCACCAAGGGCGGCGGCGTGTGGCTGGAAGAGATCGCCGATTGCGGCTGCGATGTGGTCGGATTGGACTGGACGGTCGATCTGGCCGATGCCCGCCGCCGTGTTGGCGCAAAGGTTGCCCTGCAAGGCAATCTGGATCCCAACGCCTTGTTTGCCAGCCCTGCGGCGATCCAGCGGGAAGTCGCGAACTTGCTGGCGCAAACCTCGGGCACCGGACATATTTTCAACCTGGGGCACGGCATTTCGCAGTTCACCGATCCCGAACATGTGGCTGTGCTGGTGGATGCGGTGCATGGCCAGAAAACCTATTGCACTGCAGCGTGAAAGTTGCCATTTTTTCGCGTGAATCAGTGAGTTGCATGCAATAGCTCATGCAGGGCAGACAGAATTGAAAGCAACTTATGCACAATTGCGGGGCACTTGAATCTGCCTTGTCAATAGGAAGTTTCATATCTTTATCGTGAATCTGTAAGATAATTAACTTATTGATTTTAAATATAAAAATATTTGAGATTAATTTTTGTGCAATCTGTTTGAAATGGCTTCAATCCTGAGGTTTTTCCGCTTATCTTCGCTTGATCCACAAAGTTATCCACAGAAGTTGTGGATATGCAGATGAAAGGAAATTTTGTGGATTTTTGTGCTTTCACCATGGATGAAATGTGACCGGCAAGCTGCTGAAAGTTGCTCTCGACGTCCCTTTGCGGTGTTGTTTTGATTACGCCGCCGGTGATTTTGTGGTGGGTGTCGGTGAGCGCGTGTTCGTGCCTTTCGGCTCGCGCTTGCTTTCGGGCCTCGTGTATGAAATGGCGGAACCGGGCGACGATGGATTCGCCGGAAAGATCAAGCCGATCATGGCCAGTCCGGGAGACATGCCTTGCCTGCCGGCGACCAGCCTGGATCTGTGCCGCTTCGTGGCGGATTACTACCAGCATCCGCTGGGCCAGGTCATCGCCGCCACGCTGCCGGCGGTTTTTCGTGCTCCCGAAGTGTTTACACCGCCAGCGCCGCGCCTGCTCTACCGCGCACGGGACTGCGCGAGCTTGCTGGCAAGCTTGCCGGCCCGCGCCAAAGCGCAGCACCGGGTGGCACAGGTGTTGGCCGAAGCGCAGACCCCAGCGGCCTTGCGCGAACTGGCCGCTCCGGCCATGCGCTGGGTGCGCGACTGGCTGGCTGCCGGATGGGTCGAAGCCCTGCCGGAAGCTGACCTTCCCGCGCCCCCGGCGCAACCCGCCCCCGCATTGCATGCCGAACAGCAGTCCGCCGTGGAGAGCATTGCCGGCGCGCAGGGGTTTGCCAGTTTCCTGTTGTTTGGTATCACTGGCAGCGGCAAGACTGAGGTCTACCTGCATGCGATCGCCGACAAGCTGCGGCAGAAAAAGCAGGTGCTGGTATTGGTGCCGGAAATCAATCTCACGCCACAACTGGTCGAGCGTTTTTGCGCACGTTTTCCTGCTGCGCGCATTGTCAGCCTGCACAGCGGCCTGAACGAGACCGAACGCGCGGTCGGCTGGCTCGCCGCGCAGGCGGGCGAAGCCGATATCGTGCTTGGGACTCGGTTGTCCGTATTTACCCCGATGCCGGCGCTTGGCTTGATCGTGGTCGATGAAGAGCACGATGCCTCGTACAAGCAACAGGACGGTTTGCGTTACTCCGCGCGCGATGTTGCCGTGTACCGTGCCAATCAGGCGCAAATTCCGATCGTTCTGGGCTCCGCCACGCCAAGCCTTGAGAGCTGGCGCAATGCCGAAGCGGGACGCTACCGCCTGCTGGAACTCAAGTCCCGTGCCGTTTCCGGAGCGGTGCTGCCTACCTTGCGCCTGCTTTCCATGCGCCGCGCGCCGCAGCGCGAAGGGCTGCACGAGGCGGCCATTGCCGCGATTGCCGCAGCGATGGCGCGCAAGGAGCAGGCTCTCGTATTTATTAACCGGCGCGGTTATTCGCCGGCGCTGGCTTGCAATGAGTGCGGCTGGATGGCGGTCTGCCGCCATTGTTCTGCGCGACTGGTACTGCATCTATCGGAGCGACGCTTGCGTTGCCATCATTGCGGGCACGATGCACCGGTCGTGCATCGCTGTCCCGATTGCGGCAATCAGGATCTCAAGCCGCTCGGTCGCGGCACGCAAAGGCTGGAAGCCTCGCTGCAGGAACTCTTCCCTGATCAGCGCGTGCTGCGTATCGACCGCGATTCAACCCGGCGCAAAGGTAGCCTGGATGCAGCATTGAATGCCGTGCATGCCGGGGATGCCGATATCCTGATTGGCACGCAGATGCTGGCCAAGGGCCACGATTTTCCGCGGCTCAACTGCGTGGTGGCATTGGAAGCGGATACCGGGCTGTTCAGTGTCGATTTCCGTGCCGAAGAACGCCTGTTTGCGCTGCTGACGCAAGTGGCCGGCCGTGCCGGCCGGCGCGAACAACCGGGTGAAGTGCTGATCCAGACGCAGTTCCCCGAGCATCCGTTTTATGCCCGCCTGCTGGAACGCGATTACCGCGCATTTGCCAACCAGTCGCTGCAGGAGCGCCGTGCATTACGATTGCCGCCGTGGGCTTCATGGGTGCTGTTCCGGGCGGAAGCGAAGCAGCTTGACCAGGCAGTCTCATTCTTGCAAGGCATCCGCAGCTGTTTTCCCGCCTTGCCGGGGGTGACGCTGTACGATCCGGTCGCTTCCAGCATGGTGAAAAAAGCCGGCATGGAACGCGCGCAATTGCTGATCGCCGCCGAATTGCGCGGGCAGTTGATCCAGGCGCTGGCGCTGGCGATGCCGGGAATCGAGGCAATCAAGGCCCGAAATGTGCGCTGGTCGCTGGATGTGGATCCGATCGAGGTGGGGTAGGGCGAAAAAAAAGCGCCTTGTGCAAGGGCGCTTTTGGGGGAATACAGCTACGGCTTGTTTGTTTTTATCAAAAAATCAAAGCGCCGTATCGTTGGTTTCGCCGGTGCGGATACGTACAACATGTTCGACCGGCGAGACGAAGATCTTGCCGTCGCCAATTTTGCCGGTATGGGCTGCCTTGACGATGGCCTCGATGGCGATGTCCACGCGGTCGTCGGAAATCACGATCTCGAGCTTCACTTTTGGCAGAAAATCAACGACATACTCCGCACCACGGTAGAGTTCGGTATGCCCTTTTTGACGTCCGAAACCTTTGACTTCGGTGACGGTCATACCGGAGATGCCCAAGTCGGAAAGTGCTTCGCGCACTTCGTCGAGCTTGAAAGGCTTGATGATCGCTTCAATCTTCTTCATTGTCTGGTTCCTGGATGGGTACGCCTAAGCTGGCGCCGATGATGTATCGAGTATAGCCGCCGTAATCGAGCGCGCCAAGCTGTAAGCCAGAGTGGTTTGTGAGTGCACACGCTTTGCCCTATAATCGCCCGCTTGGTCCAACGACGGGCACTTGGTTGTTGTGCGTTGCGAGCGTGGCGAAATTGGTAGACGCACTGGATTTAGGTTCCAGCGCCGCAAGGTGTGGGAGTTCGACTCTCCCCGCTCGCACCAGACAGCAAGGCGTGGCCTGCACCGAACGTTTTATTGACAGCGCAAGGATTTGCGCTGAGTTAATTTCTGAAAATTGAAGGAATACGGGTAATGCAAGCACAACTGGAAATCCTGGAAAACCTCCAGCGCCGCCTGGTCATTTCGGTGCCGCGCGAAGAAATCGCCAAGCAGGTGGATGCCCGCCTGAAGCGAGTCGCCAAGACTGCCAAGATCGATGGCTTCCGTCCGGGCAAGGCTCCGATCAATGTCGTGGCACAAAGCTACGGTTTCCGCGTTCAGGAAGAAGTCCTGGGTGAAACCGTCGAGCGCGCCTTTGGCGAAGCCGTGACCGAACAAAAACTGAACGTGGCCGGTTACCCGCGCTTCGAACCGAAGGAAGGCGAGGGCGCGGATGATGCATTCCAGTTCGCGGCTACTTTCGAAATCTACCCGGAAGTGAAGATCGGTGATCTGGCTGCGGTGGAAGTGGAAAAGCCGCAGCTGGAAGTCTCCGATGCCGAAGTCGACAAGACCATCGATATCCTGCGTCGTCAGCGTACCCGTTTTGACCGTGTCGAGCGCGAAGCCGCCGACGAAGATCGCGTGATCATTGATTTCAAGGGCACGATCGACGGCGTTGAATTCGCTGGCGGCAGCTCGGAAAACTACGCTTTTGTGTTGGGCAAGGGCCAGATGCTGCCGGAATTCGAAACCGGTATCCGTGGCATGAAGGAAGGCGAAACCCGCACCGTGACCGTGAACTTCCCGGCCGAATACCACGGCAAGGACGTGGCAGGTAAGACTGCACAGTTCGAAATCACTGTGAAAAATGTCGCTGCAGCAATCCTGCCGGAAGTGGATACTGCATTCGCGACCAGCCTCGGTATCGAAGGCGGCGACGTTGCCAAGATGCGCGAGGAAGTGAAAGCCAACCTGTCGCGCGAAGTGCGTAACCGCCTCAAGGCCCGCGTGAAGGAAAATGTTCTGAATGCGCTGGTTGCGGCCGCTCCGCTGGAATTGCCCAAGTCGCTGGTTTCCCTGGAAATCGGTCGCTTGCTGGAAAACGCGCAATCCGACATGAAGGCGCGCGGCATGGACCTGAAACAAATGCCGTTCCCGCCTGAAATGTTCGAAGCGCAAGCCAAGCGCCGCGTGCATCTGGGCCTGGTGCTGGCCGAGCTGGTCGAAGCCAATGACCTGAAAGCCAAGCCGGAACAAGTGAAAGCGATCGTCGAAGATCTGGCGCAGAATTATGAAAACCCGGCCGAAGTCGTGGCTTGGTACTACGCCGACAAGAAGCGTCTGGCCAGTGCGGAATCGATGGCGCTGGAAGACGGCGTGGTGGAATTTGTGCTGAACAAAGTCAAGGTGGTTGAAAAGGCCGCTGCCTTTGACGAACTGATGGGCCAACAGGCCTGATCGGTCTAAACGGGCCTTGCAGGGAGATAAACATGTCCAGACAGGAATTTGATCCGCAAAACCTCGGTTATATCCCGATGGTGGTGGAGCAGAGCGGACGCGGCGAGCGTTCTTACGATATCTATTCGCGCCTGCTCAAGGAGCGGGTTATTTTCCTGGTGGGACCGGTCAACGATCAGACGGCCAATCTGGTCGTTGCCCAGCTGTTGTTCCTGGAGTCGGAAAATCCCGACAAGGACATCTCCCTGTACATCAATTCGCCGGGCGGTTCGGTCACGGCGGGGCTGGCGATTTACGATACGATGCAGTTCATCAAGCCGGATGTGTCGACCCTGTGCGTCGGCATGGCCGCCAGCATGGGTGCCTTCCTGCTTGCCGGCGGTGCCAAGGGCAAGCGTTTTGCCCTGCCGCACTCGCGCATCATGATCCACCAGCCGCTGATCGGCGGTCTGGCAGGCCAGGCATCGGACATCGAAATCCATGCCCGCGAACTGATCAAGACCAAGCGTACCCTGAACGAGCTGTTGGCCAAGCATACCGGGCAAAGCCTGCAAACACTCGAGCGCGATACCGATCGTGACAACTTCATGAGCGCCGATGAAGCCAAGTCTTATGGCCTGGTCGATGAAGTGCTGCTGAACCGCGGCTCTGCACGCTGATTTTTCGTTTCATTCCGGCCGTCGCCTTGTCGGCGATGGCCTTTTTTCCTTCTTCGCCCTGACGGCAGAGATTAGCCAATATGCCCAAATCGAGCGACAAGCTGCTTTACTGTTCTTTCTGTGGCAAAAGCCAGCATGAAGTCACCAAACTGATCGCCGGCCCGCAGGTATTTATTTGCAACGAGTGCATCGCGCTCTGCACGGACATCATCCGCGAAGAGGCTGGTCAGTCCAACGTGACCGAGGTCCAGACGCCGGGCGGCAAACGCCTGCCGCTGCCGACCGAGATCCGCGAAAACCTCGACCAGTATGTGATTGGCCAGGATCGCGCCAAGAAAATTTTGGCGGTAGCGGTTTATAACCATTACAAGCGCTTGTCGAGCAAGGTGGGCGATCAGGACGTGGAATTGGCTAAGTCCAATATTCTGCTGATCGGGCCGACCGGGTCGGGCAAGACCTACCTGGCGCAAACGCTGGCCCGAATGCTCGATGTACCGTTTGTGATCGCCGATGCTACGACGCTGACTGAAGCCGGTTACGTGGGCGAGGATGTCGAGCACATCATCGCCAAGCTTTTGGCGCAGTGCGATTACGATGTCGAGAAGGCCCAGCGTGGCATCGTCTTCATCGATGAAATCGACAAGATTGCCCGCAAATCGGAAAACCCGTCCATCACCCGCGATGTTTCCGGTGAAGGCGTGCAACAGGCATTGCTGAAAATTGTCGAAGGAACCGTGGCCTCGGTGCCTCCACATGGCGGGCGCAAGCATCCCAATCAGGATATGCCGCAGGTCGATACCACCAATATCCTGTTCATCTGCGGTGGCGCATTCGAAGGTCTCGACAAGATCATCCGTAACCGCTCGGTCAAGGGCGGCATGGGATTCGGCGCAGAAGTGATCAGCGAAGCTGCGCGCGAGAAAAACGCGCGGCGCTTGCATGATGTCGAACCCGACGACCTGGTGCGTTTCGGGCTGATTCCTGAATTCGTCGGCCGTTTGCCGGTGATCGCCACCTTGGAAGAGCTGGATGAGGCCGCGCTGGTATCGATTCTGACCGAGCCAAAAAATGCGCTGGTCAAGCAGTTCAAGAAGCTCTTCGACATGGAAGGGGTTGAGCTGGATATTGAGCCTGCAGCACTGGCGGCCATGGCGCGCAAGGCCATGGAACGCAAGACAGGTGCGCGCGGCCTGCGTTCGATCCTTGAGGGTGCACTACTCGATACCATGTACGAGTTGCCGGCTCTCGAAGGCATCGCACGTGTCGTGGTCAATCCTGCCGTCATTACGGCACAGGCACAGCCGCAATTGGTTCCGGTTGAAGCGGATGAATCCGACGCTGCCTGATTGATCGAAGTATGAATGTTTGGCCGCCCGCTGCTTGTCGGGCGGCTTCTTCTGTTGACAGTGCTTGAATAAACGACCATTCAGCCGCATTGTTCCAATGTAATAAACTCCTTCAGGCTCTGAGCATCATGTCCGAACAACAAGTATTGCCTACTGAACTCACCGCCTTCCCCTTGTTGCCGCTGCGGGATGTTGTCGTATTTCCGCATATGGTGATCCCGTTGTTTGTCGGCCGCCCCAAGTCGATCCGCGCGCTGGAAGCTGCGGTGGATTCCGGGCGTCACATCTTGCTGGCAGCGCAGAAGAATGCGGCCAAGGATGAGCCGGAACTCGCCGATGTTTACCCGGTTGGCACCATTGCCAGCGTGTTGCAGCTGCTGAAACTGCCGGACGGCACAGTCAAGGTGCTGGTCGAAGGCGTTCAAAGAGCAGATATCCGCTCGCTTTCCGATGACGAGGGCTACTACCGTGCCGAGGTGATGCCCTTGTCACAGGATGACGAAGAGGGGCACGAAGTCGAAGCGATGCGCCGCACACTGGTGACGCAGTTCGATCAGTACGTGAAACTCAACAAGAAGATTCCGCCGGAAATTCTGGCTTCGCTCTCGGGTATCGAATCGGCCAGCCGCCTCGCCGATACGGTGGCTGCGCATCTGCCGCTGAAACTTGAACAAAAGCAGGTCATTCTGGAAATGACCGATGTGAAGAAACGTCTGGAGCACCTGCTCAAGCAACTGGAAACCGAGCTAGATATCCTGCAGGTGGAAAAGCGCATTCGCGGCCGCGTCAAGCGCCAGATGGAAAAGAGCCAGCGCGAGTACTACCTGAACGAACAGGTCAAGGCGATCCAGAAAGAACTTGGTGAGATCGACGAAAATGCCGATCTGGATGAGCTGGACAAGAAGATCAAGGCCGCAGGCCTGAGCAAGGAGGCGCGCGAAAAAGCCGAGGCCGAACTCAAAAAGCTGCGCATGATGTCGCCGATGTCGGCCGAAGCCACGGTGGTGCGCAACTATATCGATACCCTGCTGGCGCTGCCATGGAAAAAGCGCACCAAGATCGGCAAGGATATTGCCGTGGCCGAAGCCACGCTGGACGAGGATCACTATGGCCTGGAAAAGGTCAAGGAACGCATCGTTGAATATCTCGCGGTGCAAAGCCGGGTCGAGAAGCTCAAGGCGCCGATCCTGTGCCTCGTCGGCCCGCCTGGCGTGGGCAAGACCTCGCTGGGTGAATCGATTGCCAAGGCCACCAATCGCAAGTTTGTGCGCATGGCGCTGGGCGGCATGCGCGACGAAGCCGAAATCCGGGGACATCGCCGCACTTACATCGGTTCGATGCCCGGCAAGATCCTGCAATCGATGACCAAGGTAGGGGTGAAAAACCCGCTGTTCCTGCTCGATGAAGTCGACAAGATCGGTGCGGATTTCCGCGGCGACCCGTCGTCCGCCTTGCTGGAAGTGCTGGATCCTGAGCAAAACCACGCATTCAGCGATCATTACCTCGAAGTCGATTACGATCTCTCCGATGTGATGTTCGTTGCCACGGCCAACACGCTCAATATTCCGCCGGCGCTACTCGACCGGATGGAAGTGATTCGTCTCGCCGGCTATACGGAAGACGAAAAGGTCAATATTGCGCTCAAGTACCTTGTGCCCAAGCAGATGAAGGCCAATGGCGTGAAGGAAGGTGAGTTGCAGATCAACGATGGCGCGCTGCGCGACGTGGTTCGTTACTACACCCGCGAAGCCGGTGTGCGCAGCCTGGATCGCGAAATTGCCCGCATTTGCCGCAAGGTGGTCAAGAGCCTGCTCACCAAGCCGTCCGACAAGAAGGTAACGGTCACCCCGAAGAATATCGACAAATATCTCGGTGTTCGCCGTTATGACTTTGGCATGGCCGAGCAGAAAAACCAGATTGGCCAGGTGACCGGTTTGGCGTGGACCGAGGTGGGCGGCGAGTTGTTGACCATCGAGGCGGTGAAGCTGCCGGGCAAGGGCAAGATCATCCAGACGGGCAAGCTGGGCGATGTCATGCAGGAATCCATCCAGACCGCCATGTCCGTGGTCAGGAGTCGTGCGGCCTTGCTGGGCATCGATCCGGAGTTTTACCAAAAGCACGATATCCACATCCATTTGCCTGAAGGTGCCACGCCCAAGGATGGTCCTTCTGCCGGGATTGCGATTGCTACGGCAATGGTTTCCATTTTGGCTGGAATTCCGGTACGCTGCGACGTTGCAATGACCGGCGAGATTACCCTGCGGGGCGAGGTATTGCCCATTGGCGGTCTCAAGGAAAAATTGCTTGCCGCACATCGTGGCGGCATCAAATATGTGTTGATACCGGAAGGTAATGCAAAAGATCTGACTGAAATGCCAGATAATGTGAAGCGCGGGCTTGTAATTCACCCGGTCAAGTGGTTTGATCAGGTGCTGGGATATGCTCTGGAGCGCCAACCAGAACCTTTGCCTGTGCGGGAAGAAATAACCGAGGCGGTTATCGGGAAAACGGATGTTGAGCCTACCCAACAGTCGTTGAAACACTAGTTGACACGGTAATTTGCAGCTTGTTATAAAGTGTGAGTAATTCGGATTATCGGACCAATCCAATCATAAATCTGAAAAAAGGGGATGTAAGTGAACAAATCGGAACTGATTGATGCTATCGCTGAATCGGCTGGCCTGACCAAGGCTCAATCTGGCAAGGCGCTGGATGCGGCTGTTGAAGCTATTGCCAATGCCTTGAAATCAGGCGATGAGGTGACTCTTGTTGGCTTTGGTTCTTTCTACGTGGCTGATCGTGAAGAGCGCACTGGCCGTAATCCGCGTACTGGTGAAACCATCAAGATCGCCGCCGCCAAGCAGCCGAAGTTCAGGGCTGGTAAATCCTTGAAAGATGCCGTACAATAATCGACTTTGCTGCTCCACGGAGCGGCAATTTTATTGAGTGCAAAGGGTGGTTAGCTCAGTTGGTTAGAGCGCCTGCTTCACACGCAGGAGGTCGGTGGTTCGAATCCACTACTACCCACCAAATTACATAAATGCTTGCATTAAGCTGTTTGTTTGGTTACAATGCACTTAATGATTCTGGAGCGGTAGTTCAGTTGGTTAGAATACCGGCCTGTCACGCCGGGGGTCGCGGGTTCGAGTCCCGTCCGCTCCGCCAGAATTCCAAAAGGGCAAACTTCGGTTTGCCCTTTTTCTTTTCCTGTTTCGGCCAGATCGGCATCAAGACAGTTATGTCGCGATCTGGCATCATACGCCGCTGTGTCTATGAAGGAGTTCAGCGTTCATGTTTGATCTGGTGCAAAAGAACAAAACCGCCGTGCAGATCTTGTTGGGCATGGTATCTCTTGGTTTGGTCGTGGGTTTCGGGATCAGTGGCTACAGTGCATTCCAGCAAGACGAGAATTTCCTTGCCAAGGTGGGTGGAACGTCTATTACCGAGCGCGATTTGGCTGAGGCGGTAAATAACCAGACTATTCCGGATGAGATGAAACCTGCAGTGGTTGAGCAGTTGGTCCAGCAAAAAATGCTCACTGAAACGGCGCAAGCCCTGCGTTTGACCGTGACTGATGCAACCCTGCGCGAATTTATTGCGGGCATTCCTGCTTTTCAGGTGGACGGAAAATTCGATCCGAAACGTTACAAGGAAGCGCTTGAACAGCAACGCATGACGACGGAAGGCTTCGAGCAGAAAGTCCGTCAGGATTTGGTTTCACGCCAACTGGTGGGCGGAATCGTCGCGGCCGGTTTTACCTCGGGTGCCATGCAGGAACGGATGGAGAAATTGTTGGGCGAACGGCGTGAACTGCAAGTTGCACTGGTTTCCGGGCAGGACTTTACCAAACTGGTTGCGGTTGCCGATGACGAGATCAAGCAGTATTACGATGCCCATGCCGCTGAATTCAAAGTGCCCGAGCAGGTAAAGCTTGAGTATGTGGCGTTGTCCCAAGCTGCTCTTGCTGCCACCCAGGATGTCAGCGAGGCTGATATTCAGAAGTACTATGATACCCACAAGCAGGATATTGCCAAGGAAGAGCGCAAGGCTCGCCATATCCTGCTGGCTCTGCCGCAAGGTGCCAAGCCAGAACAAAAGGCTGAGTTGAAAAAACAGGCAGAAGCCTTGCTTGCACAAGTCAATCAAACCGGGGTCAATTTTGCTGAAGTTGCCAAGCAAAAATCCCAGGATCCTGGCTCTGCGCAACAAGGGGGTGATCTGGGCTGGTTCGGGCGCGGCATGATGGTCAAGGTTTTTGAGGACGCGGTTTTTGCCTTGAACAAAGGGCAGATCAGTGGCGTTATCGAGAGCGAATATGGTTTCCACATTATCAAGCTGGATGAGATTCGAACCAAAACGCTGAATGATGCCAAGCCGGAAATTGCCCAGCATCTGAAAGAAGAGAAAGCGCAAGCTGCCTTTCGTTCCCAGTCTGAGAAGCTCAATGAAATTGTCTACCAGCAGGCCGACAGCCTTAAGCCGGCTGCCGATGCACTCAAGCTGGAAATACGCAAAAGCGGATGGGTAGGCCGTGAGGGCGGAAAAGAGATCGAGCTGGCCAATCCCAAGATTGGCGAGGCGGTATTCAGCGATGATGTGTTGAAGAAAAAGCACAATTCGGAAGCCATTGAAGTGGTCCCGGGGGTCATGGTGGCGGCACGGGTCATTGAACATAAGCCCGAGCAGGTGTTGCCATTGGCCGAGGTTCGCGACCCGATCGCAGCCAAGTTGCGCGGCGAGAAAGCACTGAAGCGTGCCGGTGAAGAAGGGGCAAATCGCCTCAAGGCACTGCAGGCAGGTCAAAATGTTGATCTGAAATGGACGCCGGCGCAGGAAGTGATCCGGGTTGGTAACCAACAGATTGCCGATGAACAATTGAAGGCTATTTTCCGCGTTCCTGCCGATAAACTGCCGGATTATGTGGGTGGGGAGCTTAAAGGGCAGGGTTATCTTATATACAAGGTGGTCAAAATTTCGCCCGCTACGGAGTTGGCCCCGGAGGCGCGCCAGCGCATGAAGGATACCTTGGGGCAAATGTATGGCCAAGCGGCTGTTACGGGCTACATCGAGGCGCTGCGCAAACAGGTTAAGGTGGAATACAAAACGGTAACGGCCAAGAGCGAATAAGGTTCTCAGTCTTGCAGGAAACGGCAGCGTACCCGCTGCCGTTTTTGTTCTCCAGTTTTAGCTGCTGTTGCCGATATATGAAACATGACTAACTTATGGGCACTTCGCTCATGGAAGGAGTGGGCAATGTGGCGTGCCTACGAGCTTGTTGAGGATGGTGAGTATGGGTTGGCTCCACACTGGTCTGCAGAAATGAAAAAACACAGGTTTGGGGGCGCGGAATTGTCTGGACCTGGATTGTTGCCCCATGCCCCTGACAATGAGGTTGTGCATTGTGAGCGCATGGTGCACATTCCGCCTGGTTTTTTGTCCTGTTGATAGCGGCTTGATTGCGGCAAGGATGCTGCGCGGCGAGGCCCTTCTTGTGTTAGAGTTGGCCGATTCCTTACACGCATTCCGCGGGTGCCTGCTTCCGGCAGGATATCTGCATGACCAAGGGTCGAGCCGTCAACGTGTTACTTCGCCTTATTTCTTTTTTGCTGTTGCTTGGCATATCTTTTCCTGCAAGTGCCCATCGTGTTCAGATCCCGGCAGGGGATATTCGTCTTCCTGCCGAATATCTTTCCCCGCTTCGTGCCGGAATGCCGGCCGTGCTTGTTTTGCATGGCTGCGGCGGTTTGTTTTCCCGATCCGGTGAGATTGGTTCGCGCATGAACCGAATGGGTAATCTCTTGCAAGAGATGGGCTATGCCGTGCTTTATCCGGATAGTTTTACACCGCGGGGCATCAAGCAGGTTTGCACCTCTCGCGCTTCTGCACGGGCGGTAACGCCGCACATGCGTGCTGACGATGCCGAGGCGGCAATACGCTGGCTGCGGAAGCAGAAAGATGTGGATGGCAACCGCATCGGGGTACTTGGCTGGTCGCATGGAGCAGATGCCACCCTGGAATTGCTAGGCCGAAAAAATAAATGGGTCAAGGCGGCGGTGACTTATTACCCTGCTTGCCGTTTGTGGTTTAACGATAAAGACTATCGTGTTTCGGCGCCAACGCTGGTTTTGGTTGGAGAGCGAGATGAATGGACGCCCGCTCGGGATTGCAAGGCATTGGCTGTTGAAACCGGGCAGGATTTGTTCCATGTGGTTTCTTACCCTGAAGCACTGCATGATTTTGATGCGCCGGTAACGTATCCGTCCGTGGAAAGTGATATTGCAAACCGGGTGCGCGGTGCGAATGGAGTATTGCCTGCTGCGGATCCGGAGGTTACCCATGATGCCAATCGGCGCACATTCAAATGGTTTGCACGCTGGTTCGATCCGGAACGTGCCATAACAGGCTTTCCGCCAAGCAGAAACGATCACTGAAACGAGACCGGGGTGGTTGGGCGTAATGCGATTGCGCCCGATCCCGGAATTCGCGCTCTTTACTCGCGAAAGCTGGCCGCAGCGTTCCTTAATCAACTTCCGTTCCCCGAGATGCCTGCGCCATCTGTGGCATCGCTAGCCACGACTTCGATGGTTCAATTACAATTGCATTTTTCCAGGAGGCCAGAATGTCGGACCAGATTGCTCAACTAGCCCAAGCAGCCGGAATCCGGCTGGTCAATTCAACAGAACTTTATCCTGCATTGCACCAGAGCGGCGACGCCGGTCTGCCGATGCTGGTTGTCGAAAATGATTTGGGCCGCGCGGTCATTGCACTGCAGGGCGCGCACCTGATGGCGTTCCAGCCAAAGGGCGAGCGCGAAATGTTCTGGGTGTCACCCAAATGCGTACTGGAAGCCGGCAAACCGATTCGCGGCGGCATTCCGCTATGCCTACCCTGGTTTGGACCCGGTGCTGATGGCACCACTCCGCATGGTTTTGCCCGACTGATGTCGTGGGATCTTGTCGAGGCCGAAATCTGTGAAGATGGTGCAACCCGCGTGGTTCTGGAATTGGCTGGCGATGCTTCGACCAGCGCACTCTGGCCGCATGCGTTCTGCTTCCGGCTGGATGTTGTGGTCAGCAGCAAGCTTGAGCTCGAGTTGACGGCAGAAAACCGCAGTAGCGAACCTGCACCGTTTGCCTTTGCTTTCCATACCTATTTCGCCGTGCCGAATGTGGCCGAGGCCCGCGTAGCGGGCCTGGAAGGGGTGACTTACATCGACAAGATGGAAAATTTCGCCCGCAAGCAGCAACAAGGCGATGTCACGATCAGCGCCGTGACCGATCGTATCTATCTGGATGTGCCCGCAGTCCAGACCCTGAAAACGGCGGCAGGCGACGTGCAGATCGAATCCGATGCCAAATGCGCGGTGGTCTGGAATGCCTGGACCAACGACAAGAACATTGCCGATCTGGGTGAGGGCAATCACGTCGGCTATCTGTGTGTTGAACGTTGCGATGTGGCCGATCGTGCAGTTACCCTGGCTGCTGGCGGTACCTACCAGACCTGGATGGCGCTTTCTTATTGAACACGGTATTCCGCGATTTGAAACGGCCCGTCATAATGGTGGGCCGTTTTCTTTTGGATGTTCGATGCAATATCACGATCTGCGCGATTTTCTGGCTCAACTCGAAGCGCTGGGCGAACTGAAGCGGGTCAACGTGCCTGTTTCACCGATCCTTGAAATGACCGAGGTGTGCGATCGCACGGTGCGTGCCGCAGGCCCTGCCATCCTGTTCGAGAAGGTGCCTGGGTACAGCATGCCGGTGCTCGGCAATCTGTTTGGCACCCCGCGCCGCGTCGCGCTTGGCATGGGCGCCGATGATGTCAGCGCATTGCGCGAGATCGGCAAACTGCTCGCCTACCTGAAAGAGCCCGAACCACCGCAGGGGCTACGCGATGCCTGGGACAAGTGGCCCATTCTCAAGCAGGTGCTCAACATGGCACCCAGGATCGTCAAGAGTGCACCTTGCCAGCAAATTGTTTGGGAAGGGCCGGATGTCGACCTTGCTCGTTTGCCGATTCAGCATTGCTGGCCTGGCGATGTCGCGCCGCTGATTACCTGGGGGCTGGTGGTGACGCGCGGGCCGGGCAAGAAGCGGCAGAATCTGGGCATCTATCGCCAGCAGGTGATCGGTCGCAACAAGGTGGTCATGCGCTGGCTGGCGCATCGCGGTGGGGCGCTGGATTTTCGCGAACATGTCAGGCTCAATCCGGGGCAGCCTTATCCTGTTGCTGTGGTGCTGGGCTGCGATCCGGCCACGATTCTGGCGGCGGTGACGCCGGTGCCCGATGCCTTGTCGGAATACCAGTTTGCCGGGCTGTTGCGCGGCGCAAAGACCGAGCTGACGCAATGCATGGGTTCCGATCTGCAAGTGCCGGCGCACGCCGAAATCGTGCTCGAAGGGCATATCTATCCGGATGCCAACTCGCCGACCGGGTTTGAGCAGGCACTGGAAGGCCCCTACGGCGACCACACCGGTTATTACAACGAGCAGGACTGGTTCCCGGTGTTCACGGTTGACCGCATCACCATGCGCGAGAATCCGATCTACCACAGTACCTATACCGGCAAGCCGCCCGACGAGCCTGCTGTGCTCGGCGTGGCGCTCAACGAAGTGTTTGTGCCGATCCTGCAGAAGCAGTTTCCGGAAATCGTCGATTTCTATCTGCCGCCGGAAGGCTGCAGTTACCGCATGGCGGTGGTGTCGATCAAGAAGCAGTACCCGGGGCATGCCAAGCGGGTGATGTTCGGCATCTGGTCGTTCCTGCGCCAGTTCATGTACACCAAGTTCATCGTCGTCGTGGACGATGATGTTGATGCGCGCTCGTGGTCCGAAGTGATCTGGGCGATCACCACGCGCATGGACCCGGCGCGCGATACCACGCTGATCGAGCACACGCCAATCGATTATCTGGATTTCGCTTCGCCGGTGAGTGGTTTGGGCAGCAAGATGGGGCTCGATGCCACCAACAAGTGGCCGGGCGAAACGCCGCGTGAATGGGGGCGGCCAATCGAACGCGATCCAGCCGTGACCGCCCGGATCGATGCCATCTGGAACACGTTGGGACTCTAGCCATGTGGTTTTTGACGCAAATCGCTGAAAAGCGCATCGAGGAAGCGCGTGACCGGGGCGAACTCGACAATTTGCCTGGCAGTGGGCTGCCGCTGCGATTGGATGAAGATGCGCTGGTTCCCGAACACCAGCGCATGGCCTACCGGATTTTGAAAAACAGCGGCTATTTGCCGCCGGAGCTGGAAAAGCACAAGGAAGCGGTCGAGATTGCGCTACAGTTGGCCAAAATCGATGCCGGCGCCGAAAAGGTGCAGTTGCTGGACCGGCTGGCACGGATCAATCTGTGGCTGGCGGAAACGGGCAAGCGCCAACTCGTTGTCTCTGAAAATTACGCAATACAGGCCGCGCAACGCCTAAGCTAGGCTGATCAAACGCGGGACAAAAAGAATAAAGAGAAGGAATTTCACCATGCACCCAAGCCCGTCCCGGGAATTTCATTTCACCGATCAGGACTTTGAAAAAGTCCGAAAAATCATTTATGACTATGCCGGTATCGCGCTATCCCCGACCAAGCACGATATGGTTTACGGGCGGCTGGCAAGGCGGCTGCGCGCGCTGAGTCTGACAACCTTCCAGCAATATCTGCAAATACTCGAGCGCGGTGACAGCAAGGAATTCGAGCTCTTCACCAATTCACTGACCACCAATCTCACCTCGTTTTTCCGCGAAGCGCATCATTTCGATATTCTGGGCCAGCACTTTCAGACCAACAAATCGCAAGGAGCATTTTCAATCTGGTGTTCGGCATCCAGTACCGGCGAGGAGCCGTATTCGATCGCCATGACCGCCTGCGAAACCTTCGACAGCCTGCGCCCTCCGGTGAAGATCATTGCGACCGATCTGGATACCAACGTGCTGGAAGTCGCCAAGAATGGCATCTACAACGGGGAAGAGGTGCAGAAGCTTACGCCGACGCGGGTGCAGCGCTTTTTCAATAAGCTTCCCGACGGGCGCTACCAAGTCAAGCAGGAGCTGCGCGACATGATTGTCTACCGGCGCCTGAATCTGGTCGAACCCAACTGGATGATCCGTGGCCCGTTTGATGCCATTTTCTGTCGGAATGTGATGATTTATTTCGACAAACCTACCCAACTCAAGATATTGCAGCGCTATGCGCCGTTGATGAAGGATTGCGCGCTGCTCTTTGTTGGCCATTCGGAAAACCTGTACCACGCCAGTGATCTGTTCAAACTCAGGGGCAAGACGGTTTACGAGCGGGCCCATCCGGTGCCGAGCATAACCGGGCGCTGATTCTGGGACTGCTTGAAAAACGCCGTCGGTGTTTGCTGGCGCCGTTCGTTTTGTCGGGTCACTCGCGCAGGCGGTACCACGCGCTGCCGACGAGTTCGTACAGTGCGGTACTGCTGGTGTGAAACGCGCTGGGTTGGGGAAGGAAGCTGCGCATGTTCAGAGTCTCGCGGTTGGCATAATCGGTTGGCGCAGACGTGACTTTGAAACCGGCAGTCTCAAAGGCGCGCTGGGCACGAGGCATATGATTGGCCGAGGTGACCAGCAGGATATGGCGTGCAGAAGGAAGCAGCAACGTCGCGCTCATGATGGCGTTATCGCGCGTGTCGTTCGAGCGGTTTTCCACCCAGCGTACCGGGATGCGGAAATCCTGTTCCAGCGCATCGCGCATCAGGTTGGCTTCGGGAATGCCGCCCACAGGCGCACCGCCGCTGACCAGAACCGGTTTGCTACTCTGGCGTTGTAGGCGAGCAGCCAGTCTTAGCCGTGCCAGTGTCACGTTGTTGATGGTTTCGCCGCCTGGCATGTCATACGCACCAAAGCGTTTGCCGCCGCCCAGGCAGACGATGGCATCAATGGTATCGAGCGTGATGCTGCCGGGCGGTGGCGTTTCGACCTGCAGCATCAGCCAGCCGGCAGCCAGCGGCGTTGCCAGCGTGTAGAGCAGGGCAGCTGACAGCAGAACCAGCAGCCGCCCGGCTACGCGGCGCCAACATGCTAGACCCAAGATGAGCAATAGAACAAACACTCCCGGGGGCAGGAACAAGATCCGAAAAATTTCCTTGGCCAGGAAAGAGGGGGCAATTTCCAACGCGGTTTCTCCAAACAAAAAAGGGCTGCGTCGTTGCGCAGCCCTTCAAGAATAACAAGAATAATCCAGGAAAATCACTCGCCCAGATAGGCTTCCTGGATCTTGGTGTTGGCCAGCAGGTTTTCGGCAGTATCGGACAAAGTGATATGGCCCGATTCCATCACATAGCCGCGATTGGCGGTTTGCAGGGCGAGCTTGGCGTTCTGCTCGACCAGCAGCATGGTCACGCCTTCGGCGGCGATCATGCGGATGATCTCGAAGATCTTCTGCACGATGATCGGGGCGAGACCCATCGACGGCTCGTCCAGCAACAAGAGCTTGGGGCGGCTCAGTAGTGCGCGGCCGATGGCCACCATTTGCTGTTCACCGCCGGATAGCGTGCCGGCCAGTTGTTTCATGCGCTCTTTCAGGCGCGGGAACAGCGTGTAAACGCGCTCCAGATCCTGCTTGATTGCGGCCTTGTCGTTGCGCACGTAGGCGCCCATCAGCAGGTTCTCTTCGACGGTGAGGCGGCTGAAAATACCGCGGCCTTCCGGCACCATCACGAGGCCGTTGCCGACGTGTTCGTGTGCCGGCATGCGGGCGATGGACTGTCCGTTGAAAATGATGTCGCCGCCGGCCGGCTTGACCATGCCGACCAGCGTTTTCAGCGTCGTGGTCTTGCCGGCGCCATTGGCGCCGATCAGTGCGACGAGTTCGCCCTGCTTGATTTCCAGATCGATGCCTTTGACGGCATGAATGCCGCCGTAGGCGACTTCGAGATTTTTGACTTGCAGCATATTGCAGCCTTCCTTATTCCGGGGCGACGCCAAGATAGGCTTCGATCACGCGCGGGTTGCTCTTGACGGCTTCCGGCAGACCTTCGGCAATCTTCTTGCCATAGTCGAGCACGGCGATACGGTCGCACAGACCCATGATCAGTTTCACGTCGTGCTCGATCAGCAGGATGGTCACGCCATCGTTGCGGATCTTTTGCATCAGCGCCTTGAGCTCTTCGGTTTCCTTTGGGTTCATGCCGGCGGCCGGTTCGTCGAGCGCCAACAGTTTTGGATCGGTGGCCAGCGCGCGGGCAATTTCCAGTCGGCGCTGGTCGCCGTAGGACAGGTTGCAGGCCAGCTCTTCTGCATGCTGCGGGATCCCGACGTAATCCAGCAATTCCTGGGCGCGAATCCGGATGTTGGCTTCTTCCTTGCGCGCCGACGGTGGGCGCAGGATGGCGCCGAACACGCTGGCTTTGCTACGCACATGGCGGCCGACCATCACGTTTTCCAGTGCGCTCATGTTGGCGAACAGGCGGATGTTCTGGAAGGTGCGGGCAATGCCCGATTCGACCACGACATACGGTTTCTGGCGGAAGAGATCGCGGCCGTTGAAGGTGAACTTGCCCTCGTCCGGCTGATACAGCCCGGTCAGCACGTTGAACAGCGTGGTCTTGCCGGCGCCATTCGGGCCGATCAGGCCGTAGATTTCACCCTTGTTGATGGTCAGGGCGATGTCGTTCAGGGCATGCAAGCCGCCAAAGCGCTTGTGGATGCCGTTGATTTCAAGCAAAGCTTCAGTCATGGTTGCGCTCCGCGTCCTGCATATCGTCTTTTTCCTGCAGGGCAATGCCCTTGGTTTGCGGTTTCAGTTCGGCACGGCGGCGGCTGGAGGGCCACAAGCCTTCCGGACGCACCAGCATGATCACGATCATGACGAGGCCGAAAATCAGCATGCGCAAGGTTTCCGGATCGACCACCTTGCGGCCGGCCAGTGCCATCTGCAGCGGGTTGATCACGTCGCGCAGGATTTCCGGAGTGATCGAAACGATGATCGCACCGAGAATCACGCCTGGAATGTTGCCCATGCCGCCCAGCACCACCATGCACAGCACCATCACCGATTCCATCATGATGAAGGATTCAGGCGAGACAAATCCCTGCAAGCTGGCGAACAACGCGCCGGAAATGCCGCCGAACGAAGCGCCCATGGCAAAGGCGAGCAGCTTGATGTTGCGGGTATTGAGGCCCATGGCATTGGCGGCGATTTCGTCTTCGCGGATGGCAACCCAGGCGCGGCCGATGCGCGAATCCTGCAGGCGCAGCGAAACGACCACGATCAGCGCGCAGAAGAACAGGATCAGATAGTAGTAGAGGTGCACCGGCTCGAAGGTAATGCCCAATATCTGCACCGGACGGCCGAGATCCAGGCCAAACAAATGGACGCGCTGGATGTTGTTGATCCCCTGCGGGCCATTGGTCAGGTTGAACGGACGGTCCAGGTTGGTCAGGAAAATGCGCACGATCTGGCCAAAGCCCAGGGTCACGATGGCCAGGTAATCGCCGCGCAACTTCAGAGTCGGCCCGCCGAGCATGATGCCGAACACGCAGGCGATGCCTGCGGCCAGTATGATCGAGACGATGAAGGGCGGATACATCATCCAGGCCGGCAGCAGAGCCTGCAGGTGCGGCGAGTTGAGCAGGGCGTAGGTGTAGGCGCCGACGGCGTAGAAGGCGATGTAGCCAAAGTCGAGCATGCCGGCGTAGCCCACCACGATGTTGAGGCCGAGCGACAACATGATGAAGAGCAGCGCCATGTCGAAGGCACGCAGGTAGGAGTTGCCGCTCTCGAAACCGTGGCTGATGATCCAGGGCAGGATCATCAGCATCAGGCCGAGCGAGATCAGGCTGGTTTTGCGCTGACGGCTGAAAATATCAATAAGGTTCATGCGTAGAGTCTCCAGGGCATCAGGCGCGTTCGGCGACCCGCTCGCCCATCAGGCCGGACGGACGGAAGATCAGTACGAGAATGAGCACGAGGAAGGCGAAAATGTCCTTGTACTGGCTGCCAAGGAAGCCCCCGGTCAAGTCGCCCAGGTAACCCGAGCCGATGCTTTCGATAATGCCGAGCAGAATGCCGCCGAGCACCGCGCCGCCCAGGTTGCCGATCCCGCCCAATACCGCAGCAGTAAACGCCTTCAGCCCGACCATGAAACCCATGTAGGCATGCGCCTGATCGTAGTTGGCGGCGACCAGCACGCCGGCGATGGCGCCAAGCGCCGAGCCGATCATGAAGGTCATCGAGATGATCGTGTTCACGTTCACGCCCATCAGACGAGCCACGTCCGGGCTTTGCGCCGTGGCGCGCATCGCACGGCCGAGCTTGGTACGCTCGATCAGCAGGAACAAGCCGGTCAGGATCACGGCGGTGAGGATGATGATCGCGACTTGCAGGGTCGTGATCGATGCACCGCCGATCTCGAGCACGTCGGTAGGGAGGATGGCCGGGAACGGAACGTAGTTTTTTCCCCAGATCATGGTGGCGGCTTGTTGCAACACGATCGACAAGCCGATCGCGGTAATCAGCGGTGCCATGCGAGGTGCTTTGCGCAGTGGGCGGTAAGCCACGCGCTCGATCAGATAACCCAGCAGCATGGTGACCGGAATTGCCATGGCAATGCTGACTGTGAGCAGCACGGGGCCGGACAGGTTTACATTGTGACCAACCAGGAAGTTGATGCAGGAGATGGTGACCATCGCGCCAATCATCACGATTTCGCCGTGGGCAAAATTGATCAGTTGCAAGATGCCGTACACCATCGTATAGCCCAGTGCGATCAGGGCATAAATGCCGCCGACGACCAGGCCGTTGATGATTTGTTGCAGGAAGATATCCACTCTCGGGTGCCTCGTGAGGATTGCAGATGCCGGCAAATTTTACCGTAACAGTTGTAACGGCTGGAAATTACACTGCGGCAGATAGGGAAAGATACTTGCGATTATCCCCAATTACCGGTGTGGTTATGCGGTCTGGCATGGCGCGGCTTGTGCTGAATAGAAAACAGGGCAGCCGTAGCTGCCCTGTTTGTCCGGGAGAATGCGCTTATTTCTTGGCCGCGCCGCCCACGACTTCCAGTAGTTCCCACTTGCCGCCCTTCACCTGGTAGATGGAAATGGCGCCGTCTTTGATGTCGCCCTTTTCGTCAAAGGCGATCGGGCCGGTTACGCCGCCGCTGAACTGGATCTTGGCCAGCTCGGGCAGGTACTTGGCGGGTTCGGTCGAACCGGCTTTTTTCATGGCGTCAACCATGACCATGACTGCGTCATAGCTGTTCGGGGCATAGAGCTGAACTTCGCCACCGAATTTTTCCTTGAACTTGGCGAGGAATTCCTGGCCACCTGGCAGTTGTTCTTTCGGTTGGCCGGGAATGGAGGCGTAGGTGCCGTCTGCATCGGCGCCGGCGAGCTTGATGAATTCCGGCGTCTGCCATGCATCTGCGCCCATCAGGATGGCCTTGATGCCGAGTTTCTTGGCTTGTTTTTTCAGCGGGGCGCCCTGGGCATCCAGGCCGCCGTAGAAGATCAGTTCAGGCTTGGCGGACTTGATCGACGTCAGGATCGAGTTGAAATCGGTTTCCTTGTCGTTGGTGAATTCGCGCTTGACGATTTCAAGGCCGCTGGCTTTGGCGGCTTTTTCGAATTCGTCCGCCAGCCCCTGTCCGTAGGCGGTGCGGTCGTCGATGATGGCGACCTTCTTCACCTTCAGTTTGTTGGCGGCATATTCGCCCAGCACCTTGCCTTGCTGGCCGTCGTTGGCGATCAGGCGGAAAGCGGTCTTGTAGCCTTGCGCGGTGTAGGCGATGGCGGTCGACGAGGGGGTGATCTGCGGAATGCCGGCATCGGAATAGATCTTGGAGGCCGGGATGGTGGTGCCCGATTGCAGGTGGCCTACAACCCCGACCACCTTCTGGTCAATGAAACGTTGTGCAACCGTGGTCGCCGTTTTCGGGTCGCCTTGGTCGTCCTCCGCCATGAGCTCGATCTTGACCTTCTTGCCGCCGATGTCTGCTCCGCCGGCAGCGTTGATATTGTCAATGGCCATGCGCGCACCGTTTTCCAGATCCTTGCCGATGTGGGCAATGTTGCCAGTCAACGGACCTGCAAAACCGATTTTGACGCTGTCGGCACTGGCTGCGGCTGCCGGTGTCGAGGCTGGCGCTGCAGCTGGTTGGGCGGGTTCCTGCTTGCCGCAGGCAGTAAGGGCCACAATGGCAGCGGCAATCAGGCTGTAACGGGCGATATTCATGGATAGGGTTCCTGGTGTGCGGATGTTGGTGGGTTGAGAATAAATGTTGATTTAACTGTAGATTAGAAGCGTGGGCTTTTGCTGGGAGCAATTGGGGTAAGTACCAATAGTTCCGTCTGGTGGATTAAAAACGGGACAGCATATGGCTGCCCCGTTGTCTCGATGCTCCGGTGTTGTTACTTGGCTGCGGCGCCGCCAACCACTTCCAGGGTTTCCCACTTGCCTTTCTTGACTTGATACAAGGTGATGGCACCGTTCTTGATATCACCCTTGTCGTCGAAGCTGATATTGCCGGTCACGCCGGAGTATTCGATCTTGGCGAGTTCCGGCAGGTACTTGGCCGGTTCAGTTGAGCCGGCTTTCTTCATGGCTGCCACCATCACCATCACTGCGTCATAGCAGTTCGGGGCATAGAGCTGGACTTCGCCGTTGAACTTTTCCTTGAACTTGGCCAGGAATTCCTTGCCGCCCGGCAATTGTTCCTTCGGCAAGCCCGGGATGGAGGCGATTGTGCCTTCGGCATCGTTGCCGGCGAGCTTGATGTATTCCGGTGTCTGGGCGCCGTCAGCGCTCATGATCTTGGCCTTGATGCCCAGTTTCTTGGCTTGCTTGGTCAGCGGAGCGGCTTGGGCATCCATGCCGCCGTAGAAGATCAGTTCCGGCTTGGCGCCCTTGATCGAGGTCAGGATGGCGTTAAAGTCAGTTTCCTGGTTGGTTGTGAATTCACGCTTGACGATTTCGGCACCGGCGGCTTTGGCAGCTTTTTCGAACTCGTCGGCCAGGCCCTGTCCGTAGGCGGTGCGGTCATCAACAATGGCGACCTTCTTGAGTTTGAGTTTGCTGACGGCGTATTCGCCCAGTGCCTTTCCTTGCTGGGCATCGTTGGCCATCACGCGGTAGGTGGTCTTGAAGCCTTGTGCTGTGTAGGCCACGGCGGTTGCCGACGGGGAGATTTGGGGAATGCCGGCGTCGGAGTAGATCTTGGAAGCCGGGATGGTGGTGCCGGAATTCAGGTGACCGATCACGCCAGCCACTTTTTGGTCAACAAAGCGCTGTGCAACTGTGGTGGCGGTTTTCGGGTCGGCCTGGTCGTCCTCGGAGACCATCTCGATCTTGATCTTCTTGCCACCGATCTCGGCGCCGCCCGCGGCATTGATTTCATCCACGGCCATGCGCACGCCGTTTTCATTGTCCTTGCCCAGGTGGGCAATGTTGCCGGTCAGCGGTGCGGCATGACCGATCTTGATCGTGTCCGGTGCTGCGGCAGCGGGGGGCGCGGCAGGTGCCGAGGCGGCAGGAGCGGGTTGCTCTTGCTTGCCGCAGGCGGTGATCGCCAGTATGGCAGCTGCAATCAAGCTGTAACGTGCAATAGTCATGGTCAAATCCCTTTGTTGATGTTCAATGTTGTTGAAACGGCATCGGCCCGGATCTGGTAATCCGTATGGTCTTGTCATCACTGCCTAGCGGATTTCGCGTCTTATTGGCGCTGTAGTGGTCTGAATTGCCGGCAGAATCAGTCAAAATGCGAGCTCATTATCAAATGATATTCAAGCCGCTTGCAATGTGAATGCCGCGAATAAAATGCGCTGTGGCAGAACTGCTACAGCTTTTTTTATAGGGAACTGTAACTTGATTTCGTGCAATTGCTGAAAGCCTGTACGGGCGGGCGTGCAAGATGTCTAGATTGGCATCAAAGGCTGGTTGCGGTGTTCTGCGTCAACTTGCGAATGCATTTGGGGGTAAATGTCGGGTGAGTATGGCGCGCCTCTTTTTTCTTCCCTAAGATGGGCAGCCACGATAACCAAATTACTTTTGAGGGAACTTAATGCTGGCCATTATCGGTGGCACCGGGCTGACCAAGCTTGCCAATCTGAATATTTCACGTCGACAAGTGGTGCGTACTCCGTACGGGGATCCTTCGGGAGCGTTGACCTTTGGCGAAATCAATGGGAATGAGGTGGTTTTTCTGGCGCGGCATGGCTATGGCCACACGCTATCGCCGCACGAAATCAACTACCGCGCCAACCTTTGGGCGCTGGCGCAGCAAAAACTGGCCGGCATTGTCAGTGTTGCTTCGGTGGGGGGTATTCGCGCCGATCTTGCTCCTGGCAAGTTGATCGTGCCGGAACAGATCATCGATTACACCTGGGGGCGCAAGCATACCTATTTTGAGGGTACGGATAAGCCTGTTACTCATGTCGACTTTACTCAGCCTTTTTCTGTGCCTCTCCGGGAGATGATTCTTTCTTCCAGTAAGGAGTTGAATGACCCGGTGCTGGATGGCGGAGTTTACGCCTGCACCCAGGGACCGCGTTTGGAAACTGCCGCGGAGATCCGCCGGCTTGAAAGCGACGGCGCGGACATGGTTGGCATGACCGGCATGCCCGAGGCTTGCTTGGCCCGCGAGTTGGGCGTGCCTTATGCCATGCTCGCCGTGGTGGCGAACTGGGCTGCTGGAAAGAACGACAGCACGCAAGAAATACACCTTCGCGCTGCCAATGAAGTAGTGGCGGAGGCGCTGCAGAAAGTGCACAGGATTCTCGAGTGCATGAGTGGGGTATGTACGGTATAAGGCGGGTTGCGGAAGTTGTGAGGGTGTGCCTGGGTATATCTGCTGGTTGAAAAGTCTTAACAAGTCTATGCATGGCGATGTTCGTGCCATGGGCCGACATTTTTTTGGCGTAAAAATGCAAAACTCTGGTTTGGATATTCCTTTGGATGTGGCGTTTCGTTTGGCTGTTGAACAGCATCAGGCTGGTCGCCTTGAGGATGCTGAAGCACGCTACCGTGCGGTATTGCAGGCTCAGCCGCAACATCCCGATGCAAACCATAATCTGGGTGTACTGGCCATGCAATTCGATCAGCCGCAGGCCGGGTTGCCCTTTTTGATTAATGCGTTGGAGGCAAATGCAGACAATAGCCAGCATTGGCTAAGTTTGCTGGAGTGCCTGGTGCGGCTCGAAGTCTGGGGTGAGGCTGCGGATCTGCTTGATAAGGCTGAGGTGCGGGGTTTGAACCCTTTGGCTGTTGCTGAGTATCGATCAAAAATAGAGGCGGGCCGTGGCATTGCAGCGGATGCTGATTTGCTCAAAACATTGCGATCTTTGGCAGGCCGTTCTTCGCAACGCCCGCATTCTGCTGGTAAGCAACGCAGTCATGCGAACCTGCTGAAGGACGTGATGGTGTTTTTTCGGGCGGGAGACTGGAAAAACATGGAAATTGCTGCACTATCGGCACTCAAGCTGCGCAGCGAACAGGGCAAGCTCTGGCATTTGCTGGGGGTGGCGTGTTTGCAGCAGGAAAAATTGCAGGCGGCTCTTATCGCGCTGGATAAAGCCTGTGCCTTGCAGCCTAAAGATGCTGAAGTGTGGGATCACAAAGGGGTCGTGCTTAATCGCCTGGGTGAGTACGCGAAGGCGGAAGAGTCCTATCGGCGCAGTCTGACGATTGGGTCGGGGCGTCCTGAGGCGTGGGGGAATGCCGGAATCAATGCCATCGATGCGGGTTGTTTTGTCGATGCGGCACACTACCTGCAGCGCGCACTTGAATTGCAGCCGGATTTTGTCCAAGCGCACAACGATATGGGCAATGTGCAGAAACTGCTGGGCCACCCGGAGCGTGCCATGGTGCATTACCAGCGCGCACTGGAACTTAAACCCGATTTTGTCGAAGCACTCAATAATCTGGGTTGCGTGCAGCAGGAGCTTAATCAACTCGAGGCGGCTGTGGCCAGCTACCAGCGCGCGCTGCAATTGAAGCCTGATTATGCCGAAGCATTTGGCAATCTGGGTTTTGCCATGTACGAACTGGATCGCAGGGAGGATGCCATTGCCTGCTACCAGCATGCATTGGCATTGAAACCCGATCTTGCCGAAGTGCATGGCAATCTTGGTAATGCATTGCAGGAAATGGGGCAGCTTGAAGCGGCTGCAGACAGTTATGACCGAGCGTTGGTATTGAAGCCGAATGCGGCAGAAACATTGTGTAGTCTTGGCCGCGCGCTGCTGAACCAGGGTAAAACGGACGAGGCGGCGGCTGCGATTCTGCAAGGGGTGAGTCTTGCACCAGCTGACCCGGGGTGCATCATCGCCCGCCTGCGCTTGTTGTATGCGCAAGGATCGTTTGCAGAAGTAGATCGCTATCTGGATGAAATTATCGAGTCGGCACTCGCTGCTGGACGGCTGAATGCCGGTCTGGTTAATGAATGTCTGACGCCTGCACTCTCTTCGGTGAATCGCCGGGAGTTGTTGGCTGCGCGCTTGGCACGGATCAGTTCCTTGCCGGATGGAACGGAACGCCGCAATGGCATGTTGGCGACTTATGCCATGCTTTCTGCCTGGATGGATGGTGATGATGAAGTTTTTGGCCGTCTTGCCAGGGAGCATGCCGGCTTTTTAACGTTGCCGGATATCAGTGTGGACAAGAACCTTCGGCGGTTTGCGATCTATCTGCAATCACTGTTGCGCTACAAGGCACAGCATGCCGCCCAGTACTCAGGCATGTCGACCGCAGTGCTGAATGTAATCGGCGATTCGCATTGTCTCTCCCCGGCAAATGCGGTGTTCGATTGGCAGGGGCAGCAAGTACGCGGGCAGAGTTATCTGGCTCTGGGGGTAAAGATGCATCACCTGGCATGGCCGGGGATCAATCAAAAGCGATATGTAGCCGATTTCCTGCAGGCGGTCGATGGTAAAGCGCCGATCTTGTTGACGATCGGTGAAATCGATTGCCGTCCTGATGAGGGTATCTGGAAAGCCTGGCGAGTGGGTACTACGCCGCTGGAAGATATTATTGCCGGTACGGTGGATGGTTATCTTGGCTGGCTGGATACGCAGTTCGCCGAGGTGGCGCATGGTGCGGTTATCGTGCAGGGTATTCCTGCGCCAGGCTATGCGCTGACGGGGGAAAAAGACCCTGTGGATGTTCCCGGTTTTCTTGCAATGATCCGTGCGGTGAATGTGCGATTAAAAAGTGGTGTGACTGCACGCGGTTGGTATTTTCTGGATGTGTATGCTGCCACAGTCAACGAATCCGGCGTCGGCAACGGGCAATGGCATCTGGATCAATTTCATTTGCAGCCGGGGTTTTATGCGCAGGCACAGCGTTGGCTTTGCTCAGGGAATGTCGCCTGAGTTGGCTGTGATCCAGTCACCACTTCTGGTTTATCAAAAAAAATCAAAGCGGCGCTAAAGTTTGCCGGAGGAGGTCCGATAAACAAGTTGTAGGCGGCGCATGTTGCATGACCGCCTGATGCGCAACTTACCTCTTTATGGAGATTCATCATGGCACAGGTCATTAATACCAACGTTGCTTCGCTCACAGCACAGCGCAACCTGAACAAATCACAGAACACCCTGAATACTTCGCTGCAGCGCCTGTCCTCCGGCCTGCGTATCAATAGCGCCAAGGATGATGCCGCCGGCTTGGCGATTTCCGAGCGTATGACTTCGCAGATTCGCGGTCTCGATCAGGCACAACGTAATGCCAACGATGGTATTTCCCTGGCGCAGACCGCAGAAGGTGCGCTGGGTACCATCGGTGATAATTTGCAGCGTATGCGTGAACTTTCTGTGCAAGCTGCTAATGCAACCAATAGTTCATCAGATCGCGCCTCGCTGCAGGCTGAAATGACCCAGTTGTCGGATGAAATTACCCGTGTTGCAGGTCAAACCCAGTTCAACGGCCTGAATTTGCTGGATGGTAGCTTTGCCAACCAGTCTTTCCAGGTTGGCGCCAATGCCAATCAGACCATTTCGATCAATCAGATCGCTAATGCAAAGTCCACTGCACTGGGCGCGCAAATGTTGTCGACCACGGGAACCGCGATGGGCGTATCCACCGCTGCGGGCGCTACCACTGCCGCAAACGGGGTTCTCGTTGAAGCGGCCCTGACGCTTACGACGGCACAAGGTGGTACGACTGCCGCGTTTGGTTATGCTGCAGGTGCTGATGCGAAGGCCATTGCTTCTGCTATTAATACCAATGCCTCCAGTATTGGCATCCAGGCGACGGCAACCAATAGCACCACCATGAGCGGCCTTGCTGCTGATGGCAACCTGTCTTTTACCCTTAACGGCGCAGCAATTTCGGCGACCGGTGTCACTACCGGTGATTATAGCAATCTGCTTTCGGCAATTAATGCGTCTACCGGCACCACTGGGGTGGTGGCAACCTTCACGACCGCAGGCCAGACCAATGCGTTGACCTTGACTGCTGCGGATGGTCGGGATATTGCTGTTACGGATTTCTTGAACTCTGCCGGCACGGGTGGGACGATCAGCTTTGATGGCACCAGGACCTTGGGGGGCGCTACCGGTACGGACTCATCGACCAAGACCGGTACCGTAACCCTGTCCAGCAGCAAGGGAACGATCAGCACAGCGGGTGCTAATGCCGATGTATTTGCTTCAGCTGGTGTGAATACCAGCACCTTGTCGTCGGTGGCGGCTATCAATATTTCCACGGCAAACGGTGCACAAAGCGCAATTTCCGTGATCGATAGCGCACTTGCCGCCATCAACAGCTCCCGCGGTGATCTGGGTGCCATTCAGAACCGGTTTAGCTCGACGATTTCTAACCTGCAAACCTCGTCGGAAAACCTGTCGGCTTCGCGTAGCCGGATTCAGGATACCGATTTCGCGGCCGAAACCTCGAACCTGACCAAAGCGCAAATCCTGCAACAGGCGGGTACGGCGATGTTGGCTCAAGCCAAGGCACTGCCGCAACAGGTGCTGAGTCTGCTGCAGTAAGCTTGCTGGCGATTAACGCGGTTAAGTCAATCGCCCCGGTAGCCTGGCTGCCGGGGCATTGCCATATGAGAGGTGTATGATGCAAATCCAGTCTCTTGGAGGGGCGCAGCCAGTTGCTGCGTTGGTCGATAGCGCGGCACGGCAGGGTGCAGAATCTGCTGCATCGATTTCCTCGGATGTGTCTGCTGCTGTAGGTGGCTTGCAAAAAAATGTTGTTCAGGCAAATACTGTCCAGGCGGAACAGGTTGCAACAACACAGGAAGACGTTGATCAGGCAGTACAAAAAATCAATGACGCCGTGCGTACTTTCAGTCAGAAGCTGGAATTCTCGGTTGATAAAGAAACCGAGACGTTTGTGGTCAAGGTGGTGGATAAAGAAACCAAAGAGGTGATTCGCCAGATTCCCTCCGAGGAATTTTTGCAGATCGCCAAGGCTATGGACAAGCTGCAGGGCTTGTTGATCAAGGATAAGGCTTGATTCCAACAGGTGTTCGAATCTTTGTAATAAGCAAATTGCTGTAGTTGCAGGAGGTGAGAGATGGCAGGGATTACCGGCGCCGGTACCATCGATGTGGAAAGCCTAGTAACGCAATTGATGGTGGCAGAAAAAAAGCCACTGACTAAGCTCGCCAGTAAAGAGGCTACTCTGCAGAGCAAGATCAGCATGATTGGGCAGTTCAAGAGCCTGATTTCCGGTTTGCAGTCAACAGCTACGGGCTTGCAAAATTTGGGCAAGCTCAATGGCATCAAGGCTACCGTGGGTAATACCACTGCACTGAGCGTAACCGCGACGAATGAAGCAACTGCCGCAAGCTATTCGCTGGATGTGCTGCAGTTGGCCAAGGCTCAGCAGGTGGTGAGTAAATCGGGCACATTTACTTCTGCATCTGATGTGCTGGTTGCCGCGGGCACTCAAAGCGGCACGGGTGTCGGCGTAGCGACCGCAAAGCTCTCAATTAATTTTGGCACGGTGGCTGCTGGCAATTTTACCGCTGACACCACTAAGTTGAAGGAAATCAGCATTGCCGTGGGGGCGGGTGGCATTACCTTGCAGAATGTGGCTGATGCAATCAATGGTGGCGATTACGGCGTCAAGGCGAGCCTGATCAGCGACAAAAGCGGTAGTGTGCGTTTAGCGTTGAACGGGGATGATACCGGGGCAGAAAATGCCTTCAAGCTCGATGTGTCTTATCTGGATTCCTTGGGAGCCAGCATCACACCGGCTGCAACGCCGGCTTTGTCGACGAAGCTGGATTTCAATCCTGCTCAAACCAGCACGTATCTTGAAATTCCTTCTGGCGGTACTGCGGTTGATTCCAAGGTCAATCTCAATGGTGTTGAAATTACCCGTGCCAGCAACACGATTGATGATGCCGTAGATGGGCTGACCTTTACGTTGAAGACCACCACTATTCCGGATGGCAGCACAACGTCTACGCCAACAACGGTGACGGTTGCGCGAGATGCTGGCGCGATTTCAACGCAACTCAAGACATTTGTCGATTCCTATAACCAGATTGCGAGTGCGATCAAAAGCACGACTGGCTATAACGCCGAAACCAAGGTGGCAGGTGCTTTGCAAGGCGATCCC
>Ga0316604_10000426_pt1 | contig 53206 bp, 41 predicted proteins | sample OWC_soil_day20_C_FD_207650 | JGI IMG/M metagenome (GOLD analysis project Ga0316604, IMG submission 207650) | Wetland soil microbial communities from Old Woman Creek delta, Ohio, United States - OWC_soil_day20_CT | ecosystem: Environmental > Terrestrial > Soil > Wetlands | place: USA: Ohio...
CGGACTGGCTCAGTCGAAACTGGGCGACATCGCGGCCCGGCGGGGTGCCGAACATGCGGCGATATTCGCGATTGAATTGCGAGGGGCTTTCGTAGCCGACGTGATGCGCCGCCGAGGCGGCATCGGTATCGCTGACCAGCATCAGACGGCGGGCTTCCTGCAGGCGCAATTGCTTCTGGTATTGCAGCGGCGTCATCGCCGTCAGGGCCTTGAAATGATGGTGCAACGACGAATGGCTCATGTTCGCCAGGCTGGCCAGCCGTTCGATGCTGAGCGGCTGGTCAAGGTTGGTTTTCAGCCAGCCGATGGCGCGGACAATCTGGTGGCTGTGGCTGCCGCTAGCCGCCGCCTGGCGCAGGCGCGAACCGAGGGGGCCGGCGAGCAGGCGGTAGAGCAGTTCGCGTTCGATGATCGGGGCCAGTACCGGGATGTCGGCTGGAGTATCAAGCAATCGGACCAGACGTAATGCGGTGTTCTGGATGTCGACACTGAGCAGGCCGACGGCAATGCCGCGATCGACCGCATCCTGAACCCGGTTTTGCGGCATGGCTGCCGCCAGTTCGTTGATTTTCAGCGGGTCGATGCTGAGCGCCAGGCCAAGGTAAGGCTCGGCGGATGAGGCTCGGGTGATGCGCGAGAACATCGGCAGGTCAACCGAGGAAATCAGGTAATGGCGGGGGTCGTAATCGTAGGTGTCGTCAGCGACGGTAATGCGTTTGGCGCCTTGGGCCATCATCGCGAAGACGGAAGTCATGATGGCGCAGGTCGGCACTTCGGTATTCGATCCGCGGAAAAGCTTGACGCCGGGAATGGCTGTGTCAAAGGCGCCATCAGCTTGGCAGTGGCGGCTGATGATGGCGGCGAGTTCTTCGCGCTGGCGAGCCAGTTCGGCGTCATTCATGGCGGTGGAATTATTTTGGCGGAGCATGGTCAGAACGTCAGTATCCATGACTGGAGAGTAGCTGTTTTGGCGTTGTCCGGCGAGAGGCTAAGAACAGACTCTGGAGGATCAGGCAATAAGTTTGCACGATTGGGTTATCGGCTGCCCAGTCGCATCGCCCACACTATTCGCATAAACAGCGGCCTTCACGTTTGCCGCTGTTCCCTTTTTGACGAGGAGCTTGCAGATGATCAAACTGACTATTAACGGCAAGGCACATCAACTCGATGTGGCCCCTGATACGCCGCTGCTTTGGGCGCTGCGCGACACCCTGCAGATGACCGGAACGAAATATGGCTGCGGTCAGGCCTTGTGCGGCGCCTGTACCGTGCATGTCGATGGAACGCCGGTGCGCGCCTGTACGACGCCGGTTTCAGCGGTGGTTGGCCGCAAGATCAGGACCATCGAAGCCGTTGATACCGAGCGCGTCGGCAAGGTTGTCCAGGAAGCCTGGCGCAAGCTCGATGTCGTGCAGTGCGGCTACTGCCAGTCCGGCCAGATCATGAGTGCCGTCGCGCTGCTCAGTCAGAATCGCAAACCGACCGATGCCGACATCGATAACGCCATGTCGGGCAACCTGTGCCGCTGCGCGACCTATGTGCGCGTCCGCGCTGCCATCCACGAAGCCGCCAAGGCTTTGGCCTGAGGAGTCTGAACATGAGCAAAATCATCATTGAAAACCTCAGCCGCCGCCGTTTCCTGCAAGGCAGTGCCGGCCTGACGCTGGGCTTTTGCCTGCCGGTGATGGCTGCCGGTGCCGCCGGAAAATCCGGGGTCGTCGCGGCCAGCACGGCGAGTTTCGAGCCGAACGCTTTCTTGCGCATCGGTGCCGACAACAGCGTCACCGTCATGGCCAAGCACCTCGAAATGGGGCAGGGCACCTACACCGGCCTGGCCACTATCCTGGCCGACGAACTCGATGCCGACTGGGCGCATGTTCGCGTCGAAGGGGCGCCGGCTGATGCCAAGCGCTACAACAACACTTTCTGGGGGCCGGCGCAGGGCACCGGCGGCAGCACGGCGATGGCCAATTCCTGGGATCAGATGCGCAAGGCCGGGGCAAGCGGGCGAGCCATGCTGGTTTCGGCTGCCGCCAAGCGCTGGAATGTTGGTGCAGCGGAGATTGTCGTGCGCGACGGCATCGTCAGCCATGCCGGCAGCGGCCGCAAAGCCAGCTTCGGCGAACTGGCGCTCGATGCCGCCAATGAAACCGTACCGACCGAGGTCAAGCTCAAGGACCCGAAGGATTTTCGCCTGATCGGCAAGCAGGCCAAGCGCAAGGACAGCGCGGCCAAGACCAATGGCACGGCGCAATTTACGCAGGACGTTTTCCTGCCCGGCATGCTGGTTGCCGTCGTCGCCCATCCGCCGCAGTTCGGTGCCACCGTGAAGTCCTTCGATGCGACCAGGGCGAAAGCGATCAAGGGCGTCGTCGATGTCGTGCAGATTCCGCAGGGCGTTGCCGTGCTGGCCACCGATACCTGGAGCGCCAAAAAAGGGCGCGATGCCTTGTCGGTCAGCTGGGAAGACAGCAAGGCCTTCAAGCTGGGCAGCGATGAAATTCTGGCCAAGTACAAGGACATGGCCAAGCAGCCCGGCCTGGTTGCCAAGCAGACCGGCGACACGGCAAAAACCTTTGCCGGCGCCGCCAAGGTGGTCAGCGCCTCTTTCGATTTTCCTTACCTCGCCCATGCCGCGATGGAGCCGATGAACTGCGTCGTCCAGCTCAAGGCCGATGGCTGCGACGTATGGAATGGCGAGCAGTTCCAGACTGTCGACCAGGGCCGGGTGGCTGTGCTGTTCGGCCTCAAGCCGGAACAGGTCAAACTCAACATGCTCTATGCCGGTGGCAGTTTCGGGCGCCGGGCCTGTACGCATTCCGACTATGTGATGGAGGCAGCGCATATCGTCAAGGCGATCAACGGCAAGGCACCCGTCAAGCTGGTCTGGCTGCGCGAGGACGACATGCGTGGCGGCTACTACCGGCCGATGTTCCATCACGCGTTGGAAGCCGCGCTCGATGGCAGCGGCAAGCTGGTCGGCTGGCATCACCGGCTGGTCGGTCAGTCGATCATTACCGGTTCGCCTTTCGAAGCAATGCTGGTCAAGGATGGCATCGACCACGTTTCGGTCGAAGGCGCATCTAATTTGCCCTACGCCATTCCCAACCTGCTGGTCGATCTGCACACGCCGACCGATATCGGCGTACCGGTGCTCTGGTGGCGCTCGGTCGGCTCCTCGCACACGGCTTACTCGACCGAGGTTTTCCTCGATCAGGTCGCGGCAGCGATGGGCAAGGACCCGGTGGCCCTGCGCCTCGAACTGCTGACCGAACACCCCAAGCACGCCGGTGTGCTCAAGCTGGCGGCCGAGAAAGCGAACTGGGGAACGCCGCTCAAGGCCGCCGCCGGCGAACGGCGCGGCCGTGGCGTGGCCGTGCATGAGTCGTTCAACTCCTTTGTCGCCCAGGTGGCGGAAGTAACGGTCAAGAAGGATGGCTCGATCAAGGTCGACCGCGTGGTTTGCGCGGTGGATTGCGGCACGGCGATCAACCCGGACAACATCCGCTCGCAGGTCGAAGGGGCGGTCGGCTTCGCGCTGTCCGCCGCCATGAGCGGAGAAATTACGCTAAAGGCCGGACGCGTCGAGCAGGGGAATTTCGATACTTACCCGCTGCTGCGTATCGGTGACATGCCGAAGGTCGAGGTGCACATCGTGCCTTCAACCGCCGCCCCGACTGGTATCGGCGAACCAGGCGTGCCGCCGCTGGCTCCGTCCGTGGCCAATGCCATCGCCGCCGCCACCGGCAAGTTCCTGCACAAGATGCCGTTCAATACTGCCGAGCTGGTGGCCTGACATGGACAGCCTGGATACGCAGGTTCTCGACGCGGCCCGCCAGTGGGCGGCGGCCGGGCACCGTTTCGCGCTGATCACCGTCGCCCGGACCTGGGGTTCCGCCCCGCGGCCACCGGGCGCCTGGATGATCCTGCGCGACGACGGGCAGGTGCAGGGCTCGGTCTCCGGCGGCTGCATCGAGGATGACCTGATCCGCCGGGCGGCTGCCGGTGAATTCACCGGTACGGCGCCACGCCTGCTGCGCTACGGCGTGACGGCCGACGAGGCCCATCGCTTCGGTCTGCCTTGCGGCGGCACGCTGGAACTGGTGCTCGAACCGGCCCCGGATGCAGTCTTGCTCGAACAGCTCGCCCAGCGCATCGGCACCGGCCAACTGGTGCATCGGCGGGTCGCGCTGGCGAGCGGTGCCGTCACTCTCGAAGGCGGTAGCGCCGGCGACAGCCAGCAGTGGGATGGCCAGACGCTGGTCACCCTGCACGGCCCGGCCTGGCGGCTGCTGATCATTGGTGCCGGGCAGATTTCCCGCTATCTGGCGACCATGGCGCAGGCCCTCGGCTATCGCGTCTACATCTGCGACCCGCGTAGTGAGTATGCCGATGGCTGGGATGTTCCCGGCACCGAGCGCGTCGCTGCCATGCCCGACGATGCGGTGACCGAGCTCGGCCTTGATCCGCGCAGTGCTGTCGTTGCGCTGACCCATGATCCCAAGCTCGATGACCTCGCCTTGCTTGAAGCGCTCAAGTCGCCTGCCTTCTACGTAGGTGCGCTGGGTTCGCGGGCTAACAACCGCCAGCGTCGCGAACGCTTGCTGCAGTATTTCGATCTATCGCAGGCCGAGGTCGACCGGCTGCATGGTCCGGTTGGCCTGCCCATCGGCAGCCGGACCCCGCCGGAAATTGCCATCTCCATCCTGGCCGAGATGACTGCTGTAAAAAACGGCCAGAATTCGCCGTCGACCGAAGCCGTCGCTGATGCCTACGCCTGCCGCGTCGCATGAGTGAAGTCGTCGGCATCCTGCTCGCCGCCGGCAGCAGCCGGCGCTTCGGTAGTGATAAACGGCTGCATCCGCTGGCCGATGGCAGGCCGATGGCACTCGTCTCGGCGCTGAACATGGCGGCCGTTTGTGCACGAACCATCGTTGTTATCCGTCCTGGTGACACGGCGCTGGCCGGCCTGCTGGCGGCAGAGGGGCTGGAAACCGTCATTTGCGCCGAGGCGGAGCAGGGGATGGGGCATAGCCTGAGCAGCGGCGTCGCAGCCAGCGTCGATGCGGCCGGTTGGCTGATCGGGCTGGCAGACATGCCTTACATTCAGCCAGCGAGTTACCACATCGTCCTGCACGCGCTGCATGACGGCGCCCGCATCGCCAGGCCGTTGTTTGCGGGGCAAATGGGGCACCCGGTCGGTTTCGGCGCCGACTGTCTGCCCGAGCTGCGAGCATTGACTGGCGATCATGGTGGCAAGGCCATCATCGAGGCGCATCGCGGGTGTCTGGTCGCCTGTCCGGTTGATGATTCCGGTGTTCTTCGCGACGTTGATCGACCGTCCCAAATCGGGCTTGCAGCCACTCCGCCAAATTCATTTTCGAGCTAGTCCGCACCCCGGCCAAGGCTGCGCCCACGGAATATCTGGGCTATCATTCTGCAATTGCCAAGGACTAAAGCGATGAATCCGAAACCCCTGACTGATGCCGATCTCGACCGGCTTGAAGAACTGCTCGAAGCCGAAGTATTCCAGGGCGAGGCCATGCGTCTCGATGAAATCCAGGCCATGCTCTGCGCTGTGGTCAGCGGTCCGCAACCGGTCGCCCCGGCTGTCTGGCTGAGCGAAGCGCTGGGCAAGGGGCTGGAGGCTGGTGGCAACCCGGATGTCGAGGCCGCGCTGGAGCTGCTGCTGCGCCTGAACAACGACCTGGCCGCTGCCTTGCTGGCCGGCGAAACCATCGCCCCGGTGCTCTATCCGCTGGATGAAAAGTGCGAGGACTACGACTACGAAGCCTGGGCCGATTCCTATATTTTCGGTGCCGGCCTGGCCGGTGACTGGTACGAATTGGCCGGCAAGCATGCCGATGACCTGTCCGAACTGCTCGAACCGTTGTTCCTGCTCAATGGCATGCTCAAGGAAGATGCCGAAAAGAGTGGTGAACGCTGGTTTCCGCCGGCTGAAGAAGCCCGTCTGGTCGCCGATATTCAGGAGAACCTGCCGGTCATCGTCCAGACTTTGTACAACTTCTGGCGCAACAAGCGCACCGGCGGTACGGTGCAGCACGAGGATGCCAAGCCTGGCCGCAATGACCCTTGCCCCTGCGGCAGCGGCAAGAAGTTCAAGCAATGCTGCGGCAGCCCGGAAAAGCTGAACTGATCGGTAGCCCCCGACACAGGCTGTAACACCGCTTCGACAAGGGGGTATCGAATCAATTCGGGGCTCCACTCGATAAAAGGCCGTTCATCCGAGGCGGCCACTACGTCAAGTTGTTGATCTGGTGATGTCCAAGGTATAAGCAGAAACGGAACCCAGGCGGGTTCCGTTTTTTATTGTGCCTTGATCAGCCTGGTGAGTTGTCCAGCCACCGCAGCAGCGTCTGGTAAAAGACATCCGGGCTCACCGGCTTGGCGATGAAATCATCCATGCCGGCCATGAAACATCGCGCCTTGTCTTCAGCAAAGGCATTCGCCGTCATCGCCAGGATAGGGGTGGTTGCATATTCAGGGATTAGCCGAATCTGGCGGGCCGCTTCCAGGCCATCCAGATGTGGCATCTGCATGTCCATCAAAATCAGGTCGTAGCGGCCGGCCGTCGCTTTTTCGACAGCCTCCTGGCCATCTGCAGCGAAATCGACTGTCAGTCCGACCTCCTCCAGCAGCACCTGGGCGATTTCCTGATTAATGGGTTCGTCTTCTGCCAGCAGGATGCGTTTGCCGGCATGGTTCTGCCGAATTGTCTGTCCGGCTTCCTCGATGTCTGCCCTGTGTAGAGTGTCGCTGGTCTGCTCAGCCTTGGCGAGGACCGCGGAAAACCAGAAGGTGCTCCCCTGTCCCTCGATGCTGCTTACGCCGACCGTGCCGCCCATCAGTTCGGCAAGCTTTTTGGTGATCGCCAGGCCCAGCCCGGTGCCGCCATATTTGCGCGTGGTCGAGTTGTCGGCTTGCTCGAAGGTGCCGAACAGTTTGGGCAGGATATTGGGTGCTATGCCGACTCCGGTATCTGACACTTCGAAGCGCAGCGTCACACGCTCTTCAGTCTGAGCCTCCTCCTTCACACGCAGGGTGATATGGCCCTGTTCGGTAAATTTCAGGGCATTGGTCGCATAGTTGAGCAGGGCTTGCTGGAGCCGCGTGGGATCGCCCAGGAGAGGGGAGGAAATCGTGATCGGTTCCAGGTTGATCGCAATGCCTAAGGCTCTGGCCCTTTGGCTCAGCATCGAGGCAACGTTTTCCAGCAAACTGCCGACGTGGACGGGTACTGACTCAAGGGTGAGTTTTCCAGCTTCGATCTTGGATAGGTCGAGAATGGCATTAATGATCTCGAGCAGGTGTTTGCCGGCACCTTCGATCTTGTCCAGTTTGTCGGTTTGTTCGGGGCTTAGACCCGAACGGCGCAGGATGTGGGCCATGCCGGTGATCGCATTGAGCGGCGTCCGGATTTCATGGCTCATGTTCGCCAGGAAAGCGCTCTTGGCGATGGTCGCCGTTTCGGCTGCTTCCTTGGCGAGTGTCAGTTCGTGAGTGCGCTCACCAACAAGTTTCTCAAGATGGCGGCGGTGCTGCGTCAATTCTTCATGCGTCGCCTTGATTTCCGAAATGTCGGTGTGCGTGCCACACATTCGAAGCGGCTTGCCCTGCGCATCGCGTTGCATCACCTTGGCCTGGTCGAGAATCCAGATGATGCTGCCATCCTTGCGCAGCATGCGATATTCCAGCCGGTGCATGCTGGCCCGGCCTTCAAGCGCCGCATTGATTGAGTCCCACGCCCGGCTGCGGTCATCAGGGAAGATGAAGTCAGTCCATTGTTGTGTCGTCTGCCGGATCTCATCATGGCTGTAGCCCAACATATTGGCCCAGCGTTCATTGCGAGAAACCGTGCCGGCAGCGATATCCCAATCCCAGAAGCCGAGTTCCGCGCCCTCGAGGACAAAGCGTAGTTGCTTTTCACTGTTTTCCAGTGCCTGCTCAGCCATTTTTTGCTGTGTGGTGTCGTGACCGATGCCGAGTACGCCGACGAGCTGGCTATTTTCGTCAAGCATCGGGATCTTGGTGGTTATCAGCAGTTCGCGGTGGCCGTCGTCGGCAAAAGTGATTTCTTCTTCATTGACCGAGGGGGCTTTCTTTTCCATCGCGGCGCGATCATGGGCCCGAAAGAAATCAGCCAGCGCCTTATCGACAAAATCGTAGTCGGTCTTGCCGACGATTTCCGGCTCGCTCGCGCCGAAAAATTGCTCGAATCGATGATTGCAGGCCAGATAGACGCCCTTGGAATCTTTCAGCCAGATCAGGTCAGGAAGCGTGTTGATCAGCGTACGGAGCATGGAGCGTTCTCGCGTTGCCTCATCCTGAGCGGCTTGCAGCGCCTGCTGCTGTTCAATCCGCTGTTCCTGATCGCGAAAGATCAGGCACATCAGCATGGTGGCAGGAGGGTAGAACAGCAAGAGAACCCACCAGGCTTGTTCGATGAAGGGATAGCCAGCACCATTGGGAATCTGGGTAAATGTGGCCAGTTGGGCCAGTTGTACCAATACGCCCAGGGCGAGGTATTGCGTGGAAGATGGGGCCACTTCACGTCGCAGCCACCAACGTCTTGCCAGCACGCCGAGCAGGGCGGAGAGCAGTATCACCGTGATTCCGACGGGCGCCCCGATGCCGCCCAATTGATAGCGATAAATAGCGGCCATGCTTACCGCGATCGCCGCGGTGATCCCTCCTCCGACGACGCCTGCCACCGAGAGCACGATGGATCGGCCATCAAAAATGAGCCCCGGTGCAAAATTCACCGGGTTAAGCATGCCTAACAGGGTTACACCGCCAAACAGGAAGCCCAGCAATACCTGGCGGTTTAGCGTGTGCTTGCGAAATCGTTTGAGCACGATCAGCCCGGCCGCTACCAAGGCGACCAGAAATGCGATGTTGTTGATCAGGTTGATGAGCATGGGTTCGAGTTCAGCGACGACGCTTTATATCCGGGCTTTTCTGAGGTTTGTGTGGCGGTGTTTTGGAGTTCGTGGCTGGCGGTCAGGTCGAATCGCCAGAAATTCAAGCGAAACACGAGGGTTTCGGTTGGGCTTCTTTCTTGGAGCATCTGGACTCGTGCTCGCAATATATCCGTTACTCAAGCGGATCAGCAAACACTTCGGCAACCTTCAAAAACTCCTCGTTTCTGGCCATAAACGCCGCCACGATTTCCGGATCAAACTGAGTGCCGGATTTTTCGGTGATGAACCGGCAGACCTCGGCGTGGGTGTATGGTTTTTTGTAGACGCGCTGACTGATCAAGGCATCGTAGACATCGGCCAGCGCCATCAGGCGACCGGGGAGGGGAATTTCTTCACCGCGCAGGTGATGGGGGTAGCCGCCGCCGTTCCAGTGTTCGTGATGGCTTTCGGTCATCTGGCGAGCATAGTTGAGGAAATATTGTTTTTCCGGATGGCCGCTGGCACTGACGATCCGGGTCAGGGCTTCAGAGCCGATCAGCGTGTGGGACTGCATGGTCGTATATTCGGCGTCGGTCAGCTTGCCGGGTTTTTGCAGGATGGCATCGGGAATGCCGATTTTGCCGATGTCGTGAAGGGGCGCTGATTTGCCGAGCAATTCGATGTCGAATCGCGTCAGGTGGGCATAGCGAGGTGTGGTGGCCAACTGGCTGGCCAGAATTTCCACATAGCGCTGAGTGCGGCGGATATGGCCGCCGGTTTCCTTGTCCCGGGCTTCGGCCAGCACGGACATACTGACAATGATCTCGTCCTGGGCGCTCAGCAGGTCCTGCGTGCGCAGGCGTAATTTGCGCGCCTCGATGCCGTATTTCAGCAGACTGAGCACACTGCCGACCAGCAGCAGGGTCAGCATGGGCAGCAACGGAGAGAGGTGGATGCCCTGGCTGACCATCAGCGCCCGACTGGCCGCGTAGCAGCCGATTGTGCCGGCGGTGACGAGTAGCGACGAAACCAGAAATCCGGCGCTGCTCAGGAGGACGGTGGCGAGCAGGCCGGTGAGTAGCACCAGCGCCAATTCGGCCCCGCGCGCCCAGCCGGGACGCAGCACAAAGCTGTTGGCAAGAATGTTGTCGATGATCGTGGCATGCACAGCCAGGCCGCTGATCGGCTTGCCGAGCGGCGTTCGATGCAGGTCACCGAGCCCGGTGGCCTGGGCCCCGAGGAGCACGATTCGGTTGCGCAGGCTGTCGGGGGGCAGCTTGCCCTGCAAAATTTCCAGGGCGGAGAGTGTTTGTGGCGGTGACCGGCGAAAATCGATCAGCAGGTTGCCGCTGGCATCTAGCGGAATTCTCCGATGATCCCAGCGCAGGATGTTTTCACCGGCTTCATCAGCGATTTGGATGTGGCGTTCCGACGAGGCCGCGAGCAGAGTGGCCAGGGCGAGAGATGGATATTCCTTGCCATCCACCGTCAGCAGCAGCGGAACCCGGCGCAGCGTGCCGTCGATGTCTTCCTGGGCATTGGTGAATCCCTCGGCGCTTGCCGCACCGGTGAGTGCCGGCAGGCTGCGCAGCTGGCCGCTCGGCGTTGCCTGCTGGACACGATAGCCAGCCAAGCGGGTTATCACCATGCCATCCGGAACTTTGGGTGGCGCACGGCTAGTCGTGCTTGTGGCCGTGTTTTCGAATTTGAGGAAATAGCCGAGGATGGACGGCCCTTTGGCCAGGGCTTCGGCGAGGCGTTGCGAATTGCTGTCGGCGCCGTTGGTGGCCCACAAGACGGGGTTATCGATCCGATCTCGTCGCCGCTCCTGGCGGATGACCTCGGGCGAGGTGCGATCCGGTTCCGGCATCAGGAAATCCAGCGCAACCACCTTGGCCCCCTGGGCTTGCAGGTGTTCGATCAGCATGGCCAGCCGGTAGCGCGGCCAGGGCCATTGGCCGAAGGCGGCCAGGCTGGCTTCGTCGATGGCGACCAGGACAGGATCAACCGATGGTGCTGGGACGGCCCGGCTGGTCAGCAGCTGGTCGTAGACGAACAGATCAGCTTTTTGCAGGAGGCTCGGCTGGAGCAGCGAGATGATGGTGATCATCGCTGTCAGCGCAAAGCCGGTGAGCAGAATGGCGAGTTTTCCACCCAGCCATCCATCGGAGGAGGCGATGGTTTTCAGACGGTTGGCAATGTCCACCATAACCGGGGGCCGTATCGACCTAGTGCACGATCACCACAACTCGCCGATTGCGTGGTTCGGCCACGCCGTCGGGCGTTGGAATGGCTGGATTGCCCTTGCCATGCGATGTAACCGACATCAGCCTGGCCGGTATGCCCTTTTGCTGTAGCAGGTTCCAGACTTGCATGGCGCGCTCCTGGGACAGCGCGTCGTTGACCTTGTCCGAGCCGGTCGCATCGGTATGGCCGCTGATGCGAACACTGACGGCCGGGCGTTTCTGGCTGGCTGCAACGATGTTCGGAATCTGATCGAGTGAAGCGGTGGTCAAATTGGTGGTCCCGCTTTCGAACATCAGCGTGAAGACTTGCGGCGGGGGCGGTTCGATGGCCAGCACCTCGGCAAACGTGCTGGCTATGTAGGCCGGATCGGCTGTCTTGACGGCAGATGGCGGTTTGGCCTCGCCGCTGGTTTGCGTCATGTCACCTGATTTTTCCAGGCGTTGCTTGCCTGCTGCCGTTACAACCTCGGCCTGACCCACATGGCCGCCGGGGTCGGCCATCAGGACGATGGACTGCCCGCCGCAGGCAGCCAATACCAGCGGCAGGGAGACGAGCCAGGCGGCGCACTGATACTTGCTGCGGAGAGCCCCGGCTAGCCGGGCGGCGTATTGTTGTCCCATGGCTAGTCCTTGATCTCGACAAGTAGTTTGGTGCCCCGCACGGCGATGGTGGCATCTGGCGTTTGTATGCGTGCCGAATCCGGGGATAGTTTGACGATCTGGCCTGTGATGTACGAGAACGTGCCCTTGATCATCTTGAGCGACAAGGCGAACTTGCTCTGTTTTGGCTCGAAGGCGTAGTCGCTCAGAGACAATTCGCTGTTCGAACCGAGGGAAATCGTTGTGTCATCGGTGAGCACGATGCCGACAGCGGCCGGCTTGCCGGTACGGATCTGGTCGCTCTTTCGCAGTTCGGCCCCGATCGCTGCTGGCAGTGTGGTGCCTGCCCGCTGGATGAAGGCTTGCCCCTGCAGTGTCTGGATATGACCGACCGTTTCAGACGATTCGGCAAAGGCCGATGCTATCGGCAGCAGGGCGATGAAAAACCAGCGCGAGATAATTTTCATTGCGACGAACCCCAGGAATGGTGGTGCGATCTGTATGACTCACTTTAGCAGACTCGCTACAGACTGTGGGGCTATGCACAAGGCAAGCTTGCTGGCCGCTCCGTGAGGTCAGCCTGGGCCTAAGATTGGCCGCTGATCTCTCGTCTCGAATGACTGCGCCATTATTAAAAATGCCTTCCACACAGGGTATGGAAGGCATTCCTGGCCAACTTACGCCGGCGCATCAATACTTCAGTCTTGGGGGGGGCGTCCGATCTGCCTTTTCCGTGTTTAACCGAGGTCGACCGGAACGAATAGTCGAGAATCGCCGCGTTCGATCAGGATGGCTGCCTTTTTGCCGGATTTGGCGATCAGGCTGCGCAGTTGTTCGACGTCGCCAATCGCCTGTCCGTTGACCGACACAATGATGTCGCCAGGCCGGATGCCAGCACGACCGGCGGCGCCGTCGGCTTGCTCGACGAGCACGCCACCCTTGATCTCGGCCTGGCGTCGTTCTTCCGGCGTCAGTGGGCGCACGGCGACGCCGAGGCGACCTTTGGTGGCGGGCTGTGTGTCGTTCGCGGCCACTTTCTCGTCTCCGAAACTGCCAACCTTGACGTCGATGTTCTGCGTTCCACCCTTGCGCCAGATTTGCAGGCGGGCCGATTCGCCGGGCAGCTTGGTGGCGATGGCGGCAGGGAGTTCGCCGGGCGTCTCGACGGTTTTGCCGTCGATGCCGAGAATGACATCGCCAGGTTCCAGGCCCGCCTTGGCCGCCGGGCTGCCTTTCTCGACAGCAGCGACCAGCGCACCGGCCGGTTTGGGCAGGCCGAAGCTGTCTGCCAGCGACTGGTTGACCTCCTGGATGGTGACGCCGAGCTTGCCGCGTTGCACTTTGCCATGCGTGACGATCTGCTTTTCGACATTCATCGCGACCTCGATCGGAATGGCAAAAGACAGCCCCTGGTAACCGCCGCTGCGTGAGTAGATCTGCGAATTGATGCCGATTACCTCGCCGTTCATGTTGAACAGCGGACCGCCGGAGTTGCCGGGATTCACTGCCACATCGGTCTGGATGAAGGGCACGTAGCTGCCATCCGGCAGGTTGCGCGACTTGGCCGAGACAATGCCGGCACTGGCGCTGCTTTCGAATCCGAACGGCGAGCCGATGGCCAGCACCCATTCGCCGACGGCAGTCTGCGTCGATGAACCGATCTTCACCGTAGGCAGGTTTTTGGCGTCGATTCTCAGGACGGCCACATCGCTTGCCTTGTCCAGGCCAAGCACCTTGGCCTTGAATTCGCGCTTGTCGTTAAGCTTGACGGTCACTTCCTCGGCGCCGTCGACGACATGGGCATTGGTCAACACCGTGCCGTCAGGCGTCACGATGAAACCGGAGCCAAGGCCGTGCGTGGGTTCATTGTCCTGCGGCATCTGTCCACCGAAGCGGCGGAAGAACTGGTAGAGCGGGTCATCGGGGTCGAGTTGCGGCACGCCGGGCAGGTTGGCGCCCGTCTTGCGCGTTCCGGTCACGCTGATGTTGACCACGGCCTGGGCATTGTTGGCGACAATGCTGCGCATGTCCGGCAGGCCGTTAGGCGTGCTGACCGGAGCGGCGGCAGGGGCGACGCTGCTAGCGGCAGGCTGGGTTGTCGCGTTGGCACTGGTAAAGGGCGCGTATTGGCCCAGCGAATAGGCGCCGCCCAGCGCAGCAGCGACAGCAATGGCGGCAACTGTCATTTTCAGGGGTTTCAGTTTCATGTTGACCTCTTGTCGGGTGGGTTTGTTGAACATTGATCAGCGATGCTTGCCATGCAGGGATAGTCCAGCGGGGTGAGCGACTCGCTCATTACCCTTGTAGCGGGCGCTTTGCGTGTTTGCGCTACGCTTGCTTGAATCCGCAGAGGTGCTTTCGCTGGCGAAAGCCGAGCCGCTGAACAGCGCGCCGAGCGAGCCGGCAACCAGCAGCGAACGAAGGATGTGCCGGCAATGGCCGGCAACGCGTCGGGGTGGCCTGACGGCGACCGGGGTGTGCATCAAACCGAGATGCAGGCGAGAGACCTGCATGAATCGGGCGAGAGTCTGTTCTTGCCAATGGTGGTTGGGTTGCATCGGAGACTCCTTGTTGCGATCAGCAAGGAGCTAGTGTTGCGCCGAAATGCAATTTTTCCCGTAGCGTTTGTGCGACGATTTGTATCAATATTTGTCTGAGAGCCAAACCGGCAGCCAGTGGGGGCGATATGTCATCTAGGCTGGCCATCTCTCCATGTTGGCCAGGCGTTTTTACGCAAACCGTTGTGCCGGCAAGGCGGTTTCGCATTTATGGAATGCCGCGCAGACTTTGTACTGATGGTAATTGTTGTAGTCGTGCATTCTGGAAGTGTTATATCTTCAATATATTCAAAATACATTATTTGTTTGAATGTCGGCATGGAGAAAAGAATGACCAGCATCCGCGCAAAGATATTTTTCATCGTTGCCACCATGGCGGCTGGCTTACTCCTGCTTGGTGTCATTGGTGTTTATCAGGTGACCAAACTTACCAGCGACTCCGCCCAGGCCGTAGAGCGCTTGAATACGATAGTGTCGCTTGTCGATTCCGCCCGTTCTGCGCAACACCACTTCAAACTTCAGGTTCAAGAGTGGAAAAACATTCTGATTCGCGGTGGTGACCCGGCGCTCTATGAAAAATATTTGAAGGCTTTTGAGGTAGAGGAAAAACTGGTCGCAGAGCGCCTGGGTACCGTTCAGGAGATCGCCCGCCAACTCGACGTTGGTCACCGTATTGACCCTGCCCGTGCGCAGGCCGCTATCCGGGGGCTGGGCGAAAAATATCGGGTTGCGCTGAAAGCACAGGATCCGAGTCGGCCCGATTTCACGCTGGCTACCGATAAAGCGGTGCGTGGTTTAGACCGCGAGGCGGATAAGCTGATTGATGAAATCAACAAGGAGGCCAAGAAACTGGCCAGTGAAATTGAAGCGCAAACAGCGCAAAAACTGGCTGACCAAGGCTCATCTACCCGAGTCCAGCTGATTCTGGGCGGAACAGCATTTTTGGTCGTCGGCGTGATCTTGTCGTTACTCATTGTCAGCAGCATGATCAATCGGCTGCACGCAGTTGAATCGGGCATGAAGTCCGTTCAGGCGAGCCACGACCTGACCATACAGGTCGATGCGACAGGTAATGACGAGCTGAGCAGCATTGCCAGGTCTTTCAATGCCATGCTGGCCGACTTCAGAAGTGTTCTGGGTGGAGTGAATGCAAGCGCCATCGCCGTTTCCGCTGCTTCATCCCAGATTTCACACACGTCGACTACCTTGAGGGACGCGACGGAAACCCAGTCCGAAGCGGTATTGACCAGCGCTGCATCGACTGAACAGCTGACTACCTCAATCTCGACGGTGGCTGTCAATGCGGCTGATGTTCGAGCACTCTCCGCGGATAGTGTCAGCGACACGATGAATGGCTATCGTTTGGTGGATGGCTTGGTTGGGGACATTTCACGCGTTCATGACAGCGTGGCCAACATGGCTCATGCCGTTGAGGAATTTGTCGCGAGCACCAACACGATCAGTAGCATGACCCAGCAAGTCAAGGAGATCGCTGATCAGACGAATTTGTTGGCACTGAATGCTGCAATCGAGGCAGCACGGGCTGGCGAGCAGGGGCGGGGGTTTGCCGTCGTGGCGGATGAGGTCCGGAAACTGGCCGAAAAATCAGGGCAATCCGCCAATCAGATCGAGGCGGTAACGCACCAGATTCACACGCAATCTGGCTTGGTTGCCACGACGATCGAGGCTGGGCTTGAATCAATAGCCTCCAGCGTGGCGAAGGCGGGAGCGGTCAAGGAAGCCTTGCAGAGTTCTCAAAGAAAAGTGGAACAGGCGAATGACGGCGTGAACGACATAGCCGGCTCGGTTAGGGAGCAGGAATTGGCCAGCCTTGAAATCGCAAAAAACATGGAGAGGATTTCCCGTGTTACGGAGCAGACCAGTGAGGCCTCCGGGGAGGCCAGGCAAGCTGCCGCGTCACTTAGCAATATGGCGGAGGAACTGAAACAGATGGTCAGTCGGTTTCGGACTTAGGCGGCTAAATTCTGTGTAGCCAAATTGGCAGTGAATGCCTGTTGGCGGCCTGCCAAGGTATCGATCACAAACGATTTTCTGCGCAGCTCGACTTGGCCTGCTCAACGGCCGTTCGTCAAAGCTCGGGCAATAAAATCTGAGCGATTCTTCGAATTCGGGAAACTGTTGAAATGCGTACCTTGATGATTTCTGAAAAACGATGAAGATCTATTTTGCCGGGCCGGATGTCTTTCGCCAGGATGCGCTTGCGTGGGCCGATGAGGTTCGCCAGCTGTGTCGGCAGCATGGCCATCAGGCATTGATTCCGCTCGATGGCGTCGAAACGACCGCCCGCGGTATCTACCATGCCAACATTGAGCAGATTCGCTCGGCCGATGTCGTCCTGGCCAATCTCAATCCTTTTCGGGGTTGCGAGCCGGATTCAGGTACTTGCGTCGAAGTTGGTTTCGCGTTGGCGCTCGGCAAACGGGTGGTTGGCTACCTTGCTGCCGCTGAAACGACCACCGAGCGTGTGGCCAGGCTGTTTGGCCGGGAACTCGAGGTCCACGATGGCAGACCAGTGGATCATGACGGGATGTTCGTCGAGGATTTCGGGCTAGCGCTCAACCTGATGCTGGCCGTGCCGGTGCCATTGGTTATCGGCGGTCTGCCAGAAGCGATTTTGGCTTTGGTTGAAGCTTGATCGTCCGGAGGATGGGCAATTCAGAAAGTCAGAGTAGTTCGGTATCGTCGTGTGAATAAGCGGGGGTGCAGCAGCACAGGATGTGCAGCGCTTCCGGTCCCGTGTTTTCCACGCAGTGCGGCGTCCCCGGCGCGATCGCGATGCTGTCGCCAACTGCGATGACAAAGCTGTCACCGCCCAGTCTCATCAAGCCGCTACCCTTGGTTACATGATAAATCTCTTCGGTGACCCCATGTTTGTGCAGTTGGGTGGCGGTGCCTGACGGAACGACAGCTTCGGCCAGACTTTGGTGGCGAACTGCGTGTAGGTTGGGGTGCAGCAATTCGCGTATCTCCGAGCCATCCTTGGTGATGTAGGGCGCGATATTGTCCAACGACGTTTTCAGGCTCACTTGCCGCCCCACGGCTGGATAGGTACGGTCGAGATGGCATTGGCCGGGGCGCCTTCGATGATCTTGCGGCTGATTGCCAGATAGATCAGCACATTGCGCTTGCGGTCATAGAAACGGTGAATTTTCGTTTCCTTGAAGAGCAGCGAGGTGTCTTCGCTGAACACCACTTCGTCTTCCGGCAGCTTGGCGGGCAGGGTGATCGGGCCGATCTGGCGGCAGGCCAGCGAGAATTGCGAGGGGTCTTCAGCCAGACCAAGGCTGCCCTTGACGCCGCCGGTGCGCGCCTGGCTGACATGGCAGGTGACGCCCGAAATCGCCGGGTCATCGTAGGCATAGACGCAAACCCGGTGGTTGGCACCAATCAGTTTCCAGGCGGTGGTGGCACAGTCGATTTCTTCGGCGGCCAGGGGGGCGCTGGCTGTCAGTGTCAGGGCAGAAATGAGGGCGATGGGAAGCAGGCGCATGATTGGATACCAGGATGTTTAGGTTACTGGGGGGCCGTCTTCAGCCGATGGAGAAATTCTGAGCCTTCACGGCGTCCTTCGGCAAGCAGGGAATTGATGAAGGCAGGGCTGCGATCGAGCTTTGACGGATAGTCGAGCTCAACCCGCAAAGGAATGTTGCGTAGCGTGACATGCTTGAAATGGTCTGCGTTCAGCCAGCCCTTCTTGAGCCAGTCATTGGTCTGCTCGACGAAGAACAGTTCCTGATTGAGCGAAAGATTGCCGGCCAGTTCATTGCGACGGTCGGTGATATCGCTGGTGGTTTTCGGCTCGCTGCTGCGTTTTTCCGGGTTGATCTGGATCACCCAGATTTCGTCCGGTTTCGCCTCGCTACTCTGTTTACCGGCCAGAAAGCCACGCACCGGCGGGTTTTCGGAAAACAGCCCATCCCAATACACGCCATTACCCAGATGGACGGCGCGGAAGAGTTCCGGAATGGCTGCCGAGGCGAGCAGGGCACCGACGCTGATCCTTTTGTCGGCTTGGCCGTGATGCGAGTGAAAGACGGTGAATTTTCCGGAAAGCACTTCGACGGCACCGACCAGAAGACGCGGTGAATCCGGCTTGATCAGGGCCGGCAGCTTGGCGAAGTCGATATGTTGTTCGACGATGCCCCTCAGGTAGTCCATGCCGGTCGTCGGTAACTGGTAGGGACTGATTTCCGGCAACGCAAAATAGCTGGCACTGCGCTGTAGCCAGACCAGAAACTGGTTGGACAGGGCATCGGGCAATTGTGTTGAAGACATCTGCTGCCAGAACGATTCCAGCAGGTCGGCGCTGAGCTTGGGCTTGCCCTGGAGCAGGCCATACCAGGCGATGGCCGAGCACAGTGCGCCACCGGAGGTGCCGGACAGGCCAAGGATGCGATATTGCCGGGGGTCGAGATCGCGCAGCAAGGATTGCAGGACGCCGCCGGTAAAGGCGGTATGGCTGCCGCCGCCCTGGCAGGCAATGGCAATCGTCCTGGGGGGCTTGGCGGCAGGGGATGGTCGGGCGGGGTGCGATGTCATGACGGGATTCCGGGCGAATGGCATTCCTTCAGTTTGCCACGATTCGTGCCGCTTGATGACGATGTCACGCCCCCGCTTATTGACGCTTTCAGCGCAACGGCACCATCTTGCCGACGTATTTGGCCAGTAGCTTGTAAGCGTCGCGGTCGAATGGCGGACGCGAGCCGTCGAGCAGGGCGTGGAGTTCTTCGTCGCTCTTGGCCGTGCCGAGGTAGCGCCAGCCGTTGATCAGATGAGCTTCCTCGCCTTCGCGGATCACTGCCGGGCCGGTGAAAGGCCAGGAAACCAGCTTCATGCTGGTCAGCGCGGTCATCAGGCGCATGGTGTGCTTGGCCAGCGGCTCCTTGCCGATGCAGGCACCCTTGCAGCGCTTGATCTGGTAGCCGAAGCAGGGTTTGCCGGGCTTCGCCTTATCTAGGCCGGTCAGGACATCACACAGATGGTGCGATTCGACCAGCGTTCGCAGCACATCGTTGGCCTCCCTGGTGCTCTTGAACAGCCCGTAGCAGGCGGTGTGAATGTCGAAATCAAGATCGGCGGCCAGGGCCAGCTGGGGGCGCAGCCAGCCTTCACCTTCATCGACCAGCGTCCAGGTGCAGACATCATCGTTCTTGCGCAGTTGCCGATTGGCCGTCGGCATTAATGTCTTGACCAGCCTCGACTCCTTGAGCAGGGCGCCGATCTCGCCCGCTGTTTCGATCCAGTCGATACGCCTGAGCTGCTGGGAGAGCGCCATTTCCTTGGCGGAGCTATGGTCGCCGGAGAAGTGCGACAGCACGCGCTGGCGGATATCCTTGGCCTTGCCGATATAAATCGGCAGGTCGTTGTCGCCGTAGAACAGGTAAACACCCGGCGACTCGGGCAGATCTTCAAGAATGCCGGCATCAAGCTGCGGCGGCAGGCTAGGGTGGGTATTCTGGGCCTTGAGGGCGGTATCGATGGCTTCAAGGCTGCGCTCAAGGTGGATCTTTTGCCAGAACTGGTGGATCAGCTGGGCGTCGGCCAGCGCCCGGTGACGGGCCTCGGCGCGCAGTTCGTGGCGCTCGATCAAACTGTCGAGGTTGTGCCGCTTGTGTTCGGGAAACAGGGTGCGTGACAGCTTGACGGTGCACAACACGGAGGCGCGGAAGGTGACGCCGAGCCGCTTGAATTCATTCTTCAGGAAGCCATAGTCGAAGCGTGCGTTATGGGCGATGAACAGCCGCCCCTCCAGCCGCTTCATGACCTCGCCGGCGATTGCCTCGAAGGGGGGGGCATCGGCCACCATTTCGTCGCTGATGCCGGTCAGCTGCTCGATGAAAGGTGGAATCCGCATGCCGGGATTGACCAGCTGCTGCCATTCGCGCACCGAGCCATCGGCATCAACTTCGACAATGCCGATTTCGGTGATGCGGTCATGGGTGGCGGTGGCGCCGGTGGTTTCGAGGTCGACGAAGGCTAATGGACGCATGGGCGAATTTTCTCACGGCCGGCTTGTTCCAACGCTTCTTTTGCCACGAATGCGCGACCGCTAGTGTATGGCGGTCTATTGAGAGCGCTATCCAGTGTTTTGGTGTTGGCCCGGCCATGAATTGCCGTTAGACCCGGTGGCCTTGATGCTTCCCCATCAGGGGATTAAAACGGAAATCCGATGCCAAGCCGAAAGCGCTCAATTCCGGGGCTGATCCTACCATTGCCTATGGTTCAGCCAGGCTGGACCACAGGAATTTCAGCTTCCTACTTGAAGTTGTAGAAGAGGGGAAAAACAACGCCCCGCAGGTCCGGACGAAAGCGTCGTTCATCGATACCAGAGGGAGGACCAAGATTTTCCTTGCGTCGTTCGCCGACCCGGCGTTCGCCACGCCGTCTCGATTTCACGATGGGGTCGATGTCCGGCGGGGTGGTTTTGCCAGAACCCAACAGTTCGACTTCCTGCCGCCGTTCATTCAGGCGCCTTTCAGCACAGTGCATAGTGTTCACAGGTCAGTTCCATAGAGGGCGGTTGAGGGGGCTTCTTTGTCGTTAACAACAAGCAATAAACGAACCGATCGCCTGCCTGTCGGACTCGACGGAATCCACCCGGATGATTTGGTGAAATATGCATATGAACTGTCAATATTCCCGACAGGGTGCCGGCTGAAAAAGCGGGCTGTCCTGTTACCGGAGCCCGGCGAGAAAATGAAAGAATTTATCGGTAACACCGCAAGCCTGGCAGCCTGGGCAGATGGAATATCTAGAATAACTCGTTAAAAAATACACAAATGATTCTGGTAAATTACCTCAGGATATTTCAAAACTGAGAAATCTTGGATGCCGGTATTGATGTTGCATCCAACACAGAAGGGGGCTTGATGGGGTTGTTCGAGGAAATGACGACGGATGGGGTAGTCACCCATGAGGCGCTGCTGGACAAGCTGGCGACCCCCGTTTTCGCAAAGAATCTGAACGGCCTCTATATCTACGCCAACGAGATGGCCGGCATCATGCTGGGGCGGCCTGCTCCAGAAATCCTCGGTCGCAAGGACAGCGAGTTGTTCGCCAGCGAACTGGCTGGGCGGATGCAGACATGCGACGACAAGTTGTTGGCGAGCGGGGAGAGTGCTTCCTGTGAGATTTGGTTGCCCGATCGCGGCCATGGTGGCGAACGATGTTACTGGCTTGTCCGGAAAGTGCTTCGCGATAAAAAGGGGCAGATTGTCGGGCTGGCCAGCGTGGCTACGGACATCACCGATCGCAAGCGCCAGGAACTCGAACTGATCGCGCTGAAGAACAAGTTTGCCGCAACCCTTCAGGCGCTGCCGGACCTGATGTTCGAACTCGACATCGAGGGGCTGTTTCTCGATTGCCATGCGCATCAGTCGAAATTGCTGGTGGCTTCTCCGAGCGACATGATCGGCAAGACCGTCCATGAGGTCTTGCCGCCGGACGTGGCGGCCATTTTCATCCAGTCGCTGCACGAAGCCATGGAGCAGGGGGTATCCACCGGTTCGCAGTTCCAGCTAGATCTTCCCGAAGGATCTCGCCGGTTCGAATTGTCGGTGGCGCAAAAGGCTTCCGATGGCGACCATCAGCCCCACTTCATCGTCCTGTCACGCGATATCACCGACCGCAAGAATGCCGAGCATGCCTTGCGGGAAAGCGAGTCGCTGATGCGAGCCATTGTCGACAACACCCCGGTTGAATATTGGGCCCGTGACCTCGAAGGCCGCTGCATTATGGAGAACGCCCTGGTGGTCGAGCACTGGGGAAGCCTGTTGGGCAAGCGCCCGGAGGATAGTGGTGTCAGCCCTGACGAACTGGCCATGTGGCAGGAGAACAACCGACGCGTTTACGAAGGCGAAGTGATCGAAGCAGAGGTCGAGTATCAGGTCGATGGCCAGACGCGCATCTTCAACAATGTCGTTGCGCCGATCAAGGTGGATGGTCAAACCATCGGCATCGTCGGCTTCAACCAGGACATCACGGACCGCAAGCGGAACGAAGAGGAAATCCATCGTCTGGCTTTCTACGATTCGCTGACTCATCTACCTAATCGGCGACTGATGTTCGATCGACTGGAACATGCGTTGATCGGCAGTGCGCGGCGGAAAAGCCACGGTGCCCTGTTGCTCATCGATCTCGATAACTTCAAGTTCCTCAACGACACCCATGGCCATGAGGTGGGTGATGAGTTACTGCTTGAAGTGGCCAAGCGTCTCAAAACCTGTATCCGGCAGGGAGATACCGCTGCACGGCTGGGCGGGGACGAGTTTGTGGTCATCCTCGAAGATATCGACGGAGCCGGGAATGGCACCATTCAGGCCGAACTGATTGCCGGCCACATCCAGGCCCAACTGAATCATCCCTTCAGCCTGGTCAGGCCCCCTGAACGATTGTCGATTGACTACCGTTGCGCCTCCAGTATCGGCATCGCGCTGTTCGACGACACGATGGTCACCGCCAAGGAGCTGCTGCGGCGGGCCGATACGGCCATGTACCAGGCCAAGGCCGCCGGGCGCAATACCCTGAGATTCTTCGACCCCGAAATGCAGGCTGCCGTAACGCATCGGGCAGCCCTCGAGACCGAATTGCGCAAGGCGATCGACGAACAGCAGTTTCACCTGTGTTTTCAGGTCCAGATGGATCAATCCGGACGCCCGACCGGGGGCGAGGCACTACTGCGTTGGGAGCACCCGACCAGGGGAACGATCCCGCCGGCCAGCTTCATACCACTCGCCGAAGAAACCGGCTTGATCGTCCCCATCGGCCAATGGGTGCTGGCTACAGCCTGTCGGCAACTGGCCGCCTGGTCACAACAGCCTGAAACGGCCGGGCTCACCCTTGCGGTGAATGTCAGCGCTCGTCAATTCAGGCAGGCCAGGTTTACGGATCAGCTCAGGGATCTCCTGCGCCAAACGGGTGCCCCGGCCACGCGATTAAAGCTGGAACTGACCGAGAGCATGATGCTGGAAGATACCGAGGCCATCATTGGCCGGATGGCAGAACTCAAGCAGCTGGGCATCCGCTTCTCGCTGGACGATTTCGGAACGGGCTACTCATCCCTGGCTTATCTCAAGCGTCTTCCGTTGAACCAGCTGAAGATCGACCAGTCCTTCGTGCGTGACGTGCTGACCGATCCCAACGATGCCGCTATCGCCGAAACCATCGTTGCGCTGGGCAATATCCTTGGTCTCGAAGTCATCGCCGAAGGCGTCGAAACTGATGCCCAGTGGCGCTTCCTCGCCAATGTGGGATGCAAGAACTACCAGGGCTACCTGTTCGGCCGACCACTGCCGTTGCTGGAGTTCGAGCAATTCCTGCAAGGCTGCGATGCCGGTGCTAACGGTGCGTTGGTCGATATTCCGGCTTGAGCCCATCGCCGGCAGTCATCTTGTCGATGCCTTGTTTGAGCGCTCGGTGAAAAACAGCACCAGCCGCAAAGTGGTGACGCAACCAAACGAGGCCCCGAGAATTGCCGCCCAGGACCATTCCGGGAAAAGGTAGGCGCCCAAGGCGGCCAAGGCAAGGAAGATGAGGGCAAAAAACATTCTGGAAGTTCGCCGTTGTGAAAGCAATCAATCGATAAAGCTTAGCTGAGAACCCCCGATGCCGCCTTCACTTTCGAGATGGATCGCCGTCGGGGAGCGTTCCCTCAGCCCTTATCCGGATCATTGCCCAGGTGCATGGAGATTGATAGGGGAAGGGCTGATGTGCGACAGCGCTCGCGACAGGGCAGAGGGGCTGTTGTAGCCGGCATCCCGTGCCGCCGCCTTCAATCCTTTGCCCGACTGCACGGCGCGCTGGGCAATGGCCAGCCGGATGGTCGAGAGATACTTGCCCGGCGTGGTCCGCATTACTTCGCGGAAGGTGTTGGCGAAGGCGGTGCGCGACATGCCGGCTTCTTCGGCCAGCAATTCCAGCGTCCATTTGTCTTGCGGCCGGGCATGGATCGCCACCAGGGCGCGGGCGATGCGCGGATCGGCCAGGCCGTTCAACAGGCCGCCGGCGGTTTTCGGGTGGGCGATCAGGTGGCGCAGCAGGCCAATGAACAGGATATCGCCCGCCCGGTCGAGCAGTGCCGGCTGCCCGCAACGCGGCGCTTCCAGTTCCGACGAAATCAGGTTGATGACGTGGCGCAGCGAGGACTCGGCACCGTCGACCGGAACCACCAGCGGGGCAGCGAATTCGTTGAGCAGCAGCGGGGCGACCGGTCCATCGAGCCAGGCGCGGGCGCACATCAGGCGCCGGAATGTTTCCGCCGAGGGAGTCTCGAGCCCATGCGCCGTGTCTGAACGGCAGACAACAATGCACGGCGCCTGAAGGGTAAGGCTGGCAGATCCTGGGTGCAGGCGCATTTCACCTTCTGCCAGCAAGTGGATATGCAGGAAGGGAGGTGCTTCCGCCGCGAAGTTAAGTCTGGCAATGCCGGCTGGCGGCAGGTTGACCTGGACGCGTGGCGCCAGGCCTTCGAGCAGGGCGGAAAGTCGGTCGAGGCGGTTCGCTGGCATCTGTACGAATTGCAAATATAAATGAACGAATGATTGCGATAAGTTCAACATAATGGCTCGCATCGGTCAACGAATCACGTATCGCCGCCCCCGGACCAGAACGATGTTTCCAAAGCCGCCTCCAATTCAACGAAAGGATGCCCGATGACTGCAACCGCCCTGATGCCCCGCCATCCCGTTCCCGCGCTCAATGTGGCGCTCACCGATGGCAGCCGTTTCGTGCTCGGCGCCGCGCCGGGAGAACGCTTTGACCTTGTCGTTTTCTATCGCGGCCTGCATTGCCCGATATGCGCCAAGTACCTGCTGGAACTCGAACGCCTGGCCCCCGAGTTCGAAAGACGTGGCGTGCAGCTCATCGCCATCAGCAGCGACGATGGCGAGCGCGCCCACGCCATGGCCGACAAGGTCAAGGCCGGTACGCTGAAGATCGGTTACGGCTTGAGCCTCAAAAGCGCCCGCCAATGGGGGCTGTACATCAGCGTCTCGCGTGGCAAGACCTCCATCGGCATCGAGGAACCGGCGCTGTTCAGCGAACCGGGTGTCTTCCTCATCCGGCCGGACGGCACGCTGTATTACGGTGCGGTGCAAACCATGCCCTTCGCTCGCCCGCAGTTTCAGGACCTGCTCGGGGCAATCGACTTCGCCATCGCCAACGACTACCCGGCGCGCGGCGAATATGCCGGTCCCGTCTGATTGCTCAAGGAGAATCCCCTCATGAAAATCCTCATTCTTGGCGCCGGTGGGATTGGCGGCTATTTCGGCGCCCAGTTGCTGCGTAGCGGTGCGGATGTGACCTTTCTTGTGCGCGAAAAACGTCAGGCCCTGATCGCCGATCAGGGCCTGCACATCGAGACGCCCCGCGGCAATTTCGTGGTTCAGCCGCCAATGGTCACAGCCACCAGCGTGACGCCGATCTACGACCTGATCATCCTGGCACCCAAGTCCTATGATCTGGATGATGCCCTGGCTTCGCTGGAAAATGCCCGCGGCAGTGCCGTCGTGCTGCCTTTCCTGAACGGCATCGAACATCTGGTTGCCCTGGATCGAAAATTTGGTCGCGCGGCAGTCATGGGTGGCGTCGCCCATATCGCCGCGACCATCACCGAAACCGGCGCCGTTCGCCAACTGAACGATATGCACAGCCTGACCGTCGGCCCGCGCGACCCGGCACACGTCGAATTGGCTCGGGAATTCATTGCCCTGTGCGGCAAAGCCCCGTTTACCAGCGTCTATACTGAAAACATCGAGCAGGCGCTGTGGGACAAATGGGTTTTCCTGGCCGCGTTGGCCGCCATGACCACGCTGTGCCGTGGCTCGGTCGGCGAGATCATCGCGACCCCCTATGGCGAAGCGCTCATCCGCCAGATGTACGATGAATGTTGCGCCGTCGCCCAACTGAGCGGCTATCCAACCGGTCAGGCTGCCACGGAAAAGGCACTCGGCATGCTGATTGCGCCCGGCTCGCCATTTACCGCCTCGATGTTGCGCGACCTGCTGGCCGGACAGCGCACGGAATACCAGCACATTCTCGGCGCCATGGCCGAACGCGGCATCGCCCTCGGCTTACCCATGAATCTCGTACGCCTGGCGTACACGCATCTGGCCGTGCAGGCCGCACGTTCAGCCTGAAGTCATGGCAATGGCGCCGTGGGCGAGGGGAGCTGAATAAAAATGGGCGGAGCGAAAAAGGGTTCAACGTTGCTCCGCCCACTTTGATCGCTCAGTTCAGGCTATCCAGCCATTCCTCAAGCTTGCCGGCGGCGTCCGGCCATTGCGGGTCGAGCATCAGCATGTGGCCGGCCCCGTCGATGACCTGTGTTTTGGCATTCCACGACGCCGCCGTGAAGTGAAGCATCGAGGCCGGGAAGACCTGGTCAGCCGAACCGCCCATGACCAGCGCCGGAATGCGCGCCCGGCCACGGGCGATACGCAAGGGTGCAGTCAACATTTCGGCCACCGCCTTTTCCGATTCTGGCTGGATCAGCGGCAGGTACTCGACGGTTTCTTCCGGCGCCATGCTTGGCGAAAAATAGACACTGGCCATCGTGCGCATGGTTTTTTCGCTGGCCGTGCCGTTGACCGCATTGGGCAACTCGGCAAAGAAATCCGGCATGGTCAGCGCAAAGCGGCTGACCGTGCCCCCCGTTCCGGTCGGCGGCACCGGCGCCAGAAACCCCACGGCACGCGCTGACCCCCGTTCGAGAAAACGCTGGCAAACCAGGCAACCCATCGAATGGGAGATCAGCACTGGTGCTGCGGGCAGGCTGGCCACGGCGGCCGCCAGGTCGGCGACAAAATCGTCGAGGCCGAAATCATCGAGATGCACCCGATCCGCCGGCTGGCTGCCATGGCCGGAAAGCTCCAGCGCGTAGCAGTCGTAGCCGTGATTCTGGAAATACGGAATGAAGCGGACAGCCCATAGCGCGGCGTTGCTGTAACCGCCATGGACGAAAAGCAGCGGCGGCTTGGTGCTTGGCTGACGCGCGGGGTGGTGGTGAATGACTGGGAGTTTTTCGGGCAATTAAATATTATTGATAAGAGATTTGAAAAGGAGATAAAGGTCGAAGCAATTTTCAATTTTATCCAACACGTTTTAAATGCAAATCAATGATTGCTGACGACACTAACCATTTCGTTGTAGTGAGTTGGGTCAACCTCTTTTAGCCAAGTGAAAATATCACCGATTACATTATGGCTTTCGCCAACCAAGTTTTCAGACGAATCTTCGTTGGTTTCAATAACTACACTATGGGAGTATTTGTTGATGAATCTGTATATTTTTTCTTTGGTTGTTTCATCGGTTACGGTGCAGCCTTGAATTCCTGAATTCAGTAGTTGAGAAACGTCACTTCTATGGCGAGGATATTTGAAGCTAAAGAATGATTCCAATAATTTTCTCGATAGGTTGGCAGTAAGAAATGCTTCATCTCGAGAAAGGCTGGGCTGATCTTTGTGTTGATAAAGCTTAGAGAAAATGTAGTGGTATTCAGAGTTGTATTTAATCAAACTTGAGTCAGCATTTTTTATAACTGAAGAACGTGGCAGTGACTTCTGGGTCTCAATCGTATAAAAGAATGCGTTAGGGGTTTTGCATTTTATTTTTCTGTTCCTGTTGACTCCATCAAACCAATCGCGCATTAATTTAAAGAAGGTAAAGTTATGTGTCAAAACGAAAAGTTGTTTTGAGTTGTCGCAGCTATTCCTTAGAAAGGAATAAGAGTGAAATAAATGATTGGAGTCAAAACTCGATACAGGGTCGTCAATTACGACAATTGTGTCTTCAATTTTGTTATCGTTTTCTTTTAGTTTCGTGACAAAGTATACAAACGCAATTGCCGTTTTTTCTCCTTCGCTTAGATTGTCATCGCACAAGTCTGATCCATTTCTGATGATTTCATATCCTTTTTTTGCAGGATTGAACTTAAGTGACAGGTCTGCGCGCCCAAGGAATTTATGAAGAGAGTTGTTGAATTGATTTGATCCAAGCCCTTCGTTTGACAGCGAATTTTCGATTAAGTCTATCTCTAGCTTTCGATCTTCAATAAGCTTCTTAAGCTTTAAATTCTTCTCGGTTCTATCTAGTACCGCCTTGCTTTTGGCATGATAGTCAAAAGCTTTAATCTCTGCTGTCGCAAAATGGAGCTCCAAAGAATGCTTTGCTTTGCTTGTTTCTTGCTGGAAATTGGCGGATTTGTTGTTGTGTTGTTTTACTACACCTTCAATCGCATCGACTGCTTCGTTGAACAGATTAATGAGAGATTCTTGTATGGGCTCAACAGACAGTTCAGTGGTGAACTGATTTTTCATTTTATTCTTTAGTGTTTCTTGCCATATGCCAATTTCTGTGTTTATTTTTTGCCGAGCATTTTCTAAGGAAATGCAAGCATCACTATATGCTGATTTGAATTCTTCGTAAAAGTCACTTAATGGAGGAAAAGGTATGGGTTGGATGACTTGACTTGAAATCCACGTATCAGCTTTTTCCAGTCGCTCTTTGAGTAGCCTATAACTATCATTGAAGTGCTCATCGAGTTTCTTGATGCGCTCTTCAGGGATTCGATTTCCGCAAAATTCACAAACATTTGATTCGTGGTGCCGATGCAATCCAAGACCAGTCTCAACCCACTCTTTTATATCCTGATTTTCATTCAACCGCCGGATCGCTTGGCTGACGACGCTAGCAGTCAAAATTTCATCCAACCGTGTCTTCGCTTTTGAAAAAATATCGACATTAAGTTTAGTTATTGATAGCTCGATGCGATTTTTTTGGTCGGGCTTGGCTGCATTTGTTATGTTTACTAACTCATGTTTATTTAGTAAAGAAGCATCGGATTTTGTTTTTGATTCATTTTTTTGAATGAATGCATCAAACTTTCGTTTGTCGTAATTGAAGTAATATTTATCAGCAGTGTCAATTGACTGGAGGCTCGTTTTAATTCGGCGTGCGCTATCGGTCGAGAATTTTGACAACACTTCTTCTAGGTTTGATATATCTGCAGTCTCTTTCGTGTGACGATCTGCATCTATTTTTTGCTCTTTTTTTAAATCATCAAGTTTTTTTCGCTCCGCAATTTTTTCTTTGTCGATAAGAAGTATGCTTTTTATTAATTCATTCCATGATATGTTTTCTTTGACAAATTCTTGGTTGAATGTATAGATTTTAAGGCTTGCTGTGTCTAGGTTAGATTGGGTTAAAGGGGGGGCTGATTCGATATTTGCCGTAAATTCCGCACGTGGAAATTTTGCAGACAGCGTTCGTTTTTCAATGCATTGAAATAATTTGGAAAGTGTTGATTTTCCACTTCCATTCCAACCGTAGATTAAGTTGTATTTTCCAAAATCTTGTGTGGTGTCGTTTTTATAGTTTCTAAAAATTCCAAAATTATCTATTTTTTTAAAACTAATTATCACGGCACGCACCTATCTGAACCGAAGTACGGCTGGCCTGCCCGAATTTTTCGGTTATCTTAAAAGTAACCTGACGGCTGTTAGGCTTGTCGGGTCGTCTGACTAGACTGCTATATTTTTAATGATATTTATTGCTTGCAGATGCTGAATACGTGCTTAGTGAAGCTTCTTATATGGGTAGCCCGCTTTTTTGATGTGGGTATCGAAATACGAGCCATGAGACGAAGCGGACATGAGAGCAGCATGAACAGAGGCCGGAACGCCAGAATAGCTGTAAAGCCCTCCGTTCAAGAATTCGATCTCAAGAGTTTTCGTTTCCGGGCTGTAGCCAATAGCGCAAAGATTGCTGGAGGAGACGGGTGTTCTGTTCATGGCGATACCTCATTGTTGATGAATGAAGATGCTAGCGAAGGAGGCTTCTAACGAAAGAACAATTGGAAGCTGATACGGATTATCACATATGACAAAATTGTTTTTGATGAAAATGGGCTTGCGGACGAAATGGCCTAGATTTTGTGTAGTTCTGCGTTCGACGAGAAACATTGCTGATATTCCGTGTCGACCGTAGCGGCCATTCCCCCGGCCTAAATCCTCAACCGCGAATACCCAATCCCGCCACCTTTCTCCACGCGAATCTGCGCCGGAATGCGTTCTTTCATGCCTTCGACGTGGCTGATGACGCCGATCATCTTGCCGCTGGCGTTCAGGGTATCGAGGGCGTTGAGGGCGATTTCCAGGGTGTCGGCGTCGAGGGTGCCGAAGCCTTCGTCGAGGAAGAGCGAGTCGATGCTGGTCTTGTGGCTGACCAGATCCGAGAGGGCCAGCGCCAGTGCCAGGCTGACCAGGAAGCTTTCGCCGCCGGAGAGGGTGCGGGTGTCGCGGGCGACTTCGCCTTGCCAGCTGTCGACGATGTCGAGCTCGAGTTCGCCGGAGGTTTTGCGGCGCAGCAGGTAGCGGCCGTGCAGGCGGCCGAGGTGGTTGTTGGCGAGGTGGAGCAGGTGGTCGAGGGTCAGGCCCTGGGCGAATTTGCGGAACTTGTCGCCCCGCGCTGAGCCGATCAGGCTGTCGAGGTGCTGCCAGAGGTCGCTTTCGGCAGTTTGTGTGGCGATATCCATGAACAGCGCCTGCTGGCTTTGGCGGGCCTGTTCGTCGCGGGTGAGCAGGGCACGTTGGGCGCCGAGTTGTTCGCTGAGTTCGCGGCGGCTGGTTTCCAGTTGGGCGAGGGCTTCTTCTAGTTCGGCCAACGGCAGAATGGGGGACTCGGCGGATTCGTGCGGCGGAGGCGTGGTTTGCAGGCGGAGCAGTTTTTCGCCGGCGGCCTTGAGCACTGCTTCGGCTTGCTGTTTGGCGAGTTGCCGTGCTTCTTTCAATTGCATCAGGCGCTGGCGTTCTTCGGCCGGCAGCAGTGCCGCAGCGTAGGCGGCAAGGTCGGCGAAGGGGCTGGCGGCGAGGGCGGTTTGCCACGTGGTCGATGCCTCGGCCACGGCCTTTTTCTGCTGCGCGAGATTGGTTTCGAGTTGTGTCTGGCGGCCTTGCTGGGCGGCGAGCTGCTGCGTCAGATCGGCAATGGTCTCGGCGCAGCGGGTGAGGGCTGTCGCCGGGGCGTCGGTGGCCTCGTCTTGTATTGGCTCCTGCTCAGCGGCCGGGTGTTTGGCGGCCTGCGTTTTCCAGCGTTCCAGCCACTGCGCCGCCTGCGTCTGCGCGGCATCAAAACGATCCTGCTGTTTGATCAGGATTTCAGCGAGTTCGTGGCGGCGTTTCTGGGTTTGCTGCCAGTGCAGCCATTCGCCATCGCGCTCCTGCAGCCAGATGCTCGGTTCGGCGGGCGTTTCGTAGCCGGCATCGGTCAGCGTTGCGGCTAGTTTGCTGTCAAGTTCAGCCCGTTCTTGAGTCAGTGTTTGTGCTGCTTTGGCCAGTTCTGTCTGACGAAGCTGGGCAGTTTGCGCCGTCTGTTGCAACAGCTTTTGCTGGTTGCTGGCGTTGAGCAGGGTCTGGGCGGCTTCGGTAGCCGTCTTTCGGGCGGCATTCAGGGCTTGTTCGCCTTGGTCTGCCGCTTTCAGCCGGTCGGCAAGTTTGGCGAGTGCCTGTTCGGCGGCGTTGCGGGCGGTGGCCAGGGTTTGGGCTTCCTGCCAGGCGTTGGTCGCGAGCGGCGTTTCGCTGCTCAGGCCGGCGAGGAGTTCGCTCCATTCGGCCTGGGCGCGGGCGGTTTCCTGTGTTGTTTTGGCCTGCTGGGCCAGCCATTCCTTTTGCGTGGCCTGCGTTGCCGCCTGTTCGGCTTTGGCTTGCTGGCCTTTCTGGACTAGTGCTTCGAGCGCGGCCTGTTTTTCCTTGAGGGCCGTTTCAGTGGCGGAAACGTCGAGTGCGGCGTAATCGGCAATGGCCGGGTGCTCGTGCGCGCCGCACAGCGGGCAGGCCTCGCCCGGCTGCAATTGGCGACGATGCGTTTCCAGGCTCTGGATGCGGCGTTCCTGCTCGAGCAGTTTCTGCTTGTCGGCGACCTGGGCGGCGAGTTCCTTGTGCTGCTCGCGCAGGGCGACCAAGGCCTTTTCCTGGGCGCCGATCTTTTGCTCGCCCTGCTGCACTTGCGTGGCCTGTGTTGTTTGCAGCACGGCCAGTTCGCGGCGGCGCTGGGCGAGGGCTTCGAGTTGCTGCCAGCGGTTGAGGCCGGCTTGCTCGCCTTGCCAGTGCTGGCGCAGTTCGGCCAATGTCTGGCCGGCCAGGCGCAGGTTCTGCTCAGTCTGGGTTTTTTCCAGTGCGGCGTCAGCGGTGGTTTTGGCCTTTTCGGCGCTGGCGGCTGCGCTGGCTTGTGTGGCGCTCTGACGGGCGGTTTCGGCGATTTCCTGTTCAAGCTTCTGCTGCGCCTGTTGCTGGGCGGCGAGGTCGCGGACCAGTTTTGCCCGCTGTTCGAACTGCTGGCGCCAGACGCCGAGGCGTTCGCCAAGCTGGGCGCGTTGCGGGTGGGTGGCGCAGAAATCGTCGAGCTGTTTGGCTTCGCGCTGGCTTTGTTGCAGGGCTTGCTGGGCCTGTGCGGCGACCTGGGCGCTGAACTGGCTGGCGGCCTGGTGCTGGGCGAGTTGGTGGGCCTGCAGTTTTTCGCGCTCGGCGTGCAGGGCCTTGAGTTCGGTTTCGGTTTGCTGGCAGGCGGCGCTTGCCTGTTGCCATTGCTGGTGCAGCGGCTTCAGGGCTTCGGCCGGGTCGCTGTCGGCTAGTTTCTTCAGATCTGGCGCCGCTGCTGTCAGCGCTGCATCGGCCTCCTGCTGCTTGGCTTCGGCGGTTTTGACTTCCTGCTCGCCCTGCGCCAGATCGAGGCGCCACTGGCGCTGGCTCTGGGTTTGCTGGTGGCGGCGCTGGGTGTCGGTGAGTTGCGTGTCGAGGCGGGTGACGTCGAGCTGCATCGCGGCGCGTTGCTCTTCGGAGAGCAGTTCCATGCCGTCGGCACGGGCTTTCAACTGCTCGAGCTGGCTTTTGGCGTCGCGGGCCTGTTCGAACACTTTGCGCGAAATCTCGCCGTAGATTTCGGTGCCGGTGAGTTCTTCGAGCAGTTCGGCGCGTTCGTTGGCGCTGGCGTTGAGGAAGGCCGCGAAGCCGCCCTGGGCGAGCAGCATGGACTTGGTGAAGCGCGGGAAATCGAGGCCAGTGATCTCGGCGATGCGCTTCAGTTTGTCGTTGGTCTGGGTGCTGAGGATGGTCCCGTCGCCAGTGGCTAATTCCACTTTTGGTGCCTGCAGCGCGCCGTCGATCTTGTCGCGGGCCCTGCGCTGGCTCCAGAAGGCACGGTAGACGGCACCCTTCACTTCGAATTCCACCTCGGCCAGACAGTCGGCGGTGTGCCGCGTCATGATGTCATTGTCGGTGGCCGAGATGGTCTTCAGGCGCGGCGTCTGGTGATAGAGGGCGAGACAGATGGCGTCGAGCAGGGTCGATTTGCCGGCGCCGGTCGGGCCGGTGATGGCGAACAGGCAGTTGTCGGTGAAGGGGGCTTTGGTGAAGTCGATGGTCCATTCGCCTTTCAGCGAATTGAGGTTCTTCAGGCGCAGGGTCAGGATCTTCATGCTTCCTCTCCCTGTAGGCCGGCAACGACGGCGCGGTAGCGTTCGTTGAGGGCCAACTGCATTTCTTCGCCGAGTTCTTCCTGTTGTAGACGGCGGGCAAAGACGTCGTGTGGGCTGAGTTCGTCCAGCGTTTCGCGGGCCTCGGCTGCCAGTCGGGCCGTGGCATTGCCGCGCTGGCGGCGGATGCGCAGCACCTCGACCGGCCAGCCTTCAGTCAGCGCTTCGATGCGCGCCGGCAGGTCGGCCAGGTAATCGTCTTCGGCGACGGTGACTTCCAGCCAGGCCGGGCATTCGCGCGTGCCTTCGGCGGCTGCGGCGCCGATGGCGCCGGCCAGTGTGTCGAGATTGCCGCTGACGGCGACCAGCGCCTGGAAGCGCGGCACGGGCAGGATGGTGACAGCCTTGAGACCATCGCTGTCGATATCGACGAGCAGCATTTCCTTGGTTTGTTTCGCTTCGTCGAAGCCGAGCGGGATCGGCGAGCCGCAGTAGCGGATATGTTCCAGTCCGCCGACTTTCTGTGGCCGGTGGATGTGGCCGAGCGCGATGTAGGCGGCCGGCGGGAAGGCGCTGGTCGGAAAGGCTTCGAGGGCGCCGACGTAGATTTCACGGACCGATTCGCTGGTGCTGGCGCCGACGGTGGTCAGGTGGCCGGTGGCGACGATGGGCACCTGGTGGCCGAAATTCGGGCCGAGCTGGGCGGCCAGCGCCTGCTGGCGTTCAACGGCGGCGGCGAAAACGGCGCTGTAATGTTCCTGGATGGCCGTTTGCAGCGACAACTGCTTGTCTTCGGCGCTTTGCCCGGCCTGGCTTTGCAGCACATCGCGCGGGCGAACGAAGGGAATGGCGCAGACGATGCAGCCGGGTTCGCCGTTGCGTTGCGGCAGAACGATGACCTGCGTGGCCGGGTCGGTGTGCGTTGCGCCGATGACGGTGGTGCCAAGGTGGGCGAGCAGTTCGCGGCTTTCGCCCAGCGTGGCCGGTGAATCGTGGTTGCCGCCGAGCACCAGCAGCGGCACGCCGGCCTTGAATAGTTGCCCGACCAGCTGGTTGTACAGCTCGCGGGCGTAGCTGGGTGGCGTGCCGGTGTCGAAGATGTCGCCGGCGATCAGCACGGCATCCACCGCCTGCGTTTCCACTTGTTCAAGCAGCCAGGCGATCAGCGCCTGATGCTCGGCCTGCCGGCTCTTGCCCATGAAATGCTGGCCGAGGTGCCAGTCGGAGGTGTGGAGAATGCGCATGCCAGCCTGCTGAGACGGAAAGATCGAAGTTTAAACCGCTAAGGCGCTTGTGATCGCCTCGTTCGGCCACCTCTGGCGCTTTGCGTCGGTTGGGCTGGCACGAATGCATTGCGTTCCGCGCTGAGCGCGCCGCTATTCAGCCGCCGGAATACTGCGCCGCCATGAAACGCCGTGCACTTTCATGGGCGGCTTCGATCAAGCTGGCCAAACGTTCTTCGGTCACCTGGAGTTCCTCGGCGAATATCCCGGCGATGCGGTCGATCATTTTTTCGGCTGCTACCGCATCGTGAAACAGGGCACGTGTCCGGCGGGCCAGCACGTCTTCAATCGTCCGAGCCATTTCGTAGCGGATGGCGAAGCGCACCATCGCTGCGTTGTAAGGCTGCGCCGGGTGGAGCGGCTGGTCGTGGCCAGGCAGCGTGGCGAGCAGCGGTGCATCGGTGCCATAAACATCGTTGCCTGGCTGGGTCGGGCAGGCATGCAGTTTCAGCGTTCGGGTCGGGCATGGCACGGCGGGCAGGCCGGCGACCTCGATGGCGCGGTCGATCACCTGCTCGGCCATCAGCCGGTAGGTCGTCCACTTGCCGCCAGCGACGGTGATCAGTCCGCTGGCGCTGACCAGCACGGCGTGTTCGCGCGACAGGGCGGCGGTGCTCTTGCCATCCTTGTTGTCCGGGTGGATCAGCGGGCGCAGGCCGGCAAAGGCACTGCGGATATCGGATCGCGTGGGTGGCCGGCTGAGGACGCTGGCAGCGGTACGCAGCAGGAAGTCGATCTCCTCGTCCAGCGGTTGCGGGTCTTCGAGCTGGCTTAGTTCGGGGCGCGGCGTATCGGTGGTGCCAAGCAGTACCTTGCCTTGCCAGGGAATGGCGAACATGACGCGGCCGTCTTCGGTTTTTGGGACCAGAATCGCCTGCTGGCCGGGCAGGAAATCGGCATCGACGACGAGATGGATGCCCTGGCTTGGGGTCAGCAGCGGCACTGCAGCGCTGTCATCGAAACGCCGCACGCTGTCGGCATGCACTCCGGTGGCGTTGATCACGGCACGGGCGCGGACTTCGAATTCCTCGCCGCTTTCCGCGTCACACAGCACGGCACCGGCAACGCGGCCGCCGGCCTTGATCAACCGGGTGACCGGCAGGTAGTTGAGGCAGCTTGCGCCGAGATCAGTGGCCGTGCGCATCAACGTGATGGCCAGCCGCGCATCATCGAACTGGCCATCCCAGTAGCGAATGCCGCCGCATAAGCCGGCGCGGCGTAGGCCGGGCAGGGCGTCGATCACTTCCTGGCGGTTCAGGCTGCGCGAGGCAGCCAGCCCCTGCCAGCCGGCCAGCAGGTCATAAAGCTTCAGGCCGGCGCCGTAAAAAACGCGGTCGATGTTTCGCCAGGCCGGGATGATGAAAGCCAGCGGATGGACGAGATGGGCAGCATTGCGAAGCAGGTGCGAACGTTCGTGCAGGGCATTGCGGACCAGCCCGATGTCGCCCTGGCGCAGGTAACGAACGCCGCCGTGAATCAGCTTGGTGCTGCACGATGAGGTTCCGGATGCGAAGTCACGGGCCTCGATGAGCAGGGTGCGGTAACCGCGTGCCGCGGCGTCGACGGCTGCGCCCAGGCCGCTGGCGCCGCCGCCGATGATCAGTACATCCCAAGGGGGAGTGTCGCGCAGCTTGGCGAGGCTGTCTTCGCGCTTGAGCGGGGCGTTGATCATGTCGCGTTTGCCCAATGCAGGCTGCGTTCGACGGCGCGGTGCCAGTCGGCGAACAGCGCACTGCGCCGGTCCTCGGCCATGGACGGCTCAAAGCGCCGGTCGGCCCGCCACAGTGCCGTCAGTTCGGCCTCGTCTTGCCAGAAACCCACGGCCAGTCCAGCCAGATAGGCGGCACCAAGCGCCGTGGTTTCGGTCACCTGCGGCCGCACCACGGGCACGCCGAGCAGATCTGCCTGAAACTGCATCAGCAGGTCGTTTCGTGCCGCACCGCCGTCGACGCGAAGTTCGCTCAGGCTTTGGCCGGCATCCTTTTCCATGGCCTGCAGCACATCGGCACTCTGGAAGGCGATGGCTTCCAGCGCGGCACGGGCGATGTGGGCGCGGGTGGTGCCGCGAGTCATGCCGAACAAGGCGCCTCGGGCGAACGGGTCCCAGTATGGCGCACCGAGGCCGGTGTGGGCCGGCACCAGGTAGACACCGCCGTTATCCGCGACGCTCGCGGCCAGCGACTCGATCTGGTCTGCGCTGGAGATCAGCCCGAGGCCGTCGCGCAACCACTGTACTGTGGCACCGCCCATGAAGACGCTGCCTTCGAGCAGGTAAGTGGTCTTCCCTTGCCGCTGCCAGCCGATGGTTGTCAGTAGCCGGTGGCTGGAAGCCATGGGGGCTTGGCCGGTATTCATCAGCAAGAAACAGCCAGTCCCGTAGGTGTTCTTGGCCATGCCGTGTTGGAGACAGACCTGCCCGAAAGTGGCGGCCTGCTGGTCGCCGGCGATGCCGCTGAGCGGAATCTCGGCGCCCAGCCATTCGGCGGCGATGGTGGCGATTTCGCCGCTGCTGTCGACGATGCGCGGCAGCAGCGCCATCGGAATGTCGAGCAAGGCCAGTAATTCCTCATCCCAGCAGCAGCGGTGGATGTCGAAGAGCAGGGTGCGCGAGGCATTCGACGGGTCGGTGACATGGGCGCGCCCGCCAGAGAGTTTCCAGGTCAGCCAGCTGTCGATGGTGCCGAAAGCCAGTTCGCCACGCTCGGCCCGGGAGCGGGCGCCGGGAATCTGGTCGAGCAGCCACTTCAGCTTGGTGCCGGAAAAATAGGCATCAAGCACGAGACCCGTGCGTTCGCGGAACAGCCCGGCATGGCCGGCCGCTGTCAATTCGTCGCAAAGCCCGGCGGTGCGTCTATCCTGCCAGACGATAGCGCGGTGCAGCGGTTCACCGCTGGATCGATCCCAAAGCACCGTCGTTTCCCGCTGGTTGGTCATGCCGACCGCGACAATCTGCTTAGCCAATATGCCGTTATCGCGGAGTACCGCTCGCGCCACGGCAAGCTGCGCCTGCCATATTTCTTCAGCGTCGTGCTCGACCCAGCCGGGTTGCGGGTAATGCTGGGTGATTTCCTGCTGGGCGACGCCATGAATATCGCCCTGCCGCCCGAACAGGATGGCGCGCGCGCTGGTCGTTCCCTGGTCAAGCGCGAGAACGAACTGGTCGGAACGATCTTGCATTTGGTGCTCCGGCAACCGGTGTTCAGCCAGTATAGACGGCTATCCAAATATTTTTCCCGGGTAAGCGACAATGGTCGGGGCGTTTCAGCGATTGCTGTTTTTATTGCGGGCTTTGGCGAGCCTGGTTTGACTCCTTGCGTCTACACTCGCTGCTTACTGCTACCCATCGTCCAATTAAATGACCATAGAGATTTCCCCAGAGGCCAGTAAGGCGGCCGTCACCTCAATCCAGCGCTACTTTTCCGAAAACATGGACGAGGAAATCGGCAATCTGGCGGCAGGTGCGCTGCTCGCTTTTTTCCTGAAAGAAATTGCCCCCTCCGTATATAACCAGGCCGTGGCCGATGCGCAGGCAAGGTTGCAGGCAAGGGTCATGGAGCTTGATGTTGAGGTCTATGAAGATGAGTTTCAGTATTGGGTGAAGCAGGGGCGGTCGGGCAAACGCCATGGATGAGTTGAATACGCTTTCCGGCCTCGGACTGACGATGCCAACCCCGGGCTATCTCATTGGCGCCATCCTGTTTGGCCTGATCGGTTTTGCTGCCTACCGTTACGGCAAGCGGACGTCGCGTCACAAGGTCAAATGGATCGGTGTCGCGCTGATGATCTATCCCTATGCGATTTCCGGCACCACGCTGCTCTATGTGGTTGGTGCCGGGCTCTGTCTGGGTTTGTATATCTGGCGCGAATAGGCGCTGGTAACGATTGTGATGCAGGTCTTCCCTGCATCGGGAGCATCCAATCCACGCTCTATCCATCGGCGTTCCGGCGTAGCCTTGGCTCCCACCCCAAACCCCGGCTCCGTGGCCGTCTCAGGTATAATATCGGCCTCTCCGCCTAACCAGACCACACTCCCAATGGCCGACATTCTTTGCCTCAAGGGCGACGCCGCCTTTTCCGCCTTCCGTCTGCAACGCCTGCAAGCCCGCCTGGTCGCGGCCGTGTCGGATATCGAATCGGTGGTGGCCGATTACTGGCACGTGGTGGCGCAGAAGCGCACGCTGAATGCCGACGAGCGTACCAAGCTGGCAACGCTGCTTGAAGAGAAGGCAGCTGGCGTCGAAGCTGGCGAGTTGTTCCTGGTTGCCCCGCGCATCGGCACCATTTCGCCGTGGTCCTCCAAGGCCACCGACATTGCCTGGAATTGCGATCTGGATGCCATTGAACGCATCGAGCGTGTTATCGCCTTCCATGTTGTAGTCAAGGGTGGCCGCGCCCTGACTGCTGAGGAAAAGAAAACTGTCGCCGGCCTGCTGCACGACCGGATGACTGAGTCTGTCCTGCCTGGCTTCGAGGCCGCTGGCGAACTGTTCCGCCATTTCGAGCCGAAGCCGCTGAATACCGTTGATGTGCTGGCTGGTGGCAAGGCGGCGCTGGTCGAAGCCAATGGCTCGCTTGGCCTGGCGCTGTCCGATGACGAAATCGATTACCTGCTCGACGTGTTCACCAAGGCTGGCCGTAACCCGACCGACGTCGAACTGATGATGTTCGCCCAGGCCAATTCCGAACATTGCCGCCACAAGATTTTCAACGCTTCCTGGGTGATCGACGGGCAGGCCAAGGACAAGACACTGTTCGGCATGATCCGCGAAACGCATGCGGCCGCCCCGCAAGGCACGGTCATGGCCTATGCCGACAACGCCTCGATCATCGAAGGTGCAACCATCCAGCGTTTCTACCCGGATGCCGACCGCGGCTATTCCTACAAGGAAGAGCTGACCCACATCCTGACCAAAGTCGAGACGCACAATCACCCGACCGCCATTTCCCCGTTCCCGGGCGCGTCGACCGGTTCCGGCGGCGAAATCCGCGACGAAGGCGCCACCGGCAAGGGTTCCAAGCCGAAGGCCGGCCTTTGCGGTTTTTCAGTCTCCAATCTGAATCTGCCGGATGCGCCGCAGGCGTGGGAAAAGGCCTACGGCCGCCCGTCGCGCATCGCTTCGGCGCTCGACATCATGCTCGAAGGTCCGATCGGTGCAGCCGCCTTCAACAACGAATTCGGCCGCCCGAACCTGACCGGCTATTTCCGTACCTACGAGCAGGACGTGGCCGGTACCGTGCGTGGCTACCACAAGCCGATCATGATCGCCGGCGGTCTGGGCTCCATCCAGGCGCAGCAGTCATTCAAGGAAGAAACTTTCCCAGTCGGCACAAAATTCATCCAGCTCGGTGGCCCCGGCATGTTGATCGGTCTGGGTGGCGGTGCTGCCTCGTCGATGACGGCCGGTGCCAATGCCGAAGACCTCGATTTCGCCTCCGTGCAGCGTGGTAACCCTGAAATCCAGCGTCGTGCCCAAGAGGTGATTGATCGCTGCTGGCAGATGGGCAAGAACAATCCGATCCTGTCGGTGCACGACGTCGGTGCCGGTGGCGTCTCCAACGCCCTGCCGGAACTGGCCCACTCGGGTGGCGTCGGCGCCGTGTTCGACCTGCGCAAGGTGCCGACTGAAGAGCCGGGCATGTCGCCGGCCGAAATCTGGTCCAACGAATCGCAGGAACGCTACGTGCTGGCCATTCCGCCGAACCGCATCGCCGAATTCCAGGCCATGTGCGAGCGTGAGCGCTGCCCGTTTGCCGTGGTCGGCGAAGCGACCGGCGACGGCCATTTGACCGTGACCGATGCCCATTTCGGCGTCAATCCGGTCGATATGGAAATGGAAGCGCTGCTCGGCAAGCCACCGCGCATGACACGTGACGTCAAGCATGAGCCGGAAACCTTCGTCTCCTTCGACGCCACCGCCATCGAACTGAAGGACGCCGCCTATCGCCTGATGCGTCTGCCGACCATTGCCGACAAGACCTTCCTGATCTCGATCGGCGACCGTTCCGTTGGCGGCATGACCGCCCGCGACCAGATGGTCGGTCCGTGGCAGGTGCCGGTGGCCGACGTCGCGGTGACCACGATGGGTTACCAGGGTTACCTCGGCGAGGCATTCGCCATGGGCGAACGCACGCCGCTCGCCGTGTTCGACGCGCCGGCTTCCGGACGCATGGCTATCGGCGAGGCGCTGACCAACCTGGCCGCCGCCGATGTCGGCGAACTGGGCAAGGTCAAGCTATCGGCCAACTGGATGGCGCCGTGTGGCGTCGCCGGCGAAGATGCCCGCCTGTTCGATACCGTCGAGGCTGTTTCCGATCTGTGCAAGGCGATTGGCGTCTCGATCCCGGTCGGCAAGGATTCGTTGTCGATGCGCACCGCCTGGGAAGAGGGCGGCGAGAAGAAGCAGGTCGTTTCCCCGCTGTCGCTGGTCGTCACCTCGTTCGCTGCGGTCGACGACGTGCGCAAGACCAAAACGCCGCAACTGGCTATCGATCAGGGCGAAACCGAACTGCTGCTGCTCGATCTCGGCCAGAGCCGCCTCGGCGGCTCCTGTCTGGCCCAGGTTTACAACGCCACCGGCAGCGATGCGCCGGATGTCGACGATCCGGCCAAGCTCAAGGGCCTGTTCGATGCCGTGCAGAAACTCAACCGCGACGGCCTGTTGCTTGCCTACCACGACCGTTCCGACGGCGGCCTGTTCGTGGCGGCCTGTGAAATGGCCTTCGCCACGCGCCGCGGCGTGTCGCTCGACCTTGACGGCATCTGCTACGACGCCGGCGCCGGCGATGTCGATGGCTCGGAAAAGCTGACCAACCTGCTGGCTGGCCGCGATTTCGAGAACATCGTTCGTGCCCTGTTCAACGAAGAACTTGGTGCCCTGATCCAGATTCGCCGCGCTGACCGCGAAAAGGTCACGCCAATCCTGCGTGCCCTGCGTGTGCCTTACCATTTTGTTGGCACCATGAATGAGTGGGACGAAATCCGCGTCACCCGCAACGCCAAGCGCGTGCTGCGTGAAAAGCGTGTCGACCTTCAGCGTGCCTGGTCGGAGACCAGCTACCAGATGCAGGCCATGCGCGACAACCCGAGCTGCGCGCAGCAGGAATTTGACCGCATCCTCGACGTCGCCGACCCCGGCCTGACGCCGAAGCTGACTTTTGACCCGCAGGAAGATTTCACCAAGGTCTACGGCCAGATCAGTGGCCGTCCGCGCGTCGCCATCCTGCGTGAGCAGGGCGTCAACAGCCATTACGAAATGGCCGCCGCCTTCGACAAAGCCGGATTCGCCTCAGTCGATGTCCACATGAGCGACATCCTGGCCGGACGCGTCAGCCTTAAGGACTTCAAGGGCCTGGTTGCCTGCGGCGGCTTCTCCTACGGCGATGTGCTCGGTGCTGGCCTCGGCTGGGCGCGGACCATCCTGATGCATGATGGCTGCCGCGACGAATTCGCCGCCTTCTTCAACCGCCCGGACACCTTCGCACTTGGCGTTTGTAACGGTTGTCAGATGATGAGCGCGCTGAAGTCGATCATCCCGGGCGCCGAACACTGGCCGGCTTTCCGCCGCAACAAGGTCGAGCAGTTCGAAGCCCGCTTCGTTATGACTGAAATCCTCGACTCGCCGTCGATCTTCTTCGCCGGCATGGAAGGTTCGCAAGTCCCAATCGTCGTCTCGCATGGCGAGGGCAGGGCGGTGTTCGACAACGCCGACGATCAGGCCAAGGTGCTTTCGGCCGTTCGTTACGTTGACAACAAGGGCGAGCCGACCGAGGTCTATCCGTACAACCCGAACGGTTCGCCGAATGGCCTGACCGCCGTGACCACGGCCGACGGTCGCTTCACGATCATGATGCCGCACCCCGAGCGTGTCTTCCGTACCGTGCAGATGTCCTGGCACCCGGAAAACTGGGGCGAGGATTCGCCGTGGATGCGGATGTTCCGCAATGCCCGTCGCTGGGTGGGTTGAATCGGCCGACGTTGAACAAAAGGGACTCTGCGGAGTCCCTTTTCATTGCCTGTTCAAAACCCGAAAAGGCCGGTGAATTCTCGTGGTGGCGTCGTTAGAGTTGGATCATAATGAACAAAAATACAACGCCAAGGAGATACCATGCATCGTCCGCCTTCAGCACCTGATGAGGAAACGCTGACCGAAGATTTGGTGCCGTTTCGCGGCTTGATTCGCTACGAGCAGCAGTTGCCGGTTCGGCAAGTGGCATATTACCTGTGCGGAGAAATTCGCGAGCCGCAATACTACACAGAGTTGTTTTATACCCTGCGTTCAGCGAGCGAGACCGATCTGGTCTATATCCACATCAATTCTTCCGGTGGCGATTTCAATACCGGGCTTCAGATCATCAACAACATTTTTTCCTCGAACGCCCGGGTGGTGACAATCCTCGAGGCACGCGCCTATTCGATGGCAGCGCTGATCTTCCTGAGTGGCGACGAGTTGATCGTCCATGACAATTGCCAGCTGATGTTCCATATCTATTCGGGGATTTTTGCCGGCAAGGGAAATGAACAGCAGGCCGAGGTCGCGGCCGTCGGCAACTGGTTCGAGAAGGTCATGTCCCGCTTGTGTTCGCCTTTCCTGTCGGATACGGAAATTGCCAATATCCTCAAGGGCTCGGACGTCTGGATGGATTCTGACGAAATCCGCCGTCGCCTGCAGCGCCTGCAGCGGGCCAAGACGGCGGCACGAAAGAAAAAGGCCGGAAAGCCGACTGCCTGATTTCCCAGGGCATTACCAGTCGCTTGCTTGGGGCTCCAACAAGTTGCTGATCGGTGCTTGGTGGCTGAAATGAAAAATGGCACAGAGTTTCTGTGCCATTTTGCTGGGTTGTTGGCGGTCTTCTGCTATCTAGCGCTGTTCCCGCAACTTATCCAGGTGGCCGACGAGTTGATGTGAAGCCTCGTTGAGTTCAGGTAGCAACAGGTCGGCAGAATCACCGAGGCCATTGTTGCTGAGATCGACGATGTCGTTGGCCAGGGCATGGAAGCGGTCGTGGATCGCAACGAGCTCCTTGTATTCGGGCGACGCTACGTAGGTGCCCTGGGCATCATTCAGCATTTTGCCAAGTGTGCAGCCACGGTGCTCGGAGAGTGGCATATCCGCATAGGCACCACCTGCGAAGGCGTTGAGGAACTGGCGCCGCCATTGGGTGTGCAAGCGTATAGCGCTGTCGATGTCGATACGCTTCATGAATGAGTTCTCCAGATGATTGATGGCTGGCGGCTTGGATACCGCTTCTGGCCGAAAGCTGAATTATGCCGCAGGGCCAGTTATGGGCAAGGGGGCAGAAGCGAGATCAGTGCGGAAAATTCTGGTGAGCGATGAAGGTTTCCATCTGCGACGCGTTGAAAAATACCAGCCGGATTTCATCGATGGCAGCGATTTCATCGAGAACCTTGTGCAGTGAACGCGAAACGATCAGCGCAGCCTTGTCGGGTGGGTAGCCAAAGGCGCCGGTTGAGATTGAAGGAAAGGCCAGGCTTTTCAGTTCAAGGTGTGCAGCCAGCTCAATGGCGTTGCGATAGCAGGCAGCAAGCAGTTCAGCTTCTTTTCCCCCGTGTTGTCCATAGATGGGTCCGACGGTGTGGATGACGTAAGGCGCCGGGAGTTTTCCACCGTTGGTAAGCGCGACCTGACCTGTGGGCAAACCATCTGGCCACTGGCTGCGGCGAAGTTCGCGGCAGGCGTCGAGAATGGCTGGGCCGCCACGTCGATGAATCGCACCATCAACCCCACCGCCGCCGAGCAGGGTTCTGTTGGCTGCATTGACGATAGCGTCGACCGCTTGATCGGTCAGGTCGCCGACATAGAGGCGGACTCGCCCGTTCATATAGCTTTGTGGAGTGGTTTTCATCATTCTCTTGCCTCTTTACACACCATGATAGAGGGGGATTTTGTGGTGGTCGATGTTGGGCGGCCAGCGAACAGAAGATGCATGCCTTAACCGTCGGTGGATTTTTGCAACAACATGGATCAAATTGCCAAAAAAAACATTAATAAATTAATATATAAACGCACACTTATTTTGTGTGCTGAATGATTCAAAAACCAAAGGGGGAATTACATGTACAAGAAACTTCTACTCGCTATCGGTCTTTCTACGCTGGCGCTGTGCTCATTGGCCGAGGAAAAGGAATTACTGCGCATCATTGGTGAGGACAAACAGTTCGTCGTCCAGACCAAGAGCGGTCCGTTTGTCATCACCCGCACGATGACGCCTTGTGCCAAAAACAAGGGGTGGTTGCAGCCCCTGATTCCGGTGGCTGGCGTGCATCCGGTGACTGAAATCGAAGTGCTGCATGCGATGAACGACAAGGATGCACTGATCGTAGACATGCGCGAGCCGGATGACCGAATCAAGGGAACGATCCCCAACTCGTATCACATCCCTTACACCCTCGTTGCTGGCCGCATGGACGAGCTTGGTTGCAGCAAGGCAGGTGGCAAGTGGGATTGCAGCAAGGCCAAGAAGGTTTATGCCTTCTGTAATGGTCCGGTATGCCCGCAAAGTCCGACGGCAATCAACGCCATGGTGCGCGATGGTTTTCCGGCCGACAAAATTTATTACTACCGTGGTGGCATGCTGGACTGGGATGCGCTCGGCTTTCCGGTCGTCAAGGATGAATTCTGATCGCTAGCCCGATCGGTAATGCCAAAAGGCGGCTGCGGCCGCCTTTTTTTATTGCAGGCTGACCCGTTGCTTCCGGCGCCAGCAGGCGGGAATCTGCAGGGCGGCGACATCGGGGCTGTTATCGGCAAAGATCGCCTTGGCCCGGGCCAGGCGGGCATCTTCTTCTGCGGAAATGCCAGCGAGCAGTTCAAACAGTTTTTGAATGCGTTCCATGGTGATGACCTCCGTCTGTGGTGGTTTGATTGCTGTATGGATAGCCAGTGATTTGGCAGTGAGCAAAGATTAACCGATAACTGTATGGATGTACAGTATTCGAATTTTGCGTATTCGGGGTTAGCCTTCATACATCCAGACAGCGGGGGTTAGCGCCATGCCCAGAATAAAATCCGACTGCTTACCCAACGCCGGTACGGTTGCCACCTATCGTGGACGGAGCAGCAGCTCCACCCGCAATGTCCGGGTCATTGCCGAAGCTTCAGGTGGCCGGATGGTGGTCGAGGCCATTGGGCGGCAGGGGGTGCCGGTTCGTCTGACGGTCAAACAGGAAAATCTGTTGCCAATGCAGCCTGGTCTATTTGATTGATGGGGCTGTTCCAGAGGCTTGGCTTTGGCTAATGCCCTAGCGCTCTGCCCGGAGCGCGCAAGCGGTAAATGGCATATTCCGGCGCTTGATGCAGGTACACCTTAGCCATTCGAGCCAATCTGTGAGCCCATTGCTCTGGCGTTCCCTCTCCAAGCAGACCCGACCATCACTGACGCTTTCGACGAGCACCAAGCCTTGGCTGTCGATCAGGTGGCTTTCCCCAAGCTCCAAAAAAATATCGGCAAGCCGGTCAGGCGTCGTGATCCAGATTGTTCCACCGACACAACGGATACGAACACCACGGGCCCTGCTCAGACGAATTGGATCGCTGTTCGTCAGGTATAGCTCGCTGGAAACGAGATCGATTTTCATGGCGCTCTCTACGTTTGTCATGGAGACAGTGTAGGGCTGTGATCCGCGGTGATACAGTCACAATAAAGTTAAATTGTGATCGGTACAGTATTTGAAAATTAAAACTGTTCCGGTTGTCAGATTCCTCATCTGTACTGGTGTTTCATGAGCGAACAGCTATTGCGTTATGAACAACTGGCCAGCGAATTGGCTGGCATGGTCGAAAGCGGCGTGCTCAGTCGCGGTGATCGGCTGCCATCGGTCAGGCGACTCTCGAGAGAGCGGCGCCTTTCTGTGTCTACCGTGCTTCAGGCCTTGCACCAACTTGAAGACAGGGGGCTGGTCGAGGCGCGGCCTCAGTCGGGGTATTTCGTTCGGCAGGCAAAGACAAGCCACGCCGAACCGCAGCTGCGTTCGACCCCTGAAGCGCCCATGCCGGTTGATATCTCACAGCGCCTGGTCAGGGTCTTGCAGGCCGGCACCAGGCCGGGAGTTGCTCCGCTGGCTGCGGCGCTACCGGCTTCGGAGTTGTTGCCGGTGGCCGCTTTGAACCGCCTTTACGCCGGAGTCGTCCGGCGCCATCCTGAACTGTTGTCGGGTGGCAGCCACATCAATATGGACGAACCGGCCTTGGTTCGCCAACTGGTGCGCCGTTCCCTGGCTTGGGGTGGGCCCGTGGCGGCTGAAGAATTCATTATCACCAATTCCTGCACCGAATCGCTTGGGTTGTGCCTGCGGGCGGTTACCAAACCCGGTGACACAGTGGCCGTCGAGTCGCCGGCCTATTATCTGATGCTCCAACTGCTGGAGACTTTGGGGCTGAAGGCGCTGGAGATTCCTACCGATCCGCGCACCGGCATGTCGCTCGATGCGCTGGAACTTGCGACTCGTCAGGGCCGGGTTGCCGCCTGCCTGCTCGTCTCGAATGGCAGCAATCCGCTCGGTTGCGTCATGCCTGACGAAAGGAAACGCCTGTTCGCGACGCTGACCGCCGCGCGCGGCGTCGCAGTGATTGAAGACGACATCTACGGTGATTTGCACCTTGGCAATGAACGGCCCTGGCCAATCAAGGCCTACGACAAGACTGGTAACGTGTTGCTTTGTTCGTCGTTTTCGAAAAGCCTGTCGCCGTCGTTGCGCATCGGTTTCGTTGCAGCCGGTCGCTACCGTTCGGCGGTTGCCTTGCACAAGACAATTTCGAGCGGGGGGACCAATCCGATCACCCAGCATGTGCTGGCCGAATACCTGGAATCGGGGGCCTACGATCGCCACTTGCGAACGCTGCGCCGGGCCTACGAGCGTCAGGTGGAGGCGATGCGGCTAGCCGTCAGCCGCTATTTTCCGGCAGCGACCCGCATCGCCCAGCCACAGGGGGGGTATGTGCTATGGGTCGAGTTGCCGGAAGCCTTCGATACCACGCTCCTTTACGAGCAGGCGATTGCGGAAAATTTGGCCTACGTGCCGGGGGAGCTGTTTTCACCCAGCGGCATGTATCGCAACTGCCTGCGCCTCAATTGCGGCAACCCGCACACGCCAGAAATCGAGGATGCCGTGCGACGCCTCGGCGCTATCTTTTCCCGCCCCCAAATCAAATGATGAAGGCACAAACTACGGTATCATTGCCCCCTTTTGGCAAGCAGCTTTTGCCTTTTTGAACGCATTCGAAGGATTTTTCTGCTCATGTTCGACGCAGTCCGCAACAACAAAAGAATCGTCCAGGTTTTTCTTGCGCTAATCACGCTGCCTTTTGCGTTTTTTGGCGTTGATTCCTATATGCGCAGTGCTGGATCCGGTGGGGACGTCGCCTCCATTGGTGATATCAAGATTACCCAGCAGCAGTTCCAGCAAACCTTGCGTGAGCAGCAGGAACGCCTGCGCACCCAGCTGGGTGCCCAGTTCGATGCCAAGATGCTGGATAATCCAGAGGCGCGCCGGGCCATTCTTGATGACCTGATCAACCAGCGCCTGCTGTTGGTCGAGGCCAGCAAGAAGCATATGAGCGTCAGCAACGATGCGATACGCCAGACGATCGGTGCAATCGAAGCCTTCAAGGTTGATGGCAAGTTCTCGACCGAACGTTATGAAGCTGCCTTGCGTGCTCAAGGCATGTCGCCCACTGGTTTCGAAGCGCAGCTGCGTCAGGATCTGACCCTGCAACAGCTGGCATCGGCGGTCGGACAATCCGGTCTGGTTGCCCGTTCTGTCAGCGACCGACTGCTGTCCCTGCAGACCGAGAAGCGCGAAGTGATGGAATACCGCTTCAGCCTTGAGAGCTACCTCGACAAAGTTAAACTGGCCGACGATGCCGTCAGGAAGTTCTATGATGAGAATGGCCAGCAATTCCAGATGCCGGAGCAGGCCAAGGCTGAATATGTCGTGCTGTCGATGGATTCGATTGGCTCTCAGCTGTCGGTGAGCGATGCTGAAATCAAGGCCTGGTACGACGGCCACAAGGATCGTTTCCAGGCGGCCGAGGAACGTCGGGCCAGCCACATCCTGCTGGCTTCCGAAAAGCTCGGTAAAGACAAGGCAAAAGCCAAGGCCGAAGAACTGCTGGCTGAAATCCGCAAGAACCCGGCTGCCTTTGCCGATCTGGCCAAGAAGAACTCCGATGACCCAGGTTCCGCGTCCAAGGGTGGCGATCTGGGCTTCTTCGGTCGCGGCATGATGGTGAAGTCTTTTGAAGATACGGCCTTCGGCTTGAAGGATGGTGAGATTTCGGGGGTTGTCGAATCCGATTTCGGTTTTCACATCATCAAGGTGACCGGCATTCATGCCGCCAAGGAAAAGCCGCTGGCTGACGTCAAGGGTGAAATCGAAGCCGAGTTGAAGAAAACCGGTTCTTCCCGCAAATTCGCCGAAGCCGCCGAAGCATTCAGCAACATGGTCTATGAGCAATCGGACAGCCTGAAACCAGTCGCCGAGAAATTCAAGCTGACCATCAAGCAATCCGACTGGTTGGGTCGTCAGGCCAATCCGGCCAACGGCGTACTGGGCAACGAGAAAATCATGGCCGCCCTGTTCTCCGACGATTCGGTCAAGAACAAGCGCAACACCGAGGCAGTGGAAATTGCGCCCAACACGCTGGTTGCCGCACGTCTGATCGATTACAAGCCAACTGCCTTGCAGCCGTTCGATGGCGTCAAGGCGGGCATTGAAACCATGTTGAAGCGCAAGGAAGCACAAGTCCTGGCCAGCAAAGATGGCGAGGCCCGTCTGGAAGCGCTGAAAAAGGGTGAGGACAAGCTGAATTGGGGGGCTGCCAAGTCCGTGTCGCGTCTGGATTCCCGTCTGATTTCGCCGCCGGCCGCACAGTCGGTGTTCCGGATGGAAACCGGCAAGCTGCCGGCTTATACGGGAGTTGAGTTGCCGGGAACCGGCTATGCCTTGTACAAACTGAGCAAGGTGGTTGCCGGCGAAAATCTGGATGAAGCGAGCAAGAAGGGCATGCTGCAGCAACTCGGTAATCTGGTGGCCAAGGAAGAGGTGCAGCTCTATCTGGCCGCACTGCGCAGCCGCTACAAGGTAGAAGTTAACCAGGCGGCGTTGGAAGCCAAGGAGAAGTAAGCTTCTTCAAAACTTCATGAAAACAGCGGGCTGCGGCCCGCTTTTTTATATGCAGTTGCCGCATTATTTTGAGCAACGAGCCAAGTCTCTAGCTTGCGAGAGAACGAGGGTGCTATTCTTGCAGGGAGGGTCGTGAAATGCGCTTGGGGAAGGGCTTTCACCGCCTTAGTGACCCTCTGTTGCAGGAGCTACGAATCAGGTAAGGACATGACGGGGAATCCGAAGTCGGCCGTATCCATAGAGAAACGCCAAAGCATTCTTCGATTGCTATGGGGTGGCGCTTTCCTGATCAACCTCTTCGTTGTCAGTATGGTCATCCTCGTGCTCGAAAGAAACCGGGCTCAGGAGATCAGTCAGGCGGAGATTCTGACTGAAAATTACTCGAAGATTCTGGAGGAAAGTCTTGCCGGATTTATCAGCAAGATCGATATCACGCTGCTGACGGTCGCCGAAGAGGTGGAGCGGCAGATGGCCAGCGGCGGAATTAACCAGAAGGCGCTGGAGAAATATATCGCGCTTCAGGATGCTCATGTTCCGGAAGCGCTCGGACTGCGCGTGGTGGATGCTCAGGGCATCATCCGCTACGCGGTTAATGACATCAAGGTTCGCAATGCCAGCATTGCCGACCGCCCACAGTTCATTCGCCTGCGGGATGATCCAAATGCCGGGCTGGTTTTTTCAAAGCCGGTCATGGGCCGCGCGGCAGAGAAATGGATGATCACCTTGGGGCGCCGTATCAACCATCCCGATGGTTCTTTTGCCGGTGATGTCCATGTGGCAGTTGCCGTTGATCGTTTCATTGCCATGTTCGCCAATATAGATCTGGGCGAAAAAGGAAATGTCGGTCTGTGGGACCAGAGTACATTGATTGCACGTTATACCAGGTCCGATACTCGTGGTGCATCGGTGGGTTTTGCTAACCCTTCTGCGGACTTGCGTGCCCTTATTAATTCGGGCAAACGTGCCGCCAGTTACCATACTCGTTCCGGGGTGGACGGGATTACTCGAACCTTCTACTTCCGGCAGCTTGGTCACTACCCCCTATATCTGGTCGTTGGATTGGCCGAAGAGGATTACCTAGCCAAATGGTGGAAGGATTCCCTGAGTATTGTCTTGCTGGCCGGTTTGTTCGTGCTGGCCAGCCTGGTTTCATCATTTCTGATTGGGCGCGCCTGGAAAAGGCGGGAAGCGGATCGGGAGGCGCTGCTGCGCCAAGATGCGGAATATACCGCCAAGCTTGAGCAATTGAATCGCCAGACTGATGCTGCATGGCGGCAGAGTGAACTGATTCTCTCGTCGGCAGCCGAAGGTATATGTGGTGTCGATCTGGCGGGCCGGGTGATTTTCGTTAATCCGGCGGCGCGCAAGATGTTTGGTTGGAATGAGAATGAAGGCATCGGGCTCAATCTGCATGATCTGACGCATCATCATGATATCGATGGGAAACCTTTTCATAACGAAGACTGCCCGGTTTTCAAGACGCTTCGCGACGGTGAGCGGCGGCATGTGAGTGACGGGTTGTATTGGCGAAAGGATGGCTCATCCTTCCCCGTCGAATTTACGGTTTCATCCATTGAGCGGGATGGAAAAGTGACCGGGGCGGTCAACGTGTTTCGGGACATCACCGAGCGCAAACGGATCGAAGCCGAGTTGGAGCGGCATCATCGTCATCTGGCAGAGCTCGTTCAGCAGCGCACTTCGGAACTGATGCAAACCGAGGCCAGGGCCAGCCATATTCTGGAATCCAGCGCCGATGGGTTATACGGGATCGATTGCAACGGCATCATCACCTTTATCAATCCAGCGGCCTGCGCGATTCTTGGCTATGGCGCCGAGCAGGTCATCGGCCTACCTGCGCACTCCTTGTTTCACCACAGCAAGCAGGATGGTTCTCCTTATTCTGCCGCTGATTGCCCCAGCTACAATGCTTTGCGACTGGGCCAGAAGGTTCGTGTCGATGATGAGGTTTACTGGCATGCCGACGGTCACGCCGTTCCGGTGATGTATGCCACCCATCCCATGCTTCAGAACGGTCAAATTACTGGCGCGGTCACCAGTTTCATTGACGTTAGCGTTCAGCGGGCTGCTGCGCAGGCTCGGGAGCAGGCGCTGATTGCCGCAGAGAGTCTGGCCAAGATAAAGAGTGAGTTTCTTGCCAATATGAGCCATGAAATTCGAACGCCGCTCAATGGCGTCCTGGGCTTTGCCCAGATTGGCTATCGCAACGCCGAGAATAGCGAGAAAGCACGAGATTCGTTTGCCAAGATACAGCTTTCCGGCAACCGTCTGCTTGGGGTGATCAATGACATTCTCGATTTTTCCAAGATCGAGGCTGGGAAGCTACGGATCGAGCAGACGGAGGTCGTTCTTTCGGAGGTTGTCGAACATGCGCTCGACTTGCTCAGGGAGCGTGCCCGCGCCAAGCAGATCGAACTGCAGGTCGAACTCGCGCCCGATCTGCCGCTGACCTGTATCAGCGACCCGTTACGCATGGGGCAGGTACTTCTCAACATACTTTCCAATGCGGTCAAATTCACCGAGGCCGGTAGCGTTACCCTGTCAGTCAATTGTCGAGATGGCATGTTGCTCTTCAAGGTTGCGGATACCGGGATCGGCATGACTGCCGAGCAGATTGGCACTTTGTTCAATCCTTTTCATCAGGTGGATGCTTCGGCCAGCCGGAAGTTTGGCGGTACCGGCCTTGGACTGGCGATCAGCAAACGCATTCTGGAGTTGATGAACGGAAATGTCAGCATCGATAGTCTCCCCGGTGTTGGCACCAGCGTCGAATTTTGTCTTCCCTACGTGAGGCCCGAGCCGTCTGTGGATAGGCAGGCCGCCTCGCAGGGAGAAGTGGATAAGGTTCGGAAGCCTCTGGCGGGTATTTCAGTGCTGGTCGCCGATGATGAGGCGATCAACCGCTTGGTGCTTGAAGAAATTCTGATTGAATATGGTGCGGGTGTGGTTCTGGTC
>Ga0316604_10000427_pt1 | contig 53099 bp, 53 predicted proteins | sample OWC_soil_day20_C_FD_207650 | JGI IMG/M metagenome (GOLD analysis project Ga0316604, IMG submission 207650) | Wetland soil microbial communities from Old Woman Creek delta, Ohio, United States - OWC_soil_day20_CT | ecosystem: Environmental > Terrestrial > Soil > Wetlands | place: USA: Ohio...
GCGATGACTGAAAAGCAGGTTAGCAAGGAAATCAAGCGGCTGGAAAAGGCGATGCACGAGCACGCGCAAAACCTCGAATTCGAACAGGCGGCCAAGGTGCGCGATGAACTGAAGCGGTTAAAGGAAATGCTGTTCGGCGCCGCGCTGCCGGACAGTGTGACTGCGCTGTGGAAAAAATCCTGATCAAAGCTGTATTTTTGTCAATTTTTGCCGTTATATAGAAACGAACAACCACCGGCAGGAGGTGTTATGTCGATTTCAGTTGATACTGCGGTTTCCTCGCAGAAGGCCGAAACTGGTGCTAGCGTGCAGGCCACGGCTCGCAACAGTGCCAAAGTGCAGTTGAACGCCTCGATCATGCAGGCTTCACTGGAAGTGTCAATTAGCAGCAAAAACGAGCCGCTGACCTTGCTGTACCGTTCCGCTATCGATCGCCTGAACGAAGTGCTTAAGCCGGAATTGGGCGAAAACGCGATTCAGAACGCGGCCACCAGCGAAGACAACTCAGCTGAGGGTACGGCAAACAGCATCGTGTCGCTTTCGACTGGATTTTATGAGGCGTACAAGGCGCAGCATCCTGGCGAGGATGGGGCGACGGTATTGCAGAATTTCATGGATACCATCCGATCCGGTTTCGAAAAGGGTTACAAGGAAGCTGTCGATATCCTCACGGGCTTGCAGGTGTTCGAGGGGGGCATTGCGGCGGATATTGGCAAGACCTACGATCTGGTGCTGCAGGGTTATGCCGATTTCCAGCAGGCGCAAACGGATTTGCTGACGAAATCCGGTCAGGCGACACAGTCGGACACGGAAACGGCCTGAAGGGGGCAGTTGGCGGGCCGGGTGTGCCCAGTGCCCGCCAGCGTTCATGGCTGCTTCGGCAACTGGTTGCGTTAGAGCCAAAATTACTGACTTAAATGAATTTCTGGTCAGTAAGGCAAGAAAATATACTCCGGGCAGTATTTCTAAATAGCCCCAAAATATATGGCCTGGTGCGGTATTTCGGCCATATACCCCGGGTGTTTTTTGCAGTCGATGTGGTGCACGCCTGATTTTTTGGCGCGTGCCGCCGATGATAGTCATTGCATCGTATCTGGGCCGGCGACCGGCGGAGACATCATCAGCTTGAGCGTGGTTATGGCCGTGTCGCAACTGGTGTTGCCAGCGGCGGCGCCTTTTTCGTACCAGATGAGTGCCGTTTGCAGATTGCGGTCAACCCCCTGGCCGTCACGGTAGAGGTTGCCAATCCACTGGTACGCCGGCAGGAAACCGCTGGCCATCGCGTTGTGCAGCAGTTGCAGTCCGCGTGCGACATCGGTCTTGCCGTGGCTGCCTGAAACGAGGTAATGGCCGAGGATCGCCATGCTGCGTTCATCGCCCCGGTCAGCCACCTTGGTCAGCCATTCGTGCGCCAGTTCCAGATCCTGCGGTACATGTTTGCCGAGGAAATAGGCGTCAGCAATCTGGTTGCCAGCGTTGTTGTAGCCTTCGTTGTACGATTCTTCCAGCAGGGCGAGGCCGCGTGCCGGGTCGGCTTCGCAGCCTTCGCCCGCGAGCAGCATCAGCCCGACAGAGGCCTTGGCCACGTGCACGCCACCTTCAGCGCCGATCGACAGTAGGCGGAACGCTTCGTCTTTGTCTTCCGGAATGTTGCCGAAACCATAGAGGTAAATCCAGCCGAGGTTGCAGTGCGAGCGCAGTTCGCCGGCGGCAATGCCGCGCCGGTACCAGCTTTCCGCTTCCTGCATGTCCTGTTTCATCCCCAGCCCGAGGACATGCATCTTTCCCATGTGGAAGATCGCGGTCGGATGGCCGGTTTCGGCCAGCGCACGGATGCGTTCAGCCGCCTGCGTGTAGCCTGTTGGCGCTTGCCCCGAATTTTCCATCGTTTGCAGTCGTTGCTGCACTTGATCGCGATACTGCGCCTTTTGCGGGCGGTGGATCAGGTAACAGACAAAATCAGCGCGTGAAGGGCTGTCCTTGATGGCGTCCCACACGATGTCGTCAATTTCGCGGTCGTCAAAAAAATCGGGCCATACGGCTTCGTTAAACATATCCATAATGTTCTTTCGTTGTGTTCGTGTCGTTGTTTTCAGTATAGCTGCAACGCTGTTGTGTGGCTGGAGGAGTATTCAAGCCGCGCGCAGCGAATCGACAATCTTCATCCGTGCTGCCTTGAGCGCTGGCAGGAAACCGCCCAGCAGCCCCATAACCAGTGAAAATGCCAACGATTTTACGATGATGGTGGCATTCAGTTCAAAGCCAAAGGCCAGTTCGGAAAACGACTGGAAATTGGTGGTGGAAAACGATACCGTCTGCATCAGGGAAGCCAGTAGCAGCCCGACGACCCCGCCGACCAGCGACAGCAGCAGCGATTCAGCCAGAAAGGCAACCAGGATGCTGCTGCGCCGGAAGCCCAGCGAGCGCAAGGTGCCGATTTCTGCCACCCGGTTGGCGACGGACGCATACATCGTGATCATTGCGCCTATCATCGCGCCCAGCGAAAAAATCACCGACAGCGTGATGCCGAGAATGCTGATGAAGGTTGAAAGCGCCTTTGACTGATCAGCGTAGAAAATCTGTTCCCGTTTGGCTTCCAGCGTCAGGCGCGGGTCGCTTTCGATCTCCTGCTTGAACGCATCGAAGCGCTGGCTGTTGTTGAGCCGGACAATGACCGAGGAATAAGCTTGGCGCCGGAATGCCTGCATCAATTGATCGGCATCGCCCCAGATTTCCGAGTCGAAACCGCTATTGGCTGCATCGAACTGGCCGACGACTGTCCATTCCCGCTGGCCAAAGCGCAGCGTTTCACCGATGCCTGCGCCAACGAACTGTTTGGCGATGCCGCTGCCCGCGATGATTTCCGACGATCCGGGGCGGAACATGCGTCCGGACGTCAGTTTCACTTGCGGCCTCAGCATCGCGCCGAGTGGCGAGATGCCGCGAATGATGACGTTTGATGGTTTGTCGGAACCGCGCTTGTTAAGCACGATCAGCACCACGGTTTCTTTCGAGACTTGCGGCTCGCCATTCGTTCCGAGAGCAATGGCTGCATGGCTGGCGGTGATGGCGGCCTGGTCGCGCTCGACGCTGCTCTGCACTTCGGTGTCGGCGGCACGGCGAATCAGCACCACGTTATCGTATTCGCCGGTCGTGACCAGCGTCTTTTTTAGTCCTTCATCCAGCATCAGCACGGTGGCAAACACGAACACCACTAGCGCCAGGCCGCCTGCGGTCAGGGCCGTGGTCAGGCGGCGAGTCCACAGGTTGAGCGCGATGTATTGCAGCGGGATTTTCATCCGATGCTCCGCAGGCCATCGACGATATTGATGCGCGCCGAGCGTACGGCGGGTACGATGGCGGCGACCAGCCCGACCACCGCCGCACAGGCCAGTTGCAACAGCAGCGTTTGCGGTGCGATATCGAATACCGGGAAAAACGTGCCCAGTTTCGCGCTGAAGGCGGCTGCACTCGGAAACAGTAGCGCAATGCCGAGCAAGGAACCAATCAAGGCGATCAGCAGCGATTCGCCAAAAATCAGCAGCACCAGAAAACGTGGCGGGAAGCCGAGCGCCTTGAGCGTCGCATATTCGGACAGGCGTTCGCGCGCGCTCATCGCCATCGTGTTCGCCATGACGGCCATGATGATGACGATCACGACGAAAGACACCACACGGATGGCGACGATGATGGCTTCCGACATCGAAATGAAGCCAAGCTGGAAGGCTTGTTCGGTTTCGGTCAGCGTTTCTGCAAGTGAGTTTCTGAACTGCTCATCCAGCGTACGCGAGATGGCTGCGGCGTTGTCTGGATTGCCGATCTGCACGATGTACACGCCAACTTGGTTGGCGCGGCTCGGCGCAGTTTTTTTGATGGTTTCGTTCAGGTAATCCCAATGGAAGAAAAATTGCGAGGTGTCGGTATTCGCCTGTTTGCCATCGTAAATCCCGCGCACGACAAACTCCCACTGGCCGGGGAAAATCGTGCCTTTCAGCGGGATGACGTCGCCCAGCTTGAAGCCGTACTGGTTGGCCAGCTTGCGCCCGACGATGCAGCCCTTGCGGTCATGCGCAAACGCGGCCTGTTCCTTGTCGTTCAGCACGAATTCGGGATACAGCTTGAGATACTCCACGCCTGAAATAGCAAACTGCGGGAAAAAGTTTTTCGGTTCCTGATAGATGCCGCCGAACCAGTTGGCATGGGCAATGCCGGTGACGCCCTCGATGCCGCGAATTTTCGGCGAATAGGATAAAGGCAGCGGGAACACCAGTGAAATCGCGTTGCGCGTCACCAGTCGCGTGGCCGAAGAGGCTTCTGCGCCAGCATAAAAGGCGCTGATGACCGTTTGCAGCAAACCAAATGACAGCGTGGCAATCACCAGCCCGAGAATCGTCAGCGAGGTGCGCAGTCGGTGGCGCAGCGCGTTCTTGAGAATCAGCCTGAGCGCAAACATGCTTATGCCCCTGAGCGGAGCAGCTCGCCCTTGTCCAGATGAACGATGGATTTCGCCTGTTGTGCCGCATTGGCATCGTGCGTGACCATGACGATGGTTTTGCATAGTTCCTGGTTCAGCCGGTTCAACAGCGCCAGAACCTCTGTTGCCGAGGCGCGATCCAGATCGCCCGTCGGTTCGTCGGCGACGATCAGCATCGGGTCGGTGACAATCGCCCGCGCAATCGCTACGCGCTGTTGCTGGCCGCCGGAAAGTTCCGAGGGCTTGTGATCCATGCGATCGGACAGGTTGACCATCGCCAGCGTCAGTTCCACCCGCTCGCGCCGTTCGCTGCGCGACAGGTTCGTCAGCAGCAAGGGTAATTCGACATTTTCGAACGCGGTTAGCACTGGCATCAGATTGTAGAACTGGAAAATGAAGCCGATATGCGCGGCGCGCCAGTCGGCTAGCGCGGTTTCCGATAGCTGAGTAATGTCGAGGCCGGCAATTCGCAGGCTGCCGCTGTCCGGTTTGTCGATGCCGGCGATCAGGTTCAATAGCGTGCTTTTTCCAGATCCGGAGGGCCCCATCAGTGCGGTGAAATCACCCGGCGCGATGTCCAGGCTGATGTCGGTCAGCACCGGCACGCTTTGCGCGCCGCGCTGGTAGGATTTCGCCAGATGGCGGATTTCGATTAGCGGTTCCACGTTACTTCTTCGCCAGCGTGACCGCGCTGCCGTCTTTCAGCTTGCCGGAAGGATTCAGCACGACCTTGTCGCCTGCCTTTACGCCTTCAACCGCCACCAGTTCGCCCACTTTTTCGCCAACGATCACTTCAATCTGCGTCAGCGCGCCATCCTTAACGATGAACAGCACTTTCTTGCCGCTGCGTTCGGCAATCGCGGCAGGCTGCACCGCGACCAGCGGCGCCTTTTCTTCTGGCGATACGGCTTTCGACAGGAACGCGACCTTGGCGCTCATGTCCGGCAGCACGCGCGGGTCGGTTTCGGTAAAGCGCACCTTGACCAGCAGCGTGGCTTTTGAACGATCAACCGTCGGCACCATGCGCGAGACCACGCCAGACAGGCGCAGATCTGGCAGCGCATCGAGCTGGATTTCGCACGGCTGGTCGATTTTGATCTTGTGCAGGCTGGATTCGGATACATCCGCCTCGACTTCGAGTGTTTTCATGTCGGCCATGGTCACCACCGCTCCCTTGCTGTCGGTAGCCGACGAGTAGGGCGTGATGTTGTCGCCAACATTCGCCGCTTTGGTCAGGATGATGCCGTCGAACGGGGCGCGGATCACGGTCTGGTCAAGCGCCACCTGCGCCACTTGCTGGTTGGCTTGGGCCGCAGCAATGGCTGCGTGGAAGCCGCTGATTGCCGCTTTCGCCTTGTGGTAGCGCGCCACAGTGGCATCGTGCGAAGCCGCCGAGATGAATTTCTGTGACAGCAATTCCTGCGAGCGCTTCAAAGCGTTTTGCGCATCGAGCAATTCGGCCTGCCCCTGTTCCAGATTCGCCTGTGCGACCTTGACGTTCGCCACCGCCTGGCTCAGGCTGGCCGCCACATCCCGGCTTTCAAGCCGCGCGATGATTTCATCCTTCTTCACGCGGCTGCCTTCAAGCACGCCGAGCCATTCGAGTCGGCCAGTGCCTTTCGACGACACAGCAGCCTTGCGCTGGGCGACCGCATAGCCGGTAGCGTTCAGCAGCGTAACATTTTGTGAACGGTACGCCAGTGCAACCGTGGTGGTTTCTACTGGCTGGCTGCCGCCGAGCAGACTGAAGGCAGCGACAGCGGCAATGGCGAGGGCGCTACCTGCAATTACCAGCATGAGCCGGCGGCGGCGGGATTCGGGTTGCTTATCGGCGGGACTGGCCGCCCGGTCAATTTTCAGTTTGGAAAGGTCAGGTGTTGCCAATTCGGACTCACTGCACAGAGGTGGAGGCTGACATGAATTGACGACATGATGCCACGACTGGCGCTGATTCCGCTATTGACTGATTCGATAGAAAGGTAAAATCGGCATTTTGCCAACAGCGACCTGCCTTCATGAGCAATATGATTCCCTCTCCGATTCTTGACTCCTTAGTGCTGACGCATCCGTCATGGCACGATACGTTGCAAGCCGGTTTGCGGGCCGTGGCGCAGGCCGATGCTGCTTATCTGTCGGCGCTGGCGGATGATGCGTTCCTGCCCAATGGTGGCCGGCTGTTCGCCGCCTTTTCGCAGCCGCTGGATGCGGTACGCTACGTGCTGGTCGGCGAGGGGCCATACCCGCGCGCGGATAGCGCCACAGGTTACTGCTTCATGGATGGTGCGGTGGGCGAGTTGTGGTCGTCGGCAGGTTTATCGAAGCCAGTGAACCGCGCAACCTCGTTGCGCAATTTCATAAAGATGCTGCTGGTGGCCGATGGCCGGCTGCCGGTGGAGAAAACCAGCGGCGCGGCGCTGGCGCCGGTTGCTGCCGATGCGCTGGTGGCGGGTTCAGGCGTGATCCAGACGCTGGCAGAATTGCAACACAACTTGCACCGCCACGGCTTCCTGCTGCTCAACGCTACGCTCGCCTACCGGCCGCATGTGTTGCCAGCGAAGGAGGCAAAGGCATGGCTGCCATTCGTCGAGGTTGTGCTGCAGGCGCTGATGCAGCGCAGCGGCGAGCTGCCGACGCTGGTGCTGTGGGGAAAAATTGCCGAACGGTTGGCGGCGATGCCGGTCGCCACGCGCTTCCCGCAAGCGGTGTCCGAGCATCCGTATAACCTGTCGTTCATCGGCAACGGCACGATGCAGGCGTTGTTCGGGTCGCTGGCGCTGTTGCAGCGGGCAAAATAATACTGGGTGGGGTATTTAAAAACGGCTGCGGAATATTTGGCCCGGCGCGATGTTTTTGCGATATACCCCTAAGCCGGCGTTATTCGGCCGCAAAAACGCGGTTCTTGCCGGCGCGTTTGGCCTGATACATCGCGCGGTCGGCGCGGTTGACGACGGCGTCCTGTTCTTCTCCCGTGTGGCGCAGCGCGACCCCGGCGCTGAATGTGATCAGGATTTGCTCGTTCTTGTACAGGAAGAAGTGGCGGGTCAACGCGCGCTGCACGCGCACCAGCGTGTTGACGGCATCCTCGATCTTCGTTTCCGGCAGCAGGATCAGGAATTCCTCGCCGCCGAAACGGGCGATGACGTCGGTCGGCCGCAATGTTTCCTTGACCACGCGTACCAGATGGATCAGCGCCTGATCGCCGGCGTAGTGGCCGTAGGTATCATTGAGTACCTTGAAATTGTCGAGATCGAGCAATGCAACGCATAGCGACAGATTGCGGCGGTCGGAGCGAGCCGCTTCGCGCTCGAATGCGTCTTCCATTCCACGGCGATTCAAGCTGCCGGTCAAGGCATCTTCGCGCACCAGTTCGCTCATCTGTTCCAGCCGTTTTTCCAGATCGTGGATCCGGCCTTCGGCTTCTTCCGCTTCTTTGCGCGCGGCCATCATCTGATCGCGCGAGCTGCGCGCTTCAGTCTGGATTTGCTTGGTTTCGCGCATCACTTCGGCCAGTACATCGTTGAGTTCGCCGATGTTGGCCGCCTTGCTGATGCGAACGGAATAGGTTTCCATCTTCGCGTGGTAATTGCCTGTGTTGACAGCAATTTCGCCCAGTCGGTCGATGAAGGTCATCATCATGTTCTTGAGCGTGTTGCGTGCTTCGTTCAGACTGTGCTTGAGCTGCCCTTGCTTGAAGATGACTTCCTTCAGACTGATTTCGGCATCTTCGAGCGTGCGGTAATTCAGTGGTCCGGACACGAGGTTCTGGATGACCGTGATTTGTCCGCGCAGCCAGCTGTCGTCTTCCAGCAGTTCGCCGATGTTGTCCAGCAGCAGGTTGAACAGGCGCAGCAGGATTTCCTGCTGTTCTGCGATGTTGCCGGCTTTCATTTCGATGCGGTAGCACAGTTGTTTCAGCCGGGAAGCAGCAGAGACGAAATCATCATCGGTTTGCGCTGCCTTGAGCTGGTTGCCAATCGTTTCGGCATCGGCCGCCAGATCCGGCGCGTCCTGCAGAAGCGAGGCGACGGCGAAGCTCAGCGTGCGCACCAGCAATTCGCGCAGGCTGGCCAATTGCTCGCTTTCGCCCAGCACTGGAGCGAGTGAAATGCCGGAAGGCGCACCACCCGAAGGCGATTTCAGGTATTTGTCGAACAGGAGCGATAGTGCTTTGCCGTAGTCTTCCCAGTCATTCGTTTTCGCAGCGCGATGGATGCGGTAACCCAGGTCGGCCACATCGCCTTTGGCAGTGGTGAGCTTGCGCGCGAAGCTGTTGAGCACCGTCAGCGCTTCGGGATCGATTTCCGGTGCAGCGCTTTCTTTTTGTTGTTCTTCCTGCATCGGATCGGTCATGCCGGCTACTTCGTAATACAGCTCGCGGTAGGCTTCCGGAGTGGGCGACGTGCGGCGTTGTCCCAGCAGACGGAACACTTCCTTTGCTATCAGTACCGGGTTCTGTTCTTGCGGCGTCGTGGTTTTTTTCATGATGAGTGCAGCCTAACCGGAAAGCGTGTTGCCTAATCGGATATGTTATCAGAAGAGAAGGTGGCAGCTGAATAAACCGTCGATCTGCTGGTTTTCTCCGGATTTGTCGCGGCTTCATTCGACCAGCCGGTGCTTGATCGCATAGTGCGTCAGCTCGGCGCTGTTCTTCAGCTTCATCTTTGCTAGCAGGCGGGCGCGGTATTCGCTGACCGTCTTGACCGACAGCGACAGTTCAGTCGCAATGTCGCTGACCGATTTGCCTGATGCGATCATCGTCAGCGTCTGGTATTCGCGGTCGGAAAGCATTTCGTGCCGTGGGGTTTCAATATCCTCGCCGACCTGCCTTGCCAGCGCCTGCGCCAGCGACGGGCTGACATATTTCATGCCTTCAGACACCATGCGGATGGCATTGACCAGTTCGTTTGGTGCGCTCTGCTTGTTCAGGTAGCCAGCGGCACCAGCCTTGAGCGAGCGGACGGCATACAGATCCTCGCGATGCATCGACAGCATCAGCACCGCCAGTTGCGGCATTTCCTTCCTGATTTGCTTGAGGACTTCGATGCCATTCTTGTCCGGCATCGAAATGTCGAGCAGCATTACCTGTGCATCGCTGCTGCGCGCCAGTCGGATAGCTTCCAGGCCGTTTTTTGCTTCGCCTGCGACTACGATGTCGTTCGTGTCGGCCAGAATCTGCTTCAGCCCTTCGCGCACGATGGCGTGGTCATCGGCGATCAAGACGCGGATGTTGGAGGAGGTTGTGTCAGTCATGGGAAATATTTTAAGCGCAATCCCCGTGTCATGTTCATGCGGCCGCCTGATTTGATGGTAGCGGAATGCGGAGCGAAATCGTGCAGCCGCCACCGTCCGTATGGCCGATTGACAGCCTGCCGCCGAGACTGTTGGCGCGTTCGATCATGCCGCGGATGCCGAAAGATTGCGGTTTCAGCCGTTCGGCCGCGGTCATGCCCTTGCCGTTGTCGATGATTTTCAGGTTCAGGGTGCTTCTGGTTCGGGCAAGCTGCACCGTGACCTGGCTGGCACCCGCGTGCTTCGCGATGTTTGTTAGCGCTTCCTGGAAAATGCGGAAAATCGCGGTCGCATGGTCGGGATGCAGGTCAATTTCCTTCGCATTGGTGGTGAAATCGCACGGAATGCCGATCTGCTTTTCGAATTCTTCCGCTTGCCATTCGATGGCAGCGACGATGCCGAAATCAAGAATGCTGGGGCGCAGGTCGCTGGCAATGCGGTGTGCCGATTCGATCGTGCGGTCGACCAGAAGATCGACATACGCTGCCTTTTCGGCCAGCACCTTGTTGTTGCGCGGCAGACGGCTGGCCAGGAGCGCGAGCGCCATTTTGATCGCCGTCAGGTTGCCGCCGATATCGTCATGCACCTCGCGTGCGATGCGGGTACGTTCCTGTTCCTTCACATGCTCGATGTGCGCGGACAACTCGGCCAGATGGTTGCGCGAGCGCCTGGTTTCGATTTCATCCAGCTTGCTTTGCGTGATGTTGGTCATCAGTCCGTCCCATTGCACGCTGCCGTCGGGCAGCGGTTGCGGGGTGGCGCGCAGGTTAACCCATTTGATGTCCTTCCATTCGTCGATCCAGATGCGGCCTTCCCAGTTCCATTCGCGTAGATCATGCGCCGATGTATCCATGGACTCAAGGTAGGACGCCCGGTCTTCCGGCAAAATCATCTCGAAAAACTGTTCCGGCCGCGCGAGCAACTGTTCGGCCGCAATGCCAAGCAGCGTATGGCAACCGCCGCTCAGGTAGCTGAACGACAGCGTGCCATTGGGACGCAGCACCGATTGGTAGACGAGGCCGGGAGTATTTGACACGATGGCGGTAAAGCGCGATTTGCACGGAGGGGATTCATCGCTGCGTTGCAGTCGGTCGCTGATGTCCCTGGCAATAGCAATCCAGACCGGCGTTGCGTCAGTGCGATAGCGGAACAGGCGGATTTCCGCCGGATAGTTGCTACCATCCTTGCGATACAGTGCCGTTTCGAAATGATGCGGGCCGGCGCAGCCTTCGGCGGACATCGGTAGCATTGTTTCCAGCGTGTGCGGCAAAATATCCTGCGCGATATCCATCAACGACATACCGGCTAGTTCGGTCGCCTGATAGCGCAAGTTTGCGCAGGCGGCTTCGTTCACATGCAGCAGGTGCAGGCTGGTACCATCCGCCACATAGATTTCATTGAACGAACCCTGCATGACTATGGGAAGCCATTCTGCCTGCATCATGTCTGGATAGCCTTTCGCGGTTGGTTTGGTTTCGGCAAAGAATACCTCATCTGCCTGCAAAGATTCAAACGCGTCCTGCCTTTGGGCGGTATGGGCGATGCGACCGGCGAAGAATGGAAATGAAGGGGAAAAGGGCGCTTCTTCTTGCTTCGCAGGCCAGGCGAAACACGCTACCCTGCAGGCGTGGCGCGAATCGTGCGTGTTGTTTGTGTGGCGTCTTGTCTACGTATTTTGATGAATGTTAAGCAATTTGTGTTGGGGCAGGTTATATTCTTGCTCCGATGCAATGAATTAAAAAGCGTGTTACCGTTGCACAGTGCGGGCACAAAACGCACTATGGGCTGGGCTGCCAGCAGGATATGGTTTTGCAGTGGGGGGAATGGTGGCTGATGTCAGGGAAATGAAAAACAAGGAATTCGATTTCACCGTGCGTGATTTTGAACGGGTTCGTTCGCTCATTTACAAGCAGGCGGGCATATCTCTGGCCAACAGCAAGCATGAGATGGTATATAGCCGAATTGCGCGCCGCTTGCGCGCATTGGGCATGACGTCGTTTGAGGCCTATCTTGACGCGCTTGAAGGCGGCAAGCTGGGCGGCGAGTGGGAATCGTTTGTCAATGCGCTGACCACGAACCTGACCTCGTTTTTTCGCGAGGAACACCATTTCCCGATTCTGGCCGAACACATGAAGGGCAGGAGGGGGCCGATAGAAATCTGGTGTTCGGCCAGTTCGACTGGCGAGGAACCATATTCGATCGCAATTACGCTGTGCGAGGCTTTCGGCACGCTGACGCCGCCGGCAAAGATTATTGCTACCGATATCGACACCAATGTGCTGGCGACAGCGCAGGCGGGGATTTACTCTGATGACAAGCTGGGCAAGATGTCGCCCGAACGCGTCAGGAGATTTTTTCTCAAGGGAAAGGGCAATAATGCTGGCATGGTGCGCGCGCGCCAGGAATTGCGCGACATGATTACTTTTCGCCAGCTTAATCTTTTGTCCGACAGTTGGCCGATCCGCGGCGGCTTCGATGTGATTTTTTGTCGCAATGTAATGATCTATTTCGACAAGCCGACGCAGGGCAAGATTCTGTCGAAATTTGTTACCCTGATGAAGCCAGATGCGCTACTGTTCGCAGGCCATTCGGAAAATTTTCAGTATGCGTCGAACGCGTTCAAGCTGCGCGGCAAGACAGTGTACCAGCTCGCCAATCCGGGGGCTGCCAACGTGAACTCAATCAAGCGGGAGTGAGCGCATGAGCAGTCTGCCAGACAAACATTTTGCTACCAATGTCTACTACGACCGTGCATTTGACATGGACGCGGCGAAGATATTGCCAGGAGAGTTCTACTACACGCCCAAAAACATGGTGATTGTCACTGTGCTTGGTTCGTGCGTGTCGGCTTGCATCCGCGATCGGGTAACCGGCATCGGCGGCATGAACCATTTCATGCTGCCCAGCGATGGCAGCGAGGGCGGCCTGATGTCGGCATCGATGCGCTACGGCACCTATGCGATGGAAATTCTGATCAACGAATTGCTGAAGGCCGGCGCCAAGCGGGAAAACCTGGAAGCGAAGGTGTTCGGCGGCGGCCATGTGCTGCAGGGGTTCATTGCGATCAACGTGGGCGAACGCAATGCGCAGTTCGTTAAGGATTATCTGAAAACCGAAGGCATCCGCATCGTGGCCGAAGATCTGGAAGACGTGTATCCGCGCAAAGTGTACTATTTCCCGCGCACCGGCAAGGTGCTTGTGAAAAAGCTCAAGCAGCTGCATAACAATACGATTGCAAACCGCGAACAGGATTACGCCAACCGGCTATCGAGCAAGCCGGTGTCGGGCGAGATCGAACTGTTTACCTGATTTTGTCTGGCGGCTTGCCGCAAGCGGCGACACTCAGCCTGCTTCTGCAGGCTAGCAGGATCAGGCCGCCAGCACCGAATGCAGCATCTTGAGCGCGATGATCAGCAGATAGCCGCCGAAAATCCGCTTGACCCTGTCGCCATCCCAGCGGCTGACCAGCCTGGCTCCCCACGAGGCGCCGAGCGATGAGCAGCAGACAATGCCCACCAGTGCAGGCAAATGCACATAGCCGTAGGTGAGCGGGGGAAGATTCGTGGTGGACCAGCCAGAAATGAAGTAGCTCAAGGCCCCGCCGATGGCGACCGGAACGCCGATGGCCGAAGTGGTGCCGATGGCGCGCTTCATTGGTACATTGTGCCAGGCGAGATACGGCGTGACGATGAAGCCGCCGGTGGCAGCGGTCAGCGCAGCGACAATCCCGAAGAAAAATGAAACGACCAGTTGCCAGTGCGCACGGGGTAGTTGCCGCGTTGGCGCCGGCTTGAAGTTGCTGATCATGTTCACAGCGGCCAGGATGACGATGCCGCTGAAAATCAGCGTCAGCGGTTTGGTCGGCAAGTGGCTAGCAATGGTCGAGCCGGTCACGCTGCCCAGCGCCAGCCCGACCGCCATTACTTTCGCGATCGTCCAGTCGACGTTGCCCAGTTTGCGATGCACGTTCATCGATACCGCCACCGTCACGATCATGCTCATCATCGTGGTGCCCAGAGCGATGTGCATGATGTGTTCGTGCGGGAAATGCTGGGCGGAAAACAGCATGTACAGGATTGGCACCAGCACCAGGCCGCCGCCGACGCCGAACATGCCGGCGATGACACTGACGACGGCACCGAGCAGCGGGTAGGCCAGCCACCAGAGAGAAACGTTTTCCATTGTGAATTGTGCTTAAACTGTGTCAGGCGCCCGGTCGCATGACGTCGGAAACATCTTGGCCTTGGTTCGGCTGGGCAGCCTAACCGTGGTACAGTCCGGCCTGCCGCCCTTCCTCCTGCACCAGCGTTAGCAAAATGTCGATCGTTGGCGTCGCCACGCCGGTTAGCCGGCCAAGTTCCTGCACCGCCGTCACCAGCGCATCGATTTCCATCGAGCGGTGCCGTTCCAGATCCTGCAGCATCGACATCTTGTGTCCGACCGCCTTGCCGGCCACGTTCAGCCGCCGCTCGATCATCTCGTCGCCGATGTGCACGTTCAGCGCTTCGGTGACTGCTTTCGCTTCATGCATCATCTGCATGCACAGCGCGCGCAGGCCCGGCTCGGATGTGATGCGGTCGAGCGTGGCGTGCGTCAGCGCGCTGATCGGGTTGAAGCAGACGTTGCCCCACAGCTTGAGCCACACGTTCCAGCGGATGGCATCGCGGATGGGCGCATCGAAATTCGCTGCCGTCAACGCGTCGGCCAGTTTCACCACCCGCTCCGAGCGCGAGCCGTCCGGTTCGCCGATGATGAAGCGGTTGAATTCGTGGTGCTCGATCACGCCGGGAGCGATCACTTCGCACGCCGGATCGACCACGCAGCCGATTGCGCGCTCAGGGCCGATCAAGTCCCATTGCCGCCCGCCGGGATCGACCGATTCCAGCTTACGCCCATCGAATTTTCCGCCTTCCTGATAGAAGTACCACCACGGGATGCCGTTCATTGCGGTCACCATCGCCGTGTCAGGCCCGAGCAGCGGCTTGAACGCGGCCGCGCTTTCATGCGACTGGTGCGCTTTCAATGCGCACAGCACGTAATCCTGATGGCCGAAGTCGGCCGGGTTGTCGCTGGCCGGAACGCGCGCCACCTTTTCCTGTCCGCCGATCATCAGTTTCAGACCGTTTTGTTTGATCGCCTGCAGGTGTTCGCCGCGCGCGATCACGCACACGTCCTTCCCGGATAGCGCCAGTTCGACTGCCAGATAGCCACCGATTGCGCCGGCGCCGAAGATGCAGAATTTCATGCCGAACCTCCGTTGTGGTTGCTTGCTTGTGTTCAGTGTAATTGCGGATGAGTTATAAGAAAAATACTTTTTGTGTTGGTGATATATATGATTAAAATATGAGTCGTGATCAACCGCCAGCGTTAAACATGGATATTCGCCAGCTTCGTTATTTCATGGCTATCGTCGAAGAAGGACAGATCAGCCGCGCCGCGCAACGGCTACATATCGCGCAGCCGCCGCTCAGCCTGCAGCTGAAATTGCTGGAGCAGGAACTGGGGGTGCAGCTGATCGAGCGCAGCACGCGCCACCTGCAGCCAACGCAGGCTGGTCATGCGCTGTACCAGCGGGCGGAGCAGATCGTCGGGCTGGTCGATGCGGCGGCGAAGGAAATGCGCGAGCACGATGGCGCGATGCGCGGCGTGCTGGCGATGGGCAGTCCGCCGGCGATAGGCAACCTGTATATGCCGGAGCGCATCAAGATGTTCCATGCGCGCTATCCCGAAGTCCGGTTCCAGTGGCGCGAAGGGAATACCTTCCGCATTCTGGAACTGCTGGATGCGAACGTGATCGAATTCGGCATCGTGCGCCTGCCGGTGCGCGAAGGGGCGTATGACATGATTCCATTGCTGACCGAGCCGTGGGTGGCGATTTTTTCGCGCCAACGCGGACGCAAGCGGCGCGTCAGCGTCACGCTGGGCGAGTTGGCCGGCCAGCCTTTGCTGTTGATGAACCGGCAGGCAGGCATCCGCGCGCACGACATGGTGCTTGATGCGTTCGCCGCCGCCGGCATCGTGCCGGACGTGCTGTGCGAAAGCGACAACGTGCTGGCGCTGCTGTCGCTGGTCGAGCGTCAACTGGGGGTGGCGATCATGCCGCGTTCGACCCTGACCTTGCGCTCGGCGGACGATTTCGACATCTGCGAGATTGCCGATTGTCAGCTGGCATCGTCGGTGGCGGTGATCTGGCACCGGAACCGGCGGCTGTCTGCACCGGCACGCCTGTTCCTCGAACTGTTCGATGCGGCTACAATGTCCGGTTCTATTCCCGAACAGACAGGTCCATCATGCTGAGCTACCGCCACGCCTTCCATGCCGGCAATCATGCCGACGTGCTCAAGCACTTCGTGCTGATGCAATTGATCCGGCATTTGCAGCAAAAGGACACGCCGTTCCACTACATCGACACCCACGCCGGCGCAGGTTTGTATGCACTCGATCAGGGGTACGCCGCCAAAAGCCGCGAGGCTGACACCGGCATTGCGCAGTTGTGGCAGCGCAAGGATTTGCCGCTGCCGCTGGCCGAATACCTGCAATTCGTGCGCGAGATGAACGCTGACCGCAAGCTGCGCCATTACCCCGGTTCGCCGTGGATAGCGAACGCGCTGCTGCGCGATCAGGATCGGCTGCGGCTGTTCGAGCTGCACCCGACCGACAACAAAATCCTGTGTGACAACTTCCGCGAACTGGAAAAGCAGCAGGGCAGACCGCGCGGGCGCGGCACGCGCGTGATGATTGAGCGGGGCGATGGTTTTGCCGCACTCAGGGCGCTGCTGCCGCCTCCGTCCAGGCGGGCGCTGGTGCTGATCGATCCGCCGTACGAAGTCAAAACCGATTACCGTAGCGTGCTCGATACGCTGGACGATGCGTTGAAGCGCTTCCCCACCGGCACCTATGCCATCTGGTATCCGGTGCTGCAACGCAACGAATCGAAGCAGCTGCAGAACCGTCTGAAGCGCTTGCCTGCGGCAAGCTGGCTTGATGTGACGCTATCGATCACCGGCCCGATGCCGGACGGCTTTGGCCTGCGCGCCAGCGGCATGTTCGTGCTGAATCCTCCTTGGACGCTGGCAGCAACGCTGAATGAAGTGATGCCATTCCTCGTATCGGTGCTTGGGCAGGATGCCGGCGCCGGGTTTACGCTCGAAACCGGCGAGAACCCGGCGCCGGGCAAGGGCAAAGGCCGCAATGCTGACGACGATTGAGCCAGCCGCTGGCGTTAAAACTCATTTTTCTAGGAGTATGTGCCTGAAATGAGCCGCTGGGCCACATTTTTTCTGGTTGTTTAAAAATACTGGTGGGAGTATGTTTTTGGGTCTTACTGACCAGAATAGTGGTTTGGGTCAGTTATTTTGGCCTGCCACAGGCGTGTTGCGGCTCAGACAGCAGTTTTTTCGGCCGGGCGGCGTGCTGTCTGCGCATGTTGCCGCTCAGCTTGGGAGACTTTTGCAGCACGATGGAATAGGCGAAACGGTTGCCTTGGTAGCTGCTTTCGACAAAGCCGGCAGCGGTGGCCATGTCGACCACCTTGCCGCGGCTGACGTAGTGCGGGTCAAACACGCTTTCGCACACCAGCAGCTTGCCATCGTCCCTTAGCGCGGCGTGGATGGCCGGAAACACGCGCTTCGCGTCCGGAATTTCACCCAGTGCCATCACCATCACCGCGGCATCAAGCGAGCCGTCCTGCAGGTTCGGTTCGCGCGCATCGCACAGCAGCAGCCGGATGTTGGTTAGCCCGTTTTGCTCGGCTTTGGATGCGATTTTGGTCAGCATTTCCGCTTGAACATCGAGCGCGATGACTTCGCCGCCATCGGACAGCGCGCGGGCCAGTGGAATCGTCACCCGTCCCGGGCCGCAGCCGATGTCGGCGATGCAGTCGCCAGTACCGGGATCGATGTGGCGGATGAGGGCGGCGGAACGGGTAACGCGCGCGAGCGGGTTTTCCAGTTCGACCATCCAGCTGATTGAGGCTGGGCTGGGGAGAAGGCGTTGACGCGAACTGCTCCGCCAGAAGAACCAGATTGCCGCTACAGCGCACAGCGCGAGAACGGAAAAAATGAGAGCCATGTTGCTTGTTGTGCTTGCTGCAGTGAAGAACCGGCGGCCAATCTAGCACGGCCGCATGGTGGCGGCAAGAATGCCGTGGTGGCTGGCAGACAGCGGCTAGCGCGGGCGTGCAACCGATTCGGGCAAGCCGAAGATCCGGTCAAACGCCCAGTGGAAGGCAATCGCATACAAAAAGAAAAATACCAGCAACGCGGCATCGGCCAGCAGCGCGTGCCACAGCGACAGCTTGAGCCACCAGGCAAGCAGCGGTATGGTCATCAGCGCCAGTCCGCCCTCGAATCCAGCCGCGTGAGCCAGCCTGCGTTTCAACGAGCGCCCCGTTTCCGGTTGCCGCCGCTCCCAGCGCTCGAACAGGGTGTTGAAGGCGTAATTCCAGCTGACAGCAATCAGCGAGATGATGATGGCCAGTGCGCCAGAGGTGTCTAGCGATTGCTCGAACACCCATCCCAGCACCGGTGAAACGAGTACGATGGCAAGTACTTCATACAGTACCGCCTGCACGATTTTTCGGCTCATGCGGAGCATGGGGCAACTCCGTGCGCACGATCAGGGGCCGGGGGGGGGCGAAAAGGGGGCGCTCCAGAAGCGAGGACTCGGGCGCGCCGAGGCGCGCGCGCCCGTGGTGCCGGTTGATGGTCTATTAAAGCAGTGCAACGTAGATGCATATTTCACACTCGAAGATACCGCTGTCTTCATCGCAGAACACACCGGCTGATAGTGTTCAAAGCACGGGCGGGCGTCAAGTTGCAAACCGCTTGTTGGCAGCCAGTTCCGAAGCAGCGTTTCCCTCGTCGGGGTGATGTTGTTTATGGTTCCATTGAACGTCAGTGCAGCATTATTTGCCGCCGGGGATGGTCGTAAACAGCGGTGCCCCGGAAAGCACAGCATTTGGGGCAACTGCAACGCGCATCATAGCGGCATTGCTGCGGAACCGTCATGGTGATGCCATCGATATGCTCGTGGATTTTGGCGGCGGCGTATTCGCGGGTTTTTGACATTTGCGTGTGTCAGGGATAGACTTTCCATTCAACCGCAGCCATGTTGGCGCGTTTTCCTATAAAGGTTTGGATGTTGGACATTGCAGCAAACCGATAACCGCAGCGTCGCGAAAGCGAAGCATTGAGGTTATCGGAAGACACTACGCTGGCAGGCGCCTACCGGATGCCTGCTGTTTTGGTTCGTCTTTACTGCATAAGGTTCAACATGACTACTTCCAAACTGAAACAACAGTTTTTTTGTCCGCACGCCCACACCGATTTCAGCGCGAATCACGGTGATGAAATGGCGTTCGTCTTGCCCTCGGCGAGCGAGGCAGATGCGGGTGACACACTTGACTCTGCGGGTTCTGCTCCCGAACTGGCGATGGCCAGAGTGACGGCGGTCGACCGGGATCGCTACCTCATCATGAATGCTGACGGTGAATTGCCTGCCGTCCTGACGGGCAGATTCGCGCACATGCATCCATCGCCGGGCGATTTTCCATGCGTTGGCGACTGGGTGCAGGTGCAGTATTTCGACGACGCAACGCATGCGGCTATTCATGCCGTCCAGCCGAGGCGTTCATTTCTGCGCAGACGGCTTCCCGGGGAGCGAATCGGGTTCCAGATGATTGCCGCCAACATCGATACGGCATTTATCGTCCAGTCCTGTCATTTCGATTTCAACCTTCCCAGACTGGAGCGTTATCTTGTCATGGCGAAAGATGGCAAGATTGAACCGGTTGTCGTGCTGACCAAAACCGATTTGATCGACCCGGAAGCGCTGGTGCAGCTGGTCGGACAGATCCGCCATGCGGGTATCAGCACCAGAATCGTCGCGCATAGCAGTGTGAGCGGTGAGGGAATGGAGCAGCTTCGGGCGCTGATCCTGCCGGGGAAAACGCATTGTCTGCTCGGTTCGTCGGGCGTTGGCAAGACAACGCTCATCAACGGTTTGCTCGGGGGCGACAATTTGAAGACTGGCGCAGTGAGTCATACCGGGGAAGGGCGGCATACCACCACCAGGCGTCAACTGTTTGTGCTGGCGCAGGGCGGGATGATGATCGACATGCCGGGGATGCGGGAATTGGGGATGCTTGGTGTCGGCGAAGGCCTTGATGAACACTTTTCACTCGTCAATGCCTATGCAACGCAATGTCATTTTTCCGATTGCACGCATACGAATGAGCCAGATTGCGCGGTACAGAGAGCGTTGTCTGATGGTGAACTGGATTCGCGGCAGCTGCAAAGCTATGTGAAACTCAGGAAAGAATCCGAATACCATGAGATGTCGTCATTTGAAAAACGCAAAAAGGACAGGGCGTTTGGTAAGCTTGTGCATGCATTTTCAAAATCCAAGCGGGAAAGGCATGGCAGATAGCCAGCCAGTTTGATTCGGTGAAGGCAGCGCCTCGGGCAACCGGGGCGCGTTGAGAATGAATAGTTCGGTTTTTTGTCGGGATAGTGCGGATGCCATTATTCGAGAGAAATGGCTATCTGCTTCATGTTTATGCACATACCCGAGCCGCCCATTATTTTGACGGCGAATATTGTTTGAAAGTGTTGATTAAGGCTGGCTGATAGCGCGCTGCCTGCCCGCCGATGGGCATGCCGAAAGTCAATGGGTGTGTTTCATTTTGCCACACGGTTGCCTTGCAGGAGGGGCTGCTGATGTTGGGCATATTGCGACGAGTTAAGCTGCTAGCAACAGAAATACCGTCGGCTTCTTGTGAAAAGCAGGCATCTTGCCGGAGGCCAGCTGGCTTTTCCATTGCGCCGCAGTTTGGGTTTTCACCGATTCGTCCGGCGCGGTCAGGTCGGTGGCGACGCAGAGCAGCGTGTCCGGCCGGCAGGTGGCGGCGAGCGCTTCCAGCAGCGCGCCGTTGCGGTAGGGGGTTTCGATGAACAGCTGCGTTTGGTGATCCTTTTTCGAGCGGTCTTCCAGCGCGCGGATGCGCTTCGTGCGTTCGGCCGCGTCGGTTGGCAGGTAGCCGTTGAAAGCGAAGCTCTGACCGTGCAGGCCGCTGGCCATCACCGCCAGCAGTAGCGACGAAGGGCCGACCAGCGGTTTGACCGGAATGCCGAGCTTGTGCGCCAGCCGCACCAAGTTCGCGCCCGGGTCGGCCACCGCCGGCACGCCGGCTTCGGAAATCAGGCCGCCATCTGCGCCATCCAGAATCGGTTGCAGCAGAACCGGCAAGGCATCGGCCTTGGTGTTGACGTTCAGTTCGGTGATGCGGATTTCCTGCAGAGGCTTTTGCAGCGGGTGCGCTGTGGATACGAGCTTGAGGAAAGCGCGCGTGGTCTTCGCGTTTTCGGCGATGAAGTAGCCGAGCTGCGCCGTGGTCGCCTGCACATGTTCGGGGATCAGTTGCGCCAGCGGCTGCGCGCCTTCCTGTGCGTGGCCGAGGGTGTTGGGGACGAGAAACAGGGTGCCGGACATGGTTTTTGAAGTAAAAATATACTGGGTGGAGTAATTTCAAACTGCCGCGGAATATGTGGCGCGGCGCAAAGGTTTGGTCATATACCCCTGTTATTTGGTTAAATTTTGGGTGAAGAATGGCATTCCGGCGCGGCGCAGCATGGTGGTGAGCGCAATCAGCGGCAGGCCGGTGAGCGCGGTCGGGTCGCTGCTTTCAATCTGTTCCAGAATGGCGATGCCGAGCGCCTCATTCCTGGCGCTGCCGGCGCAATCGTACGGTTGCTCGATTTTCAGGTAGGCGTCGAGTTCGTCGTCCGGCAGGTCACGGAAGGTGACGAAGGTTTGCACGTTTTCCAGTTGCACTGCGTCCGCGCCGGCCTTGCGGCCGTCAAACAGGCAGAGCGCGGTGTGGAAGATTACGCGTCGGCCACGCATTTTCTGCAGTTGCTTCATCGCCTTGGCATGGTTGCCTGGTTTGCCGATCTGTTCTCCATCGAGTGTGGCCACCTGATCTGAACCGATGACCAGCGCGTCCGGAAATTTGGCTGCAATTGCCGCAGCTTTTGCCTGGGCCAGCCGCAACGCGGTTGCTTCCGGCGCTTCGTCGGGCATCGGCGTTTCGTCGATGTCTGGTACAGCGACGTCGAACGGGATGCCAAGGCGGGAGAGCAATTCCTTGCGGTAAACTGAACTGGAGCCAAGGACCAGGCGTGGAAGAGGGCGGGATTGATGCATGTTGTGGCAAAAAGTTGCTAAGGCTTTGACCAAATGGGAATTATCCTGTTATTATCGCAGGTTTTACCGGTTGGCTTCGCCCAATGAACGCTTTTGTTGTCGATATCTTCGAATTCTGTCGGCTGGGCGAGCGCCGAGAAGGCCGGATTGCGATTGCCGATTTGGGGCGCTTGTCCAAGGAATGTGCTGGTTCTTCATCCGGCATGCTGGATTGGGCGCTGCAGGGTGGAATCGGAATGTTTGGTCGTCCGCAGTTGACCCTGTCGGTCTCCGCTTCGGTTCAGTTGGCGTGCCAGCGCTGTCTGGCGCCGTTTGTCTTTGATATCCGTTCGGAATCGTTGCTGATTCTGGCAAGGGATGAGGCTGAAGCGGATGAAATTGAGGGTAAGCTCGAGGATGAGGATGAGGTTGATGTCATCGTCGGCAGCGAGACTCAGGATATTCTGCAGTTGATTGAAGACGATGCGCTGCTGGCGTTGCCATTATCGCCCAAGCATGAGGTTTGTCCCGGCAAGACAGCGCTGGATGAGGTTGGAGAAAATAAGCCGTCCCCATTTGCTGCGCTCAAGGCAATCAAGCGGTAGGTCCGGCAGCAGGAAGTTCCGTTGTGGCAGAAATCTGTCGGGCGGATATGTTAGAATCACAAATTATGTTTTTGTAATCAGGAGTAATCATGGCCGTCCAACAAAACAAGAAGTCCCCGTCCAAGCGCGGCATGCACCGTTCGCACGACTTTCTGGTCGCGCCGCAGTTGTCGGTCGAGCCGACCAGCGGCGAAACGCATATGCGTCATCACATCAGCCCGAATGGTTTCTATCGCGGCAAGAAAGTGCTCAAGACCAAGAACGACGATTGATCGGGCTTCGGTAGTCTGCATTCTTTTTTGAGTGGCGCGTTGTGTTGCATGACCGGGCGCCATTTTTTATTCGCTTCGAGCCAGGCGTTATTTTGACTCGCGCACATTCCGGCATGTGATTTTTCGGCCGGGGCAGGCACTGAATCAAAACGATGACAATCAGAATTTCTATCGATTGCATGGGCGGGGATCATGGCACACCAGTGACCATCCCGGCTGCCGTTGCATTCGTGAAGAGCCAGCCGAATGTCGAGCTGGTGCTGGTCGGCAAGGAAGAGTTTATTCGCGCAGAGCTGCAAAAGCTGAATGCTGCGGAGCACCCTCGTCTGTCGATCAGGAATGCGACCGAAATCGTCGCCATGGATGACCCGGTTGAGGTTGCGCTGCGGCGCAAGCGCGATTCGTCGATGCGTGTGGCAATCAGTCTGGTGCGCGACGGACAGGCTCATGCCTGTGTTTCCGCCGGTAACACCGGTGCGCTGATGGCCATCTCCCGCTATCTGCTGAAAACCCTGCCGGGCGTTGATCGCCCGGCTATTTGCACTATCCTCCCGAACCAGAAAAACGGCCCGACCTACATGCTCGATCTAGGGGCAAACGTCGATTGCGGGCCGGATCATCTGCGCCAGTTTGCACGTATGGCTTCGGCGCTGGTGTCGTCGGTCGAGGGCAAAAGCAAGCCGACGGTTGGCCTGCTGAATGTCGGCACTGAGGAAATCAAGGGTAATGATGTGGTCAAGCGCGCCTCCGAACTGTTGCGCGAAGATCACACCAAAGGCGTATTGAACTATTACGGCAATGTCGAAGGTAACGATATTTTCGAGGGTACTACAGACATCATCGTCTGCGACGGCTTTGTCGGTAACGTCACGCTGAAGGCGGTTGAGGGACTGGGGCGTTTCTTCCGTGTTGTCCTGACTTCAGAATTCAAGAGCAGTTTCTTCAACATGCTTGGAGCGCTGATCGCGCGTCGCGCCCTGAAGGCAATTTCCAAACGCATGAATCCGTCGCGTTTCAATGGCGCGAGTTTGCTCGGTCTGCGTGGTCTGGTGTTTAAAAGCCACGGCAGTGCTGATGCGTTTGCGTATGAATGTGCAATCCAGCGTGCGTACGACGCGGTTCAGCGTGACGTATTGCAACGTATTTCCAATACGATGGCCGAGCTGCTGCCGCAACTGGAGGCAGATGGTTCAGGTGCGGCTGCAGACTCACACGAACAGAAGACAGCATGACTATTTACAGCAAAATCATCGGTACCGGCAGTTATCTGCCACCGCGGCGCGTGACGAATGACGAATTGGTTGTTCAGCTGGCGGCAAAGGGCGTGGAAACATCGGATGAGTGGATTGTGACGCGCAGCGGTATCAAAGCTCGCCATTTCGCAGATGCTGACGTTGTTGCCAGCGATTTGGGCGCCGAGGCTGCGAAACGGGCGCTGGAGATGGCCAAGCTGGACGCTAATGATATTGATTTGATTCTGCTGGCGACCACGACCCCCGATCATTGTGGTGGCTTTCCGAGCACTGCATGCCGTGTACAAGCCAAGCTAGGTATGACCAAGACTTGCGCCGCATTTGACGTGCAGGCGGTGTGCAGCGGTTTCGTGTATGCGATGTCAATGGCGGATGCGTTCATCCGCGCTGGCGTTCACAAGAACGTGCTGGTCGTTGCGTCGGAAATTTATTCGCGCGTGGTTGACTTCAATGATCGTTCGACCTGTGTGCTGTTTGGGGATGGCGCCGGCGCGGTGGTGTTATCTGCTTCAAACGAGCCCGGAATCCTCGCTACCAAAATGCATGCCGATGGTCATCAGAACGAGATCCTGCATATGGACGCAACATTGAATTGCGGCGTGCTCGAAGGCTCGGGGTTCATGTACATGGATGGTCAGGCCGTATTCAAGGTGGCCGTTACCGTGCTTGGACAGGTTGGGCACGAAGTGCTGGAAATGGCAAGCATGAATGCCTCCGAAGTCGACTGGCTGGTTCCGCACCAGGCCAATGTACGCATCATGCAAAGTGCAGCCAAGAGACTGAAAATTCCTGAGGAGCGCGTGGTGGTGACGGTCGATCAGACGGGCAACACGTCGGCATCGACCATTCCGATTGCCCTCGATACCGCGATGCGCGACGGTCGCATCAAGTCCGGACAGAACATCCTGATGGCAGCCATCGGCGGCGGCCTGACTTGGGGTGCTGTGCTGGCGCGCATGTAAGAATTTTTAACCATAACAGAGACTATCTGCATGACACAATTCGCCTTTGTTTTTCCCGGTCAGGGTTCGCAAGCAGTCGGGATGCTGAACGGTTTTGCCGACAATAAGGTCGTGCGCGACACGATAGCTGAAGCGTCTGACGCATTGGGCCTGGATTTGTGGCAGATGATTGCTGAAGGGCCGAAGGAAAGCCTGGACTTGACGACCAACACCCAGCCGGTAATGCTGTCGTCGTCGGTTGCGTTTTATCGCGCATGGCTGGCAGCAGGCGGTAAGATGCCAGGTGTCGTGGCTGGCCATAGCCTGGGCGAATTTTCCGCGCTGGTGGCTGCCGGCGTGATCGAGTTCAAGGATGCGGTCAAGCTGGTACGTTTCCGTGCGCAGGCAATGCAGGAAGCCGTGCCGGTAGGTGAGGGTGGCATGGCCGCAATTTTGGGTTTGTCTGATGCGGACGTGATTGCAGCCTGTGCCGAAGCAGCGCAGGGCGAAGTGGTTGAGCCGGCGAATTTCAATGCCCCATCGCAACTGGTGATTGCTGGTCACAAGGCGGCGATTGCGCGCGCATGCGACATCGCGAAAGCGAAGGGCGCGAAGCGCGCGCTGCCGCTGTCGGTGTCGGCGCCATTCCATTCGTCGTTGTTGAAGCCGGCATCCGATCGCTTGCGCGATTACATGGCGAACCTGAACTTCTCCGCGCCGAAAATTCCGCTGATCAACAACGTCGATGTTGCTATCACCGATGATCCGGCTGCGATCAAGGATGCGCTGGTGCGCCAGGCCGCTGGCCCGGTGCGTTGGGTCGAAACCATCAACAAGATGGCTAGCATGGGCATTACGCAGACGGTCGAATGCGGCCCGGGCCGCGTGTTGGCCGGTTTGTCCAAGCGCATCAACGACACCGTTGCCGGCGAAGCGATCTTCGATCAGGCGTCATTGGACAAAGTGCTGGAGGCGTTGAAATGAGTACGAACAACAATATGCAGGATTTACAGAACCAGATAGCACTGGTTACCGGGGCGTCGCGTGGCATTGGCCATGCGATTGCGCTGGAACTGGCGCGTCGCGGTGCAACTGTGATCGGCACTAGTACGTCTGAATCGGGTGCGGCAGCGTTAACGGAGGTGCTGGAAAAAATCCGTCCAGGCGCTGGCAAGGGCGTGGTGCTGGATGTGGCAGATGCCGCCGCCTGCAATGCGGTGGTCGAACAGATTGCCAAGGATTTTGGTGGCGTGTCGATTCTGGTCAACAATGCCGGCATCACGCAGGACAATCTGGCGATGCGGATGAAGGATGAGGAGTGGGACAGCGTCATCAACGTCAACCTGAACGCAGTTGGCCGCCTGTCGCGTGCGGTGCTGCGCGGCATGATGAAGGCGCGTATGGGCCGCATCATCAATATCACTTCGGTCGTTGGTTCGCTCGGCAATCCAGGGCAAATGAATTACGCCGCGTCAAAAGCTGGCGTTGAAGGCATGAGCCGTGCGCTGGCGCGCGAGGTTGGCAGTCGCGGCATCACGGTCAACTGCATCGCGCCGGGCTTCATCGATACCGACATGACCAAGTTACTGAATGAGCAGCAGGTGGCAGCGATGCTTCAGCAAATCCCGCTGGCGCGCTTTGGTACGCCGGATGACGTGGCTGTGGCAACGGCGTTTCTGGCATCACCGCAAGCAAATTACATCACCGGCACGACATTGCATGTCAATGGCGGGATGTTTATGAATTAAGCGTTTTTTTTGAATATAATTCCACTTCGTCGGTGGAAACCGCCCGTCTGAAAGATTATTTTCGCGCGCAAACCTGATAGAATGCGCGCACTTTTTGAAAACAACTGGAGCCAAAACATGTCCGATATCGAACAACGCGTTAAAAAAATCGTCGCTGAACAACTGGGTGTCGCAGAAGCCGACATCAAGACTGAATCGTCTTTCGTTGATGATCTTGGCGCAGATTCGCTCGACACCGTGGAACTCGTGATGGCGCTCGAAGACGAATTCGAAATCGAAATCCCCGACGAGCAAGCCGAGAAGATTACGACCGTGAAGCAGGCCATCGACTACGCGACTGCAAACGTCAAGTCGTAATTCCCGTTTCTGGTTTGCCGGTGCGGCTTAAAGGCCGCATCCACATGTCTGTCTGCTCTTGCCTGATGGTGAGGTCAGTGGCCGGGCATGTTACGTGTTATTGCTAGGAATCAATAAACAGGAGAACAGCTTGAGCCGTCAACGTCAACGCCGTGTCGTCATTACCGGTCTGGGGTGTATTTCGCCCGTCGGCAACACTGTCGCCGATATGTGGAGCGCCGTTACCGCCGGGAAATCCGGAGTCGGTGTTATCACCAAATTCGATGCATCCCCGTTCAGCACTACTTTTGCTGCTGAAGTGAAGGATTTCAAAATCGAAGATTACATCACCACCAAAGAAGCGCGCACGATGGATACCTTTATCCATTACGGCATGGCGGCAGGCATTCAAGCGCTCCAGGACAGTGGTCTTGAAGTGACCGAGCAGAATGCTGAGCGCATTGGCGTGAACATCAGCTCCGGCATCGGTGGTCTGCCGACGATCGAACAGCAGCACTCTGAATTCCTGAACCGCGGCCCGCGTCGCATCAGCCCATTCTTTGTGCCGTCGTCGATTATCAACATGATTTCCGGTAACCTGTCGATCAAGTACGGGCTGAAAGGCCCGAACCTGTCGGTTGTTACCGCCTGCTCTACCGGCCTGCACAGCATTGGTTTGTCAGCACGGATAATCGAATATGGTGACGCCGATGTGATGGTCGCAGGTGGTTCCGAAGCTTGCGTGTCGCAACTTGGTCTGGGCGGTTTCGCTTCGGCGCGCGCGCTGTCGTCGCGTAACGACGATCCGACTACGGCTTCGCGTCCGTGGGACAAGGATCGCGATGGTTTCGTGCTGGGCGAAGGCGCTGGCGTGATGGTGCTGGAGGAATACGAGCATGCGAAGGCTCGTGGCGCGAAGATTTACGCGGAAGTGATTGGCTTCGGCATGAGCGCGGATGCGCATCACATGACTGCGCCGCTCGAAGATGGCAGCGGCGCGGGTCGCTGCATGGCGAATGCGCTGAAGGATGCGGGCATCAACCCGACCGAGGTCAATTACGTCAATGCGCACGGCACCTCGACTCCGCTGGGCGATATGGCAGAAACGGTGGCGGTCAAGCGTACGCTGGGAGATCATGCCAAGAACATCGTAATGAGTTCGTCGAAATCGATGGTCGGCCACCTGCTCGGTGGTGCAGGCGGCTTGGAATCAGTCATCACCGCGCTGGCGTTGCATCATCAGGTCATCCCGCCGACGATCAACATCTTCAATCAGGATCCGCAGTGCGATCTGGACTACTGTGCCAATACCGCGCGTGATGCGAAACTGAATGTGGCGTTGAAGAACTCCTTCGGTTTCGGCGGCACCAACGGAACGCTCGTTTTCGCGAAGATATAATCTGGCCAGTCCGGCAGTTTGAACTAAGCCCCTCATTCATGCGAATGAGGGGCTTTTTTTTTGCAGGTGCCTCATGTCGATAGCCATTTCTGTCATCGTCAAACCTTCACGCATGCTGTTTCGGTTGCTGCTGGCAATGTGCCTGTGTGTTGCGCTGGCGGGCATTGTCATCGGCGGCGAGATCTGGGGGCATTACACGCTTTCTGCCAGGGTTGCGCTGGCAACAGCATGTTTTGTTTCTGCATTTATTGCGATACTTCAGATTCCGCGGCAAAGAATTGCGTATTCAATTGATATTTCCGGCATCGGGCAAATACGGATCAGGCAATATTCTCTCAGGCAGCAGGAAGTGACCGGCGAGTGGGAAAGTGTCAGGTTGGCGGAAGCATCAACCATCTGGCCCAGCCTGATGTTCCTGCGCTTGGAATCCCGGCAGCGAAAAAAGTTTGTGTTGCGTGTTTTTCCGGACAGCGTTTCAGCGGACGAGTTCCGCGCGCTGTCGGTAGCCTGCCGCTGGATCGTGGCACGAGGCAAGCAGCAGGATGCCGCGCAGCAATAGCAGGCAGTGGCGGATGTCTGGCAGTGGATGATGAGGGCAGCTATCGTGACCAATGAACGCGAAATCGACCAGCAACTGGTGCAGCGCGTGCAGCGCGGCGAGAAGATTGCTTTCGACTTGCTGGTGTCCAAATATCAGCGCCGGTTGTTCAGGCTGGCGCTGCGTCTGGTTGGCGACCCGAGCGAAGCGGAAGACGTTGTCCAGGAAACTTTCATCAAGGCGTACAAGGCGTTGCCGCAGTTTCGTGGTGATTCGGCTTTTTACACTTGGCTGTACCGGATCGGCATTAATACCGCACGTAATTTCCTTGAAAACCAGGGGCGGCGGATTCCGGTGCTGAAAGAGGTTGGCGGCGACGAGCAGCCTGAAGCCGACAGAGAGCATGTCGGGTTGGGTGACGGGGATACGCCTGAAGCGGCGCTGCTGGCGAGGCAGATCGCCGAGACGATCCATCTGGCGATGGAGGAATTGCCACAGGATTTGCGTCTGGCACTGTCGCTACGCGAATTCGACGGCTTGAGCTATGAAGAGATCGCCGCCGCAATGGCATGTCCGGTCGGCACCGTGCGCAGTCGGATTTTCAGAGCACGCGAGTCGGTGGCGGAAAAACTTCGACCTTTGCTTGGTTCCGGTATTGATAAACATCGGTGAAAAGCCAATAATCCCATATCTGTTTCATGCATGCAAAGTTGCGGCGGGTGGTCGCCGGCGATTGCGATGCAATGTCTACGAGTTGCTGACATCGTCAAAGTGATGATGGTGGCAATGCCTTGAGTCAACAATGGATAGAACGAAAACGGGCGGCACATGCGGGAAAAGATTTCTGCTCTGGTTGACGGCGAACTGTCTGGCAGCGACCTTAGTGCTGCGCTGAGTTTGCTGCAGTCGCCGGGAGAATTCGCGGCACTGGATGCCTATCACAGGATTCGTCATGTGTTGCGAGCCGGTTCGTCCGAGCCGGTGATGCAGGACGATTTTGCCGCGAGGTTGCGCGAACGCTTGCGCAATGGCTGAACCTGCATGGGAAACCAGTTGAAAAGGGGGGGGGTATGGGCGAAACTATATCAGTTCGGCCAATTATCCCGATGAAATTCAGAAATACTCCACGCAGTATTTTTTTGCCGTTGCGGTCGGGGTCGAACAGTATCGGAGCAGGGAAATGGTGATGAAGAGGTTCATGCGCGCAGGCATGGCGGTTATGCTGTCATGTCTTCTGTCATCTGCCGCCGCTACGGCTGTAATGCCGGCGCATTCTGGTATGGTGTTTGCTGTTGCCTATTCCGCCAATGGCAAGATGATGGCGTCGGCTGGCGAGGATCGGCTAATTCGCCTGTGGAATCCTGCCAGTGGCGAATTGCGGCGAACATTGCGCGGACATGCCGGCGCAGTGAAATCGCTAGCGTTTTCTGCTAATTCGCAAAGACTAGTTTCCGGTGGCGATGATCGCTCGCTCAGGCTTTGGCGCACAGGCAATGGACGTGAGCAGCGTGTGCTAAGTGGACATGCGGGCGAAATCAAATCGGTCGCCATTTCGCCGGATGGTAAGGTGCTGGCTTCTGTCGGCGGATGGTCGGATAACACGATCAAGCTGTGGGATGCGGCCAGTGGGCGTATGCTGCGCCAGCTTGTAGGCCACACGCGCACTGTGAACTCGGTCGCGTTTTCTTCTGATGGCAGAAGCTTGCTGTCTGGCGGTTCCGACGGCAGCGTCAAGGTGTGGGAAGTTGCCAGCGGCAGCCTGTTGCAAACGCTGGCTGGCCATAACGGGGTCGTAATGTCGGTGGCGTTTTCGCCTGATGGCAAGACCGCCGTGTCTAGCGGTTCGGACAATTCGGTGCGCACTTGGGATATAGCTGATGCACGCGAATTGCGCACGATGCTGGGGCACAACAGCTGGGTTGAAGCGATCGCGTTCTCGCCTGATGGCAAGACCATTGCGTCAGCCGGTCGTGACAAGACCATCCGTCTGTGGCGTGCCGACAATGGCCTTGAATTGCGGGTGCTAAAGGGGCATTCCTGGACCGTGACCTCGGTTGCATTTTCGCCGGATGGCAAAAAACTGGTGTCGGGTAGCGGCGACAGCACCATCATGTTCTGGGATGTGGCCTCGGGACGTGTGCTGCGCACGATAGGCAGCGCCAATTCTCGCCCGCTCAGAGGAAAATAACCGTCGGCGAGCATGAAACACACCACGTCACAGCGCCGTGAAAGCTGGTTTCATACGTTGCGCCAGCACGTGCGCGCGCGGCCTCTGGCTGCCATTGCGCTGGCAGTGTCGCTATTGACCATCGTCGCATTGCTGGCGCAAAGTCTGGTGCAGGTATTGTCCGACGAAGCGCGCGCTATCATGCTGCTTGCGCTGATGGGCGGAACTGTGGGGTTTGCTGCCACCGCACTGGGTGCATTGCCCGGACTGGCGTTGCGCCACATTCCGCAACGGCTTGAGGATGCGATGCTGGGCATGGCGGCTGGCATGATGCTGTCAGCCAGCGCTTTTTCGCTGATTCTGCCAGGCATCGAGGCAGGGAAGCCCATTATGGGCAGCAAACTGGGCGGCGCCGGCCTCGTTGTGCTGGGGATGGCGCTGGGCGTGCTGCTGATGATTGGTCTGGAAGAATTTACGCCGCATCAGCATCAGAGTGCGGGCGCATTTGGCGTCGGATATGAGCGTTACAGCAAGGTGTGGCTGTTTGTATTTGCAATCGCGTTGCACAATTTGCCGGAAGGCATGGCGATTGGTGTCGGGTTTTCGCAGGGCGACATGAAGGTCGCCCTGCCGCTGATGCTGGCGATAGCCTTGCAGGATTTGCCCGAAGGGCTGGCAGTGGCAATCGCATTGCGCAGCGCCGGGGTTTCGTCGTGGAAGGCGGTGTTGCTGGCGGCTGCAACTGGCCTGCTCGAACCTGTAGGGGCGCTGCTTGGCGTTGGTTTGTCGAGCGGTTTTGCCGCAGCTTACCCGATCGGGCTGGGCCTGTCCGCCGGCGCGATGATTTTTGTGGTGTCGCATGAGGTCATTCCGGAAACGCATCGCAACGGTCATCAGACGCCGGCAACAGTTGGGCTGATGATAGGTTTTGCGCTGATGATGGTGCTTGATACCACACTCGGTTAAGGAAGCGCGCTATTCGTGATAGAATATAAAGTTGCTTACACCGTCATTAAGTTGACATAAATCTTTATTTTTATTGGAGTTTTCGCAAAATGGCAATCGAACGCACGCTGTCGATCATCAAACCGGACGCAGTCGCCAAAAACGTCATCGGTCAAATCTATTCCCGCTTTGAAAATGCCGGTCTGAAAATCGTCGCTGCACGCATGGCACAACTGTCCCGTGCTGAAGCAGAAGGCTTTTACGCCGTGCACAAGGAACGCCCGTTCTTCAAGGATCTGGTCGATTTCATGATCTCCGGCCCGGTAATGGTTCAGGTGCTGGAAGGAGAAGGCGCGATTGCGAAAAACCGCGATCTGATGGGCGCGACCGACCCGAAGAAGGCTGACAAAGGCACGATCCGCGCCGATTTCGCCGATTCGATCGACGCCAACGCAGTACATGGTTCCGATGCGCCGGAAACGGCTGCGGTCGAAATCGCGTATTTCTTCCCGACGCTGAACGTCTATTCCCGTTAATGGCAAGACAGCGATGACGGCACTCACCAACCTGTTGGATCTCGATCCCCAGCAGCTCGTCGCCTACTGCGGCGAGCTGGGTGAAAAGCCGTTTCGCGCCACGCAGTTGCAACGCTGGATGCATGTGTTTGGCGTCAGTGATTTTGGCGCGATGACCAATCTGGCGAAGTCCCTGCGTGAAAAACTTACTGGCCGCGCGGTGATTGTCGAGCCGGCCGTCATCAGCGACAGCACGTCGCATGATGGCACCCGCAAATGGCTGCTTGATGTCGGGCGGGGCAATGCGGTCGAAACTGTTTTCATTCCCGAGGACGATCGCGGCACGCTGTGCGTTTCTACCCAAGCCGGGTGTGCGGTCAATTGCCGTTTCTGTTCGACCGGCAAGCAGGGCTTCAGCCGCAATTTGACTACGGCTGAAATCATCGGCCAGCTCAGGATGGCCGAATTTGCCTTGCGCAAAACGAAAGGCGTTGAGTCAGGGCCGAAAGGCGAGCGCCAGATCAGCAACGTGGTGTTGATGGGCATGGGCGAGCCATTCCTGAATTACGATGCGGTCGTGCGGGCGCTGAAACTGATGCTCGACGACAATGCTTATGGACTGTCGCGTCGGCGCGTGACGGTATCGACCAGCGGTGTGGTGCCGATGATCGACCGTTTGGCGCAAGATTGTCCGGTTTCGCTAGCGGTTTCACTGCATGCCCCCAACGATGCCTTGCGCAACGAACTGGTGCCGCTGAATCGCAAGCATGGCCTGAAGGAGTTGATGGCGGCTTGCCGGCGTTATCTGGAATATGCGCCGCGCGATGCAATCATGTTCGAGTATTGCATGCTTGATGGCGTGAACGACACCGACAAGCACGCGCGTGAACTGATTACGCTGGTGACAGATAGGACCAATCCGGTATCATGCAAATTCAACCTGATTCCATTCAATCCGTATCCTGAGTCCGGCTTGAAGCGATCAAAGCATGAGCGAGTTCAGGCATTCGGCAAGATCCTGCTGGATGCTGGATTCATTACAACCGTGCGCAAGACGCGTGGCGACGATATCGACGCCGCCTGCGGTCAGTTGGCTGGTGAGGTGCAGGATCGCACGCGTCTGCGCGAAAGGCTGCAAAATTCCCGCGAAATTTGCACTCCGACAGACAGAAAACTCATCCGCGTTGTGGAGGAGGTGGCATGAATGACATGTTGCGCAGGATTGGCTGCGTAATGGCAACGGTGTTGCTTGTTATCACGGCGGGCTGCGCATCCATGCCCGGGAACGAAGGGGGCGAGTTGCTAACGGTTTCCGAGCAGACCGATGCGCAGAAACGGGCAACCATTCGTTTGCAACTGGCGGTTGGCTATTACGAGCAGCGCCAGCCGAAAGTGGCGCTCGATGAAATCAAGCAAGCGCTGGCGCTCTATTCCGATTACGCCGAAGCCTACGGCATGCGCGCGCTGATTTACATGGAATTGGGTGAAATCCGCCTGGCTGAAGAAAATTTCACCCATGCGCTCGGACTCGCACCAAAAAATCCGGATTTGTCGAACAATTACGGCTGGTTCCTGTGCCAGAATGGTCAGGAGAGCAAGGCGATGCAATACTTCGAGGCGGCATTTTCCAATCGAAGCTACCAGTCGCCATCGAAAGCATTGAACAACGCCGGTCTTTGCAGCCTGAAACAGAAAGACCGGAAAGCGGCCGAACAGTATTTCGCCAAGGCATTCCAGTTCGATCCGTCAAATCCGGTAACGAATGCCAATCTGGCGAAAATATTTTACGATCGGCAAGATTACGAAAGGGCGCATTTTTACATCGGTCGGGTGATTCAGTCCGAGATCTGGGCGGCAGACGTTTTGTGGCTGGCTATCAAGATAGAACGCAAGCGCGGCGATAGCGAAGCAGAGCGATCACACGCGATGCAATTGCGAAACCGCCATCCTGACTCGCCCGAATGTGCAGCGTATCAGCGTGGAGCGTTTGATGAATGATTCAGATTTGAATGTGCAGCAAGCACAAGCGGAAACGGAATTGGTGATTCCTCCGGGAAATGCACCATCCCCACGCTTGCCGGGCGCAGAACTGGCGGCACGTCGGCAGCAACTGGGGCTGACGGTAGAACAGATGGCGGTTCGGCTGAAATTGACTCAACGGCAGATTGTTGCACTTGAGTCTGATAATTACGCTGCCTTGCCCGGTATGGCGATTGTGCGCGGTTTTGTTCGTGCTTATGCGAAAGCCATCAATCTTGATCCGGTTCCGCTGGTGGCGATGTTGCAGGAGGAAAAAAAGACCCCTGATTTTCAGAGCCTTGCGCCCTCGCTGCGCGGCGTTTCCACTTCTTATACGGAAACGCGGCTACCGACATTGGGTCGTTCGCAAGCGCTTTCCAGGCAATGGCTGATAGCGATAGCGGTGGTACTGGTGCTGATAGCCGTGTTGGCAGGGGTGAGGTATATGGGCTGGTTGCCCAACCTGTCCGACATGAAGGCGGAGCCGAAGGAAAGCGCACAGGTCTCGACGCAGGTGGCTGCAGATGCGAAGATCGCAGAGCAAGCTGGCGTCGCCGGCAGCGAAGCAGGCAAGCTGGTGCAGAAGGAATTGCCGCCGCTTAAGCCGGATCAAGTATTGCCGGCTACCGAGGAAAGTGCAGCGCAGCCGCAGGATGGCAAGGCTGCTGATGCACCGGCCATAGTCACCGAGCAGCCAGCGAGCCCCGCCGGCGCGCTGGTGCTGAAGGCGCGAGAACAATCGTGGTATGAAATTCGGCGCACAAATGGTACTGTGGTCAAGTCGGGCATGTTGCATGCAGGCGCATTGGAAACCTTTGAGGTGGCAGAGCCGTTGCAGCTGACGCTGGGCAATGCGCCAGGGGTCGATGCGACATTGCGCGGCGCGCCGCTGGAAATCCAGGCGGCGGAAGGTAGCCGGGTGGTCAAGTTGAGTGTGAAGTAACAAGTACGGTTTATGTCGTCCAGCAAGCATCCGGTTGTATCCGGCCCCCTGCCACGCATGATGCGGCGCGGCGTGCCGGTTGAATATGGTACGCGTCGTGTGCTTGTTGGCGGTGGCGCGCCGGTGGTGGTGCAATCGATGACCAATACCGATACAGCCAACGTGACAGCAACCGCAGTGCAGGTGGCGGAACTGGCACACGCAGGATCGGAGTTGGTACGCATTACGGTGAATACGCCGGAAGCGGCAGCGGCAGTGCCGGCGATTCGCGAACAGCTTGACCGCAGCGGTGTTGACGTGCCGCTGGTTGGCGATTTCCACTATAACGGCCATACTCTGCTGAAAAATTTTCCGGATTGCGCTCGGGCGTTGTCGAAATACCGGATCAATCCCGGCAATGTTGGTCAGGGGGCGAAGCGCGATGCTCAGTTCGCGCAAATGATTGAAGTCGCTTGCGAATACAGCAAGCCGGTGCGCATCGGTGTCAACTGGGGGAGTCTTGAACAGGCACTGCTGGCGCGCATCATGGATGAAAATGCCGCACGCGCAGAACCGTGGAATGCGCAGGCGGTGATGTACGAGGCGCTGATCACTTCGGCGATCGAAAGCGCGCAGATGGCGGAAAACATCGGTTTGCCGGGCGAGCGGATTGTGCTGTCGTGCAAAGTATCCGGCGTGCAGGATTTGATTGCGGTTTATCGCGAACTGGCAAGGCGTTGCAATTATGCGTTGCATTTGGGGCTGACAGAGGCCGGCATGGGCAGCAAGGGCATCGTCGCATCGACTGCGGCCATGAGTGTGCTGTTGCAGGAAGGCATCGGTGACACGATTCGCGTGTCGCTAACGCCGGAACCGGGGGGGGGGCGTACGCAGGAAGTGATCGTCGCGCAGGAAATTTTGCAGACGATGGGCTTACGTCAGTTCATGCCGATGGTCGCGTCTTGTCCGGGATGCGGTCGCACGACGTCGACTGTGTTTCAGGAGTTGGCGGCCAGCATCCAGGATTTTCTGCGGATGCAGATGCCTCAGTGGCGGGAGCATTATCCCGGTGTCGAAAACATGAACGTGGCGGTGATGGGCTGCATCGTTAATGGTCCGGGAGAATCGAAGCACGCGAACATTGGTATCAGCCTGCCGGGAACGGGCGAATCGCCGGCGGCTCCGGTGTTTGTCGATGGCGAAAGAAAAATGACGTTGCGCGGTGCGCGCATCGCCGAGGAGTTCCAGCAAATCGTGCTGGAGTATGTGCAAAAGAATTATGGGAAACAGACTGGCGCTGTCTGACGCGCGGTCAAGAAGAATTCATGTCTGAGAAAGCAAAGAAAATTGTCGGCATCAAGGGGATGAACGACATCCTGCCGACTGATGCGCCGCTTTGGGAGTTGTTCGAGAACACGGTGCAGTCGGTGCTCAAAAGCTACGGCTACCAGCAAATCCGCACGCCGATCGTCGAGGAAACTGCATTGTTCGCGCGTGGACTGGGTGCGGTGACCGACATCGTCGAAAAGGAGATGTATTCGTTTGAGGATTCGCTCAACGGCGACAACCTCACATTGCGGCCGGAATGCACTGCGGGTGTGGTGCGTTCAGTGCTGGAACATAACCTGACTTACGATGGCCCGAAACGGTTGTGGTACACCGGCCCGATGTTCCGTCACGAGCGTCCGCAGCGAGGCCGCTACCGCCAGTTTCATCAGGTGGGGGCGGAAGCGGTCGGCTTTGCCGGGCCGGACATTGATGCCGAATTGATCATGTTGTGCCAGCGACTGTGGGATGACTTGGGCCTGAGCGGACTCAGGTTGGAACTGAATTCGATTGGCAACGCCGAGGAACGCCACCGGCACCGTGCTGAACTGATCGCGTATTTCGAACGTCATCACGAATTGCTGGACGGTGACGCTCAGCGTCGGCTGCACAGCAATCCGCTGCGCATTCTGGATACGAAAAATCCGGCGATGCAGGAGATGGTGAATGCGGCGCCGAAGCTGATCGATTATCTCGATGCCGAATCGCTGGCACATTTCGACGGCGTGCAAAAGATTTTGCGGCACAACAACATTCCGTACACGGTCAATCCGCGGCTGGTGCGCGGCATGGACTATTACAATCGCACCGTGTTCGAATGGGTAAGCGATGAACTGGGTGCGCAGGGCACGGTATGTGGCGGCGGACGGTACGACCCGCTAGTTGGCATGTTCGGCGGCAAGTTCACTCCGGCTTGCGGCTTTGCGATGGGTGTCGAGCGCCTGATCGAACTGATGCGCGCATCGGGTGAGCCGATGCAGCAAAGCCAGTGCGACGTGTATCTGGTGCATCAGGGCGAGGCGGCGCAGCTGCAGGCATTTGTGCTGGCAGAGCGGCTGCGCGATGCCGGCCTTGCGGTTGTGCTGCATTGCGCGGCCGATGGCACTGGCGGCAGCTTCAAGTCACAGATGAAGCGTGCTGATGGCAGTGGCGCTGCGTATGCGATCATCCTGGGCGAGGATGAAGTGGTGGCCGGTGAAGCATCGGTCAAGGCGTTGCGCGCCGACAGCATGGAAAATAACCAGCAGCGCGTGGCGTTTGATGGCGTGGTCGATTATCTGGTTGACCAGATGATCGGTGGTGACGAACACGATTGCGGCTGCTGCGGCTGAAAATTACTTTATTTAACATCGAGTCAAAGCTATGGCATACGATCTAGAAGAACAGGAACAGATAGACGCGCTCAAGGCGTGGTGGAAACAGTACGGCAACCTGGTGACCTGGGTGCTGATCATTGCGCTGGGGGCGTATTCGGCTTGGTCCGGCTGGAAATATTACGAGCGACGGCAGGCGGCGCAGGCATCGCAGTTGTACGAGGAAATGCACAAGGCGATTGCCGCCAAGGACAATGCACTGGTGCAGCGCGCAGCGGCCGACATGAAGGATAAGTTCGGTCGCACGACCTATGCGCAGATGGCCGGGATGATTGCATCGCGGGTGGCCTACGAAGCGGGCGACATTAAAGCGACCAAGGAACAGCTCGAATGGGTTGCGGCCAATGCGATTGATGATGAATACAAGGCGCTGGCGAAAATCCGCCTGGCAGGGATTCTTCTGGACGAGAAAGCCTACGACGAAGGGCTGAAACTAGTTTCGGGCGATTACCCGGAAGCGTTCGCTTCGCTGGTGGCCGATCGCAAGGGCGACATTCTGGTGGCGCAGGAAAAAATTGACGACGCGCGCGCTGCTTACCAGTTGGCGCTGGACAAGGCTGATCCGAAGGATCCGGCGCGCCAGTTGATCCAGTTGAAACTTGATGGCATCGGTGGCGCACCGGCTGCCAAGCCGGCAGCCTAATCAGACAGGAGAACGGATATGCGGATCGCGGTCAGGGTAGTGGCTATTGGAATGTTCGTCATGCTGGCAGGTTGTTCATCGTTAAACCCGTTTGCCCGCAAACCGGCACCGCGTCATGTGCCGACGCCGCTGCAGGCTTTCAAGCAGACACTGACTGCGCGTACCGTCTGGACGGCATCGGTCGGCAATGCCGGCGCTTATATCTTCTCGCCGGCAGTGGCGCAAAGTAGCGTGTTTGCCGCAGCGGCTGACGGCACTATTTCGCGTATTTCTGCGCTCACTGGCAGCAGCGAATGGCAGATCAAGGCCGAGGTGCCATTGACTGCGGGCGTCGGTACCGATGGCAACGTGGTTGCAGTCGGTGGCGAAAAGGGCGTGTTGCTGGCTTATGATGGCTACGGGAAGTTGCTGTGGAAGGCGCAGGCATCGAGCGAAATTCTATCCGCACCCGCAGTCGGTCAGGGGGTGGTGGTGGTGCGCAGCCAGGATAACCGCATTGCAGCCTATGATGCAGCTACCGGCAAGCGCAAATGGGTTGTGCAGCGTACGGTGCCCGCGTTGGCGCTGCGTTCCGCTCCAGGGCTGATGGTTGTTGGTCCTACTGTGGTGGTTGCGCTGCCTGGTGGTAGGCTTGTGTCGCTGATGCTGTCTAATGGCGGCATGCTGTGGGAAATCGCGGTTGGTGATCCGCGCGGTTCGACTGAACTCGAGCGCATCGCCGATGTGTCCGGCTTCCCGGCGGTGCAGGGGCGCGAAGTGTGCGCCACGTCATATCAGGGCCGGTTGGGTTGCCTTGATGCAGTGACCGGCGCGGCGCATTGGGCGAAGAAGCTGTCAAGCAGTGTTGGCCCCGCGATGGATGAGCGCTTTGTGTTTGCTGCTGACGAGAATGGTGCCGTGTCGGCGTTCACCCGCGACGGGCAAAGCGTCTGGCGCAACGACAAGCTCGCGCATCGAGGTCTGTCTGCCCCAGCGTCGTTCGGTTCCGCAGTGGCGGTGGCGGATGCGCAAGGCTACGTGCATTTCCTGTCGCGCGACAGCGGTTCGATCATCGGGCGCATCGCTACCGATGGCAGTCCGGTTCTTGCAGGGCCGGTCAGCGCGGGCAACATGCTGATTGTGCAGACGAAAGCGGGAACATTGTCGGCCATCGCCGCAGACTGATTGACCGGCAGACCGGCTATATCGCCGCAGCCATGCCAATATTGGGGCATCGCTGCGGCGCCTGTTTTTCGGCTGACGTGAAAAGGGAAAATCTGCGGGGTATGATTGAAAAACATACTGTTCCGCCAGGTATTTTGCGGTGGTTTGAGAATACACCCTGGAGTATATTTTTGGCCTGAAATGGCTGGAGCATGCCTTCAAAAGAGGCGTTACACTGACCTGCGGCCATGCACCGTACGGTATTTGATCTGGAATCCGACTGATGAAACCTGTTATCGCTCTGGTTGGCCGCCCGAATGTGGGCAAGTCAACGCTTTTTAACCGGCTGACGCGCTCACGTGATGCGCTGGTAGCTGACCTGCCGGGTCTGACCCGCGACCGCCATTACGGCGAGGGGCGGATCGGCAAACGCCCGTTTCTGGTGATCGACACCGGCGGCTTCGAGCCGGTGGCGAAGGAGGGCATCATGTACCAGATGGCACTGCAAACCAAGCAGGCGGTGGCCGAGGCTGATGTGGTGGTGTTCATCGTCGATGGCCGTCAGGGTATGACGCCGCACGACAAGACCATCACTGAATTCTTGCGCAAGTCTGGACGGCCGGTGATGCTGGTGGTGAACAAGACCGAAGGGATGAAATATTCGGCGGTGGCGGCCGATTTCTACGAACTTGGCTTGGGCGATCCGCGCGTGATTTCGTCAGCGCATGGTGATGGCGTGCACGACATGGTGGACGAAGCGCTTGATTTGGCGCTGGCGCAGGCCGCGCCGGTGGAGGAAGAACCAGCCGAGGCAGTCGATCGTGGCATCAAGATTGCAATTGTCGGCCGTCCGAATGTTGGCAAATCGACGCTGGTGAATGCGCTGCTGGGTGAAGAGCGCGTGATTGCGTTCGACATGCCGGGCACGACGCGCGATTCGATCGAGATCCCGTTCGAGCGCGACGGCCGCCAGTACACGTTGATCGACACCGCCGGCATCCGCCGTCGCGGCAAGGTGTTCGAGGCGATCGAAAAGTTTTCGGTGGTCAAGACGCTGCAATCGATTTCAGAAGCGAATGTCGTGATTCTGCTGCTGGATGCGCAGCAGGACATCGCAGAGCAGGATGCACACATCGCCGGCTTCGTGCTGGAATCCGGTCGGGCGCTAGTGGTCGGGGTGAATAAATGGGATGGCTTGTCGGTAGATCGGCGCGATTTCATCAAAGCCGAGGTGGAGCGCAAGCTGCATTTCCTGTCGTTCGCCAAATTCCACTTCATTTCTGCGCTGAAGACATCCGGCATCGGGCCGCTGATGAAATCGGTCAACGCCGCGTATGCCGCTGCGACGGCGAAGCTGACCACGCCGAAGCTCACGCGCGCACTGCAGGAAGCAGTCGAGCACCAGCAACCACCGCGCAAGGGGGCCGTGCGACCGAAACTGCGCTACGCGCACCAGGGCGGGCAGAATCCGCCGATCATCGTGATTCACGGCAATGCGCTCGAAGCGGTTAGCGATGTTTACAAGCGCTATCTGGAAAAGCATTTCCGAGAAACATTTTCGCTTACGGGTACGCCATTGCGGATCGAGTTCCGCACCGGCAAGAACCCGTTTGCAACAACGTCAACATAAATATGTAAGGATTTGTAGTTGGTCAATACGCGCCGTCCGGATTTGTATAGAATAACCGGCATAGTGGCGTTAACAGGAACGTTTCCGGCACTTGAAAAACTGTCCGCAGCCTCCACCTATCAACAACACAATATCAATAACAACAACTGGAGCCGTCATGAGCAATAACAAAGGGCAAATTCTGCAAGATCCGTTCCTGAACGTCCTGCGCAAGGAGCATGTTCCGGTTTCGATCTATCTCGTCAACGGCATCAAGCTGCAAGGTCAGATCGAATCCTTCGACCAATACGTCGTGCTGCTGCGCAATACTGTCACCCAAATGGTGTACAAACACGCGATTTCGACCGTCGTGCCGGCACGCGCCATCACCCTTCCGACTACCGAGCCAAACGCCTGATGATAGGAGCCTGCTGATGCGCGCGGTTCTCGTCGGGGTCGATTTCGGCAAGGGCGACTTTGCCGCCAGTTTGGGCGAACTGTCACTGTTGACCGAATCAGCCGGTGCTGAACCGGTGGCTACCATTACCGGCAAGCGCTCCAGTCCTGACGCCGCGTATTTCACTGGCACCGGCAAGGTGGACGAAATCGCGCAGGCGATCGCCGAACACCGCGCCGACATGGTGATCTTCAACCATGCGCTTTCGCCTGCGCAGCAGCGCAATCTCGAGCGGCGGCTGAACGTCAACATCGTCGACCGAACCAGCCTGATTCTGGATATCTTCGCGCAGCGAGCGCAAAGTCACGAAGGCAAGGTGCAGGTCGAGCTGGCGCAGTTGCAGCATTTGGCGACGCGGTTGGTGCGCGGTTGGACCCACCTTGACCGCGAAAAGGGTGGCATCGGTTTGCGTGGCCCGGGTGAGACGCAGCTTGAAACCGACCGTCGATTGCTGGGAGACAGGGTCAAGGTGTTGCGCCAGCGGCTGGAAAAACTGCAACGCCAGCGCGAAACGCGGCGCAAGTCGCGCGGTCGTGGCCATGCATTTTCGATCTCGCTCGTCGGCTATACCAACGCTGGCAAATCGACATTGTTCAACGCGCTGACGAAAGCCGGCACCTATGTTGCCGACCAGTTGTTCGCCACACTGGACACCACGTCGCGCCGGGTTTACCTGGAAGATGCGGGCAATGTTGTCATCTCCGACACGGTTGGTTTCGTGCGCGAACTGCCGCACCAGCTGGTGGCTGCTTTCCGCGCAACGCTTGAAGAAACCATCCACGCCGATTTGCTGCTGCATGTAGTCGATGCGGCCAGCCCAGCGCGCATGGAACAGATCGAGCAGGTGAACCATGTGTTACGCGAAATCGGTGCCGAGAACATTCCACAACTGCTCGTCTGGAACAAGATCGACTCGGTTGGGCTTGAGCCGGTTCTGGAGCGTGACGAGTATGATAAAATTGTTCGCGTTTTTGTTAGCGCCCGGACAGGTTCCGGTTTGGGCCTGTTGCGTCAGGCGATGGTCGAATACGCGGCCAGACACGCGGAGCGTGCAGGCAATACAGAAGTCGAATTTCCGGAAGATGATGTGCGTGACCTGCCGGAAAGCCTGATATCCAACCGATGATTTTGGCCACACACCCAAAATGCTCCTTTCTTCTATAACGAAAAAATTCGGCGTCAAGTTTTCCGACCTGTGGGGGCGCGGTTCCGACAGTGAGGAAGAACAGAAAAGCTATCGCGATAGCAAACCACCAGATCTCGACAACCTCTGGCGCCAGTTCAAGGAACGTCTGAACAAGCTGTTCGGCCGCGGCGGTGGCGGCGAAGGCGGCGGCGATCCATCCACAGCAGGCATAGGCGTGGCCGCAGTGTTGTTATTCCTGATTTCCGGCTCGGTCTGGCTGGTTAGCGGCACTTTTATCGTGCAGGAAGGCCAAGTTGGTGTGGTTATGACTTTCGGTAAGCACACCGAAACCAAGATTCCCGGCATCAGCTGGCGCTGGCCTTACCCGATCCAGTCGCATGAAATCGTGAACGTGTCGCAGGTGCGTACGGTTGAGGTCGGCTATCGCTCGTCGGTCAAGGACAAGCAGCCGAAAGAGGCGCTGATGCTGACCAACGATGAAAATATCATCGACATCCAGTTCGCGGTGCAATACCGTTTGAAGAATGCGTCCGACTGGGTATTCAACAACCGCAACCAGGAAGACATGGTACGGCAGGTGGCCGAAACCGCGATCCGCGAAGTGGTTGGCAAGAGCAAGATGGATTTCGTGCTGTATGAGGGCCGAGACAAGATCGCGGCTGATGTCAACAAGCTGATGCAGAACGTGTTCGATCAATATCGTTCCGGCGTGCAGATCACGAACGTGACCATGCAGGGCGTGCAGCCGCCGGAGCAGGTGCAGGCGGCATTCGACGATGCGGTCAAGGCTGGCCAGGATCGAGAACGCCAGAAAAACGAAGGCCAGGCGTATGCGAATGACGTGATTCCGAAGGCGCGCGGCGCAGCGTCGCGCCTGATTCAAGAAGCGGAAGCGTATCGCGCGCGCGTGATTGCCAACGCCGAAGGCGATGCAGCACGCTTCAAGCAGGTGCTGGCCGAATACCAGAAAGCGCCGGTGGTCACGCGTGACAGGATGTATCTGGAAACCATGCAGCACATTTTCACACGCACCACCAAACTGATGGTTGATGCGAAAGGTGGCAACAAGCTGTTGTATCTTCCGCTGGACAAGCTGATGGTCAAGACTGCCAGCGAGGGCGAGGCTGCGAAGCCGGCGGCGTCTGCTGCCCCTGCAGCTGAAGCACAACCGGCGGCACCCGCCGTGGCTCCGGCAGCCCCGGCAGCTGTGCCAGCTTCGGCGCCACCATCGCAGCGTGCGCGCGAATCGCGTGGCAGGGAGAGCCGATAATGAGAAAAATCTTTGCCTGGATTTTGGTGGCGCTGGTCGCCTATCCGATGATCGCATCCACCTTCTTTGTCGTTGATCAACGGCAATACGCGATCGTGTTTGCGTTGGGCGAGGTCAAGGAAGTGGTCGAGCAGCCGGGGCTGTATTTCAAGCTGCCTGCGCCGCTGCAGAACGTGCTGTTCATGGACAAGCGCATCCTGACCACCGAATCGAACGAGCCGGACCGGATCATCACTGCCGAAAAGATGAACATTCTGGTCGATGCTTTCGTCAAATGGCGGGTGGTTGATGCGAAACAGTTTTTTGTCAGCTTCAGCGGCGAAGAGCAGCGCGCGCAGGATCGGATGCAGCAAATCATGAAGGCGGCGTTAAACGATGAAATCACCAAGCGCACCGTGGGCGAAGTGATCGCTGGCGACCGTGCCAAGCTGATGGCGGGCATCGTCAAGAAAATGTCGGAAGAAACAGCGCATATCGGCATAGAAATCATCGATGTGCGTCTGAAGCGTGTTGATTACGTCGAGCAGATCAACACCTCGGTTTATGAACGGATGCGAGCCGAGCGTACCCGCGTTGCGAACGAACAGCGTTCGACCGGCGCGGCCGAATCGGAAAAAATCCGTGCCGATGCCGACAAGCAGCGGACGATCATCCTGGCTGAAGCGTTTCGTGATGCGGAAAAAATCCGTGGCGAAGGTGATGCAAAAGCCTCGCGCCTGTATGCGCAGGTGTTCGGACAGAACCCGGAGTTCTATAAGTTCTATCGCAGCCTGGAAGCCTATCGTGCGAGCTTCAACAACAAGAGCGACGTGATGGTGGTCGATCCATCATCTGAATTTTTCAAGTACATGAAAAGTTCGAGGGGCGGGGGCGGCAAGTAACCTCTGCGCCATCCGGATGGCCGGATGCGGACACAAAAGGCCTGGGAGCGCGCTGATGCTCTCAGGCCTGAAGTTTGTCGGCGCCGGCTTTTTCATTGAATCAATAATTTTCTGCAAATGCAAAACTGGCTTCTCCCTGAATACATCGCCGATGTCTTGCCCGCTGAAGCGCGCAAAATAGAAGATTTGCGGCGCGTCATCCTCGACAATTTCCGCCTTTACGGCTATGAACTGGTAATGCCGCCGATGCTCGAATACCTCGAGTCGTTGCTCTCCAGCACCGGCCAGGATACAGACCTGTTCACTTTCCGTCTGATCGATCAGCTTTCAGGTCGCACAATGGGCATTCGCGCCGACATGACGACGCAGGTGGCGCGCATCGATGCGCACCTGCTCAACCGTTCGTCGGTCACGCGGCTCTGTTATGCTGGCAGCGTGCTGCATGCGCGTCCGTCCGGCCTTTATGCAACGCGCGAACCGTTCCAGATTGGCGCTGAAATCTACGGCCATGGCGGGCTGGAATCCGATGCCGAAATTCAGGAACTGGCGCTGGCTTCGCTGCAACTGGCAGGCATTTCCGGTGTTTGCATCAACCTGTGCCACGTTGGCGTGATCCGCGATTTGCTTGCCAGTGAACCGAAGCTGAAAAAGGTCGAAAGCGAATTGTTCAACCTGCTCGAAGGCAAGGACGTGGCCGGACTGTCAGAACTGACCAAGGGTTTCGATGCCAAGCTGCGCGCCGCGCTCTTGGCGCTGCCTGGCCTGTATGGCGGCGTGGCGATCATTGCCGAAGCGCGCAAGGTGCTGCCTCCGTTGCCGGGCATCGTGCGCGCGCTGGATGAAATCGAAGCGCTGGCACGGATGGCCGAGTCTGATGGCGTCAGCGTCACGGTCGATCTGGCCGACCTAGGCGGATACCAATATCACAGCGGCGTGATGTTCGCCGCCTACGTGCCGGGGTTGCCGAACGCGCTCGCGCGTGGCGGCCGTTACGACCATGTGGGCGAAGTCTTTGGTCGCGCCCGTCCGGCGACTGGTTTCTCAATGGATTTGCGCGAACTGGCGCGGCTGGTGCCGTGCGGCGAGCCGCAAAAGGCGATTCGCGCGCCGTGGGGGAAATCGCCGGAATTGCGCGAAAAAATCAAGGAATTGCGCCAAAACGGTGAAGTTGTGATACAAAGCCTGCCGGGGCAAGGCAATGATCAGGATGAATTCGATTGCGATCGTGAATTGGCAGCCGGCGAAAATGGCGGCTGGGTGCTGAAAAAACTGGTTTAATTTATAAGAAAGACTTATGGCAAAGAATGTCGTGGTGATTGGCACCCAATGGGGTGACGAGGGCAAGGGAAAAATCGTTGACTGGCTGACCGAGCACGCGCAGGGCGTGGTGCGGTTTCAGGGCGGCCACAATGCCGGACATACGCTGGTCATCAACGGCCAGAAAACCGCGCTGCAACTGATCCCTTCGGGCATCATGCGCCCGGGTGTCGCCTGCTACATCGGCAATGGCGTCGTGCTGTCGGTGCCTGACTTGCTGCGTGAAATCGATCGGCTCGAGTCGCTCGGGGTCGAGGTGCAATCGCGGCTGAAGGTGTCCGAAGCTTGCCCGGTGATCCTGCCGTACCACGTGGCGGTCGATCTGGCGCGCGAGGAAGCGCGTGGCGATGCGAAAATCGGCACCACCGGCAAGGGCATTGGTCCGACCTACGAAGACAAGGTCGCGCGGCGCGCGATTCGCGTGGCGGATCTGATGAACAAGGCGCGGCTGGAGGAAAAGCTGCGCGAGAATCTCGACTATCACAACCACGTGCTGGTCAACTTTCTGCACAAGCCCGCGATCGATTTCCAGAAAACGCTGGATGATGCGCTTGCGTCGGCTGAACGGTTGCGCCCGCTGGTGGCCGACGTTTCGAGCGCGCTGCATGAAACCTTCCGCCAGGGCGGCAACCTGCTGTTCGAGGGCGCGCAAGGCAGCATGCTCGACGTTGACCACGGCACCTATCCGTATGTCACGTCCAGCAACTGCGTCGCAGGCAATGCGGCCGCCGGTTCCGGCGTCGGCCCGAACATGCTGCACTACATCCTTGGCATCACCAAGGCCTACACCACGCGTGTCGGCTCCGGCCCGTTCCCGTCCGAACTGCCGACCGATGCTGGCGTTGGCCATCACCTGTCCACTGTCGGCAAGGAATTCGGTACCGTTACCGGCCGTCCGCGCCGTTGCGGCTGGTTCGATGCCGCGCTCCTGAAGCGCTCGGTGCAAATCAATGGCGTATCCGGCATCTGCCTGACCAAGCTCGACGTGCTCGACGGCATCGAAACCATCAAGCTGTGCACTGGCTACAAGCTCAACGGCAAGGAAATCGACATTTTCCCGGTCGGAGCCGAAGATGCTGCGCGCTGCGAACCGATTTACGAAGAAATGCCAGGCTGGAAGGACAGCACGCTCGGCGCGAAATCGTTCGATGCGCTGCCGGCAACAGCGCAAGCCTACATCCGCCGCGTGGAACAACTGATCGGCGTGCCGATCGACATGGTTTCCACTGGCCCGGATCGCGAGGAAACGCTGGTCTTGCGCCATCCGTTCCAGTAAGGTCAACAGACTGCCATAACCCGGGCGAGCACGCCTCGCCCGGTGCAGGCTTCACCTGTTCCGGCACATCGCCCGGAAACTCATCACCCGAATATACCCACCGGTGTATTTTCCAACTGTCGCAGAAAATATGGCGCGATGTGGCAATATTCTCGTATACCCCATGATTTTGCCTGTTTCTGGCAGAGTAGGGGGCATTTCTTTTCTGTTAGTCTTCAAAATTACTGACTAAAATGACTTTGGGGTCAGTAAGGCTAAAAAATATACTCCACCTAGTATTTGAAAACAGCAAGCAAATATGAGGCCTAGAGCTGCATTTAGGCCATATACCCCCAGTAATGTAAAGGCGATAAATAAAGCTGTTTTCTGCTGGTGTTCCGGTTTTCTTCTGTGTTCAAGTCAGGCATTATTCAATGGACAATTGTCCTGTTCAGCGGCAGGAGTCGCATGGCGTGTTCACAGATAATGCGAGGATGAGATGAGGATTGATGCTGGTTCAAATTACTATCAGACGTTGGTGAACCAAATGTCGGCGAGCAAGTTGCCTGCTAGTGCGAGTCCCGCGACATCAGTGTCCGACGCTTCGTCGGCGGCACAGACGGCAGCAGCATCTATTTCGCTTTCTTCTGGCAGTGCTGATGTGCAGGATTTCACTAGCATGACGCGCAAGGACTTAATTAGCTGGATGAACGGGCAGATTCGCGCAGGGAAAATGTCGCTGGACGAGAGTACCCCTTTCGTCGCGCTTGGCATGTCAATTCCGGCCAACGGAAACTCGCTCGAGGACAGTTATGCGCCGTCCGAGCGCCTGAATTTCATTGAGATTGCAAATCGTGGCATTGAAGGCGCATTAAGTCGCCACGATGAGAATGAAGCGAAGGCGCTGCAAAATGTCCTCGACGTCATGCAAAAAAACATGGCGTCGCGATAAGCGTTTGCACTAGCCGCGCCACAGCGGTTCCTTCAGATACCTGCCGGTTACGCTGGCCGGATTCTGCGCCACGTCTTCCGGCGTGCCGCTGGCGATGATTTGCCCGCCGCCGGCGCCGCCTTCCGGGCCGAGGTCAATGATCCAGTCGGCGGTCTTGATGACGTCCAGATTGTGCTCGATGATCACCACGGTGTTGCCCTGATCGCGCAGCCGATGGATTACTTTTAGCAGCAGGTCGATGTCGTGGAAGTGCAGGCCGGTGGTTGGCTCGTCCAGGATGTATAACGTCCGGCCGGTATCTCGCTTCGACAGTTCCAGCGACAGTTTCACCCGCTGCGCTTCGCCGCCGGAGAGCGTGGTCGCGCTCTGGCCGAGGCGGATGTAGCCGAGGCCGACATCAAGCAGCGTTTGCAAACGGCGCGCGATCATCGGCACCGGCTTGAAAAATTCGTATGCTTCCTCGACTGTCATGCCGAGCACGTCGGCGATGTTCTTGTCGCGGTAGCGGACATCGAGCGTTTCGCGGTTGTAGCGCTGGCCGTGGCAGAGGTCGCATGGCACGTACACGTCCGGCAGGAAGTGCATTTCAACCTTCAGCACGCCGTCGCCCTGGCAGGCTTCGCAGCGGCCGCCCTTGACGTTGAACGAAAAGCGCCCTGGGGTATAGCCGCGTTCGCGCGCCATCGGCACGTTCGAGAACAGGTCGCGGATCGGCGTGAACAGGCCGGTATAGGTGGCCGGATTCGAGCGCGGCGTGCGGCCGATCGGTGCCTGATCGACCGCGATTACTTTGTCGAAATGTTCCAGCCCGGTCACCGTTTCGAACGGCGCCGGTTCGGTTTGCGAGCGGTAAAGGTGGCGCGCGGCGACGTGGTACAGCGTATCGTTCACCAGCGTCGATTTGCCCGAGCCGGAAACGCCAGTCACGCAGGTCAACAGGCCGACCGGCAGGTCGAGCGTGACCTGTTTCAGGTTGTTGCCGCTGGCACCGGCGATTGTCAGCCGCTTTTCCGGATCGAAGGGCTGGCGCTGCTGCGGCACCGCAATGCTGCGCGTGCCGTTCAGGAATTGCGCGGTCAGCGATTTTTCGTTCTTTAGGATGTCCGCCAGCGATCCCTGAGCGACCACATGGCCGCCATGCACGCCGGCGCCAGGCCCCATGTCGACGATATGGTCGGCGGTGCGGATCGCATCCTCGTCGTGCTCGACCACCAGCACGCTGTTGCCGAGGTCGCGCAGGTGTTTCAGCGTATCGATCAGGCGGTCATTATCGCGCTGGTGCAGGCCGATTGATGGCTCATCCAGCACGTACATCACGCCGGTCAGCCCGCTGCCGATCTGCGATGCCAGCCGGATGCGCTGCGCCTCGCCGCCGGAGAGCGTATCGGCGCTGCGGTCGAGCGACAGGTAATCCAGCCCGACATTGTTCAAAAAATGCAGTCGTGCAGCGATTTCCTTGATGATGCGGGCGGCGATTTCCTTCTTCGCGCCGGCGAGTGAAAGCTGCTCGAAAAATGCCAGCGTATCGCGCAGCGGCAAGGCTGAAACCTCGTAAATGGCTCGCTGCTGCGTTCCTTCGCCGACCGTGACGAAGCGCGCTTCGGTGCGCAGCCGCGCGCCGTGGCAAGAAGGGCAGGGCTTCTGGTTGATGAATTTCGACAGTTCTTCGCGTACCGCCATCGAATCGGTTTCGCGGTAGCGCCGCTGCAGGTTGTTGACCACGCCCTCGAACGTGTGCTCCTTGATAACCGTTCGGCCGCGCTCGTTGATGTAGGAAAACGGGATTGCGGTGCGACCGGAGCCGAACAGCACCGCCTGTCTGGCCGGTTCGGATAGTTCCTCAAACGGTGTATCGATGTCGAATTCATAGAATGCCGCCAGGCTGGCGAGCATCTGGAAATAGAACTGGTTGCGCCGATCCCAGCCCTTGATCGCGCCGCTGGCAAGTGAAATGTTCGGATGAATCACGATCCGTTTCGGATCGAAAAATTCGATGTGTCCGAGGCCATCGCATTCCGGGCACGCGCCCATCGGGTTGTTGAACGAAAACAGCCGCGGTTCCAGTTCCTGCAACGAATAGCCGCATTCCGGGCAGGCAAAGCGGTTCGAAAAAATCATCTCCCGTTCGCCATCCATCTCCAGCGCGAGTGCGCGTCCGTCAGCCAGCCGCAGCGCGGTTTCGAAGCTTTCCGCCAGCCGTTGCTTGATGTCTGGCGTGATGCGCACGCGATCGACGACGACGTCAATCGTGTGCTTCTCGGTTTTCTTCAGTGTCGGCAGCGCATCGGCATCGACCACCTGCGCCGCCTTGGTGCCGCTTTGCACGCGAAAGCGCACAAACCCTTGCGCCTGCATCTGCTCGAACAAATCGAGATGCTCACCCTTGCGGTTCGCCACCACCGGCGCGGCGATCATCAGCCGCGTGCCTTCTGGAAGGGCCATCACCGTATCGACCATCTGCGATACCGATTGCGCCGCCAGCGGCCGATCCGGGTGTTCGGGGCAATATGGCGTGCCAACGCGCGCATACAGCAGGCGCAGGTAATCGTGGATCTCGGTCACGGTGCCGACGGTCGAGCGCGGGTTGTGCGACGTGGCTTTCTGCTCGATCGAAATCGCCGGCGACAGGCCCTCGATCAGATCGACATCTGGCTTTTCCATCAACTGCAAAAACTGGCGCGCATAGGCGGACAGCGATTCGACGTAACGGCGCTGGCCTTCGGCGTACAGCGTATCGAACGCGAGCGACGACTTGCCGGAACCGGACAGGCCGGTAATCACGATCAGCTGGTTGCGCGGCAGATCGAGGCTGATGTTTTTCAGATTGTGCGTGCGTGCACCGCGAATGCGGATCTGTTCCCGATTTTCTTTCATGGATGACCGTTTCCGGCGGCAGTTCTTGCACCGTCGGGAAAATAATGACTGAACCCGACACTATAGCCGATTTGCATTTTCGGTTCAGGCAGTTTGACCTAGCCCGAAATATCGTCCAGTAGGTGAAATACTCTCACATACACTGGCTCAAATATTTCGGGCTAGGTCAGGTCGCTTGACAGACGAAGTCTTGTCCATTCACGATGAAGAAATACTATCAGCTCGCCGATCTGTTTGCGAATCAAGCGAAAACCTGGCTGTGAGTAAAGCCGATCAAGGAGTCGCTCAATATGCGAATCGCGAAGCTCACCGCTTGCATTTGTAATAATCTTTCGTCGCTCTGGGCGCAAGGCTGCGATTGTGTGAATCCTTTCACGCCACTTCCTATACTCTGCTTTCGACATTGACCACGACCACGATTTGCCATCATGGATCAGTTCAAACCGCTTGCAAGGTGATAAAAGGCGCGCAGATTTCTGACGGAGATCAGACAACATTTCACGTTCGTGAACTCTGCCTTTACCGCGTGTTGACATCAAGCAAAAATGAACTTTTTGATCGTGGCGAATAGCGTGCAAAATCGTCGCTGCCTCACCGCGTGCGCGGCGACGAGAGCGCGCCGATTTTGATTCACTGGTTGAATAAAAAAATTGAAATTTCTCTCTCAATTTTTGAAATTTTTGTTCATCGACCGCGCCGCAAACAAAGTAAAAGTACTCATGAGCGGCTGCGAGCTGCAGCCGCTGCAGATAAACGAGCAGGTTACGGTGAATCATGCGACTTCTTACTGCTCGGATTCGAAATCGAGTGACCAAATTTGGCGGCGTATTTCGCCGAGCACTTCGATCTGCTCGCGCATATGATCGAGCTGGGCGCACTCAAAAAGAAATTGCTCGCTGTTTTCATCTAGTTCGTAAACTCGAAGATTTTTAAAATAAACAATCTCGTCAAATTGTTGCAATACATACAATAGTGCGCGGGCGTCATCAAGTGACAAAACAACATCTTTTTGATTCATTTAAACCTCCTGAATTTTGAGTTAAATTTTCCCAGTCCGTGGCGGGCTGCAGCTGCCGCTTGCGCGGCCACCCGGCGTCTCGAAATAAGCGTGAGTAATTCGTCGAACGACTCGTTTGGGCCTGTCCAGAATTTTGTGTAAACGGACATTTGGCAGGAAACTGTCGCGTAGTCCGGAGTGCACATGATTACCAAGAAACACAACATCCCAGATGAACTCGTTGCCCAA
>Ga0316604_10000428_pt1 | contig 53053 bp, 40 predicted proteins | sample OWC_soil_day20_C_FD_207650 | JGI IMG/M metagenome (GOLD analysis project Ga0316604, IMG submission 207650) | Wetland soil microbial communities from Old Woman Creek delta, Ohio, United States - OWC_soil_day20_CT | ecosystem: Environmental > Terrestrial > Soil > Wetlands | place: USA: Ohio...
ACCGAGATGGGCAAGATCGCCCATCAGCTGTCAACCGGCGGAAAGGAAATCACGCCGCTGCAGCAAAAGCTGAATCAGCTGTCTAATCTGCTGTCCTATCTGGTCATCGCCATCGCGGTCATTATTTTTGTCATCGGAAAACTCGGCGGGCGCGAGACGATGGATATGTTCCTGACTGCCGTTTCCCTGGCGGTGGCGGCCATTCCGGAGGGTATGGTGGCGGTGGTGACCATTGTCCTGGCCATGGGGATGCAGCGCATGGCAAAACAGGGGGCCATTATCCGGCGGCTGCCGGCGGTGGAGACACTGGGTTCCACTGATGTGGTCTGCTCTGATAAAACAGGCACGCTGACGTTAAACCGCATGACGGTGACACGGACTTGGACCTGGGACGCTCCGGCCGACCGTCTGTTTGAGGTGATGCTCCACTGTAATGACAGCCAGCCGGGAGAGGGTACGGCTCTCATTGGAGACCCTACGGAGACCGCGCTGCTGGATTATCTGATCGCGGAGGGAACGATCGAACTGAAAGATGTGAAGGCGCGGATTCGATCTGGTGAAATCCCGTTTGATTCCGACCGCAAGCTGTCAACAGTGGTCATTGATCTGCCTGACGGCAAAAAGCGCGTGCTGGTAAAGGGCGCGCCCGATGTTCTGCTCTCCCGGTGCACCCACCGGGTTTCGGGGGATGGAATCGCGGAGCTGGAGAGCGTTGGCGAGGCGGAGGCGGAAAACGAGGCGCTTGCGGGACAGGCGCTTCGGGTGCTGGCCTTTGCCTACAAGGATGTGGATGCCGTGGACACAGGCGACGTGGAGGGGACGGAGAGCGGTCTGATCTTCTCCGGACTGGCGGGCATGATTGATCCACCCAGAAAAGAGGCCACGCAGGCTATCGCGGTCTGCCGGAAGGCCGGTATTCTTCCGGTGATGATTACCGGAGATCATAAGGTGACCGCCGCGGCCATTGCACAGGATCTGGGTATTTTGGGCGACGGCCGCCGGGTGGTCACCGGCGCGGAGCTGGAGCAGATGAGCGACGATCAGCTGTTCCAGGAGATCTCGGACATCGCGGTTTATGCCCGGGTTGCGCCTGAGCATAAGAGCCGCATTGTGGCGGCGTGGCAGAAGCGGGGCAAAATTGTCTCCATGACGGGAGACGGGGTCAATGACGCCCCGGCACTGAAGGCCGCCGACATCGGCGTGGGCATGGGCATTACGGGCACCGATGTCTCTAAGGGGGCCTCCGACATGGTGCTGACCGACGATAATTTTGCCACCATTGTCATTGCGGTGAAGGAGGGCCGCCGTATTTTTGACAACATTCATAAGGCGGTTCGCTTCCTGCTCTCCTCCAATGCCGGCGAGGTGGTGACGCTGCTGGCGGCGACCCTGATGGGCTGGACCATCTTGAAGCCTGTCCATATTCTCTGGATCAATTTGGTGACCGATTCCCTTCCGGCCCTGGCACTGGGTGTGGAGCCTGCCGAGGATGGAGTGATGGAGCGGAGGCCCCGGGGCAAGAACACGCCGTTTTTCACCGGATGCGAGTGGGGGCGGATTGCTGTCATCGGTTTGGTAGAGGCCGCGTTGACCATGACGGCGTTCCTGCTGGGCACTCAGTATAGCCAGGAAACCGGGATGAGCATGGCGTTTATGACGCTCTCACTGTGCCAGCTGTTCGCGGCGCTGGGCTTCCAGTCGGAGCATCACTCCGTGTTTCGTATGCGGGCAAAGGAGCATCCCGCGCTTTGGGGCGGCCTTGGGGTTTCAGCCTTCTTGCAGTGCATTGTCATCGTGATTCCCCAGCTTCGCTCGCTGTTCGGACTGGGAAGCATTCCGCCTGTGATGTGGCTTGCGGTGCTTGGGCTGTGCCTGCTGATGCTGCTGGCGACGGAGCTGCAGAAATGGGTTGAAAACAGAAATCGCAAGACACTGTAATCCAAGCGGGTGGTTTGAAGGAATGCCAGCGCGCATTTCCCCAAACCACCCGTTTTTTTGGGTGGCGCAGACTTAAATGATATGTCTAAAATGGAAGAAATTTATTGTAATTTTGAGCATACCGTGGTATACTAAAACTTGATTGTGCTATTGAGATGGTAAGGGGGCAGTCAACACATGTACAAATCGGAACAGCCCGACAGCATATGGGAAGAGGGTACTTTTTGCGCAGATTCTTCCGTGCGGTTCACCATTTTGCCACGCTTGGCGGGTGAAGAGGCTGAACCGCTGATTCAGTGTTTCGACGCGTTTCAGAAGAGTTATTCTATGGCGCTGGCGGCCACCCGGTGCAGTATTTGGGAATATGATGTGAAAAGCCGGATTCTTTGTGTTCCGGCGGGGCAATTTCCCGTGGCCGCAATTCAGAAACGGGGCGTTTTGTTTTATAACGTTCCAGAGAGCCTGATCGCGGATCGGATCATTCATCCGGAAGATGTGGGGGATTTTTGGAACGCATACAAAGAACTGCACACCGGTCTGGATTATTTGGGCTGTCTGGTGCGGGTGTTGGATCGCCATCAGGTTTATCGCTGGAACCGGCTGTATTGCCAGATTGAAAAGGATGAAAGCGGAAATCCCGCCAGGCTTGTGGGTATTATGCAGGATATCCAGCGGGAGCGGGAAATAGAGCGGAGCGCCTCAACGGAGTCCAATCTGCGAAGCTCGCTGCTGGCGGACGCCATTTCGGTTTATGAGCTGAATCTCACAAAAGATGAGGTTTGCCGTATTTCCACCGAAAATGAAAGAGTCACGGGGCAGACCATAAAAAAAGTATCTGAATTGTTGCGGTTTGTCCGTGAGAACCTCATTGATTTTGCCCATCGGGCGGCGTTTTTCGAAACGTTTGCCGTGGAAACGGTACTGGAGGAATATCGGAAGGGGAAACGGGAAATTTCTCTTGAATTCCGCAGGCTCAATTCAGCGGGTGATATGCAGTGGGTTTGCATGACCGAATATTTATATACCGATGCGGAGCATGGAGATGAAATTCTCAGCTTTTGTATCTGCAGGGATATTCACGAGAGTAAGATGAGAGAGCAGGAGCTGCAGTACAAGGCGGAAGTGGACTCTTTGACGAAGGTATACAACAGAGCTGCTGCCATTGCCCGGGTCGAGGCGCATTTGGCTCAGAACGCAAACGGGCTGCACGCGTTGATGATTTTGGACATCGATCATTTTAAAAAAGTAAACGATACCTATGGGCATGTGTATGGAGACTCGGTGCTCTCCGAAATATCCCAGAAACTCAGGCGGCTGTTTCGCAGCAACGATGTCATAGGAAGACTGGGCGGGGATGAATTTTTAATTTTTCTGCCGGACATCGCAATGGAGGAAACTGCAATTCGGCGAGCCGAGGAGGTTTGCTCTGAGCTCCGTGCGACATATTCCTCCGGTGCGGGGCCCTGCGAAGTATCCGTATCGGTAGGGATTGTGTTTGCCCGCCATGAAACTGAGTTTTATGATTTATATCAGGAAGCGGATGACGCGCTGTATCAGGCAAAGGAAAATGGGCGGGACGGCTACGCTATTTATGAATCAAACCACAAAGACAGAGCTCAGTTGGAGATGCAGGGGCGGTTCAGAGAATGCAGCAAAAAGATGCATCGGGCAAGTACCTCCAAAAACCTGCTGAAAAATATATCAAAAATTTTGCATAGCTTTTTTAATCCGAAGCAGGCGATTCCACCGGTGCTGGAATTATTGGCAAGGCAGTTTGGAGCCCAGCGCGCCTATATTTATGAGCGAAGCCGGTTCAATGAACCATTTCGCCTGACCTTCGAATGGAACAGCATCGACGAGCAGCTGCTGTCGCAGGATTTGTTTCATATACCGTCCGTTATTCCAAAGGAGGAAGACCCTTTGTTCGGACAGGAATGTCTGTGTGTCCACGATATTGATTACGCGGAGGCGTCCATTCAATGGGTGGGAGAACAGCTGGGGCTAAAAGCCATGATTCGCAGCGGCTTTTATCTGGACGAAAGCTGCTATGGATTTGTCGGACTGGATATTCTCGGCATGTCCCATTATTTTACCGAGGAAGAGCAGGAAATGTTTTGCACTGCGTCAAAGGTGCTGGAGGAATATGTGCTTGTGAATCGAAACAAGCAGAACCTGGAGCGGCAGCTGGATATCATGCGCGGCCTGATGGAACACAGTCCGGCTTCCATTTTGATTCTGGATGTCGAGAGCCGGAGGGTGGTTTATTATAACCGCCGGGCGGGGCAAATGTTTCCGGACGTTGTGGAGGGAAAGCTCCTTTCTGGTGATCCGGAGGGGAGCGGCTGTGAAAACGGCCTGTTTCAGCGGTTGGATGAGCTTCGGGAAGAGATGCTGGAGGGTAGTGTCTCCCTCCCGTGCCCGGGAGGAGGCTGTGTTCAGGGGAATATCAGATGGGTGTACTGGTATGACGGCATGACCTGCTGTATGCTGGAGGTGCCCTGAAGAAGACTGGAGAGAAGGGCTGCCCCCGGCAGACCGGTGGCCGTCTTTGCATGCGTTCCGGCGTGTGCGGCGGAAGCGTCGCAGGGTGTTTAAACCTTGAACGGAGTATCTGAATAAGCGGACAGGAAGCGCCTGCGGGCGGTTCCTGTTTTTTCGTACTGTGCCTTGACGCAACCAGTGAAACAAGGTAGAATGTTCTTTAATATTGGAAAGAGGGATGAGAGCAATTATGGCAGTCAAATATATCTTTGTAACCGGCGGTGTGGTTTCTGGACTTGGAAAAGGAATTACAGCGGCGTCTCTGGGGCGTCTCTTAAAACAGCGAGGGCTGAAGGTCACGCTGCAGAAGTTTGACCCCTATCTGAACGTGGACCCCGGTACCATGTCTCCTTATCAGCACGGCGAGGTGTTTGTCACCGACGACGGAGCTGAAACAGACCTGGATCTGGGCCATTATGAGCGGTTTACAGATGAAAATTTGACGGTCAATTCCAGCGTTACCTCAGGCAAGGTTTATTGGTCCGTGCTTAACCGGGAGCGCAGCGGCGAATTTTTAGGCGGAACCATTCAGGTGATCCCTCATATTACCAATGAGATTAAGGAACGGATTTACCGCGTCGGACGAAGCTGTAATCCCGATGTGGTTATCACTGAAATCGGCGGTACGGTGGGCGATATTGAAAGCCAGCCCTTTCTGGAGGCGATTCGCCAGGTGGCCACTGAGGTGGGACGGCAGGATGTCATGTATATCCACGTTTCGCTCATTGTCTCCATTCCCGGCTCCAATGAATTAAAGAGCAAGCCTACCCAGCATTCCGCGAAGGAGCTGCTGGCGCTGGGCATTCAGCCTGATGTCATTATGGCGCGGTGTGATGATCCGGTGCCGGACGACATTCTCAAAAAAATCTCGCTGTTCTGCAATATTCCGCCGGAGAATGTGATCCCGAACCTGACGGCTCCGATTCTCTACGAGGTGCCTCTGATGCTGGAGGAGGAGGGCCTTTCCGATGTGGTCTGCAGCCGTCTGGGGCTCAACTGCACAAAGCCGGACCTGACCGAGTGGACTGAAATGGTCAAGCGGGCGAAGGGCGCCAGCGAACATGTGAAAATTGCACTGGTGGGCAAATATATTGCCCTGCATGACGCGTATCTCTCGGTGGCGGAGGCTTTGACCCACGGCGGGATTGAAAACGATATCAAGGTTGACATCGAATGGGTGGACAGCGAGCTTGTGGAACGTCATAACGTGGCGGACCTGCTGAAGGGCTGCTCCGGCGTTCTGGTTCCGGGCGGGTTCGGCGACCGCGGAATTGAGGGGAAAATTACCGCCATTCAATATGCGCGGGAGAATCGGATTCCCTTTTTCGGTATCTGCCTCGGTATGCAGATGGCGGTGGTGGAGTTTGCCCGTCACGTGGCGGGGCTGGAGGATGCGCACTCCGGCGAGTTTAACACCGGAACTGAAAACCCGGTCATTGATCTGATGCCCGAGCAGCGGGATATCACGGAAAAGGGCGGGACCATGCGCCTCGGGGCGTATCCCTGCCGCATCACTTCGGAGGAGAGCAAGAGCTTTTTGGCCTATGGGGACGAGGTAATTTACGAGCGCCACCGCCACCGCTACGAGTTTAATAACAGCTATCGGGACAGACTGGCCAAATGCGGGCTGTCTCTGGCGGGTGTTTCCCCCAGTGACCGGCTGGTGGAAATCATTGAATTGCCGGAGCATCCCTGGTTTGTGGGGGTTCAGTTCCATCCTGAGCTGAAGAGCCGTCCTAACCGAGCCCATCCACTGTTCCGGGAATTTGTGAGAGCAGCAAAGAATCATCAGAAGGGGAAGGGCGAATAAGCCCGGAATTCCCGTGAGACTCAAAGCGTCGCCAGCGTCCGCTGGCGGCGCTTTGAGTCTTTTTTATCAGGGAAAGGGTTTCCCTGCGGCGCGGTTCCGCTCTTACGTGGATACTCCGAGCAGTGTGTCCGCGATGCGGTCTGCCAGCTGATCAATGCTGGAAAAATTGACGTAAGGCTGGTACAGCGCCTCTAATGTTGTATTCATCACGTTTGCCTGCGAGAGGGAGTCCACCGCTTCCTCCACCAGTGCAGCGGAAACCTTTTTGGAAAAACGAAGCCGGGCACGGTTACGGTGCAGCACATCCGCGTCCGTCATAGCGTCCATGCGAATGTGGCGGTATGGCTCCTGGCCATAGGGCATTGCCGCGGAGGAAGAGATGAATGCGAGTCCCAGGCCGGGAATGATCAAATGCTCCAGCCGCTCAGGAAACATGGGAGAGGGGCAGGCGATTACGTCGTAGCCGGCGGAGGTCGCGCCGGACAGAATGGGTGACAGGAGCAGATGCGAAAGACCGTAGCTGTCGGAAATCTCATAGACACGGGAGCAGAGCGTATCCACTGTGTCAAACCGGCAAACGATGCCCTCGTAAGTGACGCTGCTTAAAAAACGTTGAACAACCCGGCCGGTGTCAGCCCGGTGCTTTCGAAACTCCCGAGCAATGATGCCCTTTGCGCGTTTTGACGCTTTTTCTTCCAGTGTTTGCGTCACTAATATTGCCCGCATATCGCCCGCGATTTCCGAGGCAGCTCCCAGGCAGCGGTAAACCCTTCGGCAGCAATCCCGGTAGCCTTCCATACAGGACATGATTTCGGCCCGGACATCGCCCAGTCCGGTTTTGTCATAGTATTCTCCCAGATTGATGTAATCCTCCACGACCCCCGGATAAGCAGGCTCAATCACATGGGGCGCCGTGCCGTCTACAATGGCAGACTCTAAGGCTGGGATGTAAATCCCGTCCACAGTACCGGGGTTGCCGGAGCATTGGATGTATTCCACAAAATATCCGGCCTCTTCCGCGCGAAGCCCCACCCGGTCCATCAAAAAGGATTTTCCGCACCCTGGTCCTCCCTTTAATATGTAATAGGCTCTGGCCTGTGCGGGGTCAATCAGCTGGTCATATAGAGAATAAAAGCCTCTGGGAGAATTTACGCCCAGAAAGTAGCGCGCGTGTGCCATAAAAGCCCCTCCAAATTTAGAAAAGATTCTAACACAGGGTATGCCGCGTGGGAGTTTCGGTGCACCCGGAGGCGTCCTCTTTTCACTTGGGACAAGAAAAAATTGACATCCATGATCAAATGGAAGGAAAAGAATGTCGTTGGCAGTCAAAAGGGCAAAAACTCCAACCATAAAAAATGATTCCGAAATTCCAATTAAAATGTAATATTTTAATATTTTATTGTAAAAAACAAAAAATAAAATGCCATTTCTGTAAAAGCGAGTGAAACGTCAAATTTTAGTTTTTTTTCACCAAGCGAAGTTTGAACGACAAAAAATGCCCAATCCTTTGTATGTTTGACACTTATTTTATATAAAAACTACTTGCATTTTTTTCAGGATGACGCTATACTTAGGGAAACGTCGGTGGAGCGAAATGGAGCGAAGTGGAGCAAAAAGATAAAAAGATGGAGGGCGAGGCAGTTTGGGCAGCGTGACCGGCACTTATGAACATACCATTGACTCAAAAGGCCGTCTTTTTATGCCCGCCAAGCTTCGCGAGGAGCTTGGCTCCGTGAGCTACCTGACAATGGGAATGGATCAGTGTCTTGCCATTTATCCGGAGGAGAGCTGGAAGCTTTTTACCGACAAGTTCTCATCTCTGCCCATTTCGCAATCCAAAGTGATGCGTCCCCTGTTTGCAAACGCGGTGAAGCTGGAGCCCGATTCCCAGGGGCGGGTGGTTTTGCCCCAACGGCTGCGCACTTATGCCGGTCTAGGTAAGGACGTTGTGATTATCGGTGTACATAATCGGGCGGAAATCTGGGATGCCGCGGCCTGGTACGGACAGGAAGAGGAAATGACACCCGAAAAGATGACCGCTCTCATGGAAGCATTGGAGTTTTAACATGCAGGAACCTGTTTTCTCCCATTATCCCGTGATGCTCGGCGAGTGCATGATTGGACTCGCCATCAAGCCGGACGGGATTTATGTAGACGGCACGCTGGGACGTGCCGGCCATTCTCGTGAGATCGCCCGCCGACTGACGCTGGGGCGGCTCATCTGTATCGACCGGGATCAGCAGGCCTTGGACGCGGCGCCTCAGCGGCTGGGAGATCTGATTGACAAGGTGACTCTTGTGCATGGGAATTTCTCGGAGATTGACTCCATATTGGACGGGCTGGAACTGAAGAGCGTGGACGGAGTGCTCCTGGATCTGGGTGTGTCTTCTCCGCAGCTGGACGATGCGGCCCGGGGATTTTCCTACATGGCGGACGCACCGCTGGATATGCGTATGGATCAAAGCGCAGAGCTGACCGCCGGCATGATGATCAATCAGTGGACCAAAGAGGAATTAAAACGCATTCTCTACGAATACGGCGAGGAACGGTACGCGCCGTTGATTGCATCCGCCATCATCGCGGCGAGAGAGAAAAAGACGATTGAAACCACCTTGGAGCTGGTGGACATCATCAAATCAGCCATGCCGTCTGCCGCGCTCCGGGAAAAGCAACACCCGGCAAAGCGGAGCTTTCAGGCGATCCGAATTGCTGTGAATGACGAGCTTACGGCTGTGGCGGAAATTATGAACCGTGCTGTCACCCGGCTGAATCCGGGGGGACGGCTTGTGGTAATCTCGTTTCATTCACTGGAAGACCGCATCGTCAAAAGTGCCCTGTCCACCATGGCAAAGGGCTGTACCTGCCCTTCGGATTTCCCAGTCTGTGTCTGCGGGAAAAAACCGCAGGTGAGGCTGATCACCCGAAAACCTGTCACGGCCACCGGCATGGAACTGGAGGAAAATCCCCGATCCCGGAGCGCAAAGCTGAGAATCGCGGAAAAATGTTCGTGATAGGCGGCAGATAGCAAGCAATTCACAAAAGACATCATGAGAGGAGCGACTGTATGGAAGCGGAAGCAAAGCACCGGCGGGAATACACAACATATGGAAATGTGGCGTATCACGCGGGATATGGAGGCAGCGTCATACAGGCGCCGTCCCGTGAGGCAATCCCCATTCCGCAGACCCGCCCGAAGCGGCGGGCGGCGGCGCGCCCCAAAGTGCGGGTGCGGGAGGCCGGTGAAGTCTCGGTGTTTGCGGTTTCCGGGTTTTTGGTATTGCTCGGCTTGGCGCTGATGCTGATTTTCAGTTATTCCCAGATCAATGAAATCCACACCGGAACCGTGGTGCTGCAGGATCAGCTGGCTGACCTGCAAAAAGAAGAGGTATCGCTGATGGCAAGGGAGCAAATGGCCTATGATCTTCAGGCCATTGAAAAGCAGGAGACCGGCGATGGGAGTATGAGCAAACCCAGAAGTAGCCAGCAGGTGATCCTTGACGATTCCAATGAAGACAACGCCGTCCTCTATCAGAACGAGAGCAGCACCCTGATCACATGGATCGGACAGGCCGTGAAGAATATCGGCAGTCTCTTTTCCAACGTCCTGTCATATTTTTACTGACAGAGCGCATAAGTTGTGAAAGCTTGCCGATGCGTTATTACGAACGAAAAAATCCCCTGATAGATACAAGGGCGTAAGAAAATCATTCTTACGCCTTTTGCGTTATGACAGCCCGGTCTGTCTGAAGGAGCCCGAATTGGTTTTTCTGCCCCGGGAGAGGAGAATGAGATTGAGAAAGACGATAAAACCCACGGACAGGGGCGCGGAGCGCCAGCGGGCCAACTCTTCCATGTTCTGCCGGATTATTATTCTGATGATCGTCTTCGGAGCGGTTATCTTTATGGGACTTTTGGTCCGGTTGTTTTACCTTCAGGTCATTCAGCATGATTTTTACGAGGAAAAAGCGGTATCCCAGCAGACGAGAAGCACAACGGTAACGGCGGACCGCGGCACGATTTACGACGCAAAGGGTAATATCCTTGCCATCAGCGCGACGGTTCAGACGCTGATCCTCTCGCCGCTTGACGTACAGGAAGATAACATGGATCAGGACGCCATTGTCAACGGGTTGGTGGAAATTTTGGGGCTGGACGCGGATAAACTCCGGGAGCGGCTGCAAAAAACCAATTCCGCCTATGAAATCCTCCGCAAAAATATCGAGGAAGATCAGGCGGATGAACTGCGCGAATTCATCGCGAAATACCACCTCTCCGCGGGGCTCTATCTAGTACCCGACTCCAAGCGCTATTATCCCTACAGCACCATGGCAAGTCAGGTGATCGGTTTTATCAACGCCGATAAAGCGGGCGCGTACGGCATTGAGGCAAAATATGAGGATGAGCTGTCCGGCGAATCCGGCCGAGTGGTGATTGCCAAAAACGCAGCAGGAACGGAGATGCTCTCCCGCTATGCAAATTATGTGGACGCCGTGGACGGGGATAACCTGACGCTGACCATAGACGCTACCATTCAGAGCTATGCCGAAAAAATTTTAGCGGAGGGAATCGAGACCTACGATATTCAGAACGGCGGCTTCTGCATTGTTATGAATCCCAATACCGGAGCCGTGCTGGCCATGGCCAGCTCGCCCAATTACGATCTGAATGACTACAGTACCCTGACCGACACCGAGCTCTACACCTCTTTAAAGTCCCAGCTGGACAGCGGAACGATTACGGAGGACGAATATTGGGCGCAGATCAGCTCAGCTCAGCTGGAGCAGTGGCGGGACAAGAATCTCGGAGATACCTACGAGCCAGGCTCTACCTTCAAAGCCCTTGTGTTGGCGGCGGCTCTGGAGGAAGGGGTTGTGGACGATAACACCATGTTCTACTGCCCGGGCTACGCGGTGGTTGCGGGAACCCGTATTAACTGCAGCAAGCACAGCGGACACGGCTCGCAGAACCTGGCACAGGCGGTGCAGAATTCCTGCAACCCGGCATTTATTGCCATCGGTCAAAAGCTGGGGGCAGAGAAATTTTATGACTACATGGAAAAATATGGACTCATGGAGAAAACAGGGATCGACTTGCCCTCCGAGACTGTTGGCCAGCTGTGGAGCCGGGAGGATTTTACAGGCGATTACGGTATTACATCCCTGGCGACAGCCTCCTTCGGTCAGCGCCTGACAGTAACGCCCATCCGCCTGATTACCTCCATTGCCTCCGTCATTAACGGCGGTTACCTGTTGACCCCCTATGTGGTGCAGTCCGTTACCGACAGCGACGGAAACACGGTTTACAACGCCGAAAAACAGGTGGTGCGCCAGACTGTCAGCAGTGAGGTTTCGTCGAAAGTAAGGGAGATTCTGGAAAGCGTAGTCAGCGAAGGAACGGGAAAGAATGCCTATCAGGCGGGCTACCGCATCGGCGGAAAGACCGGAACCTCCGAGACGCTGGTGGAGGGCCGCTATATCGTCTCCTTCATGGGTTTTGCCCCGGCGGATGACCCGCAGGTCATTGTGCTGCTGGCCTATGACAATCCAAAGGAAGTGGGCAGCACCAATTTGACGGCCGGAGGTTACTACATCAGCGGCGGCAATATGGCGGCGCCAATGGCGGGGCAGCTGATTGCCGAGATTTTGGACTATATGGGCGTGGAAAAAGAGTATACCGAAGACGAGCTGGCCAGCGCCGATGTGACGGTGCCCAACGTTGTTGGCTGCACAGAGGAGGCGGCTGCGGAGTCGCTGCAAAGCAATGGCCTGTCCTATCGCACAGTGGGCAGCGGAGCCACAGTCACCGCCCAGATCCCCGCCAAGGGAGCCACCATTCCGGGCAACAGCGAGGTAATTCTCTATATGGGTGAACAGGCGCCCACAGATGAGGTTGAAGTACCCGACCTGAGTGGCATGACGGTGAATGAGGTGAAAGAGGCGTTCTCTAGCCTGGGGCTGTATCTGCGGTCCACGGGAACCACAGATTCCCCCGATGTGGACATCGCGAATAATCAGGACATTAATGCCGGTTCGATGGTTGACAGAGGTACTGTGATCGAGGTGCGCTTTACCAATCAGGTTACCGACTGGGATCCGGGCTGAGTGCTATCTGCCGGAAGAGATGAACCGCCTTGGAGCGGGCTGCCGCGTTGCTATGCTTTGATTGATGTTATGAGGAGGGTTCCAAATGCGCCTTTCGGATTTGCTTGCGGGGGTGGAAATTGCAGAGTGCCACGCCTCGCCGGACGTTGAAATTACAGGAATCTCCTATGACACAAGAACACTAAAGACTGGCGAGTTGTTCTGTGCCCTGCCGGGCTATAAATCCGATGGGCAGGACTTTGTTTCCCGTGCGCTGGAGCTTGGAGCTGCCGCCGTCCTCTGCAAAGTAAAGCCTCTGGAGGCGGAAAGTCCGTGGATTCTGTCAGATAATCCTCGCAGAGCCTTGGCTCAGCTCTCAGCAAACTGGTTCGGCCGTCCTGGCGACGGGATGAAACTGTTGGGCGTGACGGGCACCAACGGCAAGACCACCACCACCCATTTGCTGAAATCTGTGCTGGAGCAGTCCCTGGGGGCGAAAGTGGGGCTTGTGGGCACCAACCACAATCTGATTGGGGAAGAAATTTTTCCTGCTCACCGCACCACACCGGAATCCTATGAGCTGCAGGAACTGCTGCGGCGAATGGCGGACAGCGGCTGTACCCATGTAGTCATGGAGGTGTCGTCCCACGCGCTGGTTCTCGAGCGGGTGCATGGGCTGACCTTCGAGGCCGGTATGTTCACCAACTTGACCCGGGATCATTTGGACTTCCACAACACCATGGAGGAATATCGTCTTGCCAAGAGTTTGCTTTTTGCACAGGCGAAACTGGCGGTGCTCAATCTGGATGACGAGGCGGGTCGTTATTACCGGGAAATCGTCCAATGCCCCGTGATCACCTATTCCGAGCGGAGAGATGAGGCCGATCTGACGGCGAAGAATATCCGGTTGTTTCCGGAGCGGGTGGAGTTTGAGGCGGTTATGAAAGATGCCATTGCCCGTGTCAGACTGCCCATTCCAGGGGGATTTACGATTTACAACGCCCTGTGCGTTGTTGCCTGCGCGGTCGGACTGGGGATTTCCCTGCCCGAGGTGGCCCGGGAGCTGGCAAACGCGAAGGGGGTTAAGGGGCGCATTGAGGTGGTACCTGTTCCCGCTGAGTATACGGTTTTAATTGATTACGCTCACTCGCCGGACGCGCTGGAAAATATTCTGACCACAGTGCGTGCCTTTGCAAAAAAACGGGTGATTGTGGTGTTTGGCTGCGGCGGAGACCGGGATCGAACCAAACGTCCATTGATGGGGGAAATTGCCGGATTTTTGGCCGATGTGGCTGTGGTGACCTCCGACAATCCCCGCACCGAGCCTCCCGACGCAATTATCGAGGATGTGCTCCGGGGAATGGAAACCGCGGACGCCGATTGTGTGGTGGAGCCCGACCGCAGGGCGGCTATCCGCTGCGCGCTGGCACAGGCACAGCCGGGAGACGTGGTGGTGCTGGCGGGAAAGGGACATGAGACCTACCAGGAAATCAACGGCGCGTTTTTTCACCTGGATGAACGGGAGGAAGTTGCCGCGTACTTTGCCAGCATGGCGAATTGAACCGTCGGCGGATCACAGGTACGGTATCTGGCCGCTCCAACGAGCCTGACAGTCCTTGCACAGAGAAAATCGGAGGTTTAAAAGAATGGATTCCAAATTAATTGCGCTGTGTATGGCGGCAATTTTGTCCTTTGCGGTGGCGGTGCTGACCGGTAAGCTGTTGATTCCCTTTTTGCAGAAAATGAAGGCGGGCCAGTCCATCAAGACCGACGGGCCGACCTGGCATATGTCCAAGCAGGGCACCCCTACCATGGGAGGCCTGATTTTTATCGTGAGCATTCTTGCCACCATCGTCACCTGCGCGGCGATCTGCCGGGAGACCGGAAACTTCCAGGACGGCTTTGTTGTATTTGGATTTGCCTTAGTGTTTGGACTCATTGGAATGGTGGATGATGTTGCAAAGCTGAAAAAGAAGGAAAACACCGGGCTCACAGCGGGCTGGAAATTTCTGCTTCAGCTCTCGGTGTCGATTGCCTTCACCGTGCTGCTGCGGTACACCGGTCAGCTTTCGCCGAATCTGTATATTCCGTTCCTGAATGTGGAGCTGATCCTGAACTGGCCGGTTTATATGGCGTTTTCGGCGCTTGTGATGGTGGGTACGGTGAATGCCGTAAATATCACCGACGGGGTAGATGGTTTGGCGGCTGGTGTCACGGCTCCGGTGGCGCTCTTTTATGCGGCTGCCGCCTATGTAATTGGACAAATGAGCGTCGGCGTGTTCAGCGCGGCGCTGTTCGGCGGTCTGGTGGGGTTTTTAATGTTCAACGCCAATCCTGCAAAGGTGTTTATGGGAGATACCGGCTCGCTTTTTCTGGGCGGCGCCGTCTGTGGGCTGGCTTTTGCACTGAATGTCCCTCTAATACTGCTTTTTGTCGGAATTATATACATTTTGGAGACCTTATCGGATATTTTGCAGGTTATATACTTCAAAGTCACCCACGGCAGGCGCATTTTCCGCATGGCGCCCCTGCACCACCATCTGGAAATGGGCGGCTGGAACGAGAGAAAGATATGCGCGGTGTTTACAGCCATTACCGTGATCGGATGTGTGGCCGCCTGGCTGGGAATTGCCAACCGGTTATCGGTATAGGGAACCGAAAAGACTGAGAGGGGGGAATTATTGTGTTTGCCCGAAAAGCAAAACGGGATCTCACCGTGGAGGAGCAGCTGGCGCGGGGGCCACTGGATGTACCCTTTTTAATGCTGGCGCTGCTGCTGACCGGAATTGGGCTGGTGGCGGTGTTTTCCGCGTCGTATGCCTCCGCCTATTATGAATCGGGGAGCACTTCCTCATACTCCTATTTTATTAAGCAGGGAATCAATGCGGGGCTGGGGCTGATTGCCATGATCCTCATCTCCCATATCAATTATCAGACCTATCGGATCATCTCGGTGGGAGTTCTGGCGGTTTCCGTGATTCTTTTAATTTTGGTCATTCCCTTCGGTTTCGGAAAAGAGTCGGTGGGCGCGCAGCGCTGGATTTATATCGGTCCCTTCAATCTGCAGCCGTCCGAGATTGCAAAGCTCGGGGTGATTCTCTTCTTTTCAGCCCGACTATCCAAGCGGGACACTGAAAAAAAAGCAAAATGGAGCAAGCGCACCGCCATGGGGAGGTTTCTCCTGTTTCTGGACAAAATCGGTTTCATTGAGCTGCTGCCTTACGGCGGTGTTTTGCTGGTCATTCTCTTTCTTCTTTATCTGGAGCCTCATATGTCCGGCATGATTTTGATTCTGCTGGTGGGCGCAATGCTCCTGTTTGTGGGCGGTATCCGGCTTTACTGGTTTTTTGTGGGAGGCGGGCTCGCGGCTGGCGTGTTGGGACTGATTATTTTGAATACCAGCTACCAGCACGGACGGGTTGCCACGTGGCTTAACCCATGGGCGGACCCGCTCAATGACGGATTTCAGATCATCCAGTCGCTGCTGGCCATCGGCTCGGGAGGACTGGCCGGCCTGGGACTGGGCAACAGCCGGCAGAAGTTTCTTTATCTTCCTGAGGAGCACAATGACTTTATTTTTTCCATCTGGTGCGAGGAAATGGGTTTTATCGGCGCGGCAATTGTCGTGGCGCTCTTCGCACTGCTGATTATGCGGGGCTACTGGATTGCCATCCATGCCAGAGATCGCTTCGGCGCGTTAATCGTGGTGGGCATCGTGACGCTGCTGGCGGCCCAGGTGATTTTAAATATCTGCGTAGTGACAAACTCTCTGCCGACCACCGGAATTTCATTGCCATTTTTCAGCTATGGGGGTACGGCGCTGATGATACAGCTGGCGGAGGTAGGAATTGTTCTGGGGGTATCCAGACAGGCCCCGGCGTACCGCGCCGGATAGGCGGGTTCCCGGAAATGGGAGGAATCAGAACAATCCGGAATACCCTGAAAAGGAGAGTCCCCATGAATCTTTTGCTGACCTGCGGGGGTACCGCGGGACATATCAATCCCGCTGTTGCTATTGCAAAGCTGTTTCAAGCGCGGCGGAAGGATACCAATATCCTCTTTGTGGGAGCGCACGGGGGCATGGAGAACCAGTTGGTGCCCAAAGAGGGGTATGCCATTGAAATCGTTCACATTACCAATTTCAGACGCTCTTTATCCAGACAATCCATCGCCTACAATCTGCATACCCTCAGGAATCTCCGCCAGTCCCAAAAAGAGGCGAGGGCGATTCTGGAGGAATTTCGCCCCGATTTGGTGGTAGGAACTGGCGGATACGCCTCCTTTCCCATCGTGCGGGAGGCGGCGCGGCGCGGCGTTCCCACAGCCATTCACGAGTCCAACGCGATTCCGGGTCTGACCACCAGAGTGCTCTCAAAGGTTGCAAACGTGGTGATGACCGGCTTCGAAACGGAACAGACAGGCTATGCCCACCCGGAACGGGTGGTGGTCACCGGCACGCCTGTTCGCCCGGAGTTTTTCCGGTATACTAGGCAGGAGGCCAGGGCGGCTCTGGGAATCACGGACGAGCGTCCGCTTCTGCTGTCTTACTGGGGCTCTCTGGGAGCTGATGTCATGAACGGCTATATGACTGATTTTATGGCAAAAGCATGCAGGCAGGGAGCGCCCTTTCGCCATATCCACGGCGCGGCCCGAAGTTACGACAGCATGAAAACAGCGCTGGCGGCCCAGGGTATTGAATTAAGCGGATATTCCGGCGTAGAACTCTGCCGGTATATATACGACATGCCAACGGTAATGGCGGCGGCGGACGTTGTGTTCTGCCGGGCCGGAGCCTCCACTCTCTCGGAACTGATGGCGCTGGGCAAGCCCTCCGTATTGGTTCCATCCCCCAATGTTACCGCCAATCATCAGACAAAGAACGCAAAGGTGCTGGCGGATCTGGGGGGAGCGATTTTGCTGCCGGAGCGCGACTGTTCAACTGATCGGCTCTGGCGGCTGGCGAAGGAGCTGTTGGGAAATCACGAAACACGCAAAGCTATGTCGAAAGCAACTCTCAGCGCGGCGCCCGCCGATGCGGCGGAGGTTATTTATCAAACACTGAGCGCCCTGATCTGAACCCATTTCGTCCCTCAGGCATAGGATGCTTTGAAATCCGATTGTGGGAGGAACAGGGCATGAGCAAGCTTCTTGTAACAGGCGGAGAGCCTTTGGAAGGTGAGGTGAAAATCCAGGGAGCGAAAAACAGCGTACTTCCCATTTTGGCGGCAACGGTGCTCAATCCCGGTGTCAGCGTCATTCAAAACTGTCCGCGCATCAGGGATGTCACAGCCTCTCTGGAAATTTTACGGCATCTGGGCTGTAGGGCGGAGCAGACGGGAGATACCGTAACGATAGACGCCACGCAGCTGGTGAGGCACGATGTGCCTGACGAACTGATGCGGGAAATGCGGTCATCGGTTATCTTTCTGGGTGCAATTCTGGCGAGGCTGGGCGAGGCAGTTATGTGTATGCCAGGAGGATGTGAGTTAGGGCCGCGGCCCATTGATCTCCATCTGGCATCCATCCGAAAAATGGGGGGTGAAATCAGGGAAACCAGCGAGGGGCTGAATTGTTCGGCAGGCGCGGGACTGAAGGGCTGTGAGCTGAGCCTGGCGATACCAAGCGTTGGGGTAACGGAAAATATCATGCTGGCGGCCTGCGGCGCGCAGGGGCTTACCATCATTACCAACGCGGCCAGGGAGCCTGAAATTGTCGATTTGCAGCGGCTGCTTTGTTCCATGGGAGCCGATGTGCAGGGTGCTGGCAGCTCTGTTATTACCATTACCGGGTGCCGCCCCCTCCATGACACCACATACCGCGTTATGGCGGACCGCATCGTAGCGGCGACTTACTTATCGGCTGGAGCCGCGGCAGGCGGCCGCGTGACGGTCAGCGGAATTGATTACCGGCATCTGTCCACCGTGACCTCGGTTTTGAGCGAGGCAGGCTGCGCTGTCAGAAGCGGAAACGACTTCATTACGCTCGTGCGGGAAGGCCCTCTGCGAAGCGTACGCCCTATTCGCACCGCGCCCTATCCCGGTTTTCCGACGGATGCTCAGGCACCCGTGATGGCCGCCCTCTGTGTCAGCCAGGGCGCGACTATGTTTGTTGAAAATATCTTTGAGCGGCGTTACGGGCATGTAGATGAGCTGCGCCGCATGGGGGCCGACATCAGCGTGGAGGGCAGAGTTGCGCTGATCTATGGCATCCCCAAGCTCCACGGCGCGGCGGTGGTCTCACCTGATTTGCGGGGCGGAACGGCGCTGGTGGTGGCGGCTCTGGCGGCAGAAGGAGAGAGTACAGTGACTGGACTGCATCATATTGACCGGGGACATCAGGATATTGAAGGTGATCTGGGCGCACTGGGGGGACAGATCAGGCGGGCTGAATAAACACGGAGCGGCTTCAATGACGCAAAAAGGCTGCGGGAATTGAAAAAGAGCGGAAAATGAGGTGCACGGTGGCAAAGACGGTGAGATACAAAAAAAAGCGGCGGCGAAACAGAGGCCGCTTCAGACTGCTGTATAAAGCGGTTCTCATTCTTTTGGTTCCGCTCTTTATCATTGTGGGAAGCGCCATATTTTTTCGCATCAGCAACATTGAGGTCAACGGTCTGCAGCGATACAGCGCCGACGAGCTGATTCAGGCAGCCGGGCTGTCTCTGAACGATAACTTGCTGTTCCTGAATAAGCAGACCGCGGAGCAAAAGGTCTATAATACGCTTCCCTATGTGGATACTATGGAACTTGTCCGGAAGTTTCCCGATAAGCTGCAAATCAACGTGACAGAGTGTAGTCCTGCCGCCGCCATTCAGGGGGATACGGGATGGTGGCTGCTGGATCACAACTGCAAGCTGCTGGAGCAGGTGGATGAGAGTGGGGCACAGGCGTATTTTTCCATTCAGGGGCTGACCGCGCTGGCGCCCGCAGCCGGAAAATCTCTGGTGGTGGCGGAGGGAGAGCGCTCCAAGCTCACTGTACTCAAAAGTCTGCTGGCCGCTCTGGAGGAGCAGGACATGCTCTCTGATGTGACGGGAATTGATCTCTCCTCTGATTATCTGGTGGAGATGGGATACACATCGTATTTTCAGGTAAAGATGCCGCAGGACTCTGATTTTTCTTATATGATACAGCGGCTGAAGACATCCTCAGACAATGAGAAAATCGTCGAGGGGGTCTATTACACCGTTGATATGACAATTGAAGGAGAAATTCACTATATCCCGCAGTAAATGTGGAAATTTCCTTCACATTTTTCTGATTTCCCTTGACCTGAAACGGATAAAAGTATAAAATACTATTCGAATACTTCGATGAACCAAGGATTAAAATGCTATAAAGTCGGGCGGAATAATCAAACCGCTGATTCGCTTTACTATAGGAGGAAATCGTATGCCTTTTGATTTGGCAACTGTCTCTAATAACGATGACGTTATTAAAGTCATTGGTGTTGGCGGCGGCGGTAACAACGTGGTTAACCGGATGGTAGAAAACGGTATGCGCGGTGTGGACTTTATTGCGGTTAACACGGACAAACAGATTTTGATGAAATCTTCCGCAACCTATAAGCTTCAGATCGGTGAAAAGCTCACCGGAGGCAAGGGTGCGGGTTCTGATCCGGATGTGGGAAAAAAATCGGCGGAGGAGAACCGGGCCCAGATTTCCAAACTGCTGGAGGATACCGATATGGTATTCATTACCGCTGGTATGGGCGGAGGTACCGGTACCGGTGCCGCACCGATTGTGGCCGACATCGCAAAGGAAATGGGAATCCTGACTGTCGGCGTTGTCACAAAGCCCTTCTCCTTTGAAGGACCGCGCCGTATGGTGCAGGCCGAGGCGGGTATTGGAGAGCTTAAAAGCAAGGTGGACTCTCTGGTCATTATTCCGAATGACCGTCTGAAATACGCCACAGACCAGAAAATTACATTGGCAAACGCCTTTGCCATCGCGGATGACGTGCTCCGCCAGGCGGTGCAGTCCATCTCCGATCTGATTAAAAACGCTGGGTTTATTAACCTGGACTTTGCCGACGTCAAGATGGTCATGAAGGACGCCGGAATGGCGCACATGGGTGTGGGACGAGCTGCCGGAAAGAACAAGGCTGAGGAGGCGGCAAAAATGGCCATTTCCAGCCCCATGCTGGAGACCTCCATCAACGGTGCCAAGGGAGTCCTGGTGAACATCACTGGCTCCATGGATATCGGCCTGGAGGAGACGGAACTTGCGGCCGGCATGGTGCAGCAGGCGGCCTCTCCCGATGCGATTTTCATCTTCGGGGCGGCGTTTGATGAGACCATGGAGGATGAGATCAAGGTTACTGTGATCGCCACCGGGTTTGACACCCCCGCTGAAAAGCTTGAAAAGCCGTACAGCCGCAGTGCCGATGGGAAAAAGCCGTCGGGAGGGGTTCAGCAGCGGGATCCAGAGCCGGAGCAGGCGGAGAAAAAGTTCGAGGAAGACGAGGGCTTCAACGAAATTATGAATATTCTCAAAAGAAGATGAATCTTTTTATTGAGCCATAAATCTAACAGGAATCTTCGGAAAATTTAACGTTCCGAAGATTCTTTTTTGCTTGCATTTCCATGTCGTAAAGCATATAATAAATGAGCTAAACGTTGAAATGAGATTCATTTAAAGGAGTGATTTGCGCCGTGACCAGTGACCCATTGAGTCGAGAACCTGTTACCGCGGCGCGACACGGAGGCATTTGTTAACTCGAATTCAGCCTGTGACGCCGTTGCATTGCTGTGAATAATTTTGCAGACAGTGCAAACCATATTATAGGCGGTCACAGGCTTTTTTGCGCCTTTTTGCGGTGTGAAACCGCCTGTGAACCCATGAGAAGAGGCGTATGCGAATGCTGACTGTACACAAGACGATTGGCGGGCAGATGACCCGTCTTGAAAAGCCGGAGGACGGCTGCTGGATCAATCTCACTTATCCCACAGAGGATGAGCTGGCAAGGGTTGCGGAAGGGTTTCATGTTGAACCGACCTTTCTGCGGGCGGCGCTTGACGAAGAGGAGACCTCCCGCATTGATACCGACGATGAACAGACTCTGATCATCATTGATATTCCGTCCGTTGAAAAGGCGGACGCAGTGGTTTATTCCACCATCCCTATGGGCATTATTGTGACCCAGAATCATATTATCACGGTCTGCCTGAAGGAAAATCCTATCATCAGCGATGTCCAAAACGGCTTGGTGCGCGGGGTTTCCACCGCGAAAAAAACCAGCTTTATTCTTCATTTGCTGCTGCGTGTGGCGAAATACTTTTTACAATACTTAAAGCAAATTGACAAAATTTACAACTATATGGAGCGCCAGCTCTACAAATCCCAGCGGAATAAGGAATTGATTCAGCTGCTTGACCTGGAAAAATCGCTGGTCTATTTCAGCACATCACTCAAGGCCAATGAGGTCACACTGGAAAAAATTCTCCGGGGGCGGATTGTTACTCTCTATGAGGAGGATCACGACCTGCTGGAGGATGTGCTGATCGAGGTGCGTCAGGCAATTGAGATGACAAATATTTATTCTTCCATCATTTCAGGGCTGATGGACGCTTTTGCGTCAGTTATTTCCAACAACCTGAATGTGATCATGAAAGTGCTGACCTCAATTACCATTCTTCTCACGGTGCCAACCATCGTATTTTCCTTTTATGGGATGAATATGGCGAGCCTGCCGATGGAACGATTCTGGTGGTTTCCCATTGTATTATCCATTGCGGTGATCGGTGTCATTGCCGTCATCTTGAAGAAAAAAGATCTGTTCTGACGGTGAAACTGTTTTGAAAAGGGTCATGTTCATGATGAAAAAGCTGTGATGCACAGACAAAAAGTAAGCGCCTCCCCTTCCTTCAGCTCATCCGGCTGTCGGCAGAGGAGGCGCTTTTGCGTTACGATCAGAAAGCCATGATGCACGTAATTCAATAGGAAAAAATATTCCACTGAATGGAATTGAATGGTTAAACGGTCTCTCAGGACGCAAGAGTGCACCGTACGAGGACGCGCATCTGACCGCCTAAGGTACAGGTAAACAGAGATAAATCCCAGTCCCCCGTCTCTAGGGAATCCCAGTCATTGGAGTTGATATCTGTGACCTCTGTGACGGTAAAGTGGTAAACTGTTCCGTCCATAGTAGTCAGCACGACTGAATCTCCGGAGGTGAGATGAGAAAGCTTTCCAAAATGTGTTTTGTAATTATGACCGCAGATGACAAGACGATCCAACGTTCCCTCGTTGGTAAAACGGCAGGGGGAAACCTTCAGGTTTGCCAAACTGTACTCCTGTTGAATCGGCAGCGTAAGATTTAAAGACGGAATTTCGATCATACCCAGCAAATCCTGCGAATAGGAGGGAACATTCTCGGTAAGGCTGGCGTCGATCAGCTCTGAAAGGGCCGATCCTCCAGGGATTGACTCCTCGTCCGATTCTCCGGAAGTTGCTTGACTGTTATCCTGGATTTGAAGCTCTACCTGAGATAAGAGTGTGTCCGCGGCTTTGCCGGCCTGCGCGTCCTCCCAGCTGTTGTAAAGCTGAAAGCCCAGCGCGCCAAGCAGAAAGGCAAAGCCAAACAGCACGGAAATCAGGCCGCGTTTTGCTCGTTTATTCATGCCGCTTTTTCCGCCATTCAGTAATCAATACGCTACAGCCATAAGCAATGAGGATGATTCCGCCGGACAGGCAGATGACAATGCCGGTGATGCTCTGGCCGGTTTGAGGCAGGTTGGCCAGAGGAACCTCGTCCTCCGGAATGTCAGTCCCAGGATCATCAGTGGTGGTGGAGCCTGAGGAAGATGAGCCTGTGGAGGAGCCGTCGCTGAGCGGAACTTCCTCATCGGTAATATCCACCACTTCTGTGGTTGTAGTCGTGTCCGTCATGGCATAGGTATTCGTAATGGTGGTCAAGGTGCCGCTATCCTCAGTGGAGGAGGTGTATCCGTCAGGCACATCAATTTCATCCGCCGTCCAGGTATAACTGTCATTCAGGTCGGTCCAGGTATAAGACCAGTTGTTCAGTTCCTTCAGGATTTCGGTGTCATACAGATCGCCGTCCCGATAAAGACCGACGGTGATGGTGGTGGGGCGCAGGTTCTTCGCGTCGTCGTTGTCGCTCCAGACTTTTTTCACGGTATGTACAGTTGTGGTGGAGGAGGTGTTGCTGCTACTGCTGTTGCTGCTGGTGGTTTTGACGGTGGACTTAGGCTTGGCGTTCACGTCATACACCCATGTGGTTCCCGAATCGTCGGTCATGGGAAGAGATACTAAAAACGGGGAAGAAGCCGTCGTTACATTGGTTCCGCTGGTCGAGGTCACACGCACCAAATACAGGCCAAGCTCCAGGCCGGAAAAGGAGACGTATCCGCTGCTGTCCGTTGTGGCCGAGGTGCCGGTGATGGAGCTGGAATCGATATAGTCGGCTATGGCGGATGCTGCAGCAGCCTGCGCTTCCGCTGTGGACAGGCTGTTAATCGTTACGCCGCAGGAGGCAAAGTCGGATGTGAGCGTGTAGGATGCCCCGGTGCTGGTTGAAAAGGAAGCAACCCGATAAATGGTGATCTCCAGGCCGGATATGGGCTTGGAGGTATTGCTGGCGATCTCCGTCAGAGACAGGGAGGCCGTTTTTGTAAAGTCAATGGCGGATAAGGCGGCTGCCGAGCAAACCGGGGCAATTGCCATCAGAACAGAAAGGAACAGGCTTCCAACCCAATGAACAATATGGCGGTGCTTCATATCAGCGGTTCCCCCCTCTCATGTTATCTAAGGCTTGCGTTTATGATGTATTTTGATCACAATGGCGCGAATGGGAATAAAGAGTGCGATGCCGACGGGTACCGTGACCCAGACCGGCGCGGCGGAGAGCTCACTTGCAATCGTGGTGCCGCCGGACACCGCTGAGGTGTCGTCCGCATCCGGAGTGCTCACCCGGATACCGCGTACCAGCATTCTGTGGGAATTGATGCCGTAAGGGGTGCAGGTCATCAAGGTTGCGTGATCTTCGCCCGCAACAGCGTTAAGCGGTTCGGTATTTGACGGCTCCACGACCACGACTTGATCCACCTGATAGGCCAGGGTTTCGCCCAGAACGTGGATATAAAACAGGTCGCCCAGTTCAAGCTGATCGAGATCCGTAAACAGCTTTGCGGAAGGAAGGCCGCGGTGGGCGGAAATGACCGTGTTGGTGCCCAAGCCGCCAATGGGGAGAGCCGAGCCCTCCAGATGTCCCGCACCTTTTTGCAGCACCTCCTCCGAGGTGCCGTGAAAGATCGGGAGGTAAACATCAATGCTGGGTATGTCAATATATCCCATAACTCCGTCCACGTTGAGAAGGCTTAAGTACTGGGCGCTTTCCTCCGTATCCTCGGAATCGTCAACCGAGAACGCGTCCCGGTTAATGACGCCGGACAAGGTTGCGTTGTAGGCTTCTGCCGCCGCCAGCATTGACTGCCGTTCTGAGTCGTCAAGCTGGGCAACCGCGGCATCATAGCTGGAAATTTCGGAAGAGGAGGTGGCCTTGCTGATAAAATTGCCCACAACCGGATAGAGGATGACGCCGATGCCGGCCGCCAAAATGGTTGAAATGAGGATGAGCGGCAGATTCTTTTTCACCGTGTGTTCCGCTCCTTTTCTGTCCGCAGAGGTAAGCCTCGTCGTCCAAGCAGGCTTCGGCGGCAAGGCTTACCTTTGCGTGTAAGCGGGAGGCGGCGGCTACCGCCGCCTCCCGTGAAAAGCACTGTTACTTCGAGACGCGTTTTCCGGTATTGTGCTTCTTATTATATAGAATCAGCATGGCTCCCGCAAGGGTAATCAGACCAATTCCGCCAATGGTAAACAAAGTTGTGCCCGATCCGCCGGTGCCAGGGAGGGTGAAGCCCTTGGTATCGGTGACGGTGTAGGTTAGATTTCCGTCGCTGTCGACTACAAAGTTGTCGCCGCCGCTCCAAGTTGCCGTGAAAGCCAGGGCATCGGTATTATTACTCGCATCCAGTACAATCGAGGTGCTGGGAATAGCGGTGCCGTCATTTTTGGCGGTGACGGTGAAGATCACATCATCCGCTGTGTTATAGCCGCTCGGTGCCACTGTTTCTACCAGCTTATAGGTACCCTGCTCCAGTGTGGTGAAGGAAGCGATACCGCTATCGCCGGTGGTCACTGTTTGCACGGGGGTATCGCTGTAACTGCCATTGCTGTCTGCCTTATATAGGGCAAAGGTTGCGTCTGCCAAAGTGTTTCCGTCGGAATCATTCTTTGTAATCACAAGTTTTGCGGTGTAGGTAATGACGGTATCATAAGTAGAGTATGTATCCGAACCGACGCCGTAGGTCAGGCCGATGGTGTTGGGGTTTCCGATGCTGCCCACGGTGGCACTGTCATTTAATGTGGCGGAATAAGTAATTTGCAGTTTGTCACCGGCCGCGCCCCAAGTTAAAACATTTGCGTCTGATAAGTTGATGATAAAGCCGTCGCTGGTGACGCTATAGGTGTAATCGGTGCCGGCATCGAGAGAGGCGTCTAATACATCTCCGTTGCTGTCGAGGAGAGCGACGGAAATATCCTCATTATAGGTTAAGCCGCTGCTGAAGGTATCGGTGATGGTATATGAAATATTGGTGGCGTTGGAGGGGTAATAGGGAATGGAGGAAACAGACTGATAAGAAATACTGTCGCCAATCGCAGCGGTGCTGGAATCAACCAGGCTGCCGCCTTCAACGATTTTCTTGTCAATGGACGCTTTGGAGTTTTTCAGGGTGACGGCAATCGAAGTAGTGCCGGAGGTATCGGGAACCGCCACGATAATGGGGCGGGAGGCAACATAGCCGTCGGTGGAGGCGCTGGTTTCCACAATCAGATAATAGCCGTAGGACAGGCCGGTAATACTGCCAGAATTCCAAGTTCCAGACTTGGTGCTGGAATCGAGCTCTCCCTGGAGATCATACGCAATGGCGATTATTTTATCACTGTCGTCACTAAGGGCCTGCAGCGCGGTTAAAATGTCGCTGTCGGTAGCGCTGGAGGTCAGACCAAGATCTGTTACCAAAGTCGATTTGTAGGCGCTGTTCAAGACCACATCCGTATAGACGTTGTCGCTGACTCCTCCGATGGAGGCAATTTGGTAAGCTGTGTATTGGGCGGTTGGGGTGCTTCCATCCGTATTTTTAAAGGAAATGGTTCCGGTGGCGGTTGTAGCGAACGCGGAGCTCATGCCGAGAGACAGGGTCATGGCCAGGGCCAGAAGAACTGCGCCGAATTGTTTGATCATTTTCATAATAAGCGATCCTTTCTGCTTTCAAATAATAGTTTGTTGGAACTGAAAAAGGGTTAGCTGGAGTGGAAGTCGCCCCTCCTTTTGATGAGAATCAGGAGCGCGCCAGAGGAAATGAGAACAATGCTTATTCCGGTACCGTAAATCACGGTGACGCCGATGCCGCCTGTGGCGGGGAGAGTGTAGCCAGTTTCCTGATATGTGTTGGTAATGGTGACAGTACCCGAAACAGAAGTATCGTAGGCCGCTTCATATCCATCAACCGCAGTTTCTTTTGCGGTATAGGTATATTCGTTTCCCGAACTGTCTTTCAAGGGAAGGTCGGTAAAAGAATAACTCCATTTATTTGAGCTGCTCAAAGTTGCCGTGGTATAAGCAGAGCCGTTCCGGTAAAGTGTGACAGTAATACTCGTTGGCCGCTTTTTGGCGCTGTCGTTATTGTCTGACCACACTTTGTTCACCGTCAGGGAGGTGGTGTTGCTGCCCGGAAGGGTGAAGCATACGGATTTGCAGAGATTGCCGTAGCGGAAAGGTGTCTTATGGATTTCTCCATTGGAAACCTTGACGGTTTGCGCATAAACCGCGCCGCACATGGTGGAGCCAACAGTGAAGGTGGCGGAGGGAGCGAGAATGTTGCCAAGCATTCCGGTGGCGTTTGTAATCGATCCGCTATAGGAACGGTCACTGCTGGAGCTGCTGTAAAAATTCCAGATAATCCGGCTGGCCGTGTCCGTCCAGGCGGTTGCATAATCCAGGCCACCGATGCGGCAGGCTGGAATGGTAACAGACGTGTTACTGCCGCAATCCACATTGATCAGCAGATATTGACCCGAGGCGAGAGAAATTCCCGTATTTGCAAGATAGTTTGTATCCGTTGTATTGAGAGCGCTGAGAAGCGCGGCCTGGAGTGTGTTATTTTTATCGTTGAGCGTCACTTGCAGGACTTTCAGTGTGGCGGATGAGTCCGTGGTGGAGCTTACATACGAAAGTGATTGGGATAGGGAGGAAAGGTTGGAAAAAACAGTATCAAAGTCATAAGGAAAAGAAGAATTTGACGCAATTGAAAAGCTGGAGACTTTGTTGGCGTCGCCGCTGGCGCAAATTTTGTCGATAATAGTTGAGCTTCCCTTTTTGAGGCTGGTCGCATTCCCATTATCCGCAGAGGCGGTGGTATAGTCGCTGCCGAATGTGACCGAAACAGGGACAATGGAGCCGTTTATAGTAGCGCTCTGGAATAGCTCACTGGAGGTTCCGTTCACATATTGGATGTAATTATCGTTGCTGCTGGCCAGCGTAAGTCCCCCGCCGGTAATGCCCTGTGCCGTGGCGGCACTGCTGAGAATCGGACTGCCGCTGCTGTCCAGAAGGAAGGCATAATAAACTTTTGTTGAAGATAGGGATACGGAGGCCGATGCAGTCCCTTTTGCATTCGTCGTAAGGGAGACGGTTGTTACGGAATTCTTCCCGGATGAGTCAGTATAAATTCCGACTTTATATGCTGTATTTGCATGGGAGGAACCTGCGGAAATGGAGACCGTAAGGGTAAAGGTGGAAGGCAAGTAAGAGTATACATTGGAAGTGATTCCGACCTTGTTGCTGATAGACTGAAGATTTTGAACCGCGATATTGCCTTCTACATGGTTGTTCAGATAGTAATTTTTTGCGACGACTGCGTAATCGGTTACGCTGGATAAACCGGACGCAATATCTTCAGCGGTAACCGTAACGGTGGACGTGGTGCTGGAAGCGGCAATGATACAAAACTGGGGAACATCAGCCGTTAAATCGCCGGTTTCCTCGTCAACGTAAGCGTCCATCGCAGTGGCTTCGGTGGCCGAATCATCAATATGGTATACGGCCTGATCCGTGCCGCCTGTCAGATTCAATCCTGTAAACGTCACCTGCACAGGAGAAGAGGGTTCAACGAGCTGTAATTCACCGTCCACGTCGTACCAAATGCTCACGTCAAACAGGCGGCAATCCTGCACCACCTTGTTTTCGTTGGCGGCCTCGCTGTTTAAGAGGGCGATTAAATCGTCTGTGGGGGTCACTTCAAAAACCTGCATTGATAACTTGTTATAATCAAATCCCGCGAACGCGTCTGCCGGAATATAGACGGTAATGGAACAGCCATCGTCAAACACCTGCTGCAACTCCACAGGTCCGAGATTTGCGGCAATTTCTGCGTCTGTGACCGCCGTTTCGGCGTCGGTGCTGTCGGTTGTGGAGGCGTCGGTGCTGTCGGTTGTGGAGGCGTCGGTTGCGTCTGTGACCGCCGTTTCGGCATCGGAACTGTCGGTTGTGGAAGCACCGGTTGCGTCTGTGACAGCAGTCTCGGCATCGGTGCTGTCGGTTGTGGAAGCACTGGTTGCGTCTGTGACAGCCGTATCGGCATTGGTGCTGTCGGTTGTGGAAGCGTCGGTTGCGTCTGTGACCGCCGTCTCGGCATCGGTGCTGTCGGTTGTGGAAGCGTCGGTTGCGTCTGTGACCGCCGTAACAGCATCAGTGTTTTCGGCTGTGGTGGGGACGGTTGTGTCGGTAGCCGCCGTCTCATCGGCCGCGGTGCTGGAGGTCTGGGCTTCTGTGGCGCCGGTGACCTCGTCTGCGGCAGAAGCTGCTGTGGATTCGGAGGAGGCCGATGTTTCGGACGTGGAATCCTCCGACGCACCGCCGGATATCAAATCCTCCGCATAAGGCATGACGATGAGTGAAAGTAATATGACAGATAAAACTGACGCTCCAATGACGCCGCGGATGCAGGAGCCAAACCAGCCGCGCAATTTTATCATTCACTTCACCGCCTTTCATAAAGAGGATAGTTTAAGGAAGTTTTAGCTCAAGCAGGGCCACTCCAACAAGCCGCCGGGTATTAATCGCGCCCAGTTGGCGGGAATCGATGGAATTTTCCCGATTGTCGCCCAGTACGAAAATAGATTCCACAGGGACAGTAAAGGGATATTCCAGACTGCTGCCAACGGGGTTTGTGGTTCCCACGGCGTAGGTGCCGCTCTCCGAGGTTCCGTTAACGGTGAGGGTACCGCTGTCTAGATTGACAACATCCCCGCTGACCGCCACAACACGCTTAATCAAAAGCTTTTTATCGCTGGAGGCGGTGAAAATCACCACATCTCCCGTCTGAGGGCTCGTGTCTAACCGCAGGAAAAAAATCAGACTGTGCGCCGGAATACTGGGACTCATGGAATCGCCGTTGATGACAGCGATTCCGAACACAACGCCGAACAGTAAGTAAACAGCAAGACCTGCTGCGGCAAGCTCCATCAAGAAGCGAAGCAGGCTCTTCTTGTTCTTTTGCCCCGCGCTCTGCTCTTCCGGGGAGTTATGAAGCCGTTTTGGCTGGTATGTCGGCCTGAATGGTTGCCTGGGGGCAACGCGCGATCCATTTTGCATAATTTCCGTCTCCATGAGCTGATACAGGGAATATTCTTAGCTTAAAGAAATTATAAATTATTCCATGTAACACCACCGTATATCAAACGTACAGAAAGTGTATCTTGCGTAAAAAAATGCGGTACAAATATTTCTATTTGAACCGCACTTGTTTTATTCATTTTGTTGAGATAAGAGGGTTGCCAGCGTCGCTTCGCTCCAGCTGTAGTTTGTCATGTACTGACCCGTAAACAGCTTACGGTATTTCCAGTTATCTGCCATGTATAGATACAGGTCGCAGGCCACCTTATCCATGTCGATGCTGCGCCCGCGCTTTTGGTTGATCACGATATTGCCGATTCCTGCCGTGTCCAGCGCTTTTTTCAGGCGAGCGGCGGTGTTGCGGTATCGGCTTGCGATAACGTCAGACATTACCTCGTCCTCCCAGAGGGCGGCGACCGCGTCGGCGTTGGTCACGATCCCACCTCTGTAATCCACCAGCAGCGCCAGCAGCTCCTTGGCTTTTTTGGATTGAAATTCCAAAGGCTTTCCGTCCACGAACACGTCGAAGGAGCCGAAGGTGCGGATATAAATATGGGAGTGATTGATATCGTCGAACATCTGCGAGTGGGTGCCGGGTACCATCACGCTGCCGCGGGCATCGCCCTGCTCAAAGCAGACCACGCAGTTTCCGTTTTTCTTGCGTGCGCGGTAGAGCGCCTTGTTAGCCCGGAAATACAGTTCTTCAAAGGTGGTGCAGTCCTCCGCGGTCAGCGCGACGCCGATGCTGACGGTAAGGGTGATTTCGTTGTCATATTGCTTTCTCAGGGCAACCCGGAATTCATCCGCCCGGCGGATGGCTACCGATTGATTTGGCACGTTATGGAGGTAAACAAATAGCTCCCCGCCGCCCAGCCGTCCCAGCAGGTCATCCGAGCGCATTTTGGCCTGAAGATCCTTCACCGCATTCAGCAAAACCTCCTCGCAGTAGACGTGACCCAGCTCATCATTGATTCTTCCGAAATGATCCAGGTCTAGGATCAGCAGCGCGCCCTTTGAGGTGCCCTGCGGGTCCAGCTTTTCAATGAGATTTTCCGCGTTGCGCTCAAAGGAGTCCCGGGTAAAAATGTGCAGCAGGGCGTCTTTTCCGGACAAAAGCGCTTGTTCCTGCTCGAAGCTGATCGGCAGACTGTCTGCGTTGCGTATCATATCCATATTCTGATTTAATTCACGCATCTTCAATGCGGTAATATTAAATAGGATACTCAGCAAGTACGGTTCCCCCGACTGATCGGTGGTCAGACAAACAGAATCGTACACCCATATATAGCTGCCGTCTTTTTTGCAGGCACGGTATTCAAACGCGCGGGGCAGCGGATCCTGTGAATGCGCGGCTTCCCAGTACTGGCGGCGCAGCTGGCCGATGTCCTCCGGGTGGATGAGGTCCGTGTATGCGAAATTTGCCAAGTAGAGCAGCTCTGATTCGGAGTAGCCGAGAATGGCCGCGATGTTGGGGGAGATGTAAAGCAGGGAGAGCGTTTTGCCCGTCTGTCTGACGGAAATGCCGCTGTTTCCCGAATGTTCCATCACAGAACGCATCCAAACCTGATTCTGGTAATCACGATGCTCCTGGGACGGCAGATCAAAGTCGGCGAACATGATATGATAGACGGGATGACTTTCCTCAGGCGCCGTGACCGCAAAGAGGTCCGCCCGAACCGAACGGACGGTGTGATTGCGGCAGCGAAATGTCCAGCGGGCGCTTACCTTCCCGTTTTGCTTCAAAGCAGGGAGCAGGCTTCCGTAGTCAAGCTCCTCGGCACTCAGGCTGAGAGGTGAATTCTGACATTCCAGCACAAATTGCTCACGGGAATATCCGATCATGCGGAAAAACGAATCGCTTCCGTACAACAGCTGATAGCTGCCCTCGCCGGACACGATAATCATCCCGCTGATCAGTCTTTGGTACGCGGAAATCTCGTCCTGTGCATTTTTCAGGGAGTAGGTCATATCCTCCAGCTGCCTGCGGACCAGGATGATATCGGTAATGTCGACGACGAGGCCGTCGTAAACCGGGCAGCCGTTCTGATCCATGCTCCAATAGCCCTCCACCCGAAGCCAGCAGGAGGAGCCGTCGGTTTTTTCACCCCGCTGGGAAAAGCAGATCGGCTGATGCTCCAGTGCCAGCGGATACATCTGAGACCACAGGCAGCTGCGCTCCGAATCGGACAGCCCCAAGAAGGGATATTGATCCAAATCCTCCTGGCTCAGTCCGAAGAAGGCGCAGTACTGCCAGTTGGCATCGAGAATGCGGATTTGTTCCGGCTCAAAGCTCCATCTGACGGTGCAGCCCGGCATGAGATGGATTGAGGGCGCCAGCTCGGCTGGGGTTCGGTCTGTCTCCTGTGCCTGAGTTTGCATGGGGTAGCCTCCTGTCATACTGTTTCATGGGCAGCCTGGGTATAGTGCGCCTTCGCCGCGGCATAGCGCGGTGCGAAGGAATTGAAGATGCCGGTTCCGTGCAACACACCGAGCGGACATCATGTCCAATGAAGCATCAAACTATGACGCGCGATATGGCTTGCGGTTTTCAGCAAACATGATGATCAAACGAATTTCTTCCGTACGGATTTCCGTAAAACGTGCTATTATTATATCAATTTCCAGAACTAATGTCTACATACTAATTTTTGCTGTAAAGGAACTTGAATGGTAAAAATTTGTCACTTTTAATCTTTTTTTGTTACAAAACATGTGAAAATATGAAAACGCCCCGGCTCACCCGAGGGCGAAACCGGGGCGCTGGTATGCAGAGCGCACATAGAAGCGGGCATCCCTTTGCGCTTATGACAGGCTTAAATAACGGTACAACATGGAGATGGTTTCAGCATGGGTGGCATATTCCAGAGGCCGGAAATCGCCGTTGCTGTCGCCCTGAATCAGACCCAAGCCCCGGGCCAGTGCGACATAGCCGACGTAACCGTCCGGGATGTCGCTGTCGTCGGTAAAGCCGGGATTGTAAATATCCTTGAGTGCCGCGATCCGCTGGTAACCGGCGGAGTTGATGAGTATTTTGACCAGTTCGGCGCGGGTGACAGAGGCGGAGTCGTCGCGCTCGGACGAGGTCAGGAGATTATTTCTGTATGCAATGGTATAAAGCCGTTCCAAGTCGTCGGGATCAGTGATGTCATAGTGGCGGTAACCATTTGCGGAGAGGATCAGGCTGATGAGCTCCACCTGTGTGATAGACTGATCGGCGTGGAAGCTGCCTCCGTCAAAGCCGATGCCATAGGAGGCGAGCTTTTCTGCGATGGACTGAATCGAGCTTCCGTCCAGATCGTCATAGGTGATGGAGGTGCTGTCATTATCGTCGGGGTCGATGACGACAGTGCTGCCGGTTTTGGCATCAATGCCAATGAGAGATTGGGTATCATTGTCAAGCTGATAGCCCAGCTGGAGCGTGAGCAGGTAGGAATAACCCCAGGAGATCAGAGCCGAATACTGCGGTTGTGTATAATCAATGGCGGTGGGAACGGCGACATAGCTTAGAAGTGTGGTGTAGAAACCGAGATAAGTGTCCAGCGCCGCAGATTCGTCTACAATCCCGTCAGTATCGTCAAATGTTATGGCATCATTAAAACAGTAGTCGAAATCCTGAATGGAGCCGTCGGTCAGATCCACTGTCACCCTAAAATAGTTGCCGGAATAGAAATAGCCGTTGACGCTCTGGCAATAGGTAAAGGTGACGGAGGTATCGTCTTCTTCCGTGTCGGAAGTGGAATACAGCCCTGTCTGGGCGAATTCGCTGCCATAGTAGCTGGTCAGGAAATTTTTCGCCACAGTCTGTGCCTGTGTGGTGCTGACGGTGGGGGTCAAATCGTCGTCGTTCAGAGAATAGGAATAGCCGGAGACATTTTTTAGTGCGCCTGTGCGTCCGTCTACAGTGATAGTGCGCACCTGAACGGCATCGTCGGTCTGTTTAGCGTAATGGAGAGAGACGGAAACAGGGGGCTGGCTGTCATCGTCATCCTCGGAATCCAATGAGTAGTAGGCGGAGCCTAAGGTATAGCCCGAAAGGTTCAGAGAGGTGATTTTTTGCAGCTGGGTATCCAGCTCGGTTTTGGAGAGTACGCCCTCCAGCTGCTCGACGCCGCTTTCTTCAGCATCAGAAAGCCCTGAACTATAACCTTTATCAGTGGAAGAGCTTGAAGTAGTATCTCCGAATCCAGCGGCCATACCCCCACCTGACATGCTCCCGGATGCGTCCAGTTGGGTGTACAGCTCAGTGAGGCTCACGAGCTTGCCGGTTTGGGCATCCACATAATAGTCGTCGCCACTCTGCGGCAGATACCGGAGAACCGCCTGGCTGCTGTCGTCAGGCAGAACATATTCCAGCTTCAGGGACAGGGTGGTTTTCAGCAGAAGCGCCGCCTGTTCGGCGGAAATGGCGGGTGTGGCGGAAGGGACGTCCCCGACATAAATTTCATCTGAATCATTCCGGTAAAAAGAGAGCACTTCATTATCGGAGCCGCGTACGTCAATGCTGAAGGAAAACGGGGAGGAAAGCCCATTGAGCAGGATGGTACCATAGAACGAGTATTCGTCGGAATTGATATCATCCCCGTATTCCTCTTCCATAGAAACCGTCTCCTGAGAGCTGTCCAGCACCTTGCTCAGGAACGCCGTGGCGCTCTGACGCGCCGTGGCGATATCGCCATCGGGGAAGCTGGGTATGCTGTCGTCAGTGTTGTCGGTGTCGTCATACCGGTAATAAGAGAGAATGGTTCCGTCCTCGGTAGCGGTGATGTAGAGTTCACTGTTGTCATTGTACCAACTGAGGGACCAATAGGAGTCAACTGCCCCCTCCTGCAGTTCACCTTCAAAGGAGGTGTAGGAGGAGGTGTCCAGCTCCAGTGTGTCCTTGACGATCTGGGTAACGGCGGCCAGTCGGTTATTTGTGGTGTCCTCCGACGCGGCGGCGGGGAGAGACAGTCCCAGGGTGAGGCACAGCGCCAGCAGAAGTGCCAGATACTTTTTCATCGCGTTCATCCTTTCGTTTTAAAACAGATTCAAATATTTTCTGTAGCCTTTGACGATGAAATATGAAAAAGGTTCCCGCCAAGGAAATCTTTTTCTGATGCCTTATAAAACACGATGCCAACGCTTGCCGGAAAACGGCGGATAACACTATTTGTGTTTCAGACTGTCTTTAAACCGCGCATATTCGATGCCCGCCTTAATCTGTGCGTCCGCGCAGATTTTTCTGATCTCGCTGAAATGGTCAAGCAGCACAAAGACCACATTGGAACAGAGCGCATTCTCCGCCGCCAGATTCCTCAGAATGGAGATACATGCCTCATCCGACATACCTTTTCGATAGGGACGGTTTTCCGTGATGGCTGTAAAAACGTCCGCCACCGCGACAATTTTGGAGCCCAGGGGGAGGTTGCTGTCGTCCAGGTGGAATGGATAGCCCGAGCCATCGGGCTTCTCATGGTGGTAGGCGGCCCACTTGCTGATAATATCAAAGCCTTCGATTACATTTAAGATTCGATATGTATAAAACGGATGACTCTTTACAATATGATACTCCTTCACGGTGAGACCCGAAGGTTTTTCCAAAATGGAATTATCGATTGCTAACTTACCGAGATCATGCAGGTATCCGGCGATCAGCATCATCTTGCATTCGTGTTCGGAATAGCCAAACAGCTGAGCCAGCCGTTCCGCCGTCTTGGCAACGCCGGCAGAGTGATTTGCCGTAAAACTGCTCCGGAAATCTATGATCCTTGAGAATATCATGGAGAAATCAATGATTTCGTCTATATTAAGAGCGGCAAGTGAGGAGATCCACGGATAGTCCAGTTGATTCATTGGGTAATTATACATGAGATCCAGCCAGATATATTCCAGATGCTGCAACTCTTCCACGCAGTCCACAAGCTCTGGGGAGAACTGGGTTCCCCGTTTCTCTTTAATGTGTTCGACCAGCTGCGGTACCTGCAGCAGAATATTTTCTTCCGGCCGCATCAGCACACAGATGCGGTCCGCGATATGCAGAATATGGCTGCCGATAGGGATATTGTGGGCGGGTGTGCCTGCGTTCCAGGGATGGTGATGATATTTGATCAGCTCCGCGGCTTGCTTCAGAGGCTCAAATTCACTGAGCAGCATACTTCCGACGTATGCGTGGTTGTACGCGGTAGCGGAAGAGTCCTCAATCTCCGCGAGAGATTCATTCATGGCCAGCGCTCCGATATCATGGAGCAGACCTGCCAAGATGATATTCCGTTTTTCTTCATAAGAGAGATTGATGTGCTCCGCAATGCGGTAGGAAAGGTATGCGACCTGATGGTGATGATTGGTTAATTCCTTGTTGACAAGATCCTGCGCGCTGGAAAGACATTTCAGCAGGTCGTAAAGATTGATATTCATAAAATTCACAATGCTCCCATTTCTGTATATCACTGCAAACCGGTCTGCCACTTCAACATGAAAAAACTGAAAAAAATTAAAGCTAATAAAGTCATTCTATCACAATTATTTCAGACTGTAACCTGTTTTCTGTTTTTTTCATCCCTCCGGGAGCATAAAAAGGTTCAGAGGGGAGCCTTCCGGCTGATCAGGAAATGGATTGCCAACGTCCCCGGGCTACCAAATGTAATCGGCGACCAGGCGATGTTTTACATAGGGCGCGCTTCTGGCTTTGTGCGCCTCATGGAGAGGGTGGGTCTGATAGGAATCCAGCGCTTCCTGAGAGATGAAGTCCGCGCAAAAAACAAAATCATATTCGCCCCCGGCGATGTTTTTGCTCAAATCCACGCAGACAAGGCCGTCAATCCGACCCGACATGGACAGCGCCGACCCCCGGAGCAGCTCCAACGTTTCCTCCTGGCGGCCCGCTTCCCGAACTTCGTCACTGAATTGCCACAAAATAATATGTCTGACCATGCTGATACCTTCCCCTTCCACCCGCAGGCGTGATTCCGGAGACTCCGGAAAACCGCAGTAACAGGTCTTTTATCATTATAACTCCAAATTTTTTCCTTGAATAGTATTGAAATTTTATGTGAATTATGCTATATTACATGAAACCATTGAAGCGGGAGTAAAACTGTCCGCGGGGGCTTAAGGCCGCCCGCGCGCGCACCCAAAGCGAGCCGGGATCGGTGAAAGCCCGACGGCAGCGGGACAGACAAATGGGCCGCCGAGGGCACGGTGAACGGGAGTGTTCTCCCCAGTATTCCGTGACGGAGCTCGCCGTTACCGGGTGGAATGGATTACATTCCGTGAGGGGGCACATATTGTGTCAATCAAGGTGGCACCGCAGGCTGTATATCGTGGATATGCGCTTGTCCTTGAATGTTTCGAGGGCGGGCGCTTTTGTTTTGCCCGCCAGATATTTGGTGGAGGGAAAAGAAATGAAAAAAAATGTATTATCAATGCTCCTGTGTGCGGTCATGTCCGCATTGCTGCTGGCCGGATGCGGTACAACGCAGCAGACGGCGTCCTCTGACACCGCGGCAAGCGACGGCAGTCAGCAGGAGACGGCAAGTACCGTCACGGATAGTGACAAGGTCTATAAGGTGGCCATTGTGCAGCTGGTAGACAACGACGCGTTTACGGAAATGATCACGGCCTTTGAGAACAAAATGCGTGAGCTGGGCTATGACGAGGATCACATGACCTTTGATGTGAAGAACGCCCAGGGCGACATGACAGTGCTTAACTCCATCTGTGCCGAGATCAAAAACGAGGATTATGATCTGGTGGTGCCCATCGTGACGCCGGCCACCCAGGCGGTGGTGAATCAGGGCATTTCCGCGCCTGTGGTCTTTATCTCGGTCACCGATCCGGTGGGCGCCGGAATCCTCACTGATATGAGCACGCCGGACAAGAACGCCACCGGAACATCCAATGTCGTCCCTGTTGACGAGCTGTTCACGCTGGCTCAAAAGCTGACACCGGGGATCAAAAACATTGGGATTCTGTATTGCAGCGGCGAAAAGAACGCCGTGATCAACGCGGAAAAGGCCAAAACTTATTTTGACGAAAATGGGTATACCTACGTGGAGACCACCGTGGCCAACTCCTCCGAGGTGCAGCAGGCCGCCCAGTCTCTGGCCGGAAAAGTGGACGCCATCTATGTACCCACCGATTCCACCGTCCAGTCGGCCATGGCACAGGTTGCCGAAGCGGCTAACGAAGCCGGGATTCCCATTTACGGCAGCGATCCGGTGATGGTGCAGTCCGGCGCGCTGGCCTGCGTCAGTGTGTCCAATACCCAGCTGGGTGAGCGCTCCGCAGAGATGGCTGATGAAATCCTCAAGGGAACGTCGGTTTCTGAGGTACCCGCCGAGGCGCTGACCGACTATCAGTATGTGGTCGGACAAAGCGCCGCCGATGTGCTGAACATCACCCTGCCAGATGACGACAGCCTCACCATTCTGGAGGGGTAAGGAACCGTTGAAGAAGGCGGTTTGCAGGTTCTATACGGAAACGAGGATGTAAGAATGGCTTTTTTTCTGGATTCCGTCCAACTGGGGCTGGAGTACGCGCTGATGGCGGTGGGGGTGTTCATCACCTTCCGGATTTTGAATATTCCAGACCTCACGGTGGACGGCAGCTTTACCCTCGGCATTGTCATCTCGTCGGTATTCGCCGTGGGGGGGCATCCCTTTGCCGGGCTGCTTCTCGCCCTGCTGGGCGGGGCGCTGGCGGGAACGGTGACCGGTCTGCTGCATACCAGGGCGCACATCCACCCCATTCTGGCCGGAATCCTCACCACCTATGGCCTTTATACCGTCAATATTAAAATTTTGGGCGGCCCGAATCTTTCGCTGCTCAACAGCAAAAAGTTTTTTGATGTGATCACTGCGGCGTTTCCTTCCATGAGCCGCTCGGCGGCGCAGGCCATTGCCATTATCGTGGTTTGTGCGGCTGTTGTGGTTATATTAAATCTGTTTTTTAAAACGGTCGCGGGCTTGTGTATTCAGGCCACCGGCAACAACGAGGAAATGGTGCGCGCCTCCTCCATCAACACCGCGGCGGTCAAGGTGGGGACATTTGCCCTGGCCAACGCGCTGGTGGCGCTTTCAGGCGGGCTGCTGGCCCAATATCAGGGCTTTGGAGACGTGAGCTCCGGCTCCGGCATGGTGGTGATCGGCTTAGCCTCGGTCATCATCGGAGAGGTGCTGTTCGGGCACCGCTCCATTTTGATCGGTCTGATTTCGGCGGTATGCGGCTGTGTGATTTACAGGATCATCATCGCCCTTGCGCTGCATTACAATCTGTTTTCCGCCAATGCACTCAAGCTTCTGTCCGCCGTCATTGTGGCGGCGACCCTGTCTGTCCCGCCGTTGAAGGGATGGATTGCCGGGCGGCTGGCGAGAAGGGGGGCGTGAGGCGTGCTGGAGCTGAAGGGACTTGAAAAAACCTATCTGAAACACACCGTCAATGAGCACCGCGCCCTGCGGGGGATTGATCTTCAGATCGCGGACGGAGAATTCATCACGGTGATCGGTTCCAACGGGGCGGGGAAGTCCACCCTGTTCAATGCCGTTGCAGGAACCTTTTTCTGCGAGCGCGGGCGGATTGTACTGGACGGACGGGATATCACCTATGTGCGGGAGCACAGGCGTGCCAGGCAGATTTCCCGTATTTTTCAGGACCCGATGAAGGGCAGTGCGCCGGGGCTGACCATCGCGGAGAATATCGCCCTGGCCTATGCCAGGGGGGAAAACCATCTGTTTTCCTTCGCACTCTCCCGCAGGAAGCTGGAGCTGTTCCGTGACTGTCTGGCGCAGCTGAATATGGATTTGGAAAACCGGATGAATACCCGGATGGGGCTGCTGTCCGGCGGTCAGCGGCAGGCGGTAACGCTGCTGATGGCCACCATTCATACACCGCGCCTGCTGTTGCTGGACGAGCACACCGCCGCCCTGGACCCGCTGACGGCGGAGCGGGTGCTGGAAATGACCCGCTCCATTGTGGCCGAGCGGAATATCACTACCCTGATGATCACCCATAACATCAACGCGGCACTCTCTACAGGCTCCCGCACTCTGATGATGGAGCAGGGCCAGATCATTCTGGATCTGGAGGGCGGCACCAGGGACGCAATGAGTGTTCCCGATTTGCTTGCCGTCTACCGGGAAAAATGCGGCAAGGCGCTGGACAACGACCGGATGCTGCTGGACAATGAGCAGAACATGGACGTTCACGGGTCTGAGTGACACGACAGCAGAAAGCCCACACTATGAAAAACGCTCCGCGCCGTCATCGGCGCGGAGCGTTTTCTGTTGATTTTGATAAGAGTGGTCGTGCCGGATCAGCGGACGCCCGACTCTTCCGTTCTGGCTTCTTCCCGCTTTGCCAGAGCATTGGTGTCGATGGTGTTTCGGTACACCACATGCTTGTCAAACAGGTACTCTGTAACCAAATTGCAGGCCATATTGAGCCCCGTCACAAGATACGCGTTCCACAGGAGCGTCTCAACCAGCCAGTTGCCTAGAACGGTTGACGCTGGCGTAAACACGCAGTAAAAGGCGAATACTTTAAGCATGGCGGCCGGTACACTGCCAGAGGCTTTGAAGGTGTAACGGCGGTTGAGGGTAAAGTTCCAGACGATGGACAGGATCAGGGCGGTGAGATAGCTGAACCAATAGTGAAGGTGAAGCAGCTCGTTGAGCAGGGCGAAGCTGCCCAGCTCAATGATGCCCGCGCTGCAGGAAAACAGCGCGAATTTGACCGTGCGCCACAACTCGTTATGCTGTGTGTTCCTCATGTCAGCCTCCAAATTGCTTGGAGTATTTACGAAGATAAACCCCGCGCATCAGAAGCGCGTCAATCGATGACAGCGCCGCGGAAGCACCCAGCTTCTTTGTATGCAGGAAGCACACGCAGGATTTTTCCACCAACATCCGCAGGGCATCACAGTCTCCTTGCGTCTCCGCCCGGCAGATAGCGCCCGCGCCATGCACCAGAACGGCAGGGTGGCGGCTCAATGCCTGAAGTACGTCGGCGGCTTGCGGAGCCACGGAGACGAGTTTCGGGCCGATCATCTGAGCCATATCATCCAGCTGGGCGCGGAGCAGCGGCACCAGACGGGAGGTTTCCTGCACAGCGGGCTCACCGGTGCAGGAGACATGGGGAAACGCCCGTGTCGCCAGCTCCGCCAAGGTCTCAAGCATGGATGTGTCGCCCTGAGCGGAGGGCTGGCCCGCACAGGCTGATTTGCAAATAAGCTCCAGAAGCTTTGCCCGTTCAAAGGCTTCGTGCCGGTCTCTCCCCACGATCAGCGCGCCGTGGTGGGCCATCAAAATCGTGTGTGCGCCGGAGATGAGAGCGGCGTCGATATGATTGCGCAGCTTCCTTGTACCCGGCAGTCCATACCGGGCAAGGGCGATTCCGCCCAGCAAAACGGATTTCTCCGGGCTCACAATGGCCGGATGAAATCCCGCAAGTCCCAGCGCTGAAGCGTAGGTCTGATGGGTATGAATGACGAATCCCGCGTCGGGGAGCCGGGCGTAAGCCGCCGCGTGTACGCCCTTTTCCGAGGATGGACGGCGTGAACCCGTGCATTTGCCTGTCTCTATATCATATAACACCACATCGTCCGCCGTCATGCCCTCGTAGCTCAGTCCGCTTGGGGTGATGGCAAAGGATGTCCGGCTGACACGGCAGCTGACATTTCCCCACGTGCGTGCGGCAAGCCCTTCTTCAAGAAGCATGCGCCCCGCGCCTGCCACCGATTGTTTTGCCTCATGCCCGTCCATCAGTCAATAACCTCGATGGTATCAAATACCCGGTCAAAAGCCGCTACCGCCGCATCGATATCCTCCTCCGTATAGGCTGCGCTGGTGTACATGCGGTTGCCTGCCAGGGTGACGAGGCCCTCCGCCATATACGCCGCGCCCATGTGCTGCATCTCCGATTTCCGGGCGGAGGTTGCCTTGAGTACCCCCGGAATGCTCCAGGGCTTTGACCAGCGGATGGCGTAGTGCATAGTACCAACCGTGTCCAGATGACAGATGGAACCGACATTATAGGCGGCAAAGGGAAGCTTCCGTTTCTCAATCAGGCCTTTGAGCCCGTCCGTGAGCCGGTCCCCCAGCTCCGCCGCCCGCAGGCAGGCGTCGGTGCGCTCGATTTCACAGATGGTGTGGTAGCCCGCGCAGCAACTGACGGGAGTAGCCGCCATGGTGCCGCCCACAAGGGCTTTTTTGCCGTGGCCGTCCAGCCCGGCACCGAGATACTTCATGAATTCCTGTTTTCCGCCCAAGGCTCCAGCGCCGGGGTAGCCTCCGGCGATCACCTTGCCGAATACGGTCAGGTCGGGCATCACCCCGAAATATTCCTGCGCGCCGCCCAGCCCCATACGGAAGCCGGTGACCACCTCGTCAAAAATCAGCAGCGCGCCGTATTTGTCGCAGAGCGATCTGACCCCGGCGGGAAACGAGAAATCCACGGGCCGGGTACCGCTCTCCGGACCGATGGGCTCAAGGAAGACCGCCGCCGTGCCGCCGTGAAGGCGGTTGCGGCGGAGCACCCGCTCCAGATCGTTTAAGTCGTTGGGGAAGAATTCCTGAGTGTGTTTGAAAAGATAACCCGGAACGCCGTGAGCCTGTAAGCCCTTCGTGCCGGGAATACGGATGCCGTAGGCCAGCTGGTCGCTCCAGCCGTGATAGGCTCCGCCCATTTTGACCACGTTTTTCTTTTTAGTGGCAAGGCGTGCCACCCGGATGGCCCCCATGCAGGCCTCCGTGCCCGAGCCGAACATCCGAACCATCTCAACGGACGGAACCAGTGACACGATTTTCTGGGCGATCTTGTATTCATACTCATGGAATAAACCGGTTGAGGGGCCGCAAGTGTCCAGCAGTTCCTCCACCTTTTCCCGCACGCTCTCGGGATTGCTGCCCAGGACGGTGGGGCCGCCCGCCTGCAAGAAATCAAAATATTCGTTGCCGTCGATGTCCCAGAGGCGGTTGTCCTGAGCCTTGGTAAAGACCAGAGGAAAGGGATAATTGAACGCCAGGTTGTGCTGCACACCGCCGGGGATGACGGTGACCGCCTTGTCCACCATGGCGCGGGATGCCTGACACCGGGCGCCGTAATAGTCTGTTTCGTATCGTTTCAGGGCTGCTTTGCCGACGCTGTGGATGGGCTGCCGGATCAAATCGTCCAGTGCACTTGTCACGGCCCTGACGTCAACATAGCGATATTGCTGTTTCATAAAAAATACCTCCTTTTAACAATCGGCGGGTTGATTCATTGCGCTGAAGTTGCGTTTATTTGAACGGTAGAGCTGCTGAAAGGTCAGATAGGTTTTATTGTAAACCGGACGGAATTCCGGGTTGGGTGCGAAAGAGCGGAGCACGGGAATCAGCGTCCGGACGTCCTCCAGACCGCCGATGATGCCCAGTCCCACGCCGGCCACAGCCGCCGCGCCTACGGCGCCCGCGTTCTGCGGAGAGGGGACGGTTTCAATGGTGCGGCCGGTCATATCGGCAAGAATCTGACAGGTCACATCGGAGAGGGCTCCGCCGCCCACAAAGCGGATGGGATTTGAGGTTTTGATTTTTCGGTCCTGACATTCCAGCATCCAGCGGATATGGTAGCATACGCCCTCCAGAACCGCTCGGATCAGTTCGGTCTTGCCGGTCTCAAGTCGGATATTGAAGAATATTCCGGCGGCGTTCGGATCCTCGAAGGGGCACCGGTTTCCGTGGAGCCACGGTGTAAAAATGACGCCGCCCGCGCCGGGCGGGACATGTCGGATGGTTTCCGTCAGATAATCGTACAGACTGGTATAGACGCTCTCACGGCTCTCCGCAACATGGGTTTTTTCCAGATAAATGCCGATTTCGTCCAGCGCCAGATGATCTTTTACCCATTCCAGACATTTTCCCGCGGTTTCCAGCTCGGCAAAGTAATTAAATTTTTGCTGCTGCGCCCCCAGGATAGCCGCGATCATCGCCTTAGTGTCCACCAGTCGGCGCTCCACCACCGTGGAAACCCATCCTGATGTGCCGGAATAGATATGAGTATCTCCTACCGCGGTGCAGCCCGCGCCGATCCCGATGAGGGAGGCGTCGCCGCCGCCTCCGAACACTGGGGTGCCTTCCGGCAGACCCAGCGCTGCTGCTGCCGTTCCGGTGAGCCCGCCAACCTGGTCGGTTGACCTGACTACGGGGGGCAAGTGCTCCATATGTACCCCCAGCATGCGGCAAAGAGGCTTGCTCCAGCCCTCCCTGCCTCTGCGGGTGTCATAGAGAAAGGTGGAGAAGGCAGAATCTTCTGTCATCACAAACGTACCGGTGCACCGGTAAATCAGATACTCTTTTACATCAAGCCACTTGTAAACCCGCCGGAAGCGCTCCGGCTCGTTGCGCTCCACCCACTTGTACCGCCATACGGGATCCTTGACACTGGAAGGGACGGCTCCTGTGACGGCGAGGCACCGGAGGAGCTTCCGGGCATTGACTCCGGCAATCCGCAAGCCGTCGGTCATGCCGGCCTTGAATTCCTCTTTTGCCCGCTGATCCATGTAGCTCATGGGCCTGCGTACCGGGCTGCCGTCCCGGTCTACCAGCACCAGCCCCTGCATCTGAGAGCAGAAAGAGATGCCCGCGATCTCCCGGGGACGCACGGGCGTTTTTTCAAAGAGCTCCCGTGTGGCGGCGCCCATGGCGGCCCACCACTCCTCCGCGTCCTGCTCTACGCCGCCGTTGGCAAGGACATACAGTCCGTATCCGCGCTGTGCGTCGGCCACCAGGGAAATGGTTTGATCCATGCGGAACAGGCAGGTTTTTACCCCCGTGGTTCCCACGTCATAGGCGATGAGATAAGTCATGAAGCCTCCCTCCCGTCAATTTTGATGCTGAATCTGCGACCGTTCTGTGGTAAACGCGGATTCAAAGAATTTCAGAAGCTCTGAGGCGACCTTATCATCATCGGAGAGCGCGTCTCTGCCGCAGTAAATTTCAAAGCGCTCCCGGTAGTAATCGCAGCAATAGGAAAATTGCAGCATCATGAGCAAATTATCAAAGAAAAACGCGAACATCCGGGGATCCATATCCTGCCGAAGCGTACCCTCGGCCTGTGCCTGAGTGATCAACGCACCATAGGCGGCGGCAGAAATTTCTTCGATTTCACGGGCAAAAACTGATGCATATTGTCTGCAGCTTCCGGCAGTGATTTCGTGGTAGAGAATATGATAGCAGGGCTGTTCCTTCGCGCTGCGCTGAAGGGCGCGAATGAGTTTTTCCGTGCGAGCCAGCATCTTGTCGCTGCTCTGGAATACCTCGCTGATGACGCGCTCTAAAGCGGTCAGGGCGTGGCGCAGGCAGGCGAGAAACAAGGCATCCTTATTCTCATAGTATTTATAGAGCACCCCGACGCTGACGCCGGAGTTCCGGGCAATTACGTTGATGTTTGCTTTCGCCGGGCCGTGTTCGGCAAATTCGGCAATCCCAATCTCCAGGATTTCCAGCTGCTTTTCCGCGCTGAGCTTTTTGAGCATACCGCACCTTCCCGCTGTTCGGGCGGGTATCCGGCAGAAGCTGTCGTGAATATCCGCTCACGTGATAAGGCAAGTATAGCACAAATACACTGCATTGCAAGACCTTTTGCGGCAAAACAGATACCGGCGGGCCCGTGCAGGTGGGGTAATTTCGGCATGACCCTTGATTTGTGCCTCGTTTGCGGATAAAATGAAACTAAATGGCACGGGGGCTGTGCATTTGTGAAGATAGAAATAGAGGTGAAATGGTGAGTAATTCTCTGTTATGGGCAACAGGCGGAACAGGATTTACATTCCTGATGACAACGCTGGGCGCGGCGATGGTATTTCTGTTTCGAAAAACGGTAAGCACGCAAATTCAGAAGATATTTTTGGGGTTTGCCGCCGGAGTGATGATTGCGGCTTCGGTGTGGAGCCTTTTGATTCCCGCCATTGAGGAAGCGGAAAAGGACGGGCAGATTGGTTGGATTTCCGCGTCGGGAGGGTTTATTCTCGGCGTTGCGTTTTTGGTGGCTCTGGACAAACTGATCCCGCATCTGCATCCCCAGAGCAATCAGACGGAGGGGCCGGCCAGCTCCATGAAACGCACGTCCCTTCTGGTTCTGGCGGTCACGCTGCATAATATCCCGGAGGGAATCGCGGTGGGACTCTCCTTTGCGCTGGCGGCCCAGCACGGCGGGGATGCCGCGTCTTACAGCGCGGCGCTGGCACTTGCGCTGGGCATCGGTATTCAGAACTTTCCTGAAGGAGCCGCCATCTCACTTCCTCTGAGGCAGGAGGGCATGGGTACATTCCGGTCCTTTGTCATGGGAAGCTTGTCCGGTATCGTGGAGCCCATTTTTGGAATTTTGTCGGTTTTGGTTGCGGCGGTCATCGCCCCATACATGCCGTGGATGCTGTCCTTTGCGGCGGGAGCGATGATGTATGTGGTGGTGGAGGAGCTCATACCGGAGGCCCATCTTGGGGAGCATAACGACATGGGCACCATGGGTGTTATGAGCGGTTTTCTGCTGATGATGATTCTGGATGTCGCGCTGGGATAAGGCGGGGCTTCCGGGGCAAACTGACACACTGACCAGAGCCGTCTGATTCGACGGGAGAATCTATTGAAATGAGACAGGAACATAAGACATGACAGACCTATTTGAAAAATCCATACGGACGCTGGAGCTGCCCAAGGTATTGGAGCGGCTTTCCCAGCAGGCGGTGACGGAGGAGGGGAAGGAAAACGCGCTGTCCCTCCGCCCCAGTACAGATACCCATGAGGTGGAACGCCGTCTGGCGGAGACCACCGCGGCAGTTTTAATGCTCAACTCCCTTGGCACGCCGGGCTTTTCCGGTATCCGCCCTGTGGCGGCAGCCTTGCAGCGGGCGGATCGGGGAGGCAGCCTGAACACCCGGGAGCTTTTGGACATCGCCGCCGTGCTCAGAGCAGCCCGCACCGCCAGAGAGTACGGTGTAGGAGACGGAAATAAGCCCACCTGCATTGACCATCTGTTCCGTTCCCTTCAGGCGAATCGCTTTTTAGAGGATAAAATTACAAATTCTATTGTGGGAGAGGATGAAATCGCCGATGCCGCCAGCGCGGAGCTGGCGGATATCCGCCGCCACATGCGGGCTACCGCCGGCAGGGTGCGGGAGATTTTAAGCAAGCTGATCTCCTCCTCACAGGCCAAATATTTGCAGGAGGCCATTATCACCATGCGGGCGGAGCGGTATGTGGTTCCGGTAAAATCTGAGCATAAAAACGAGATTCCCGGATTGGTGCACGACGTCTCCGGCTCGGGCTCCACCTTTTTCATCGAACCAATGGGAGTGGTACAGGCCAACAATCAGCTTCGGGAGCTCCAGGCAAAGGAAAAAAAGGAGATCGAGCGGATTCTGGCGGAGCTGTCTGCGGAGGCCGCCTCTTTTCAGGCCGATATTTTGCAGGACTATATGCTCCTGGTGCTTCTGGACGGTATCTTTGCCCGGGCAAAGCTCGCCTCCGCCATGAAGGCGGCGGCACCCCGCGTCTCCCGGGATCAGATTTTATTGAAAAGCGCCCGCCACCCGTTGCTGGACCCAAAAAAGGCGGTGGCAAATGATCTTTATCTGGGAGGCAGCTTCGACACGCTGGTGATCACAGGCCCCAATACCGGCGGAAAAACAGTCACACTGAAAACCATCGGCCTGCTGACGCTGATGGCTCAGTGCGGCCTGCATATTCCTGCCTCCGACGACAGCCGGGTTCGCATCTTTTCCAGAGTGCTGGCTGATATCGGAGACGAGCAGTCCATCGCCCAATCCCTGTCCACGTTTTCCTCACACATGACCAACATCGTGGGTATTTTGAAGGAAGCGGACGGCGAGAGTCTGATTTTATTCGATGAGCTGGGCGCGGGCACCGATCCCGTTGAAGGGGCGGCGCTGGCCGCGGCGGTCATTGAGGACGCCAGGCAGGTGGGGGCTCTGGTGGCCGCCACCACCCACTACGCCGAGCTGAAGGTCTACGCCATGACCACGGAGGGCGTGGAGAACGCCTCCTGTGAATTTAATGTGGAGACACTGGCTCCTACGTATCGTCTGCTGATCGGGATTCCGGGAAAATCCAACGCCTTCGCGATTTCGGAGCGGCTTGGGCTGCCCAAATATGTGATTCAGAAGGCTGCGGAGCGGGTCGACGCAGAGCATATCCGCTTTGAGGATGTATTGACCCGGCTGGACGAGCAGCGGCAGGCCCTGGAGAAGGAGAAATGGGAGGCGGCGAAGCTGCGCCGGGAGATGGAAGAGGCCGCCGGGACGGCGCGGGAATACCGGGTCAAAATCGAGGCCGAGCGGGCCAAGGCGGCGGAGCGGGCCAAAGCGGAGGCACGGGCCATTCTGGAGCAGGCCAGAGCCGCCGCCGACGAGGTGTTTAAGGAGCTCAACCGGATGCGCGCGCAGCAGGCCGCCGAGGCTGACCCACAGACGGTTAATGACCAGCGGGCAGGCCTGCGCCGCCGCCTAAATGAGGCAGAGGCGGCCTTGGGGGCGAAGGAGGAGCGGCCGGTTCCGCCGCCCACCCGTCCCGCGGTGAAGGGCGATACCGTCGAGCTGCTGAAGCTCGGCACACAGGCGACGGTTCTGCTGGTGGGCAGAGATGGGGCACTGCAGCTTCAGGCCGGCATCATGAAGGTCGCCGCCCGTCAGGAGGAGGTTCGTGTTGTGGAGGGCGGAGCCAAAAAGCAGGCGAAGAAACCCCCTCAGCGGTCGGAGCATCAGCTTCGCATCAGAGGCGCGGCCCCGGAGCTGGATCTCAGAGGCATGATGAGCGACGAGGCCATTGGAGCGGTGGATCTTTTTCTGGACAATGCAATGCTGGGAAAGCTCAATTCCGTGGTGGTCATCCACGGAAAAGGAACGGGCGCGCTGCGCAAAGCGGTGCGGGATCACCTGAAACGCAGCAAGTATGTGAAAAGCTTTCGGCCCGGCGTTTATGGCGAAGGAGAGGACGGCGTTACGGTGGTGGAATTGAAATAATTGAAAAGTAAAAAATTATCAGCGAACTATGTAGTTATTTTGATAATTTGGCGCAAAATAATATTGACGGTTACAGGGAAATTTGATATTCTTTACAGAGAGGAATGACACTTTCTCACAGGAGGGTCAAAGGAATGTACATGAAAGAAGTCGTCGTGAATAATCAGGTTGGACTGCATGCCCGTCCGGCTACCTTTTTTATTCAGAAGGCAAATGAATTCAAGAGTTCCATTTGGGTGGAGAAGGAGGAGCGCCGGGTTAATGCCAAGAGCTTGCTGGGTGTGCTCTCTCTGGGAATCATAAAGGGCTCTTCCATCAATCTGATTGCGGACGGTCCTGACGAAACAGAGGCAGTCGATGCGCTGTTGGAGCTTATTTCTACCAATTTTTCCGAGTAACCAGCATGAGAGAAAGAGCGCCGCTGCAGCGGCGCTTTTTTGATTATGCCGGACGATCCATTTTACTGGAGAATTGATTATGACATTTGACGAGCTAAAGGAAAAAGCCAGAAGCCTGCCCTTGAAGCCCGGGGTCTATATCATGAGGGACGCCGGGGATGAGGTTATATACATCGGCAAGGCGAAGGCGTTGAAAAACCGTGTTTCCCAATACTTTCAGGATTCGGCGGGACATACGGAAAAAACCCGCGCCATGGTCGGGCAGATCGACCGCTTTGAGGTGATCATAGCCGACTCTGAATTTGAAGCGCTGGTGCTGGAATGCGCCCTGATCAAACGGCACATGCCGCACTATAACATCCTGCTGAAGGATGACAAGGGATACCCATACATCCGACTGAACGTAAAAGAACGTTATCCCACGTTCTCCATTGCCCAAAAAGCGGCCAATGACGGAGCCAGATATTTCGGACCCTTTGGAGGACGGGGCAGCACCCAGGGGATTATCGACGCGCTGCTGTCGGCGCTCAAGCTGCCCCAATGCCATAAAAAATTTCCCCGGGATATCGGCAGGGAGCGCCCATGCCTGAATTTTCATATGGGAAACTGCGACGGCTACTGTCGGCGTGACATGGAGCAGAGCCGCCACCGGGAGGCCATCGAGCAGGCGGTGCGGCTGCTGGAGGGCAAGTTCCGCGAAGTAGGGGATGAGCTTCAGGCCGAAATGGAGCAGGCGGCGGAGGAGCTCCGGTTTGAGCGCGCCGCGGCGCTCCGGGACCGGTACAGGGCCATTGAGCTTTTAGGAAAGCGGCAGAAGGTGGTTTCCGGGTCTCTGGCGGACACCGACGTCATCGGATTTCACAGGGGCGCGGCAAAAAGCTGCTTTGTGATCCTTCATTATGTGGAAGGCGAGCTGGCGGCCAAGGATTGGGAGCTGTTTGAAAACGGCGTGGAGGAGAACGGCCAGGAGAGCATTGCCGCCCTGTTAAAGCAATATTACGAGGGACGGGCGCATTTTCCCCGGCAGATTCTTCTGCCCTGCGAACTGGAGGAAGAGGTTCCCCTGACCCGTCTGTTCTCCGAGCAGGCGGGATACCGGGTGACGCTGGTTACGCCCCAGCGGGGAGCAAAGGCGGATTTAATCCGTCTTGCGGCCACCAACGCCGAGGAGGAGGTCGAACGGGCCACCGGACGGGAGGAACGGCAAAGCAAACTGATGGAGGCATTTGGGAAGATGCTGGCCCTGAAGAATATTCCTGTGCGGATTGAGGCCTTTGACATCTCCAACACAGGCGCGTCGGACATTGTGGCATCCATGACCGTGTTTGAAAATGGAAGACCCAGAAAGCGGGACTACCGTCATTTTAAAATTAAAAATCAGGAGGGACCCAACGATTACGCGTCCATGGAGGAGGTGCTGACCCGCCGCTTCCGCCGTTACCTGGACGGGGATGAGAAGTTTTCTGTCCTGCCTGACCTGCTTTTGATTGACGGTGGTCTTGGACATACTAAGATTGCTGTGAACGCGGTAAATGCCCTTGGGCTGACGATTCCGGCCTTTGGCATGGTCAAGGATGACCGGCACCGCACCCGCGCCCTGGTGACAGCGCAGGGAGAGGAAATCGGAATTCAGCAGAATCAAGCTATTTTTTCCATGGTGGGGCGGATTCAGGAGGAAACTCACCGTTTTGCCATTGAATTTCACCGGGCACAGCATACCAAAAACAGCTACGGCTCGGTGCTGGACGAGATACCCGGCGTCGGAGATATCCGAAAGGCGGCGCTGCTCAAGCAGTTTAAGAGCATCAAGCGTATTCGGGAGGCCGCGCTCGAGCAGCTTGCCGAGGTAGTGCCGCAGCATACCGCACGGGCAGTCTATGACTATTTTCACAACAATAAGGAGGAACCCTCATGAGAGTGATTACGGGTACTGCCAGAGGCCGCAGGCTCAAGGAGCTGCAGGGAGCTGACACCCGCCCCACCACTGACCGCGTTAAGGAAGCCCTGTTCAGCATCATCCAGTTTGACATCGAGGGACGGCGGGTGCTGGATTTATTTTCAGGAACAGGCCAGCTGGGCATTGAGGCCCTCTCAAGGGGAGCGGCTCATTGTACCTTTATCGATACCCGGACAGAGTCAGTTTCGCTGATTCGTGAAAATCTGCAGCTCACCGGCCTTTCAGACCGCGCGCTGGTGCGGCAGATTGACTTTTCGGCCTTTTTATCCGTCTGCCGGGAAAAATTCGACCTGATGTTCCTTGATCCGCCCTATCAAAGCCCTTTTTTGGAAAAAGCCCTTGATTTGGTTCAGGGAATTGACATTATGACCGAGAATGGTATAATTATTTGTGAGAGCCCTGTGGAGAAGCAGCTGCCTGTGATGGCTCCCCCTTACGGAAAAGAAAAGGAATACCGTTACGGAAAAATTAAGCTGACGAAATACACCCGTTCGGTATAATTGAGGAGTGTCAAAATGAGAATCGCCATTTACCCGGGCAGCTTTGATCCTGTTACTTTGGGTCATTTGAATATTATCAAACGGGCATCCGCCATTTTTGATAAAGTGATTGTCTGTGTCTTGGTTAATTCCGGTAAGAAGGGGCTTTTTGAGCCTGAGGAGCGGGTTGAGCTGATCCGCCGCGTGGCGTCGGGGCTTGCCAACGTGGAGGTGGATTACTCCACGGAGCTGCTGGCTTCCTACGCGAAAAAGAAGAAGGCCAAGGTGCTGGTGAAGGGGCTTAGGGCCATGTCGGACTATGAGCAGGAGGTTCAGATGGCGATCATCAATAGCAAGCTGTACCCAAACCTGGATACGGTTTTTTTACCATCCAGCCCGAAGTATACATATTTGAGTTCCAGCGTGGTAAAAGAAATGGCGCGTTACGGCGTTGATTTAACCGATTTTCTCCCAAGGGAAATCATTAAGGATGTCAAACTGAAGACAGAGACGGAAGAAAAACAGGAGGGGGCAGCGGAATGAACAATCAAAGCAACAGCATTGAGGACTTATTGGACGCGCTGTTTGAAATGGTGGATGAAGCGAAAAACGCGCCGTTGAGCAGTGACAAATGTATCGTGGAACGGGACAGGGTTCTGGATATGCTGGATGAAATCCGGGGCCGTTTTCCGATTGATATGAAAGAAGCGCAGAAGCTGATGAATGCGCGGAAGGAATATGTTGATACCGCTAAGCGGGAAGCCGAGTTGATCCGCCGTCAGGCGGAGGAAGAGGCTAAGCGCCTGACGGACAACAATGAGGTTCTGCTGCAGGTGCGGAAAAAAAGCAATGATATGATTCAGCTGGCGGAGGAGCGCAGCCGCGAATTGCGCCGTGCGGCCAATGAGTATTGTGATGACGCGCTGCGTCGCACCGAAGAGGCGGTTGCCGAGGTGAGCGAGGAGCTCAAGCAGGCCAGAAGCCGGTTCCGCTCCGCCGCATCCGGGACGGCTATTGCTGCCGCGGGGCAGGCAAAACGCGCTTTTTATGATGCTGCGGAGGAAGAGGAAGGGTGATTCTGGTGCGGTCCCTCCACTCTGGCGCACAGATCATACAGCATAAAAAATCCTTCCCATGCGATTCGCATGGGAAGGATTTTTTATGC
>Ga0316604_10000431_pt1 | contig 52949 bp, 49 predicted proteins | sample OWC_soil_day20_C_FD_207650 | JGI IMG/M metagenome (GOLD analysis project Ga0316604, IMG submission 207650) | Wetland soil microbial communities from Old Woman Creek delta, Ohio, United States - OWC_soil_day20_CT | ecosystem: Environmental > Terrestrial > Soil > Wetlands | place: USA: Ohio...
GCCCTTTGTTTGCTGTACTTTTTTACAAAACCGGTTCAGTAAAAAATACAAAGTTAACATATTTTTTACTACCAAAAGAAAGGGAGCTGTCCGAAACAGGTTTTAAAACCTATTTTGAGACAGCCCCCTTCTTGTTATAGAGCTATTTTGCTGCCGGTTGCTGTTGCATTGGGCCGTTGCCATAACCAGGGCATTTGCCTTGGTTATGACCCATCATACCATGGCCTTTACCTTTGCCAGGGCCGCCAACGAACCCGTTTTGCATCCGGTCGTTCATGCGTTCCTGCATCCGAGCGATACGTTGGTCGGCGTCGGCTTGTGTCATGACACCGTCAGCGACGTATTTTTGTAGAATTTGTTTTTTGATTTCCATCATCTGATTGAAGAGAGGAACCAATTCTTGCTTCTGGGAATCGGTTAGAGTGACTGCCTGAGGTGCGAGTTGGGATGATTGAGTTGCTGGCGGCGCGGCATTGACCATCGATACGGCGAAAGCCAGAACCAGCAAAGCGACAAGGACCACTGACATTGTTTTTTTCATTTGCAAGACCTCCTATTTATGGTTCGTTGGAGAACCCTCCGACAATTCTTAGTATGAAGGACAAATGTCATTAAAGTATGTCCGGATTGTAACAAAAGTGTAAAATCGGTAAAAATACTCTCAGAGTACTTAAAACACGTGATGGAAATTTACGTATTGGGTTGCAACGGGAAATAGACCGTGAATGTTGTGCCTCGCTCCAATTGGCTGCATACGGCTGCCTTCGCTTTATGTCGATCAATAATTTGCTTGGCAATTGCCAAGCCTAAGCCGGCGCCTGTGTCAGTCCGGCTATGAGATTTGTCTGCTTTATAAAAACGATCCCAAATATAAGGGAGGTCTTCGTCCGAAATGCCGGAACCTGTATCAGCTATTGCGAGTTCAACTGCAGTAGCTGTCTTCTTTACTGATACCGTAATGCGTCCGCCAACGGCGGTATGATGAAGAGCATTATCCAGAAAAATCAACAGGAGTTGGGTTAGTCTTTCGCCATTTCCAAAGATTGTTGGCACGAAATCACCGGTATCAAGCTGAAGAGTAATGTTTTTTTGTGCTGCGGCCGGTTTTATCATGTGCAGTACACTATCGGCAATGTCCGCCAAAGGAATAGGTTCTGCATGCCAGGCCGCTGATTCATTTTGTAGGCGGCTTAAATCCAGCAAGTCTTTTACCAGATGCTCCAGGCGGATTGTTTCTTCCTGCATGATGTGAAGATGTTTTTCAACTTGGGTGGGTTCGGTGGTTGTCCCATCAAGCAATGCTTCCATGTAGCTCCGCATAATGGTGAGCGGAGTGCGTAGTTCATGGGAAACATTAGCGACAAAGTCGCGGCGCAGCTTTTCCGCTTTTTCCATGTCATCCATGTAAATAGCCAGTTTTTGAGCCAGTGCGTTGATCGCTCGGCCCAGACGGCCGACTTCATCGCTGCTGTGGGCATCCACGCGAATGGCATAATCACCTTTAGCCATTGTTTCGGTCGCTTCTTCCATGGCTTTGAGCGGGCGTACGATGGTGCGTGTGATGCGGTTTGCCAATAGAAAAGCAAAAAGCAAGGAAACGATGCCGGCAATACCGGCATAATAATAAATCCGCTGCATGAATTCATTGATGCCGGTTACCGGAGCATTTAAAAGTATTGCGCCATTGACGCTGCCGTCAGTTTTTTGAATAGGAACGGCTACAACAACCATTTTTTCACCGTAGTAGGGCTGCTCCATGATTTTTGTGATGACTTGACCAGAAAAGACGGGGTCCAGATCGCTGATGAGTGATCGCATGCCACCCATGCCCTGCGTCCCCATACCACCGCCCATGTTGCCATAACCGCCTGGTCTAAAACCGGGGGAATGGTTTGGCGCCATGCGTCCGCCAGACATGGCAACTATTTGACGGGATTGATCCAGCACCCATATACGGGCATTCAGATATTGGTCTGCATGAGTCAAATAGTCGCCAAGGCGATCAAGGTTTCCGGGTGCAGCTTGATAATCCTGAATGGATTGGGCCAGTTCCATTCCTTTTTGCATCAGTTCTTTTTGCTTGTTAGCCAATACTTGGTCCTTGATAAATAGAGATATTCCACCCAAAACGATGCCTAATGTCAAGCTGATAACCAGCATGAAGCCAATCAGCAATTTGAATTGCAAAGAATTTTTCATTCTCGCACCTCAAACCGGTAGCCTACGCCCCAGACCGTTTTTATATCCCACGGCGTTGTCTCGCTGGCCTCCATTTTTTGCCGAAGGCGGCGGATGTGATTGTCTATTGTGCGAGTCTCGCCGCAATACGTATAGCCCCAGATTTTTTCCAAAAGGATTTCGCGGGAAAATGTTTGACCAGGGCGTGAGGCAAGGCACCACAGCAATTCCATTTCTTTTGCCGTCAGCGGCACCGTTCGGCCATGTGTGGTAATGGTGTATTCAGCAATATTGATATGGAGGTCAGGAAAATGCAACTGGTTGGCTGAAGTGAATTCGTTATTGGGAATTCGCCTTAACACTGCATTTACTCGAGCGACTACTTCGCGAGGATTGAAAGGTTTCGCTATATAATCATCGGCGCCTAGCTCCAGACCCACGATCCGGTCCTCTTCTTCTGCACGGGCTGACAGCATGATGATGGGTACTCGGGAAAATTTGCGAATTTGTCGACAAACCTCGATACCGTCAAGAACTGGCATCATAATATCAAGGATGATCACATCGGGTTTGACTTGATCTACTTTGCGTATCGCTTCTACGCCATCAACTGCTTGCGCCACCTGAAAGCCTTCCTTTACAAAATAGAGGGCCAGGATTTCGCGGATTTTTTCTTCGTCATCGACAATAAGTATAGTTTGGCTGCTCATGGCATGCCCTCCTGAAAACAAATATCTATCTATAAGTATAAAACAAATGTGTAAGCAAAATTGTGTCTCAATTGTAAAAAGTATGTGAATTTTTATTCATTGAGAAAAAGAACTTGTTTTATATCCAATATTTGTTTCCATTGCGTTTATGAGTATAAACGTATATAATCATATGTAGTTCGTGTTTAAAGTTGCTTTTTCAAATCGCTGGTCGGAAGTATTCCTTTAAGTTTGGTAGAACGCCCCAGTGGGCTTTGAAGCGGCGGAAGTGCGGTCAAACACCCCGCCCCTGTCCGTGCGACTGGGCCAGCCTTCTGACAATTATGACCGAATAGAGATGAATGGTATCAGTATCTATTACTTGCCGAGTTTATCGGAAATGTTCAAGGGAGTGACAATAAAGATAGAAAAATTGCTTTTTTTTAAGTGGTTGGTAGTTGCCGGTGAAAAAATAACAGGGGGTAATCATTATGAACGATGAAAAAACTACAAGTTGTTGTCCTGGACAAAATATTGGCAGCGATAATCAGACAACTTGTTGCTGTGCAGGGCAAGAGCCTGCCAAAAAACAAAAAATACTCATAGAATTTATGTATATTGATTTGACTACTTGTGATCGTTGCGTAGGAACCGATTCGAGTTTGGAAGAGGCGATCGTGGAAGCATCTGCGCTCTTGAAAAGTACCGGACGGGAAATTGAAGTGCGCAAAATTCTGGTTGAGAATGAAAAACAGGCGCAGGAACTTGGTTTTATCAGTTCTCCGACTATTCGTATGGATGGACAGGATATCCAGTTGGAATTCAAGGAAAGTCTTTGCGGCTGTTGCGGAGAAATTGTCGGTGAGGATATTGATTGTCGAGTTTGGGTATGGCAGGGGAAAGAATACACTACTCCGCCGAAAGCGATGTTATTGGATGCTATTCTTCGTCATGTATACGGACAACCTCAAGGGGTGAATAAGGTTGCTGCGGCGAAACAAGTTCCAGAGAATCTGAAACGATTTTTCGCAGCTAAGAACAAGCAAAAATAGACAATATCTTTATAAGCAGGCAATACAAGAACAGAATGAACTATTTTGCATGGTAGATGACTTTTGAGGTTTGCAGCGATGTGGGCCTCTTTTTTATTAGGTGAATTGATTTTCGGTTTCGATTTAATCAACAATATTTCATTAGTTGCTTTATTCGGGGGAATTTATGAGAAATATCTGTTGACAGGCGTGTGGAAAAAGTGTATTTTAATTATGAAATATATTTCGCTTAAGAAAGGGGAAAATTGATGGCTCGTCCGCCCAAAGAGCGTATGGTTGAAAAGCTGCCGCCCATGTCTCATTATAAACCGGCCGGTACTCCGTTGTGCGGATTGGAAGAGGTAGTATTGACAGTCGATGAAATGGAAGCGATCCGGCTTATAGACATTGAACAATTGGATCAATCCGAGGCGGCGAAGCGTATGGGTGTTTCTACGCCAACCATAAACCGGATGGCTAATTTGGCGCACCAAAAAATCGCATCTGCCTTGTGGCAAGGCTGTGCGTTGCGAATAGAGGGCGGCAATTTCCGCCTTGCTCGTCATGGGAAAAGCGGCTTGCGGAATTTTACTTGCAAAACATGTAATCATCGTTGGACTTTGCCTCATGGTACGGGGCAGAGAGGTCATGATTTGTCTTGTCCGGCGTGTGAGGCGTTCACTGTTAGCCGTGATGACGAGGATAATGGGAAAAATTAAGCTGAAACTATTGTTGCTGAGTGAATGAAACTGCAATACACGCCACAATAATGTTATATTACAGGAGATGATGCTTTGCAGTGTGCACTATGTAAAAAAAAGGAATGTTATAAGGGTCAGAATTGCCCCGGTTTGCAAAATAGTGAAATAGAGGCGGCGTATGATGAAGCTGATCGCCGGATACTAACAGCATCGGCTAATGTTGAAGGTCAGTATTATATGAAGCTTTCACGATTGGAAGAGAGTGTGAAGGTTGCTCAAGAGATGGGCTGTACTACCGTTGGATTAGCTTTTTGTCTAGGTCTGGCGCAGGAAGCGATGTACATTACGCAATATTTTCAAAAATTCTTTACGGTGCATTCCGTATGCTGCAAGGTTTGCGGCTTTGGTAAAGATCATTTTGACTTGAAACAAATTGAATCAGATCAATTTGAAGCGATGTGCAATCCCGCTGTTCAGGCGAAAATACTGAGTGAGGCCGGAACAGAATTGAATTTTATTGTGGGTTTGTGTGTAGGTCATGATATGATTTTTAATCGTCATTCTACCGCTCCGGTATCTACTTTGGCAGTCAAAGACCGTTTGTTGGCCAATAATCCTTTGGGAGCTGTTTACTCGGGCATGTGGCGCAATCAACGTCTTGAATTAAATAAAAAATAAGCAGTCAGCGTATGGTATTGACGGGGAAAAAATTCAATGTAACAATAGATAAGTGAATATTGGAAAGTAATTTTTTGAAAAGAAAAGGAGATGGGTTTCTAAATGGCATGTGGGGGAAAAGCACAAGCTTCTCAAAACAATGAACAAAACCAAAAAATCAATCAGTTTTTGCAGCAAGTTAAACACAAGATTGTGGTTATGAGCGGCAAAGGCGGCGTCGGGAAGAGTACTGTAGCGGCTAATCTGGCTGTATTTTTAAGCAATCAAGGCTACAAAGTCGGCTTGCTTGACGTGGATGTGCACGGTCCGAGTATTTCCGGACTTTTTGGGCTGACTGGTCTTAAACTGAATATAATTGAAGAGCAGCTTCAACCTCATTCGTTTACGGATAATTTGAAGGTGGTATCAATCCAAGGTTTGCTGGATGATCCTGATTCTCCACTAATTTGGCGCGGACCGGTCAAGATTAACATGATAAGACAATTCTTGTCAGATGTGAATTGGGGCCCGTTGGATTTTCTGATCATTGATAGCCCGCCGGGAACCGGCGATGAACCGTTGACCGTGGCTCAGACTGTCACGGATTGCAAGGCGGTTATTGTTACTACGCCTCAAGAGATTGCTTTGGCGGATGTGCGTAAATCCATCCAGTTTTGTCAGGCTGTAAAGATGCCGGTCTTGGGTATTATTGAAAATATGAGTGGTTTTGTTTGTCCGTCTTGCGGCTCCACGCATGAAATATTTAAAAGCGGCGGCGGTGAAAAAACAGCGCTTGAAGCAAATATCCCTTTCCTGGGCAAATTGCCGATCGATCCTGGCGTAGTGACTGCCGGTGATGCGGGCCAAGCTATTGACAGTTTAACTACACGTACGAAAGAAAACATGCAAGGGATTGTCGATAATTTGCTTAAGGAACTGTCAAACGAACAGTAGATGTGAATGCGAAGAAAAACTGAATAGAATTTAGAGACGTTAGAAAATGAGCCGGTAGGATAACTTTTTGGTTATCTTGCCGGCTTTGCTTTTTGCAGGATTGGCTCATGAATAAAACAGATTGCAAACTAATTGCTTAATGGTTATAATTAGTTTTAGTTAAGTTTTGTTTATTTTTGTTATAACTATATCTGTTTAAATGAAGTGTAAAATAAATAACTACATAAAAAAATAGAAAACGAAGGGGGATGTATAAGATGAAAAAAATCTGGGGGATATTGCTTGTGCTGTTATTGTTATGTATGACCGGATGCGGCAGCAGTCCAAAATCAGCCCAGCAGGCAACACCGCAAAAAATAGAATTGAGCGTGTTTGCCGCACTTGGGTTAAAGGACGTGCTGATCGACATACAGAAAGAATATGAGGCAAAGCATCCGGATGTTAAGATAATATACAATTTTGCGGCTACAGGAGTACTGCAAAAACAGATTGGTCAGGGAGCTCCGGCCGATGTCTTTGTCACGGCGGCTGCGAAAAACATGGATGACATGGTAGAACAAAAGCTAGTTATCGCAAATACCAGACGGGATATTGTTAGCAATGATCTGGTGCTTATTGTGAATAAAGAGTCTGGGTTAGATCTTCATAGTTTTGCAGATTTGGCTAACGACGAGGTGAAACGGGTTGGTATTGGCGCACCGGAAACAGTACCAGCAGGACAATATGCTATTGATGTGATGAAGTTTTTGGGGATTTGGGATCGTGTCAAAGAGAAAGCTGTACAGACGAAAGATGTTATTACTGTTCGGTCTTATGTAGAAACCGGCAATGTAGAGGCTGGCGTTGTGTTTTACACCGTTGCGGTAACCAGCAATAAGCTGAAAGTAGTCGCGACTGCGCCGAAAGGCTCGCACCCGCCAATTGTTTTCCCGGGCGCAGTGGTTGCAAACAGCAAACAATCGCAAGCGGCCGAGACGTTCTTGGATTATCTCGTTAGTCCGGAAGGAATGCGTGTTTTTCAAAAATACGGATTTAGTCCATTTATTTACTTGCTTTTCAGCGGCCGCAATGGCAGAAACGTGGAAAATCAAATAATTTTGCCAGTCCTGCTGTCGTTACTCCATAATATATTACTGGTTTTCCCTGCAGTAATTCGTGGTAGGTGTCATTAACCAAGACACTGCCGGTTGATAAGACAATATCAGCCCAGCGCGCGTTTTGAGCGTTAAGCGTTGCATTTTCAATGAGAACTCCACAACGAATTTGGCCTATGTTATCCGGGTTCATATCGGTTACTTTTAAGTTAAAGCCGGCATTATGCAATACTTCGATGAAGGCAGGTTGTAAGCCGATAAATGCGATTTTAGGGTGGCCATAGTTTTTTTCAATAAAGGCGGGTAGTTCTTTGGCGCAAAGGGCAGGTTCCTTGTCTTTGCAGTGTACTGTTGCGTCTATCATTTGCAAATTGCGCATAACTGCATTTAAGGTCGCAACAAACACGGCCCGGTGGAAGTTGCTATCCAGCGACAAATGCAGGACGTCATCCAATGTACCCTCAAATTGTCCCGGCTGATCGGTAAAGGCCTGGCCGATCCCATTACGCAGGCGGGCCTCCATCATGACTTCTTTACCTGTAAGAAGGGGATAGTCATCACGATCTGGTTTTCCGATTGCTTCTTCCGGGGTAAGATTGCGTGCAGATACAATCGTCACTTTTTCATTTTGCGGCCAGTTTTGTGTTTCAATTAGCCGCGAGAGTTTGATTTTCGCTTCTTCCAATAGTGTCATATGCCAATACTCCTTTTTGACAGAATTATTATTCTTCGCTAAGAAAATAGATAGGATCTATATATTAATTTTGAAATATAGTTCAAAATTAATATATAATATTCGGCAAAAACTGTCAAGAAAAGAAAATAGAAAGTGATAAGGTCCCGAATTAACTATCGACTTCGGTTCGATTTTAGAAGGTATTTTTATTATTGAGAAGAATTAAATTACGATACGTATTTATTGCAAACGACTTAAAAGGTCGTAATGTTCTGGCGGAGGCGAGTTTATAAAAAAATGGAACTTCAAGAACGGGAATTATATCACCTTATTCAGCTGGGGATCAAACAATGTGCGGAACGGAAGCAACCCGCTCTAATCAGTCATGTTGCTTGTGCAGGAACAGTTGATCCTCTTGCTTCTTTTCGGAGTGCTCAAATAAGACATGAAGAAGAGATCGTTTATTGGTCTGACGCCAGTGAGGATCTTGTGCTGGTTGGTGTTGGTTCGGCGTACTCTATTAAAATAGATGATAGCGGTTTGGACCGGTTTTCACGGATCGAAAAAAAATGGGCTGAGATCAAGAACAATAGCATCCGCTCGAATGGCTGTAAGATTGCACAAACCGGATTGGTATTGTTGGGCGGGGGCGCTTTTGATCCGATAAAGCCGCAATCTGACAGATGGCGTCATTTTGCGAACGCCGAATTTCATCTCCCGCGGATGCTCTTAACCCGCAAAGACGGTAAAGCATGGACTACTATCAACTATTTATTGCAGGGCAGTGAAAATCCTGAAGAACTTGCAAAAACACTGTTGAGTCAATGCGAATGGTTTTTAAGTAAAGAAAAATATCAGCCGTCAGCTGTGGGCAATTCATTTGCAATCGAAGAAGTGGATGCTGACAAATGGATCGCTATGGTGGAACGTATTGTTCAGAGCATCCGCGAAGGGGAAGTGGAAAAAGTTGTATTAGCAAGGGAACTCTTTCTTCAAAGTGAAGCTGTAATTTCTCTTACCGATGTTTTAGCGCGCTTGCATGCTGGACAACCGGGAAGTTATATTTTTGCGTTTGCCCATCATGGAGATTGTTTGATCGGTGCTTCACCGGAACGTTTGATTAAACGAAAAGGCGATGAATATTTCTCTGCTTGTTTGGCAGGTTCGATCAAGCGAGGGGAAAATCAGGCAGAAGATGAGATGCTGGGACAGGCGCTCTTACAGGATAAAAAGAATCGTTATGAGCAAAATCTGGTTGTAAGGATGCTTAGTGATAAGTTGAAAAAATATTGCGAAAATATGGAAATTCCAACAGAACCCCATCTGAAGCCATTAAGAAATATTTATCATCTATGCACTCTGCTTCAAGGACAAGCACGACCGGGAACTTCAATTTTTACTGTACTCGATGATTTGCATCCTTCTCCTGCATTAGGCGGGTTTCCCCAAAAAGAAGCAATCAAAAAAATTCGGGAAGAGGAACAACTTGATCGTGGTTGGTACGGTGGCCCGGTCGGTTGGGTTGATGACAATGGCGAGGGAGAATTTATTGTGGCTATTCGCTGCGGTTTAGTGCGCGGAAATGAGGTTTCTTTATTCGCGGGTTGCGGTATTGTTGAAACATCAGATCCGGTGAGCGAATATGAAGAAACCCAAATTAAATTTCAGCCCATGCTCTCAGCTTTAGGAGGAAGTTAAGTGAACCATGGAAAAGTAATTTCGGACTACATTGGGGCGTTTGTCGATGAACTGGTCCGGTGCGGCGTGAATCAGGTCGTGATCAATCCGGGGTCAAGATCTACTCCGCTGGCTCTGCTGATGGCAGAGCATCCGGAGATGAAAGTCTGGACGCATATTGATGAACGATCGGCCGCCTTTTTTGCAATGGGAATTGCAAAGGCGCAAAAGAAGGCAGTTGCATTAGTGTGTTCTTCGGGAACGGCTGTTGCCAATTATATGCCGGCTGTTGTGGAAGCGTTTCAGTCTCGTGTGCCGCTTTTGGTCCTGACAGCAGACCGGCCGCATGAATTAAGAGAAGTCGGAGCGCCACAGGCGATTGACCAGATTGGTATCTTTGGCAAATTTGTTAAGCTGTTTATAGAGATGTCTGCGCCGGATCGTTCGCCCGAATTGCAAAAATATGTACGCACTGCGGCGGTTCGAGCTTCTGCAGTTGCGTTATGCGGGCCCAGCGGTCCTGTGCATTTAAACTTCCCTTTCAGGGAACCGCTATTGCCGGAGTTAACCATCCCAGCTATTTGGGAGGACGGCCGGAAACAGGGTGCCTGTTACACTCAGGTTTTAACAGGAAACCGTATTCTTGAGAAAGGACAAGTTGCAACATTAGCTGGACAATTAAAAAAAATCGAGCGGGGACTAATCATCTGCGGTCCGCATGATGATCCGCTTTTTGCCGATGCAGCGGTTTCTCTGGCCAAACGTCTGCAATATCCGCTGCTTGCCGATCCTCTTTCGCAAGTGCGAAGCGGCTCTCATGACAAGGAATGGGTGATTGAAACTTACGATTCTTTCTTGCGGGATTCAATGGTTCTGGATCAGCTTGTTCCTGAGGTTGTGATCCGGTTTGGCGCCATGCCTGTATCAAAGGCGGTTCTTTTGTACTTGAAAAGAAATCCAGCCTGTCGGCAGATTATCGTTGATGAAGATGCGGGATGGCGCGATCCTACGTTAATGGCGGCAGATATGATTTATGCAAGCGCTGTTCCGTTTTGCCAGGAATTAGGTAAATTGTTGGAGCCGGCAACTATTTCCTTTCAGTCAGGCATATCAAGCTGGGCGCAGAAATGGTTTAAGGCCAATGAGGTTGCGAAAAAAGAGTTATATAAGCAGGGTAAGAATGATGCCCTTTCCGAGGGACAGGTTTTTCTTGAATTGTGTGAAAATCTACCTCGTGATGCAACACTGTTTGCAGGCAATAGCATGCCGATACGCGATCTGGATACATTCTTTTTTTGCAATGACCGCAATATCCGGATTATGGCGAACCGGGGCGCAAATGGTATAGACGGCGTTGTCTCGACGGCTTTGGGGGTGTCGGCAGCTCAAACTCCTCTAGTGCTGGTAATCGGAGATTTATCATTTTATCATGATTTAAACGGACTGCTTGCCGCTAAATTGCACAGATTGAATGCGACGATTATTTTAATTAACAATGACGGAGGCGGAATATTCTCTTTCCTGCCGCAGGCCAAGTTGCCGCGCCATTTTGAAACTCTGTTTGGGACGCCCCTCGGCTTGGATTTCAAACCGGTAGTCGAGATGTACCAAGGGAAATTTACCCGTGTTGTTTCTTGGAACGATTTCGGGGAGGCTTTGCAGCAAGGATTAACTACAAACGGGTTGCATGTTATTGAGATCTGTACAAAGAGGGAAGAAAATGTCCGGATGCACAGGGAGGTTTGGGATGCTGTTTCCCGTTCCGTCTGCGCAGCATTTGCGAGTTTTTAGGAGGCGCTTTTGTGCTGATCGATGTGAATGGGATACAATTGAATGTGGAAATAGAGGGGGAAGGAGCGCCGCTGCTATTACTGCATGGGTTTACAGGAAGTACAACAAGCTGGCAATGGATTGTTCCCTTCTTGCGCAATCAGTATCAAGTCATTTTAATCGATCTGATTGGCCATGGCCGCTCTGACGCCCCGGCGGATTCAACCCGTTATTCCATGGATTATGCAGTTCAAGATTTGCTATCTGTGCTGGATTATTTGCAGTTGGGGAAAATTAATCTTCTTGGCTATTCCATGGGGGGAAGGTGCGCTCTTCATTTCGCAGTACATTTTCCTCAACGCGTCCAAACGTTAATCTTGGAGAGCAGTTCTCCGGGAATTGAAGATGACTTGGAACGTAAAGCACGGTGCCGGTCAGATGAAGCGCTGGCCGCGTTTATTGAGGAACAGGGCTTGGAAGCGTTTGTCAAGAAGTGGACCAACCTTGATCTGTTTGCCACGCAACAGCAATTGCCGGAGAAAATAAAAAATGAAGTCCGATTGCAGCGTTTTCAAAACAAGCCGCAAGGTCTGGCAAACAGTCTGCGGGGAATGGGAACCGGTGTTCAACAGTCTTTATGGAGTCGTCTGGAACAACTAGACATCCCTACGCTTTTGCTGGTTGGCAAAAAAGATGCCAAATTTCGTCAGGTAGGCGTTTCTATGGATGAAATGATCCCGAATTCCACTTTGCAGATCATACCGGATGCAGGTCATACGATCCATTTGGAAAAACCCATGCAATTTGCAAATGCAGTAAAAAACTTCTTGTCACTGCATACCTAATCAATATTGAAAAAGAAAGGAATTCAAACGATGATCGAATGGAAATCAGAACGCAGTTACGAGGATATATTGTATGAAACGTATGAAGGAATTGCTAAAATTACGATCAATAGGCCGGAAGTCCGCAATGCTTTTCGGCCGAAAACCGTTTTTGAATTAATTGATGCCTTTGCTTGTGCGCGTGATGACAGTAATGTCGGGGTCATTATATTAACCGGCGCAGGTGAAAAAGCATTTTGTTCCGGCGGAGATCAAAGGGTCAGGGGACACGGGGGCTATGTGGGAGAAGATCAGATCCCGCGTTTAAATGTGTTGGATTTGCAGCGCCTGATTCGAGTCATCCCCAAGCCTGTCATTGCCATGGTTGCCGGGTATGCGATTGGCGGCGGGCATGTGTTGCATATTGTCTGCGATTTGTCGATTGCTGCGGATAACGCAATTTTCGGCCAAACCGGCCCGACTGTCGGAAGTTTTGATGCCGGTTATGGATCTGGTTACCTGGCGCGAATTGTCGGACACAAAAAAGCGCGTGAAATTTGGTTTTTATGCCGGCAATATAATGCGCAGGAAGCGTTGGATATGGGTCTGGTCAATACGGTGGTCCCTTTGGACAAATTGGAAGAGGAAACGGTACAATGGTGCCGCGAAATTCTTTCCCAGAGTCCTACTGCGCTTCGCTTCCTAAAAGCCGCATTTAATGCGGATACGGACGGTATAGCCGGGCTGCAGCAGTTGGCAGGCGACGCTACATTATTATTCTACACGACAGAGGAAGCCAAGGAAGGCCGTGACGCATTCAAGGAAAAGCGCGCGCCTGACTTTAAACAATTTCCCCGTTTTCCGTGAGAGCGGTTGTTCAATCGTTATAGCCAGTTGACCTTTTTTTGGTTGACTGGCTATTCACAAAGATAGGAGCAGTATCGATGGCTGATCAAAAAATACCTAATTGGCTGGATAAACGCGCTTTCCTCACTCCAAACCGTGTTTGTTTAGTCGATGGAGCGGTTTCGTGGACTTTCCGGGATTTAAATCATCACGCTCAGGCAACTGCGCGCCGATTCTATGGTATGGGAATTCGTGAAGGAGATTTCGTCGCTGTTTTACTGGACAACAGTTTTCGGGTGCCGCAAATTATTTATGCGTTGCAATATCTTGGCGCCATAACGGTGCTGTTAAACATTCGTCTTGCTCCGCCGGAAATCAACTGGCAGTTGCAGGATGCCAACTGCCAGCTGTTAATTTATGATGCTGGACTTTCCGATACAGTGCAAGCAATGAAAACTGACACTATTGGACTCAATGCGCTTTCTTATGATTGTTTGCAGAAATTGCCGGAAGCAACCGTTTCTCTTTCGCCCAGGATTGATTTGGATGCTGTCCATACCATTCTCTACACCTCAGGGACCACAGGCCGTCCTAAGGGAGTCATGCTAACCAATGGCAATCACTGGTGGAGTGCAATGGGATCTGTTTTGAATCTTGGACTGCAAATGGATGATAAGTGGCTGATTTGTGTGCCGCTGTTTCATATGAGCGGATTATCCATTATTTTGCGGAATGTGATTTATGGGATTCCTGTTATTATCCAGCCAAAATTTTTGCCGAAAGCAGTTAACAAATCCATTCAAGAAGAAGCGGTAACGATTGTTTCTGTTGTTAGTTCCATGTTGGCGAGAATGCTGAATGAATTAGGGCAAGACCGATATCCGGAATCTTTTCGCTGCATGCTGACGGGGGGCGGGCCGGTACCTGATAGCCTGTTGAAAACATGCAGGGAAAAGCAAATACCGGTTTATCAAACCTATGGATTGACAGAAACAGCTTCCCAAATTGCTACGCTATCTCCGGAATATATGGATAGTAAACTAGGCTCGGCCGGCAAGACGCTGTTTTCTTCGGAACTGCAAATTGGAGGCGAAGATGGGCGGAAAGTTCCTGGAGAAGTGGGCGAAATTGTTGTCCGGGGTCCGAATGTAACGCAAGGTTATTTGCATCGTGATAGTGAGAAAATCGATGCTTTTCGGGACGGGTGGTTTCATACCGGCGACTTGGGTTATATTGATGAAGAGGGGTTTCTGTATGTACTGGACCGGCGCAGTGATCTGATTATCTCTGGCGGAGAAAATGTATATCCGGCGGAAGTAGAGGCGGTTTTGCTTGCTCATTCTGCAATTCTTGAGGCAGGAGTTGTAGGCAGTGAGAGTAAAACTTGGGGACAGGTTCCTGTCGCTTTTGTTGTCAAAAAAATAGGCTTTGAAGAAATCACAGAAGAAGAAATCCGGACATTTTGCCGAGAACAGCTGGCTCATTACAAATGCCCGGTGCGAATTTGTTTTGTGGCGCAACTCCCTCGAAATGCCGCAAACAAGCTGCTGCGACGAAAATTGGCAGAATGGTTGAAATAATGTTCAATGCCGGGAGGGATGGACTTGAAGATCGGTCAAATTACCTTGCATCACGTGCGAATGCGTCTGAAGACACCGGTTAGTACGAGCTTTGGAACCATTGGCGATAAAGATTCTGTTCTTGTGGAAATAAGCGATGCTGACGGCACAGTTGGCTGGGGGGAATCTCCCGCTTTTTGGGTTCCCTGGTATTCGGAAGAGACAATCCGAACGGTTTTGTACATTATGGAAGAATTTTTAATTCCCAAATTATTTCAGGGAGAAATTACGCATCCGCGTCAAGTCTCTGAGCTGTTCGCACCGGTTCAGCGCAATCATATGGCCAAGGCCGGATTGGAAAGCGCTATCTGGGATTTGTACGCGAAACGACTCAATCTTCCGTTGGCAACGGTGCTTGGCGGGACAAAACAAAGGATACAAGTTGGGGTTGTCGTCGGAATCCAGTCAACTGTTCAGGAAACGGTAAAAATAGTCGAGACTTATTTAATAGAAGGATATAAGAGGGTCAAACTAAAAATTAAACCCGGTCAAGATATTCAATTTGTGAAAGCTGTCTGTGCGTCGTTTCCGCAGTTGCCAATATCGGTAGATGCAAATGGTTCGTACAGTCTCGCTGATTTGCGGATATTATGTGAATTAGATCAATGTGGACTAGCGATGATTGAGCAGCCGTTAGCTGCAGGTGATCTGGTCGAGCATGCGAAGTTGCAGGCTATGCTAAAGACGCCGGTATGCTTGGATGAAAGTGCTGCAACTTTTGATGATATAAAGAATGCGGCCGCTTTCGTCAGCTGCAAGATCGTTAGCGTGAAAATGAGCCGTCTGGGTGGGATTTCGGCAACGATACAGGTGAATGATTTTTGCCGGGACCGGAATATTCCGGTATGGTGCGGCGGAATGTTTGAAACGGGGATCGGCCGGGCTCATAATATTGCACTTTCCACATTGGATAATTTTACAATGCCGGGTGATCTGTCAGGATCATCAAGATATTGGGAAAGAGACCTGATTAAACCGGAAGTAGTTGTAAACCAAGGGGAAATTGATGTTCCTGATCAACCGGGTATCGGATATGAAGTGGACTTGGAACAACTGAGGAAAGTAACGCTTTTCAAAAAAACATTTCGTTGAGATATTGAGAGGTTCAGCACTATGTGTCTAATCGTACTGGCATATCGAAAACATCCGCGTTTTCCGCTTATCATCGCCGCTAATCGGGATGAATATTACAAACGTCCAACCGCTTCAGCAGCTTTTTGGACGGAATACCCGTATATACTGGCCGGGCGCGATTTGGATCAGATGGGAACTTGGTTAGGGATTACAAAAAGCGGACGTTTTGCTGCAATAACGAATTATCGCGATCCCAATACAACTCGTCAGGATGCAAAATCAAGGGGACAGATTGTCCGTGATTTTCTCTGCGGCAACGACGCTCCGGCGAATTTTCTTCAAAAAATTGATCCTATTCGTGAAGATTTCAATGGATTTAATTTATTAGTCGGGGATAACCATGGTTTAATGTATTATTCTAGCCGCACGGGCAAAGGGCAAGAATTGAAGCCTGGAATCCATGGACTCAGTAATCATCTGCTTGATACGCCCTGGCCTAAGGTCACTGCAGCGAAAGAAAGAATGGGAGAAGCTCTCGCCGACGTCGAAACGATGTGCGGGGAAAATCTGTTTTCTCTTCTTTCCGACGTTTCCGCTCCTCCAGATGACGAGCTTCCTTTAACCGGGATATCTTTAGAATGGGAACGCGCATTGGCTCCGATTTTTATTGTTAGCCCTGATTACGGCACTCGTTCGTCGACTGTGTTGTTGCAGGATTGTGCTGGTCACGTTATTTTTATGGAACGAACATTTCCGGGAACAATTGATGTAAAATATGAATTTGACATTCAATACTAAGCTATGCAGCTATTTTGCGTAGCTTAGTATTATAATATAACTATAATCCTGAATATGCGTTTCAAACGCCTAGGGAGAACCATGATGAGAGTATTTATCGGAATTGATTTGCCTGCCGAAGTGAAACGGGCTCTTTATGACTTGCAATCTGAAATAATGAACCTCGGAGTCAGAGGATCTTTCAAATCACAGGAAAATTTTCATATTACGCTGGAATTTCTTGGGGAGGTAGATTGTGCAGCGCAGCCTGTACTTATTGAAGTATTGTCAGGCGTGGCAAGCAAACACAAGCCTTTTTTATTGAATATCGGCGGGATAGGCGTATTTCCGTCTTTTAGGCGGCCTCATACCTTGTGGACTGCTGTTGATGGCGATTTGAGTGAACTGAACAAACTGAGAGATGATCTGCATCTTGAGCTTGGAAATAAAGGTTTTCTTTTGGAAAAGAGACCGTTCACACCTCATCTGACGATCATTTCTCATCCCAAACTTGCCGCTGTTGATTTATCCGGTATTCGAGCGAAGAAATTGGGAGAATTGATGGTTGCAGAAATTACGTTATTTGAGAGCAGGGCAGTCGGTGGAAAAAGGACTTACGAGGCTTTATACACAGCTGGATTGGAAGAGGTAGACGGTTAGTTTGTTTTAGATGGGATCCTTGCGGATCCTGAGTTTGCCGAAACGGCTAAAAAAGAGGAGGGACGGTTATGAAGAGTGAGCTTGCAATCCGATTAAAACTTCGGTATTCTCCGGTAGCTATTTTATTTACAAACGTGAAGCCTGATCATGCGTTGGAGTTTGCAGAGAAAAAATGGGGCTGTGTTGCAGCGATGCTGACAGCAGCAACCAAAGGGAAAACGATTGTTTTTAGCCGTGAGACTTTTGGGTGTCTGGGCGGAGGGATCGGTCTGGGGTTTGGTAATTTGTATCCTCAATTTCCTGGCGGTTTTGCAAATTTCTTGTCGACTGGCAGAGGGGAAGGATATCCAGCAGGGGAAGCATATAAGAAAACACCGGAATTTGCACAGTGTTTTGCCGACAGTCTGCCGATTAAAGATATAGCGCAAAAATACGTTGTTTTTCAGCCATTGTCCGATGTGGCACAAGACGATGATGGGTTGAAAATAATTGTGTTTTATGTCAATCCGGACCAGTTGTCAGCGCTTGTCGTGCTGGCTAACTATGGTCGTCCCACTAACGATAATGTCATTATTCCTTTTGCAGCCGGTTGCCAAACCGCTTGTCTTATTCCTTGTGACGAGTCATCGCAAGAGAAACCGCGGGCGGTCGTGGGGATGACGGATATTTCAGCCCGGCCGGTTATTGATGCTGATCTTTTGTCGTTTAGCGTACCTTTTTCTTTATTTAAAGAAATGGAAGGCAATATTCCCGGGAGTTTTCTGGATAAAGAAGCATGGCAAAAAGTTGCAAAACGGATCCCGGGAGTACCTTTTCAATAAAAATATGGTTTCCGAATGTCGGCACGACTTCGAAAGGATGGAGATCTATGAAGGCAAACGACAAGAGTTCGGGACAAACTGAAATTATAAAAAAACGCTATAATCGGACGTCGGCATTTTTTGATGCGATGACGTATGTTGGTTCAAATGACACGCATCGGCGCGCTTTTTCTCTGGTGTCCGGCAATATTTTAGAAGTCGGAGTAGGTACCGGCGCCAATTTCCCGTATTATCCTGCCGGTTCTACGGTGACGGGGATTGACTTCAGTCCGGGCATGCTGGCCCGGGCGCGCAAAAAAGTTTCAATGTCACCAGTACCGGTAACATTGCTGGAAATGGATGCAGAACACATGGATTTTCCCGATGGAACGTTTGATTCTGTTATCGCGACCTGCGTTTTTTGCTCCGTTCCCAATCCGGTTGCCGGACTGCGGGAAATCGGGCGAGTGTGCAAACCGGAAGGGAAAATTGTTTTGGTGGAACATATGCGCAGTGCAAATCCGCTTGTTGGATGGCTTATGGATCGTTTAAACACCGTGTCTCTGCACTTGGTAGGAGCAAATATTAACAGGCGGACAATGGAAAATATTACGGCGGCCGGATTGCATATTGAATCAGTTGAAAATTTATTCTTTGACATATTAAAACTGATTGTAGCCCGGCCATAACTACTCCTTAAAGGATGCTTCATTAAAGGAATGTTGACTTCGCAGTAGAATATACTAAATAAACATAAAGACTAAATAAATGCAGGTATATAGTGTCGTTTCTAGGATGTTTCGAAGACCGGAGCAAAAAAGGAGGGATAAATGTGCTGAAAATGGAGCATGTGGCGGTAAATATTGGCGACCGTATCGTACTGCGGGATGTCAACCTCCATATTAAACCGGGTGAAGTTCACGTTCTATTCGGTCCTAACGGGTCTGGGAAATCTACCTTGCTTGGGGCCATCATGGGTTTTAATCGTTACAAAATTACGGCAGGAAAGATTTGGTTCAAAGGGCAGGATATCACGGATATGCCGGTCGATGCACGATCAAGACTTGGTATCGGCATCATGATCCAACGTCCGCCTACGGTGCGAGGCGTATCGCTCAGGCAGTTGGCTGCTATTTGCGCCCGCGGCGATATCAGCGTTAATATTGAAGAATTAGCAAAAGCTGTTAACATGGATGCTTTTTTGGATCGTAGTGCGAATGAAGGGTTTTCCGGAGGAGAGATCAAACGTTCAGAGCTTTTACAGTTGATGGCTCAAAACCCCGATTTTGTGATGCTGGATGAACCGGAATCGGGAGTTGATTTGGAAAACATTGCATTGGTCGGTGAAGCGGCAAACCGTATTTTGGAACGCAAAAACTTGTCTACCGCTCAGCAACGTCGCGAGCGAATAAAAGCTGGTCTGATCATTACCCATACAGGTCATATTCTGGATTATGTTCCCGCTGATATTGGCCATGTGTTATACGGTGGAACGATTTCCTGCAATGGCAACCCTCAAGAGATGCTGGACTGCATTAGCAAATACGGTTATCAACACTGTATTCGCTGTTCAACGGAAGGGGGCGGCTCTCAATGACTGAGAAGAATAAAAAGACATCAGAGGAAAGAGCGAAAGCCGCAGTTGACAAAAAAGCGGTTTATGGCGCGGATATTGATCTTGCTTCTTACAAAGATGAGGTAGCGGAACATGAACAAGTAAAAAATCTAACTGATTTTTCTGCACCGCAGCAGACTACGATGAAAGCTATCGGGCTAGATCTTGCCGGGCAGGGGCGTGCGGGAACGTATGTGCAGACGGATCATTCTGTAACAAGTTGCTCGGTGTCGTCGTCTGGCGTTGAAGTGATGGGTATTGATGCTGCGCTGGCTTGTCATGACTGGCTCAAAGACTATATGTGGACCGCGGTAAATCCAGACGCGGATAAATATACAGCCCGTGTAGTGCTTCACTATGAACACGGTTATTTTATCCGGGCATTGCCGGGAGCAAAAGTAGATTATCCGGTACAGGCTTGTTTGTATATTGGCGAAAATGATGTGGTCCAGGATGTACATAATGTCATTATTGTAGAAGAAGGCGCTGAATTGCATGTAATTACCGGCTGTGCAGTGGATCCGAACGTAAAACGCGGTGTGCATATTGGCGTAAGTGAGTTTTTTGTCAAAAAAGGCGGAAAACTGACTTTTTCCATGATTCACAATTGGGGCGAGGAGGTTGTCGTCCGTCCGCGTACCGGCGTTATTGTGGAAGAAGGCGGACTTTACATGTCCAATTACATTTGTTTGAAAAAAGTGCATGATATTCAGATGTATCCGGCGACGCGCCTTGTGGGAGAAGGAGCGGTAGCGCGCATGAATACCATTCTTGTAGCTCCGCCGGGAGCAAAACTTGATGTAGGTGGAAAAGTATTATTGGAAGCGCCAGGCACTAAAGCGGAAATTATTGCCCGTACGTTAAGCACCGGCGGAACCATTGTGAACCGCGGCCTGCTTGGCGGTTATAAGGCTGGCGTGAAGGGACATCTGGAATGCCATGGTCTGATTTTGGGCGAACAAGGCGTTATCTATGCTATTCCTGAATTGGATGCGCAAGTTGGGGATGCGGAATTAAGCCATGAAGCGGCTGTGGGCAAGATTGCTCCGGAGGAAATTGAGTATCTGATGGGGCGGGGCCTAACGGAGGAAGAGGCAGCGGCCACGATTGTCCGGGGCTTTTTGAACATCAAAATTGAAGGTTTGCCGGAAAGTTTGTCCAACGAAATTGAGAGAACATTAGGTGAGTTCGATATCCACGCTTCTTATTAGCTTTGAGAAACTAACATCATATTTATCAGTGTGTAATTTAAATTTTATCGGGGGGGCATATTGTTGTTCTTAGAATCAAAAGTTCAAAGGATACAAGAAGATTTAGAAGTAATGGCCCGGCATACAGCAACGCCGGGGCAGGGAGTTACTCGTTTTTCCTTTTCGGATGAAGACCGTTTGACAAGGGAATACATTAAAGAACGCATGAAACAATGCGGGCTGATGGTGTATGAAGATACTGCCGGCGCCATTGTTGGCCGCAGATCCGGTAAGAATGATCAGGCACCGGTTGTGATGGTAGGGTCCCATTTTGATTCAGTCAAGAATGGTGGTCCTTTTGATGGACCGGCCGGCGTAGTCGCTGCATTGGAAATTGCTCGCGTGCTGGAAGAAAACCAGGTGATGACGGAGCATCCAATTGAGTTTATCGCATTGGTTGAAGAAGAGGGCGGACGGTTTGGCGGCGGGTTGTTTGGCAGCAGGGCGATGGCGGGAAAAGTATCGATGGAAGAGTTGATGACTTATAACGATAAAGATGGAATCAGCATGGCTCATGCCATGGCCAAATTCGGTTTTGATCCGGATTTGATCGGCAGTGCAGCCCGGGATCCCCGACAGTTGAGGGCATTTTTTGAACTTCATATTGAACAAGGACCGATTTTAGAAGCCACGGGCATTTCGGTCGGAATAGTAGAAATAGTAGTTGGAATCACGCAGTTGGAGATCACTCTGCAAGGCAGGCCGGATCACGCAGGCACTACGCCAATGGATATGAGGGCGGATGCGTTGGTTGCAGCGGCGGATCTGATTATGAAAATCGGCCGGCTTGCCAAAAGTGCAGGCAATGGGACGGTGGCGACTGTTGGTAAAATCAGCGCTCGTCCCGGGGCTGCGAATATTGTTCCAGGCAATGTGGAATGTACTGTTGACATTCGTTCGAAGAAAGAAGAGAACATTAATTTTGTCGTTCGGGGAATCGAACGTGAACTTAAATTATTGATGCGGCGTAATCCGGCAATTTCTTATTCAATGATGTGTAAATTGGCTATTGCGCCTGTGCGGTTGACGCCTCGGATCATTGACATTCTAACGGCTGAAGGCAATGATCGGGGTATCAGTACAAAATTGATGCAGAGCGGCGCCGGGCATGATGCGATGGTCATGGCTGGATTAACGGAAGTCGGCTTGATATTTGTTCCGAGTAAGAGCGGCCGCAGCCATTGTCCGGAAGAATGGACAGATTATTTGCAGTTGAAACAAGGCGTGGATCTTCTTTTGGGAGCAGTTTTGGCGGTAGCCCAAAAAATAACTTGAAAATTAAGATAATTTAAGTTATAATAAAGACAGAAAGAAAAGATGATTGAAACACAGGGTGTTTCTCCCAAGATAAGGGGGTGGTTTCATCACGACGGCACGGAAAGAGGAACCACAATTGAATATAGAAGGGTTAAACACGCGTTAAGCGTGAAGCGTACAATGTGAATTGTATCGGAATAGGGAGCACTTAAAAAGTGCTCCCTTCCATTATGTCTAAACCTAATTATACAAAAATAATAGTATGTGAATTTACAAAAAAATATATGGAAAGCAATTCATTTTTTTTTAAAAAAAACCATAAAAAGTCTTCTGTCGGGAAGGGAAATAGCATCGCTCATGGAATATAGGAATAAATAAAGATCTGGAGAGCAAGTTCTTTTTGCTTCTGGTTCCGTAAATTGATAAGGGGGCTCGTTATGAAAAAACTACTAGGTGTGTTACTCTGCTCGGTTTTGGTTATTGGCTTACTGGCCGGCTGTGGCGGCGGAGAGAAAAAACCCGCGAAACAATTTGTCAATATTGCAACAGGTGGTACAGCAGGGGTTTATTATCCATTGGGCGGTGCTATCGCAGAAATTTTGAACAAAGCGATTCCCGGCATGAATGCCACTGCACAGACTACGGGAGCTTCTGTTGCAAACATCAATATGCTGAAAGACAAAAAGATCGAATTGGGTATGGTTCAAAATGATACTGCATATTATGCGTTCAATGGTGCGGAAATGTTCAAGGATAAGAAAGTGGATGGGATCAGAGGAGTGTCGACTTTATACAACGAAACGGTTCAAATCGTTGTTATGGAAAACAGCTCCATCAAATCAATCAATGACTTAAGAGGCAAGAAAGTGGCTGTTGGTGCTATCGGCAGCGGAACCGAAGCCAACGCTCGTCAAATATTAGAGGTTTATGGCCTCACTTATAACGATTTGTCTCCTCAATATCTTTCCTATGCGGAAGCGTCTAATGGGTTGAAAGACGGCAATGTTGACGCTGCTTTTTTGACCGCTGGTTATCCGACTGCAGCAGTACAGGATCTGGCGTTCCAAAAGAAAGTGAATTTGCTTTCCTTTGATGCGGACAAAGCGAATGCACTGATCAAAAAATACCCATTTTATGCGAAACAGACTGTAAAAGCCAATACGTATCCGGGACAAACGGCAGATGTTCAAACCGTAGCCGTAAAAGCAATGCTGGTCGTGCCTGAAAGCATGAGCGCGGATTTGGTTTATGAAATTACAAAAGCGATTTATGCGAATACTGATCGATTAAAGGCCGCCCATAAATTGGGTGAGGGAATTACCAAAGAAACTGCATTAGAAGGTATGCCGATCCCGCTCCACCCAGGCGCTGAAAAATATTTTAAAGAAAATGGCAAAAAATAAAACTGGGAGTGTAAGAAAATGCCGGGACTGTTTTTCGGGCCCGGCATTTTCTTCAATGTTATGGTGACTTTTTTACAAAACAGCGCCGCCAAACGCTTGGTAGTGCTGTTTATTGTGTTAACGATTGCCGGAGCTTATTGGGTAAACATCCCCCTGCGGATTATAGTGGAGAGCGATGGACAAGCCAGTCTCTTTTTGCCGACGTTTCAAGGCGATACGTTCAGTTTGCATTTTATTCATTCTGTTCATAAAACACCAGTCTGGGAAAATTTTGTTGTTGAAAATGAAGGCCAAATTACTCTTGTGTCGACAGAATTTGAATCGTATGGTGTTGGTATGCCATTCCTCCCCGAGGAAGGGACCTTTGAACGAAAAGACAATAAAATTCTCTTGACTAATTTGCGGCGTGAATTTGCACGAATTCCTGCCCGTGTAGGGTCGGAAGCGCGCTTGTCGCTGCTTCATAATGGAGAGGATTACCTGCTATATCAATATTTTGATTATCAGGCGTTGGTTATCATCCATGTACAACGTGACTATTTTTGGTTTTTCCCTAGCCACTTTTCAGCGGCGCAATAAGAGATTGATTTTTATGAAAGGAGAGGATATTTTTGGACTTAGAAGAACAGAAACAGTTTAATGCCGATGAAATTTTGAAGAAATATGATTCTGAGGCGGATAAACGTATCTTAACCGGTTTTATGGGACGTCTCGTATCAGCAATTGCAATCTGCTTTACTTTTTTTCAATTATATACTTCCTATTTTGGCGTTTTGGATGCTCATTTGCAGCGTGCTATTCATTTGAGTTTTGGTATGTGTTTGATTTTTTTATTGTATCCAACCCGTCACTCTTGGTCGAGAGAAAGTGTCCATCCTTTTGATGCACTATTGTCGATTATAGGTACGGCTATTCCTCTATATGTTGTTTTCACCTATCAGCAATTAGTTTTACGGGCAGGCACCGTTACCGAGTTGGATTATGTGGTTGGGACTGTTGGAGTGCTGCTGATTTTGGAAGGCTGCCGCCGGGTCGTCGGAAAGCCGATGGTGATTGTGGCAGTAGGATTTATTCTGTATGCTCTTGCCGGTCCTTATCTGCCGGACATGCTGTCGCATCGCGGGGTAGATACAAAGGATCTGGTATCGCACCTGTATTTTACGACGGAAGGGGTTTTTGGGATCCCTTTGGGAGTATCCTCAACCTTTATTTTCCTGTTCATTTTATTTGGCGCGTATTTGGAATCAACCGGACTGGGCAAGTTTTTTATTGATATAGCGAATGCGGTTGCCGGCTGGGCCAGCGGCGGTCCGGCAAAAGTGACTGTTTTAGCCAGCGGCATGATGGGTACAGTATCTGGAAGTTCGGTCGCTAATGTGGTCGGTGTTGGCAGTTTTACGATTCCGATGATGAAAAAACTTGGCTATAATAAAGAGTTTGCCGGTGGAGTTGAAGCCGCTGGTTCGACCGGTGGACAGATTATGCCGCCGGTTATGGGTGCGGCGGCATTCCTGATGGCTGAGTTCATGGGAGTTCCGTATCTTGATGTGGTGAAAGCAGCTGCGATCCCGGCGCTCCTTTATTATACCGGGATTTGGATCGCTGTTCACTTGGAAGCGAAACGAAAAGGGCTGAAGGGAATTCCGCGCAACGAACTGCCGAAAATGAGCGAAGTATTTTTTAACCGCGGACATCTTGCCTTGCCGTTGGTTGCGATCCTTTACTTGCTGATCGATGGTGAGACGCCTACAAAAGCCGCCCTGTGGGGAATTATTATTACCATCGTTGCCAGCACACTTAGAAAATCGACCCGCATGAAACCGATCCAGATTATTGAAGGGCTGGAGAACGGGGCGAAAGGCGTGCTTGGCGTTCTGGTAGCCTGTGCAACTGCCGGTATTATTATCGGTGTAGTTACAAAAACCGGTGTGGGGCTAAAACTTGCCGGCGGGCTGATTGATTTGGCCGGCGGGATGCTTCTCCCTGCGATGTTCTTCACGATGATTACGTCTTTGATCTTGGGAATGGGTGTTCCCACTACGGCAAACTATGTTATTACTTCAACCATTGCGGCGCCGGCTTTAATTCAAATGGCTGTTCCGGTGATGGCTGCGCATATGTTTGTTTTCTATTTTGGTATTATTGCTGACATTACTCCGCCGGTTGCTTTGGCAGCGTATGCGGCGTCAGGCATTTCCGGCGGTAATCCTATGAAGACCGGTGTAGTAGCCTCAAAACTGGCAATTGCTGCCTTCGTGGTTCCGTATATCTTTGTATTTTCACCTGTACTGCTAATGGTTAATGCAACCGTACCGGAAATTGTTATGGCGGCCATTTCCTCCATCATCGGAATGTGGGGACTTGGTGTTGCGATGATCGGTTACTGGTATGCTGATGTACATCCTCTTGTACGGGTGGTTTCCTTCTTTGCCGGACTGATGCTTATTGATCCAGGTCTTTTGACGGATGCGATTGGCGTTGCGGTTTTGATTGGAATTTACCTGATTCAACGGGCAAAAGCACGAAAGCAGAAGCAAGCTTGATCGTTATTTCATAAATGCGAATAGCCGTCCTTCTGGGCGGCTATTCGCATTTGCTGTGTTTGGCAAATATTAATAGTTATTATTGCAAAAAAACAACTATTAATATTTGCCGTTTCTCTTTAATAGCATTGTGTTTTTTTTGCCTCCGTATATAATATAAATGTGTCATAGTTTTTTGATAACACTGCCTGAATAGCTTACTATGCATAGTCGAAGAGGTGAGACAATGAACGCTCTGATCCATAAAGCGGAAACAAAGCATCAATTAACAAGGGAAGAAATCGTACAACTGTTGTCTGATGCAACAATCGACGAAGAACTGTTTGCTGCTGCTAATAGAGTTCGAGAATGTTACGTCGGTGATGAGGTGCACCTGCGTGGCTTGATTGAATTTTCTAATTATTGCCAGCAAAATTGTCTGTATTGCGGTTTGAGAAGGGAAAACAAAACGATTACCCGTTACCGGCTTACTCCCGATGAAATTGTTGATTTTGCCCAAAAAGCAGCATCATATGGATATAAAACAATTGTTTTGCAATCGGGTGAAGATCCTTACTTTACGCTTGAACGGATGCAGGAGATTATTCGACGAATTAAAGAATTGGGCGTAGCAGTTACTTTGAGTATCGGTGAAAAAACATTGGAAGAATACCGGGCTTACCGAGAAGCAGGAGCGGACAGATATTTGCTGCGGATTGAAACTACAAACCGGAAGCTTTACCAGGATTTGGATCCTGGAATGAGCTGGGAAAATCGTGTGCAATGTCTAAAGATCCTCAGAGATCAGGGATGGGAAGTCGGAACCGGTTCTATGGTCGGCTTGCCTGGACAGAGCCTCGAGACTATTGCTGATGATATTTTATTCTTTCAGGAAATCGATGCCGACATGATTGGTATAGGTCCTTTTATTCCTAATCCACAGACGCCGTTGGCGGCATCGCAAGGTGATAACTTTCCTTTAAGCCGTAAGGTCTTGGCGATTACCAGGCTGCTTTTGCCCGACAGCAATATCCCGGCTACGACGGCAATGGAAGCTTTGAACCCGGAAGGGCGGATACTTGCATTAATGAGTGGCGCGAATGTAGTTATGCCAAATGTTACGGAGGGTGACTATAGAGGGTTGTATGTTTTGTACCCGGGAAAAATTTGTATTAACGATACTCCCGGTCATTGTCGCTCTTGTATTACGGGAAAGATCGAATCGATTGGACGCTCCGTTTCGACTGGACATGGTTTCCGGAAATCCAGAAAACAAATTGAGACGAAAAATGCGATGAAGCAGGAGTGATATAATGTATAGTTTTCGCTTGAAGGATGATGAATTGATATTAAAAAAGGATATGGCCAATTTGCAAACAGAATCGACTCACTTAACAGGTGCGTTTTATTTAACGACGAATCGATTGGTTTTTATTGGCTATCTTGTTGATGCTACACAAAAATTTATTGAAGAAGTGTCCTTTACACAGATTCGTGAAATTCGACCCGAAAAGACCTTTGGATTATTGTCCAATGTGCTCCGTATCATTCGAAATGACGGTACCAATATTAAGATATTGATCAAAAAACGGGATGATTGGATGATGGAAATTCACAGTCATATGAAAAAAAACGGGTTTGATTCCTGACTGTTTTTTCCTTAACTCTTTTGATGGCTGGTTGACATCTGGTAGCTTCCTAGATATAATGATCTCATTACGTATAGTTGCAATGGTGATGAAGAGGACTTGGCAATTGGCTCAATGCGTTCAGAGAAAAGGCGTCACAGGCTGGAAACGCTTTTACGTTATTACCGTTTGTTACCGCCTCTAAACTGCAGGCTGAAAAATAGTAAGCTGTGCCGGGACGTTGGTCCCGTTACCAAAATACGAGATGGGCTTATGCCAATCAGGGTGGAACCGCGGGTAAATACTCTCGTCCCTAGCTAAGGGATGGGAGTTTATTTTTTAGAATAGAGGAGGAACGTAAGCATGAGCAAAGTGAATGTCACATTGAAGGATGGTTCTATGCGGGAGATTGAAGCGAATAGTACGTTATTGGAAGTTGCCGCTTCGCTCAGCCGAAGTTTAGCAAAAACCGCTTTAGTAGCAAGAGTTGACGGACGTCTGGTTGATTTACAATCCAAGCTTGAGAAGGATTCTGCAGTTGAATTTCTGACATTCGAGGATCAGGAAGGGAAAGATGCACTAAGACATAGCTCATCGCATATTTTGGCACAAGCAGTGCAGCGAATGTATCATGATGCAAAGCTAGGTATTGGGCCGGCGATTGCTAACGGTTTTTATTATGATTTTGATACCATGCATACATTCACTCCGGAAGATTTGGCTCAAATTCAAGGCGAGATGGAGAAGATCGTAAAGGAAGATTTGCCGATTGAACGCAGCGTTGTCAGTCGTGAAGAAGCTAAAAAACTTTTCCAGGAAAAAGGCGAAATTTACAAATTGGAATTGATTGATGATTTGCCGGCAGACGCTGCAATTTCCTTGTACCGACAAGGCGATTTTGTTGATTTGTGTGCCGGTCCGCATGTGTCTTCAACTGGGAAAGTCAAGGCTATCCAGTTGCAAAACTTGGCTGGAGCGTATTGGCGTGGAGATGAAAAGCGAAAAATGCTGCAGCGCATTTACGCTACTTCGTTTGAGAAGAAGGCTGATCTGGAAGCGTATCTGCGAATGCTGGAAGAAGCAGCCAAGCGCGACCATCGAAAATTGGGCCGTGAGCTGGATTTGTTCAGCATCCAGGAAGAAGGCCCCGGATTTCCGTTTTTTCATCCGAAGGGAATGGTTGTTCGCAATGAGTTGGAAACGTTTTGGCGAAAACTGCATTTGAAATATGGTTATCAAGAAATTAAGACGCCGATTATTCTTCATCAAAAATTATGGCAGCAATCAGGACACTGGGATCATTATCGGGACAATATGTACTTTACAAAAATTGACAATGAAGGATATGCTGTCAAACCGATGAACTGCCCGGGCGGAATTTTAGTTTATCGCAATAAACATCATAGTTATCGGGATTTGCCTTTGCGCACGTGTGAATTGGGTTTAGTGCATCGACATGAACTTTCAGGCGCTTTGCACGGACTGATGCGAGTGCGCAGCTTCACGCAGGACGATGCTCATATCTTTATGCTCCCATCACAGATACGTACGGAGATTCAGGGAGTTATTGATTTATTTAACGAAGTTTACAGTGTGTTTGGGCTGACCTATCGAGCGGAATTGAGTACGAAACCCGAAGGCGCCATGGGATCGGATGAGGTGTGGGAAACTGCGACGAATGCATTGCGTGAAGCGCTGGAAGATTCCAAAATGCCCTATAAAATAAATGAAGGCGATGGCGCTTTTTACGGGCCGAAAATTGACTTCCATTTGCAAGACTCTATTGGTCGCACCTGGCAGTGCGGTACGATACAATTGGATATGCTGATGCCGGAAAATTTTGATTTGAACTATATCGGCGAAGACGGGCAGAAACACCGCCCGGTTATGATTCATCGTGTAGCCTACGGAAGCATGGAACGTTTCATTGGGATCTTGATTGAACATTACGCAGGTGCTTTTCCAACTTGGTTATCTCCAGTGCAGGTGATGATATTGCCAATCACGGACAGACACATCACATATGCGAAAAAACTGGCATCCGTGCTGAAGCGGCAAGATATCCGGGTAGAGATTGATGAACGAAATGAAAAAATCGGTTATAAAATTCGTGAAGCGCAATTGCAAAAAACGCCATACACATTAGTTGTTGGTGATAAAGAAATGGAAAGTGACAGCGTAGCGGTCAGGCAGCGTGGAAAAGGAGATATTGGGGTTCAATCCATAGATCAATTTACAGCCATTGTTTTAGCTGAAATAGCTGCAAAAGCGAATGTTGGTTCTTGACTTTTCAAAAGTCTGGTGTTAAACTAATTAAGCAATATTATTGAAGTAGAAGCCATCCGCTTCTCACCTTACAACGCTGCTGCAGTTCGTGAGGTTGATACAGCTGAAGTGTAGTGTGCTGTTTTCGCGGATGGTTGCGACCATCCGCTTTTTGTTTGTCTTCATTAATGTTCGAATATAATAGGAGGTGTACGGCAATTAGCAAAGAAACTCTCAAGATCAATGAAGAGATTCGCGCCAGGGAAGTTAGAGTCGTAAGCGATTCAAATGAGCAATTGGGTATTATGCAAACCCGCGATGCTTTGCGAATGGCAATGGAACAGCAGTTAGACCTGGTGGAGGTAGCGCCGTTGGCCAAACCCCCGGTCTGTCGTATTATGGATTTTGGAAAATTTAAATACGAACAGCAAAAACGGGATAAGGAAGCCAAGAAAAAACAAAAAGTTGTTACCGTCAAAGAAGTAAAACTGCGTCCGAATATTGAAGATCATGATTTCGACGTAAAACTGAAGAATGCGCAGCGCTTCCTCAGTGATGGCGATAAAGTGAAGGTAACAATTATGTTTCGGGGTAGAGAACTGTCTCATACCGAACTTGGGAGACAGGTCTTGGTTCGAATGGCCAACGAATTGAAAGATATGGTTATCATCGAGCGTGAACCAAAGCTGGAAGGTAAAAATATGATTATGATTTTGGCAGCTAAAACACACAACTAAAAAGGGGGAGCAATCATGCCTAAAATGAAAACTCGCAGAAGTGCCGCCAAACGTTTTAAAGTTACCGGCAGCGGTGAATTTAAACGTTCTAAAGCCTTCAAAAGCCATATTCTGGAGAAAAAATCACCTTCCCGTAAACGGAATTTACGAAAAGCCACTTTAGTCAGCAAATCAGATCATGATCGCGTGACGAAGATGCTTCCGTACGCTTAAAAATCAGTATATACTTTGAAGGGGGCTAACACATGCCAAGAGTAAAAAAAGGCGTTACTGCACATAAAAGACATAAAAAAATTCTAAAGCTTGCCAAAGGATATCGTGGGGCGAAAAGCAAGCAGTTTAAAAAAGCAAATGAAACGGTAATGAAAGCGTTGCATTATGCACGCAATGACCGTCGTAAGAAAAAAGGCGATTTTCGCAAGCTATGGATTGCCCGTATTAATGCGGCTTCCCGTATTAATGGTTTATCTTACAGCCAGTTTATCAATGGTCTGAAGCAGGCTGGTGTTGAAGTGAACCGCAAAATGATGGCGGAAATGGCTGTTGCGGACATGGCAACTTTTGCAAAATTGGTTGATCTTGCAAAAGGACAGTTGGCAAACGCAAAATCTGTTGATCTTGCAAAGAAATAAACATTGGCGATGATTTGATAAAATCCGCTTTTTGAACTCCTCGATTTTTTTCGAGGAGTTTTTTAGTCTTATAGAAAGTATAACTACTTTCTATGACATAAGACCAGCTATAAAAAGTCAAGCCCTTCAAGTTAAGTGCAACCAGCGGCTTACGCCACGCTATAAAAGCCCGGCGTAAGCCGGGTTTTCTAAAATTAAAAATATCAGAAAAAATTTAAAAAATAATGATCTTTACGCAGGCATTTTTTGAAAGATAGCGAAATTTTATAATAGTTAAAAAATAAGCCTCAACACTACCTTAAAGGAGGAGTTCAACCTTGGCCTTAGTTAGTATGCGGGAAATACTGAACGATGCACAAAAACGCAAGTATGCAGTCGGAGGATTCAATGTATTTAATTTCGAAACGCTAGGGGCTGTCGGTGAAGTTGCTGAGGAGTTGAAGGCGCCTATCGTACTTGGTGTCGCTGAGCGGTTGTTTAAGTTTGTCGATGTCGAAACATTAAGCGCGGCTATTTTGTGTGCTGCAAAAAAAAGTGCGGTGCCTGTTGCTTTGCATTTAGATCACGCGCACACCTATGAAGGGGTGATGAAAGCAATTCGCTGGGGCTTCACTTCTGTCATGTTTGATGGTTCTGCTATGTCTCTTACTGATAATCTGAAACGCACGAAAGAAATTTCCAACATAGCCCATTCACTCGGTATTTCTGTAGAAGGTGAATTGGGCTATATTAATTGTTACCGTCCTTCTGAGGCCGGTGATGATGAAAACCTGATCAAACTGGATATCGTTGCTGATTTTGTCGCTAAAACTAAGATTGATGCATTGGCAATTGCCGCAAACAGAAATCACGGCGCTTGCAAAAATGAAATTCAATTGGATTTTGCCCGTCTCAGTCAGTTAAGTTCACAAATTTCTATTCCGTTAGTCATGCATGGAGGGTCGAAATTGCGCAAGGAAGATTACCGGGACGCCATACAAGCTGGCATCTCAAAGATCAACATAGCTACGGATATGTCGTTGGTTGCAGCCGAGAAGTTGAAATCGGAATTAACCACTAGCCCCAACGCGAATTATGTTCATCTGATGTCGGTTGTTAAAAAGGGCGTAAAGGACTCCGTGCGAAAATACATGTTATACTTTGATTGTATTTCAAAAGCGATGTAAAGAGAAAAACAAGACATAGAATTAGAAAAAGCACTGACTCAGTTTGTTGTGAGTTGGTGCTTTTTTATGGAAAAAGTTGTAGACGGATTTATGGACGAGGATTATAATTGTACTAAATTATATAACCAGGAATAAGGTGGAGTATCTAATGCAAACAGTCTATTCTAAGTTTACCAACCTATTGGATATTGCCCAATGGAAGCTAACACCGTACCAAATTCTTGCTTTGGGATTTGCCGGGTTGATATTCACGGGCGCTATACTCTTGAGTTTGCCGATTGCTTCCACCTCTGGGCAGGGGACTAATTTTATTGACGCATTGTTCACCTCAACATCGGCAGTTTGTGTGACTGGGTTGGTGGTCGTGGACACGGGAACTCACTTCTCACTATTTGGACAATCGGTTATCATTGTGTTGATCCAAGCCGGCGGACTAGGTTTTATGACTATGGCAACGTTGATTGCACTTGTGATTGGAAAAAAAATACAATTCAGAGAACGGTTAATTATGCAGGAAGCGCTGAACCAACTAACGGTTGCAGGCATTGTGCGGCTGACTCGGTATATTATTAAGACAACATTGCTCATTGAGTTTATCGGTGGGACAATATTAGCTTTGCGATGGTATCCCGAGATGGGAGAACGGGCGATTTATTTTGGGTATTGGCATGCAATATCTTCGTTCTGTAATGCTGGTTTTGATTTATTCGGCGGGTTTCAGAGCTTAACCCGATATGTCGACGATATTATCGTTAACCTGACAGTTTCATTGTTGATTATTTTGGGCGGCATTGGCTTTACTGTGATTTATGATATTTGGCAAAACCGTCGGTTATCAGGACTCTCTCTCCACACAAAAGTGGTTTTATCTTCTTCAGGCTTTCTCATCTTGTTTGGGATGCTTGTTATTCTGGTTTTTGAAATGAACAACCCAGCCACCTTGGGTGAGCTATCCTGGCAAGGCAAGCTGTTGAGCAGTTATTTTCAGTCCGTATCGCCACGCACTGCCGGTTATAATACAGTCGATATCGGACAAATGCAAAGTGCGACTATTTTTTTCATTGTCCTCTTGATGTTTGTTGGCGCTTCCCCGGGATCGACGGGCGGCGGTATTAAAACTTCTACAGCCAGTATTCTTATTGCTGCCATATGGGCGTTGCTGCGAGGTAAAAACGATGCCGAATTGTTTAGCCGCCGGATTAATCCACAGACAATTTACAAGGCGTTTTCTATAACATTCATGGCTTCTTTGCTGGTTATTTTTGTTACCATGTTAATGACGATTACCGAGGAAGCCCCATTTTTGAATATCTTATTCGAAGTGGTATCGGCGTTCGGAACAGTGGGTTTGTCGACCGGAATCACTCCAACGTTAACACTGAATGGGAAAATATGGTTGATTATTACCATGTTTGCCGGCCGGGTCGGTCCGATAACATTGGCATTATCGTTAGCGCTGCGTTCTCGCAAGCAAAGTAAGGTCCAATATCCGGAAGGGAAAATTATGATCGGGTAGGGGTGAAAACAATGGCAAAGAAAGAAAAACAGTTTGCGGTGATTGGATTAGGCCGTTTTGGAGCCAGTGTGGCCATGACATTATTAAAATTGGGCTATGAAGTATTGGCGATCGACAGTAACCCGGAGCAGGTGCAGAAATTTAGTGATTCCATTACCCATGTCGTACAGGCGGATACGACTGATGAAAACGCTTTAAAGGAATTAGGGATCCGCAATTTCGATACAGTGGTTGTGGCAATTGGCGCAGATATCCAAGCGAATACGATGACGACCCTATTGCTCAAGGATCTGGGCGTAAATCGGATTGTTGCCAAGGCGAGCAATACGCTGCATGGGAAAATGCTGCAAAAAATTGGCGCCGACCAGGTAGTCTATCCGGAACGGGATATGGGACAGCGAGTCGCTCATAATTTAGCGGCGCCAAATGTTCTGGATTACATTGAATTATCGCCGGAAGTGAGCATTGTGGAAGTATCCGCGCCGCAGATGCTGATCGGCAAGAGTCTTGCGGAAGCAAAACTTCGGTCTGTTTATGGAATTAATGTTGTGGCGATCAAACGAGGTGAGGAAATGATTGTGCCGCCACTTCCTGATGAAAAGATCCTCGCACAGGATATTTTGATCGTTGTTGGCGACTCCGTCGGTGCCCAGCGGTTAGAGGAATTGCAATGATGGAAGAAATTAACAGTATTACTAATCCATTTATTAAAATGGCAGCTTCTTTAAAACAAAAAAAATATCGTATGGCGCTGGAGCTATTTGCGATCGAAGGCGTACGTTTTGCCGAGGAGGTCATCACGTCTGATTGGGAAGCGCAGCATTGTCTATATACGCGAGAGGCGGCCAAAGGCGATAGAGTAAAACGGATACTGTCTGATTTGGCAAAACGGAAATGCCGGTTAATTCAAGTGAACGATTCAGTCTATGAGCGTATTAGTGATACGGAACATCCACAGGGAATCATGGTTATCGTAAAAAGAAAAAATTATTGTTTAGCTGACTTGACCATTTCCGATCAAACGCCCTTTCTTGTCCTTCTTGACTGCGTTCAAGATCCGGGCAATGTCGGTGCGATCATTCGAACGGCGGATGCGGCTGGCTGTACAGGGGTTATTTTGACTAATGGCTGTGCCGATCTTTTTTCCGGCAAGACATTGCGATCAAGTATGGGATCGATTTTTCATCTTCCGATAGTAACCGGTGCCGAAACAGCAAGCATACAAGTGTTCTTTGCAAATCACGGTATTTCAATCGCTGCCGCTTGTCTTGAAACTCCTTTATTGCATTGGGAGGCGGCTTTGACTGGACCTTTGGCCATTGTTTTCGGTAATGAGGGGAGCGGGGTTTCTCATGAATGGCTGGTTTCCGCCAAGAGCAAATTGCGGATACCAATTTATGGAAAGGCTGAGTCGTTGAATGTGGCTTCTGCCGCTGCAGTATTTTTATATGAGGCGGCGCGTCAGCGACGTGCCTGCTTGTAATTTATTAGGCCGTATGTTATACTGTCGTTAGCAAAGAATTGGCGATTTAACGCTAAGCGGAGAGGGTGGTCTCTCTATTATGAATACAGAGTTTTTGTGGAGAATATTCGAAGCTACCGGTTCTATTGCTGCTTATGTATTGTACAAAAAATTAATGTTGCAATGATGTTGATGTCTTTATTATTACGATGATAGAGAGAGTAAGCGAGGATGTCTTTATACAGGGAGGATTGCCGCCGGAGATTGAGAGCGGCGCCGAAGGAACCTAGCTGAAGTTCGCTCTTGAGTATCCAAGCTGAAAGAAATTTCTGTGTAGGCTGGACGGCTTTCCCCGTTATAGGAAAAGAGAGTATTAAATTAGGGTGGTACCGCGGGAGTAAGACTTTCGCCCCTTGGTGGGTGATAAGTCTTTTTTTAATGCCCAATCTTAAGGAGGTATATATGGAAGATCAATTGAAACAATTGCGCCAAAGCGCACTTGAAGAGCTGTCTCAAGTGTCGGACATTGGCCGGTTAGCGGAATTGAAGGTAAAATATCTTGGTAAAAAAGGAAGTTTAACCGCTGCTTTGCGGGGCATGGGAACCTTGAGCCCGGAAGAACGTCCGCGGATTGGACAAATTGTTAATGATATCCGGAATGAACTGGAACAACTTTTATTGCGAAAAAACGACCAGATGAAGCAGGAAGAGATGGAAAAACGCCTTTCTTCCGAACAGATTGATATTACTTTGCCGGGACGGAAAATATACCGCGGCCGTAAACATCCATTGACATTAACATTGGAACGGGTCAAAGAAACATTTATGCGAATGGGCTTTATGGTTGCGGATGGGCCGGAAGTGGAAACAGACTATTATAATTTTGAAGCATTAAACTTGCCGAAAGATCATCCTGCCCGAGATATGCAAGATTCTTTTTACATTACCGAGGATTTATTGCTTAGGACTCATACATCCCCGGTTCAGGTCAGAACGATGCAGGCGGCAGGAAGCAATAAACCGGTTCGTGTTATAGCGCCGGGAAAAGTGTATCGGCGGGATTATGACGCGACTCACTCGCCAATGTTTCATCAAGTCGAAGGACTGGTGATTGACAAGGGAATCAGCTTGGCTGATCTCAAAGGAACATTGGAATTATTTATTCATGAAATTTTTGGCAATCGTGTTCGTGTTCGTTTCCGTCCCAGCTTTTTCCCTTTCACAGAACCAAGTGCTGAAGTCGATATTTCTTGCGTAATGTGTGCAGGCAAAGGCTGCCGGGTATGTTCCGGGACGGGGTGGCTTGAGATCCTTGGCTCAGGTATGGTTCATCCCCGTGTTTTGGAGATGAGTCATTACGATCCGTCGATTGTCAGCGGATTTGCTTTTGGAATGGGTATTGAACGGATTGCCATGCTGGTATATGGAATCGACGATTTACGACTGTTTTATGACAGCGACTTGCGGTTTTTACGGCAATTCTAAAAGCCGAATTGCCAAAACAACGGTCATTAGAAAAACAGAAATAGAAGGATTAAACAGCGTTGGGCTAGAGGGGGAGCAAGATGCGTGCATCGATAAAATGGTTAAAGGATTATGTGCAATTCGACGAAACACCGGAAGAAATTGCCGAAAAATTGACGATGGCCGGTGTTGCCGTAGAGGCAATTGAATATTTGGGTGAAAATATTGAAGGTGTAGTGACAGGTAAGATTGTGTCCGTTAAACACCATCCGAATGCAGATAAGTTATTGATCTGTAAAATCGAAATTGAAAAAACAGTGCTGGAAGTTGTTACAGGAGCACAGAATGTGAGTGCAGGTCAGATTGTTCCGGTTGCCTTGAACGGGGCAAAACTTCCCGGTGGGAAAGAAATTTTTGATACGGATTTCCGGGGCGTCTTATCACAGGGAATGCTGTGCTCGGCCAGCGAACTGAACTTGGATCCGAAATTGCTACACCCGGCGGCAAAGGAAGGCATATATGTATTGCCGGAAGATACGCCGGTCGGAGTGGACGTTAAGGAAGCATTGGGTCTCGATGATGTAGTTTTGGAATTTGAGCTGACGGCCAACCGTGCCGATTGCTTTTGCATGCTGGGCTTGGCACGGGAAATCTCCGTTCTGACTGGAAATCCTCTCAAGAAACCGATGCTTAACTTGCGGGAAGAGGGGAAAGATCAGGCTGCGAATTTGATAAAGATTTCGATTGAAGATCCGCATATGTGTTCAAGGTTTACTGCCAGGGTGCTTCAAGATATCAAGGTTGGTCCATCGCCGGCATGGCTTCGCCACCGGGTAGAAGCAGCTGGGATGCGCTCGATCAGCAACGTAGTTGATGTCGCAAACTTTGTTATGCTTGAACTTGGGTTGCCTATGCATACATATGACTATAATATGCTGTCGCGGCAGCAAATTATGGCTCGACAGGCTCGACCCGGAGAGCGTCTGCTAACATTGGACGGCGAAAAACGTCAGCTTACGCCGGATATGCTGGTTATTGCCGATGCAATACAGGCGGTAGGCTTAGCTGGCGTCATGGGTGGGCTTGCCACTGAAATCACGCCGCAAACCAAGACGGTTTTAGTCGAGGCGGCAGCATTCAACGGTGTTTCTATCCGACGAACTTCCAGGGCTTTGGGATTGCGTTCCGAGGCTTCCGGGCGGTTTGAACGGGGCGTGGATCGTGCCGATGTTACAAGGGCGTTGGATCGGCTTGCGCAGCTTTTGGAAGAAATGGGAGCATGCAAAGTTTGCCCCGGGATTGTTGATGTATACCCAGGCGTAAGTTTGCCAAAACAGATCACATTTACAGCAGAACAAATTAATAAACATTTGGGAACGGATATTTTGCAGTCTGTTATGATTGATATACTTCGTCGGTTGGAATTTACTATTGAAAAGAGTGGAGACCAGGTGACTGTGACTGCGCCTACTTGGCGAAGTGATGTGACCGGAATTGCAGATATCAGCGAAGAAGTGGCCCGGATCCACGGGTTTGATAAAATTATTGCAACCACGCCTCAAGGTTATATGATGCAGGGAAAACAAAGCAAGGCACAAGATCTTCTGGATAATATCCGTAATATCTTATCCGGAAACGGATTTGATGAGGTTATGTCATTTAGCTTTACCAATCCTGCCGCACTGGATAAATTGAATCTCCCGACTGACGATCCTCTGCGAAAGACGATCCAGGTTTTAAATCCGATCACTGATGATTTTCCTTTACTGCGCACTACTTTGCTGGGTGGGGTCTTGGAGACGATTGGGCGTAATTTAGCGCGTAAAAATGAAGATATGTGCATATATGAGTTAGGCGCTGTATATTTGCCCGTAGCCTTGCCGTTGACCGAATTGCCAGAAGAACCGCAAATGCTTTGCGGTGCGATGCTCGGCAAGCGTTATGGCCTTGCTTGGAACCGGCCGCGGGACATGGTGGACTTTTATGATGCGAAAGGAGTAGTAGAAATACTGCTTGACGGACTGGGTATAAAGGATTATGAAGTTGTATCTGGTCAGAATGTATCCATGCATCCTGGGAAGACAGGATTTTTTGTGAAGGATAGGGAAATTTTAGGCAGTGTCGGTGAAGTGCATCCGCAAGTTCTTGATGCTTTCGGTTTGACGCGCAAAGTATATGCTTTCGAACTGAATGTTTCACAATTGCTTAAACATGTAAAAATTTCCAGTCGTTATACTCCGTTGCCCAAGTTTCCGGCGATTGTGCGCGATTTGTCGATTACCTTGCCGATCAAGACTTCTGTTGAAGAAGTGCTGGATGAAATTCGGGTCAATAGTGGGGAATGGCTGGAGACAGTAACTTTGTTTGACGTGTATACTGGCGGGCAGGTAGAGGAAGGGATGCGGAGCTTGGCTTTTTCTCTGACATTCCGTTCGCCTGACCGGACGTTGACCGACGAAGAAATCAACGAATGTCACGGAAAAATTGTTGATTATTTGGATAAAAAAATGGCGGCGAAATTACGTAAATAACAATAGTCGCTTTAGTGTATCTTGATAGCTTTTGAGCGGCAGCCGGTTCATACCGGCTGCTTTTATGGTGCGTAATTATTGCAGGCAGGAATAATAAATGTTTTAAGCGAAATGGTAAACAGCTTACCATTAAAGTGGGGGTGGGAGTATGGAAAAACAAAAAGGCAAGGCCATAGTTGAAATTTTTGGTGAAACCTATACGTTGCGGGGAGATGATGATCCGGAAACCATTGTTCGAGTCGCTGCGTTTATTGATAAGCGGATGAAGCAAATTGCCAGAAGCAATTCGCGCTTATCACCAACAAGAATAGCTGTATTGGCCGCACTCAACCTTGCTGAAGAATATTTGCGTTTGGAGAAGGACTACCAGGAATTGATGGAAATGATTAACGATGAGAAGTGTAAATAACAAGAATAGACTCTTTTTATAAAATGTGTATATTATACAAAAATAAGGTTGTACGGTTTTGCTTTTCAGGAAAGGACTGAAAAATATGGTTGAATTGCTGGCGCCGGTAGGTGGACAAGAAGCTTTGGTTGCTGCTGTTGAAAGTGGTGCTAATGCGGTTTATCTTGGCGGAAAATTGTTTGGAGCCAGGGCATCGGCACAAAATTTCAATGCGGAAGAATTGGCGGAAGCTGTCCGATTTGCTCATTTGCGTTTTGTACGCGTGTATGTAACAGTAAACACCCTGATTGATAATGCGGAATTGCCAGAGCTCGCAAACTATCTTCGATATTTATATACCATTGGCGTTGATGCAGTCATCGTGCAGGATATGGGGGCTGCGGCGTTGGCTCGCAGAGTCGTTCCCGATATGCCGCTTCACGCTAGTACGCAGATGACGGTTCATAATTTGGCCGGAGTGCAGTTTTTAGCAAAGCATGGTTTCAAACGCGTTGTATTGGCGAGGGAGTTGTCGATAGAGGAGATTGCCATGATTTGCCGGCATGGCGGCGTGGAAATTGAAGTATTCATCCATGGGGCTTTATGCGTTTGTTATTCCGGACAGTGTCTGATGAGCAGTATGATCGGTGGACGGAGTGGTAATCGCGGACGCTGTGCGCAGCCTTGCCGGCTGCCGTATTCATTAGTTGATGAAACGGGGGCCGAACTGCTTCAAAAGCAGGATGCGGGAGAGTATTTATTGAGTCCGCGTGATTTGAACACATTGGATATTTTACCAAAGTTATTGGATGCAGGGGTTGCATCATTTAAAATTGAGGGTCGAATGAAGCGCCCTGAATATGTGGCGATTGTTGTTGATACATATCGGCGTGCAGTTGATCGGTTTTTGCAGCAGTCGGAATACCGGCCGGAGGATGGGGATCAAAAACGTCTGGCTCAGATTTTTAACCGGGATTTTACGACTGCGTATTTGTTAGGCAAGCAGGGCCGTAAGATGATGAGCGACCGACGGCCTAATAATCGCGGCGTTTTTGTCGGACGGGTCGTTTCTTATGACATAGCGAATAAACAGGCAATGATCCATTTGGAAGAACCGCTGGCGATTGGTGATATCATTGAGTTTTGGGTCAAGGTTGGCGGTCGGGTAAACGTGACGATTGGCGAAATGCAGATTGACGGGCTTTCATGCGACACTGCTCCCGCCGGTACAAACGTTACTGTATCTGTCCCTACTCTTGTTCGAAACAGCGACCGGGTGTTTAAAATATTTGATATGAAGTTGACGCAGTATGCCCGCACTTTTTTTGCCGATTCCATCGTCCATAACCGAGTTCCTTTATTTGTTGAAGTTTGGGTTAAAGAGGGAGAACCCCTGCAGATCAGCATGCAAGATGCAGATGGATTTCGTGGGACGGCACAAACATCTTTTCTTGCTGTGAAGGCGTTGAAACGCCCTTTGGATAAAGGAATTATTGAGAAGCAAATCGGCAGGCTGGGAAATACAATTTTTCAATTGCAAGAACTTTCGTGCACGATTGATGGCGAGTTGATGGTTCCTGTAAGCGAAATGAATGATGCGCGAAGACGTGCCGTGGAAAAAGTGGAAGAAGCCCGATTAGCAGTTTTCCAACGTTCTCCTTTGCCAGCCTTCAATTTGGAAAATACAATCCGGGAGGCTGGCATCTGTCCCGCAAAAACAAAAACTTCACAAGCTGTAACATTGAGTGTCAATGTTGATTCAATTGCCAAAATAAAGATTGCGCTGAATAATGGCGCCGATGTAGTCTATTTTGGCGGCGAGACGTATGAAAAATGGGAGTTTACCGCCGACGAATATGCTGAAGCGTGCGATTTAGCGAAATCGAGTGGTAAGAAAATTATTTTTAACACGCCACGGATCATAAAAGAGTGGCAAATTCCTCGCATGATAAATGATTTGGAACTGTTTTCCCGTCTCCAGCCGGATTCAGTCAGTGTTGCAAATGTAGGAAGTTTACAGTTGGCGCAACAATATCCAGAGCTTGTTCTGCACGGAGATTATGCGTTAAATGTGTATAATGGTGCTGCGGTTCAGTTTTTTGCACAAGAAGGATTAGCGGGGTTGACCTTGTCACCGGAATTAAATTTTGCACAACTTGAGGTATTGGCCCAAGGGAAACGACCTCTTTTGGAATGTATGGTTTATGGATATTTTCCTTTGATGGTCTCTGAGTATTGCCTGTTAGGCAGTTTTTTAGGAGATGCCGGTGGGCAGTGTGCACAGATATGCCGTGAAAAACAATATTGGCTGCTGGACAGAATGAAAGAGCGCTTTCCGGTTGTTACTGATCAATTTTGCCGCATGCATATATTGAATGCAAAAAAGCTCAGCCTGTTGCCGCATGTATCCCGATTTGCGCAAATCGGGATTGATAGAATACGTATTGAGGCTCATTGGCTTCATTTAGAAGAGTTAGCTTCAGTGACGCGTCTATATAGGGATTTACTGGATTCTAAGAAAGATGATTTATTTTGGGCGGAGAAGGAAATTAACCGGCTTGAACAATCCGGAATTACCCGCGGACATTATTTTCGGGGAGTTTTGTAAGGAGAGGCTATGGATTCAAATGTATTAAAGACATTGGAATATACGAAAATTCGTGATATGCTGGCAGAACTTACCGGTTCGACAGTCGGTAAGGAATTGGCAATGGAACTGACTCCAACTGCAGACGTGGAGTCAGTTCGAAACCGTTTGCTGCAAACAGCGGAAGCGTATCAAATTTTGTCGGCGGCTCTTCCGGTCCCATTAGGCGGAATCCGTGAAATCCGTTCTTGCACGAAAAGAGCGGAATTAGGCGCTGTCCTGGACCCGTCAGATTTTTTAGCGATAGCCGGAACGTTATACGCTGCCAGACGGATGAAAACATTTTTTCATCCGTTGCAGGATATGGCGCCATTGTTATCGCAAAATGCGGTTTGTATTGAGGCGCTTCCAGCGCTTGAAAATGCGATTAGCCAAACGATTAGCGAACAAGGAACTGTTCGTGATGAAGCGAGTGTCGAATTGCTTAGAATCCGTCGTGAAACGCGGTTGATTCAAAACCGGATCAAAGAAAAAGTTGACCATATCTTGCATTCGTCAGAGTATCAAAAGTATTTTCAAGAAACATTGGTCACTGTTCGTGGCGACCGGTATGTTATTCCAATCAAGCAAGAATACCGCCAGCATTTTCCGGGAATTGTCCATGATCAGTCCGCCAGCGGCGCTACGTTGTTTATAGAGCCCATGGCTGTGGTGAATATGAACAATGACATCAAGCAGCTGATGGCTGCGGAAAAAAATGAAGTCCTGCGTCTTTTAACTGCATTGTCGACGAAGGTAGCTGCTGAGGCGCAGCCGATATATGAGAATATACGTCAATTAGCCTTTCTTGATTTTACTTTTGCGAAATCCCGTTTAGCTGCTGCAATGAGTGCTGTATTGCCAGTCATCAATAATAACGGTTATGTTAGCTTAATGCAGGCAAGGCATCCGTTGATCCCCAAAGAAAATGTAGTTCCCATTGACGTTGAACTTGGAAAAACATTTTCTACCCTTTTGATTACTGGACCGAATACCGGGGGTAAAACAGTATCCTTAAAAACGGTAGGGTTGTTTGCACTGATGACTCAGGCCGGTTTATTTATTCCGGCAATGAGCGGTTCGGCAATGCCGGTTTTTAAGAACGTATTTGCCGATATAGGCGATGAGCAGAGCATTGAACAGAGTTTGAGTACTTTTTCCGGACATATGACAAACCTTGTGCGTATTTTGCAGAAGGTATCAGATTGCGATTTGGTCTTGATTGATGAAATCGGGGCGGGAACCGATCCGGAAGAAGGAGCGGCTTTGGCAATGGCCATGCTGGAGTATCTTCAAGAAGTTGGTGCCGCTACAATTGCCACTACCCATTACAGCGAATTAAAGACTTTTGCATATACGCGTTCCGGCGTAGAAAATGGCAGTGTTGAATTTGATGTTCAAACGTTGCGTCCGACGTACCGTTTATTGATCGGCGTACCTGGAAGCAGCAACGCTTTTGCGATTTCAAAACGGTTAGGGCTGGCGGAAACGATTATTGGGCGTGCGCGGCAATTAATGAGCAGTGAACATAAGGAATTTGCCAATGTTCTGGAGGAATTAGAAACCCAACGGATTGGTTATTTGGAACGGACATCGTCCATGCGTTCAAAAGAACTGGAGTTACAACAGTTATCTAACCGCCTTCGGCAGGAACAATCGGAGTGGAACCAGAAAAAACAAGATTTGCTGCGCAAAACTCGTGAGGAGGCAGCGGCATTAATCCGTCAAACCCGGAGAGAAGCAGAAAGATTGATTCGGGAACTGAAGGACCAGTTTTCCGTTACGGAAGAAAAGCAACGCCAACGGGCGATCCAACAGGTTCGCAAACAACTACAGCAAAGCATGAGTGGTCTTACCGGGTTGGAGGAGCAGTCGGTTGGCGAGGATATGAAACCGGTTGATCTGGGGATGCTAAAGATAGGCGATGAAGTATACATTGCAACATTAGGACAATACGGAACTGTTTTATCCATAGGAGCTAACGACTTGACGGTACAGGCAGGTATTTTAAAAATGAATGTTTCTGCTGCTGACTGTCGAATCGATAAGAAAAGAGCAGCCAAAACTGTCAAAAAATCTGTTGGCAAGCTAAGTGCCGCTCAACTGAAGGAAGCGGCAAGACAAATTGACATTCGTGGAATGACGATTGACGAAGCTGTGCAGACACTGGATAAGTTCATTGACGATGCGATCATGGCTGGTTTGCATGAGGTGTTGGTGATCCACGGCAAAGGAACCGGCGCGTTGCGCAAGGGGGTCCGGCAATATCTGCAAAATCATTCCGGAGTCCGGGCAGTGAAGATTGGGGAATATAATGAAGGTGGTGACGGAGTTTCCGTTGCTGTTTTGCGTTGAATGTGAAAAGTCCACGCATCACTGTGATGCGTGGACTTTTCACATTCATTTTAAACGGAGACTAATTTTTCTTAGCGGGATCGGTTTTGCCGGTGGTTGTCGGAGTCTTGGGTTGTGTGGATTGTGTCTTTGTATTAGTATTTATATCTGTTTTTTTATTGGTTTTATCGCCCTCGGTTGATAATTTAGTAGGCTGAGTGCCATCGACAAAGTATTCGGAGTAAGCGTTTTTATTTTTCGGGTCAGTAACGAGTAACCCGTCGCGACTGGATATCAATACGGAAACAATTCCGCTTGGGACGGTAAAGTCGCGGGCCGGTGTTTTGCTCAAAGCGGAACTCATGAAGGACCGCCATATTGTGGCCGGAAGGTCTCCGCCTGTAATTCCGTCAAGGTTACCGCCGCTATCGTTGCCCATCCATACTGCGGCGACGAGATCAGGAGTAAAACCGACAAACCAGGCATCTTTATAGTCACTGGTTGTTCCTGTTTTGCCGGCCGAAGGCCTGCCAATATTGGCGCCGGCTCCAGTTCCGCTAGTTATTACGCCGCGCATCATGTCAGTAAGAATAAAAGCGCTGCGTTCATTAACGACGGCCTTGGAATGCGATGTGTTTTGTTCGAGAATTTTGCCATTACGATCCACGACTTTTATAATAGCGATTGGTTCTGCACGAACGCCTTGGTTGGCGAGGACGCCATATGCACTGGCAATTTCAAGCGGTGTCACACCGCGCGTGAGTCCCCCCAATGCTGAGGCGAGGTTTCGGTCGCTGACGCTGCCTTGCAAAACCAGAGTCGAAATTCCCATTTGCTGAGCGTAATATAAAGGTTTATCCGACCCTACCTGGTTAGCCAGTTTCACGGCAATTACGTTAATGGAATCTTCCAAGGCATTACGCAAGGTCATATGTCCATGAAATTTCCCGTCATAGTTTCCTGGTGACCAGGAACCGAACGATATTGGACTGTCATCGACAACAGATGCAGCTGTCATGCCGCTTTCGAGCGCTGCCAAATAAACAAAGGGTTTAAATGCGGAGCCGGGCTGTCTTTCGGCCATTACGGCCCGGTTGAACTGGTCATTGCCGCGGCCGCCGACCATCGCCTTTATATAACCAGTATGAGGATCAATTGCAACCAGGGCTCCTTGTGGCTGTTTAATGCCATTACTTTCAGTTTTGTATGTGGGAAGGTTGGTCATCGCCTGTTCTGCAGCATTCTGCATATCCAGATCCAGAGTGGTATAAATTTGCAGTCCTTCTTTATACACGGCGTCAGCTCCGTATTTTGCGACCAGTTGCTGGGTAACGTAGTCAATAAAGTAAGAAGCGACAGCGGAACCGGATTTTCCTGTATTTTTGACGAGAATTAGTTTTTCATTTTTTACCTGTACAGCAGTGGCGGCATCCAAATAACCGTATTTCACCATTTGATCGAGCACGACTGCTTGCCGGTCTTTAGCTACTTTTAAATTGTTGGTTGGCGAATAGTAGTTAGGACTTTTAGGAATACCGGCAAGCATAGCGCATTCAGCCAAATTTAGCTGTTCGACGTTTTTACCGAAGTAAACTTGGGCAGCTGCCTGCACTCCATAAGCGCCTTGACCGAAGTAAATTTGGTTCAGATACATTTCCAAAATTTCAGTTTTACTATATTGACGTTCTATCTGAAGTGCCAGTACGGCTTCCTGGATTTTACGCTTCAATGTTCTTTCCTGTGTCAGCAATGCATTTTTCGCCAATTGCTGAGTAATGGTACTGCCGCCTTCCGATACTTCCCGGTTGGTAATGTTGGACCAAATTGCGCGGAGAATTCCGCGGGGATCGATGCCAACATGCTGATAGAAACGAACATCTTCTGCGGCGATAAAAGCATTTTGCAGATCTTTAGGAATTTTGTGAATGGGTACCAAAACCCGGTTTTCAACGGAGTGGACATTTGTAATTAATTTTCCGTGAACGTCATATATTTGTGAGGAAGCGGCAGGGCGAATTTCCCCTTTTAGTCCTGGTGCAGTCTGAACGGTAGCGGTAAGAAAACCTAACCCTGCTCCGACAGCCATTATGCCAAGAACGATGATCGCTAGAAATATGTTGCGATATTTATTTTTTAAACGCCGTTCAGGTTTTTTTTGCCCATTTTCGGGCTGATTGCTTTGCATGGGATACCTCCTTGATTGATGAAAACGATAAGTATGTTCATAATTATACCATAAAAATATTCAGTAGGTTAAGGAATATGATTACACTGAAAAGACACGCTGAATTATTGGTTGATTGTAAAATAGCACATAATTCAAAAAATAGGAGAAGGATAAGAAACTTGATTAGCGAAATTAAAATATTAGCATAGCAATTTATTTGAGAAGAGGTGAATAGCATGGAGAATGTTCTTTTACTTAGAGTTCAGTATAAGGATGGGACTTCTGATGAAATTGGTATGGTCGTTCGCTATATTTTTAATGGCGGTTATGCAGGCCGTAATCAGGAAAGCGTTCGGGAACACATTGAAGAATTGGCCAAGATTGGCGTCCCTGCACCAACGACAACGCCAACCTTGTATCCCCTTGCAAATTACAATTTGACCAGTTCTGCTGAAATTCAGGTTCAAAACGAGGAAACATCCGGTGAAATTGAGTATGCGATGTTGTGGCAATCCGGAAAGGCTTATGTAACTGTCGCCAGTGACCATACTGACCGGGAATTGGAAAATTATAGTGTCGCCAAATCAAAGCAGGCATGTCCTGATATTATAGCCCCAAATGCCTGGCTCTATGATGAAGTTAAGGACCATTGGGATGATATCCAATTAAGATGCTGGGTAACAAAAAATGGGGAACGTGTTTTGTATCAGGATGCTACGGTCGGAGCGATGATGCGCCCGGAAGACTGGCTGCCAATTTTTGACCGCATTGGTATCGGAAATCTGAATAACTGTGTATTTTTTTCCGGAACGATTAATACGGTTGGCAAGATGCTGATTTTTGCTGATGAATATGAAATAGAGATGTTTGATCCCATCTTGAAGCGTTCATTGACTCATCGATATTCAGTTTCCGTTTTGAAAGAAGGAATAAAATAATGAAAAAACTTCGGGTTACGGTTTTGCAAACGGATTTAGTTTTCGGTGATCCCAGTGCTAATCTGTCTAAAATGTTGATTGCATTGCAGAGCGCTCTGCAAGAAAAACCAGATGCGATAATTTGGCCTGAGATGTGGAATACCTGTTATGATTTGACTCGACTGCAGGATATCGCCGACCGGGACGGCACCCCTTCCATTCCGCCGTTAAAAGAGTTTGCAGCCCAAAATGGCGTCAATATGGTAGCTGGATCGATTGCAGACATACGCAACGGAAATGCTTACAATACCACTTATGTAATCAACCGTTCAGGTGAAGCAGTTGCTGCCTACAGTAAGATTCATTTAATTGGGTTAATGGACGAAAACCGGTTTATTTCTCCGGGATCTGAATTAAATTTATTTACACTTGATTCTATTTCATGCGGATCCATTATTTGTTATGATCTGAGATTTCCTGAACTCATCCGGTCTCTGGCCGTTAAGGGTGCAGAAATATTATTCGTTCCGGCACAATGGCCATCAAGCCGTTTGGCGCATTGGCGGGCGTTGCTGGTTGCGCGGGCTATTGAAAATCAAATGTACGTGGTGAGTGCGAACCGCGTAGGCAAGGATCCGAACAACGACTTCCCCGGACACTCCATGGTAATCGATCCCTGGGGCGACATTCTTTATGAAGCAGGTAGCGAAGAGGAAATTTTTACGGTAGAATTGGATATTGAACTGGTACGGCAGGTACGTGCAAAAATGCCGGTTTTCAAGGATCGGGTTCCTGCTGTGTACAAACTAGGCTGTTAGCTGCTAAAGGAGGAAAACGGTAATTTTCTAATGGGAAAAATATGAGGGGGTATACTATGGCAAATCCGATGATTACTAAACCTGGGATTGCAAGAAAAACAAACTGGTCGGTGCTTTTAGGTGCGGCCTTTATCATGGCAACGTCAGCGATTGGACCGGGTTTTCTCACACAAACGACAGTTTTCACCGATCAGTTCAAGGCTAATTTTGCCTTTGCAATTTTGGCTTCGGTTATTATTGACATCGGGGCTCAGCTGAACGTTTGGCGGGTTATTACTATGAGCCGCATGCGCGGACAAGACGTAGCGAATATGGTATTTCCCGGACTTGGTTATCTTGTTGCACTTCTGATTGTTATGGGTGGTTTGGCCTTTAATATCGGCAATATTGCTGGCGCCGGTCTCGGAATGAATGTGTTGTTTGGGATCTCCGACACAACGGGCGCTATCATTTCTTGCGTGATTGCTTTAGGGATTTTTGCTTCGAAAGAAGCTGGCTTAGCGATGGATATGGTTGCAAAAGTACTCGGCGGACTCATGATTTTGCTGACGGCTTATGTAATGCTGGTTGCCAATCCGCCCTATGCAGAGGCCGCGACGAAATCTTTGTTTCCGGCGGATTATGGTTCTTTGATGCTGCCGATGATTACTCTTGTCGGTGGCACAGTCGGCGGTTATATCACGTTCGCCGGCGGACATCGTCTTTTGGATGCCGGTATTGTTGGTCAGGAAAATTTGAACCAGGTTAATAAAAGTTCTATTACTGGAATCGTTATCACGGCTATTATGCGGGTTATTCTTTTTTTGGCTGTTCTCGGCGTTGTTTCGGGGGGAGCTGTGTTGGCAAAAAGCAACCCGCCTGCATCCGTTTTCCAGCATGCGGCCGGAGCAATGGGTTATAAATTCTTTGGAATTGTATTGTGGTCAGCTGCGATTACTTCTGTAGTCGGCGCGGCCTACACCAGTGTTTCTTTTTTGCGGTCGTTTTTTAAAACGGTTGACAAATACAATTCTTATTGGATCATGTTATTTATTATTATTTCAACAGTTGTGTTTGTTCTTGTAGGCAGACCGGTGGCTGTATTGGTTATTGTCGGCTCTCTCAACGGCTTAATTTTGCCGATTACTTTAGGCACCATGCTGCTCGCGTGCAGAAATAAAAAAATTGTCGGTGATTATCATCACCCAACATGGTTAATTGTCTTTGGTGTCTTGGCTGTAATGGTTACCGCTTATGCGGGCGCTACTTCGCTGACAGGGATAGCGGCATTGTGGAAATAAGGTTATAATATGGTTAGAAGTTGATTTTTTATCTCATGTCAAATGTATACTGGTCTTAAAGCTAAGCCGCCAGGTATTGAGCATGTTTGCATGCTCAATACCCGTGGCGGTTTTCCCTCGTCCGACAATGATGGGATCGATTATTTCATCATGGAAAACAAAGATTGTGAGGTGGTCTCATGAGTGGAATAAGAATGCTGCCGGCCGGCGAACAAGGTTTAGTTGTTGAATTTGGTCAGACAATTGACAGCGCAATTAATAACCGTGTTCACCAAACGGCAAAATTACTAAACATGGAAATTGGTGATGCAATCTTCGAGATTGTTCCGACTTATCGATCTTTATTAGTATATTTTAATCCTATGCGAATTACTCGGGCGAATTTGATCCGGCAAATCGAAACGATGTTGAAGAAAACGGAAAATTGCTTGTCGGAACAAGATCAGAAGCAAATTGTGATGATTCCGGTTTGTTATGGGGGTGACTTTGGCCCGGATCTTGATTTTGTAGCGCGGCATAATGGTTTATCACCGGAAGAAGTCATCAAAATTCACACTTCGGATCCCTATCAGGTGTACATGATCGGATTTACTCCGGGATTCCCATACTTGGGAGGGATGTCTGAACGAATTGCGACTCCCCGACTGGAAAAACCACGGATTAAAATACCGGCTGGGTCAGTGGGAATTGCTGGGAGTCAGACCGGATTTTATCCTATGGAGAGCCCTGGCGGCTGGCGGTTAATAGGACGGACGCCGATTAAAGCTTTCAATCCGCAGGCTTCGAACCCATTTTTATTTGATGCAGGGCAATATTTGCAGTTTAAAGCAATTACAGAAGAAGAATATCATGAAATCAATCGACAGGTTGACGCCGGAACATATAGTCCTGTCACTCATATTCACGTTAAAGGGGGCGGTGCCATATGATCACGGTAGTAAAACCGGGGATGTTCACTACGGTTCAAGATAGCGGTCGTTGGGGTTATCAGGCGTATGGCATGTCGGTCGCCGGCGCAATGGACAGATATGCGTATTGTTTGGCAAACCTGTTAGTGGACAATGATTGCGAGGCAGCTGTTTTGGAAATGACGATGCTGGGCGGTACATTCCGGTTCAATGTTTCGACTCAGATTGCTGTGTGTGGAGCAGATATGGGCGCGTTGTTAAATGGAACCGAGCTTCGGCCCTGGCAAGCTGTTCAGGTTGCAAAAGGAAGCGAGTTGGTATTTTCTTACGCACTATCCGGTTGTCGAGCCTATCTGGCTGTTCAGGGCGGGATTGATGTGCCCGTTGTGATGGGAAGCCGTTCAACATACACTCGCGCTATTATTGGCGGCTTTAAAGGGAGAGCTCTGCAAGCTGGAGACGTCTTGCAAATCGACGATTATCAGGGATTATGCGGAACTGTTCGGGAGTTACCGGCTCAACTGGTTCCTCGTTATGAAACAGAGATCCGTCTTCGTGTTTTGCTGGGTCCGCAGGACGATCTATTCACTGCAGAAGGAATCGAAACCTTATTTAACAGTTCTTATACGATTTCCAGTGAAGCGGACCGCATGGGGTACCGATTGGATGGACCTAAAATCCAACATATTGGAAAAGCGGATATTGTATCTGATGCTTTATGCCAAGGGGCCATTCAAGTACCCGCGCATGGTATGCCGATTGTCATGATGTCTGACCGGGCGACTACGGGCGGTTACACCAAAATTGGCACTGTCATCGGCCCTGACCTGACTAAATTGGCACAGGCTAAACCAGGCGATACAGTAAGATTTATAAAGTGCACAGACGCGGATGCTGTTGAAGCCCTTTGTGCTGAACGAGATACTTATTGTCAAGCAAAACAGATTTTTTCGACTGCAGAAAAATCAAGAACCTTTGAAGAGCAGGTTCGACAATATAACGTAACTATTGACGGACGAAAATTCAGCGTAAAAATCAAGGAAAGGTGAGTGTGAATGAGTACAATTGACTTGAATTGCGATATGGGAGAAAGCTTTGGAGTCTATAATTTGGGTTATGATGAGCAGGCGATGCCGCACGTGACCTCAATTAATGTGGCGTGTGGTTTTCACGCATCTGATCCCAGTAATATGATGAAAACAGTTCGTCTGGCAAAAAAATATGGAGTTGCAATCGGCGCTCACCCATCATTTCCGGATTTAGTAGGTTTTGGACGCCGTTTTATGGCGGCTTCAGTGGAAGAAATTAAAGCCGACGTTATTTATCAAATCGGCGCATTAATGGCAATGTGCAGGTCAGAAGGACTTTCTCTTCAACATGTAAAAGCGCATGGAGCATTATATAATGCGGCCGGAGATGACATTGCCGTGGGCAGAGCGATTGCAGAAGCAATTAAAGCGGTCGATCAGAACCTGTATATGCTTTGTTTGGGTAAGTCTCAGATGGTGTCTGCTGCAAAAGAGGTTGGTGTAAAATACGTTGAGGAGGCTTTTGCTGATCGCGCGTATACCAGCAAGGGGACTTTAGTTTCGCGGAAACAAGCGGGTGCCGTGATCCATGACCTGGAAACAGTAGCGGCCCGTGTGTTATCCATGGTAAAAGATAAACAAGTAATAGGATTTGATGGTGCGATTGTGCCAATACAGGCGCAAACAATTTGTGTTCACGGCGATACTCCGGGATCAGTTGATATGATTAAGTTGATTCGTCAAACAATGGAAAATGAAAATATCACGTTGAAACCTTTTGGCAGGTAAAATGGCTCTTATTTCAAACACGGCCTGTAAAGATTCGCCTTAAGAGGCCGGGCTTACAGGTCGTGTGAAGGATAAAAATCCTAAAAAAATGTAAAAAAGGGAAGAAACGCGTTGACAGCAAAGAAGAGCTGTGTTACTATATAAAAGTCGCCGAAACGCGGCCGACAAACACAAAAAAGATGGTTGACATGAAGCAAGAAATCATGTTACTATATAAAC
>Ga0316604_10000432_pt1 | contig 52893 bp, 48 predicted proteins | sample OWC_soil_day20_C_FD_207650 | JGI IMG/M metagenome (GOLD analysis project Ga0316604, IMG submission 207650) | Wetland soil microbial communities from Old Woman Creek delta, Ohio, United States - OWC_soil_day20_CT | ecosystem: Environmental > Terrestrial > Soil > Wetlands | place: USA: Ohio...
ATGACCCGATTTTTTTTGTGCCTGGGCTCAAAAAGACCTTTTCCGAGCTCACGCCGGAGGAGAAAGATCAAATTTCCCATCGAGGCAATGCGTTGCGGGAAATGAAACTGAAATTGGAGAGTTATCTGGATGGAATTGACAAGTAAGCAGCGTGCTCAGCTCAGGAAGCTGGCAAACGTACTGGAGCCCATCGTCCATATCGGAAAGGACGGCATGGGGGAAAATCTCATCAGACAGGCAAACGACGCCCTGGAGGCGCGGGAGCTGATTAAGTGCAAGGTTTTGGACAACGCGATGCTCTCCGCCAAGGAGGGCGCGCTGGCGCTGGCCAAGGAAACCCGTTCAGAGGTGGTTCAGGTCATCGGCACCAAATTTGTGCTCTACCGCGCCAGCCATAATCCAAATAAGAAGGATAAAATTGTGCTGAATCGTACCGTCCGGGGCAGTAAAACCTCCTGAAAACGGCGGAAAGGATGAACGCGATGAAAATCGGAATCTATGGCGGAACCTTCGACCCTCCGCATATGGGGCATATGAACTCTGCGGCGGCCGCGATGGATCTCCTGGAGCTTGACCAGCTGTTTTTGATTCCGGCAGGCATTCCGCCCCATAAAGAGCTCCCCGCCGAAACCGCGTCAGCGGAGGACCGCTATGCCATGACCGCGCTGATGGCGGACGGCATGGGTGTGAAAAAGCGGGCTCAGGTACTGGATCTGGAGATTTGCCGCGCCGGGGAAAAGAGCTACACCGTTGAAACGCTGGAGCAACTGCGCAAACAATTTCCCAACGATGAGCTTTGGCTGCTGATGGGCAGCGATATGCTCCTGACCATTCTGGACTGGCATCAGGCGGAGCGCATTTTTGAACTGGCGAGCATTGGGGCGTTCGCCAGAGCTTATGATGATAATCTGGAGCTGCTGCGTCGCCACGCTGCCGCGCTGGAACAGGGCTACGGAGCCGCGGTCCGCCTGCTTTCGGTGGAGGAAATCACCGATATTTCCTCCACTGAGATTCGGAATGCGCTTCTCAGGGGAACAGGCGAGGAGTTTCTCTGGACTCCGGTGTACGGATATATTTTGCAGCATAGGCTTTATGGAACCCGTGCCGAGCTTTCCAACCTCTCGGATGGTGAGCTTCGCGCGGTGACCCAGTCTATGGTGAAGGCCAAGCGTATCCCCCATATTAAGGGAACGGAGCTGGAGGCGGTGCGTCTGGCGAAGCGGTGGAAGGAAAACGAGGCAGATGCCCGCCGCGCCGCCATATTGCATGACTGCACAAAATATTTCTCCCTGGAAGAACAGTTGAAAATATGCGAACAATATGATATTCTACTAGATAACCTTGAAAAAGTGTCGGAAAAGCTGCTCCACTCAAAGACGGCGGCCGCTCTGGCCCGGCATGTGTTCGGCGCAGATAAAGAAGTAGAGCAGGCTATTTTTTATCATACCACCGGCCGGGCGGCGATGAGCGAGCTGGAAAAAATCATTTATATTGCGGATTACATGGAGCCCACCCGGGATTTTGACGGTGTGGATACGCTCCGCGCTTTGGCGTATGAAAATTTGGACAGGGCAATTCTCCTGGGACTGGAAATGTCAGTGACGGATATCCAGTCCCGCGGCAATATTGTGCATCCCAATACTCTGGAGGCCATTGACTACTACCGGTCGGTCTGACGGATTGCGGAACCCCGTTCAGTTGAAAGGAAGAACATAGTGAAAAAAGATAAAACCCGAAAAGTTGCTCTCGGCGGAAAACAAAAAAAGGACAAGCTTCCGTTGACCCGGGGCGACAAAATTCTGCGCGGGGTGATCATTGCGCTGTCTGTGATTCTGGCACTGATACTGGTGTTTATTGCCGTATATACGAATATAGGGGAGAAGCCGTCGGTTTCTGGCGTAGCAACAAGCACACTGGTAGATTCTACAGACACGGAAGACGAAGAAACCACCGGCACCGCGCCTAAGGTCAGCGGAGACCGGAAAGAGGACTTCTATACGTTCCTCATCGTGGGACATGACCAGGTCAGCAATAACACCGACACCATCATGCTGGCGGCCTACGACGTGAAAAACCAGAAGATCAGCGTCCTGAGCATTCCCCGTGATACTATGGTCAATGTCAGTTGGGATGTCAAAAAAATCAACTCGGTCTACAATGTCGGCGGGATCGATATGCTCAAGGAGGAGGTCTCCTCTTTAATTGGGTTTGAGCCGGACTTTACCATTGACATTGATTTGGAGGCCTTCAGCAAACTGGTTGACGCCATCGGAGGAGTGGATTTTGAGATTCCATTTGATATGTATTATGACGATCCCACTCAGGATCTGCACATCCATTTTTCAGAGGGAATGACTCATCTCGACGGGGAGGACGCAATGAAGGTGGTTCGTTTCCGCAAGAATAACGACGGAACCCACTCCGACGGAGACATTGGACGCATTAAGTTGCAGCAAAATTTTATGACCGCCCTTCTGAAGCAATGCCTGAATATCGGAAATGTGACAAAGATCAGTGAGTTTGCAACTATCTTCAACGAGGACGTCACCACGGAGCTGACCGTGAATAATATCATTTATTTCGGGAAGGCCGTCATCAGCGGCGGCCTGAGTACGTCGGATGTTAGTTTTTATACGTTGCCCTATACAACTGGAAACTTTTGGAGCCGAACTTATGGCCAATACCAGAGCTATGTATTTCCTATCGCGGATGATATGATTGAACTGGTGAATTCCGATTTTAACCCCTATGAAGAAGAGGTTCAGCTGAAAAATTTAGATATTCTAAGTATTAATTCCAGCGGAAAGCTGGTGTCCAGCACAGGAGTTTTGGCAGACTCAAAGGCCAACAACTATACCACCAGTTCGTCCAAGACGACGACAACTTCCACCCAAACAGAGGAATCCTCGGAAGAGGAGGTCACTGGAAAGACGGATACCTCCAGCGAGACGGATACGTCCAGTGAGACAGAAGCTTCAGACAAGACAGAAACCTCCTCCTCAAGCAAGACGGAAACAGCCACGTCCGCAACCGAGACAGCAACAACCACAGCGGCTACAGACGCCTCAGAAACGACTGCCGCCACCGGCGCGTCTTCCACGGAAACTGCCACATTGGATGACGATGCGGCGGCGTAACCGGATCACAGCAAAAGAAGTTATGCAGGGTTTCGCCGCGCATGAAAACGGGTCGCGGCGGATATGCTTACATCAAAGAAACAGCATGAAAGGGGAATACTATGACGCCAAAGGAACTGGCATTGGCTCTCGCGAAAGCACTGGACGATAAAAAGGGGCGGGACATCAAGGTGCTGGAGGTGAAAGACCTCTCCACAATAGCCGATTATTTTGTCATCTGCACCGCTTCCTCCACCACACAGATTAAGGCTCTGTCTGACTTCTGTGAAAAAACCATGAAGGATCACGGCGAGGAACCTCATCACATTGAGGGACACCGGGGCGGCATCTGGGTGCTGCTGGACTTTTCCAGCGTGATTGTGCATGTGTTCATGGAGGAGGCACGGCAGTTTTATGATCTGGAGCGGCTTTGGGCAGACGCCGCGCCGGTTGATTTAAGCGGCATTTTGACGGCCTGATTCGGTTGGATAGCTGACACTGACAGGGACATGACACGTCATGTCCCTGTTGAGATATGATTGATACTATGAGGAAAGCGTGAGAGAGTTGAAGTACGAGTTTTCTGAAATCGAAAAAAAATGGCAGGCAAAATGGCTGGAGGTCAAGCCATTTGCCGCATCCAATCAAAGTGACAAGCCAAAATTTTACGGTCTGATTGAATTTCCGTATCCTTCCGGCGAAGGGCTCCATGTGGGGCATCCCAGACCCTTCACCGCGATGGACATCATCTGCCGTAAGCGCCGGATGCAGGGCTATAACGTGCTGTTCCCCATTGGCTATGATGCCTTCGGCCTGCCCACGGAGAACTACGCCATTAAGAATCATATCCATCCCAAAATCGTCACCCACCGCAATATCGCTCGCTTCCGCAGCCAGCTCCAGATGCTTGGCTATTCCTTTGACTGGGATCGGGAGATCGACACCACCGCTCCTGATTACTATAAGTGGACTCAGTGGATTTTCTTGCAGCTTTATCAAAAGGGTCTGGCATATAAGGCCACCATGCCGGTGAATTGGTGTACCTCCTGCAAGTGCGTGCTGGCAAACGAGGAGGCGGTCAATGGCGTATGCGAACGCTGCGGCGCGCCTGTGGTGCGGAAGGAAAAAAGCCAGTGGATGCTGAAGATCACAGAATATGCCCAGCGGCTGATTGACGATCTGGACGACGTGGATTATATCGAGCGGGTTAAAATCCAGCAGCGCAACTGGATCGGCAGGAGCACGGGAGCTGAGGTGAACTTTGACACCACAGCGGGCGACAAGCTGCGGATTTATACTACCCGTCCCGACACCCTGTTTGGTGCCACCTACATGGTCATGTCGCCCGAGCATGAGTATCTGAGGCGATGGGCGGACAAGCTGGACAATTGGGATGAGGTTGCCGCCTATATGGATGCCGCCGCCCGCAAATCCGATTTCGAACGCTCTGAGCTGAACAAGGAAAAGACCGGCGTGGAGCTGAAGGGTGTTCGTGCCGTTAATCCGGTCAATCAGAAGGAAATTCCGATTTTTATTTCCGACTATGTTCTGGCTTCTTACGGAACTGGCGCCATTATGGCGGTGCCTGCTCACGATACCCGTGACTGGGAGTTTGCGACGAAATTCCGGCTGCCAATCATTGAGGTGGTCAAGGGCGGAGCAAAGAGCGTTCAGGAGGAGGCCTTCACTGACTGCGAGACGGGAGTGATGACCAATTCCGAATTTCTGAACGGACTGAGCGTTGAGGACGCGAAAAGTGCCATCGTGAAGTACATGGAAGAACAGGGACTGGGAGAGAGCAAGGTCAACTACAAGCTCCGGGACTGGGTTTTTTCACGTCAGCGCTACTGGGGTGAGCCGATCCCCATGGTGTTCTGCGATACCTGTGGATGGGTGCCAGTACCGGAAGAGCAGCTGCCTGTTTTGCTGCCCGACGTGGAGAGCTATGAGCCCACGGACACCGGGGAGTCCCCCCTCTCCAAGATGACTGACTGGGTGGCAACCACCTGCCCCCACTGCGGCGGCCACGCCAGGCGGGAGACCGACACCATGCCCCAGTGGGCTGGCTCCAGCTGGTATTTTCTGCGGTACATGGATCCGGACAATGGTGAGGCGCTGGCATCCAAGGAGGCACTGGCATACTGGTCGCCTGTGGATTGGTATAACGGCGGTATGGAGCATACCACACTTCACCTGCTGTACAGCAGGTTCTGGCATAAATTTCTCTACGACATCGGCGTGGTGCCCACCAAGGAGCCTTATCACAAGCGCACCAGCCACGGCATGATTCTGGGCGAGGGCGGCGAAAAAATGTCCAAGTCCAGAGGCAATGTGGTCAATCCCAATGATATTGTGGAGCAGTACGGCGCGGATACTATGCGCCTGCATATTATGTTCATCGGAGACTTTGAAAAGGCGGTTTCCTGGTCAAACGAGGCGGTGAAGGGCAGTAAGCGGTTTTTAGACCGCGTGTGGAATCTGGGCGAGAGCTGTGCCGATTCTCTGGAGCAGACGCCCGCAAACGAGGCCGGTATCCACAAGACCATCAAAAAGGTAACCGCCGATATCGAAGAGCTGAAATTTAACACGGCAATCGCCGCCATGATGGGCCTGGTCAATGATTTTTACGCCAATGGCTGCACCAAGGGAGATATGAAGCCCCTGCTGCTGCTGCTTTCTCCCTTTGCGCCGCACATTGCCGAGGAGCTGTGGGAGCTGTTGGGCTTTGCCGCCTCCGAGGGAGCGATGGCGTGCCGGCAGGGCTGGCCCGTCTACGACGAGGGCAAGACGGTGGAACAGGAGGTTACGCTGGCGGTTCAGGTGGGCGGTAAGCTCAAAGCCACCGTCACCGTCCCTATGGACAGCGAACAGGATACGGTGGTTGCCGCGGCCATGACGGATGCCAAGGTGGCGAAGCTTTCCGAGGGAATGGAGCTTGTAAAGATCATTCTGGTTAAAAACAAGCTTGTGAACCTGATTTTTAAACCGAAAGCCTGAGCCTTGCGGTTGCGCCAAGTGCCCTGAGAAATATTTGCTCGGAGGGACTTTCGGACGAAAACTCCATCTTGACAAACGGTTAAAAATTGCATATAATGATAGCGATAAAGCCATAGTATCGTGGCCCTTAGTGACGGGTTTCCCCGCCACATTGGAGGGAGGGGAAATATAATGTCGGAAGTGCATGTGCGCGAAAATGAATCCTTGGACAGTGCATTGAAGCGGTTTAAACGCAGCTGTGCTAAATCTGGTGTGCTGGCTGAGGTGCGCAAGCGTGAGTATTATGACAGCCCGAGCGTAAAGCGCCGTAAGAAGTCTGAGGCAGCCCGCAAGAACAAGAAGAAATTTAACTGATAAAGCTAAGCCCCTGCGCGCTGCGCGGGGGCTTTTCTTGTATGGTAATATTATAGCCTCAGAGATTACTCCAGCAGTTCCGTTAATAAATCGTCCACTTCGGCGTAAACTAAAAGAATATCGGTAATGCCTGCCTGGTGTGCGATCTGAATTTTTTTTCGAATACTGCTGGCGTCGTCGAATAAAACGAAATGAGCTCCGGAATCGCGATTCATATATGTAAAATAGTGGGCGCAGAGTTCACTGGAAAAGTAGATGGATGGCCCGCGCCGGGCAATCCGGTTTTTCAGCTCCTCCTGAGTCAGGGTGGTTCCTGTCCCGCCGGGTGCGGGAAGATAGAAGTCCTCCGCCATCCGCTCCACCGTCATAGCCACCCGCTTTTCTCCGTACTGCTCCATCACTTCCTTCAGCCGCTGGCGCAGGGAGCCGCCGGAAATGGCGGAGGAAACGATCACTTTGGCATGGTTGGACGAGGAAGCGTACGCTTCGGTGACAAACAGGGGCAGGTTTCGTCTTGCCAGCCCCTCGCCAAGAGCCGAGATGAGTTTTCCCAGCAGTACCGAGAAGCTGCCCTCAAAGTCGCAGATGACACCTTCAAAGCTTCTGATGGAGCATTCCCGCACTACTTCCTGAAGAAAGGGGTTTAGGTCGCCGCGGGTGTCGAATTGCTGGTCTGATATGACCATATATCCGCCCCGCAGCGATACCGGGATGCTGGCGCGGAGCAGATGGGGACCGGGGCCAATGCGGTAGGCCATATGAGCCAAACGCAGGTTATAGGGCTGTGCCAGATGGATCTGGTCAGGAGTAACAGTGAGAATCAGCGGCATAGTGGAACCCCCTTGTCCGAATAAGGCATTGATGGTATACTCAATCATGACCATGATATGTTCTTCAGAATAAAAAGAGACCCGTTAGACGAGGTGATTTTTTGGCTTTTTCCATAATACCGGATGAAGTTTGCGATTCGATTTTTAATATTGATCTCCATAAGCTCAAACGGGAGGGCATTACGCTGCTTCTGGCTGATTTGGATAACACGCTGATTCCATATTCGGAGTCGGAGTGGAATGAGTCGCTGATGGATTGGGAGAAACAGCTGAGAGAAAACGGAATCTCTCTGTTTGTTCTGTCTAACAGCAGGAAGAGTGAGCGGGTTCCGGGGTTTTGCAGGACGGCGGGAATTCCCTACCTCAGCCACGCGGGCAAGCCTCGCAGGGTGGGTTTTTGGAAGGCTATGGAACAGATGGGCGCCGGGCCGTCCCAAACCATCATGGTGGGGGATCAGCTGTTCACCGATTGCCTCGGCGCAAAAAATGCGGGAATTCCCGTGATTCTCGTCAAGCCGATTCGGTTTGGAAATCCACTCCGCGCCATTCGCTACGCGGTGGAGCTGCCCTTTCGGGGCATTGGGAGAAGGAGGAGAAGAACATGAGCGCAAGGTTTGGACCGGCTGGAAATTCGGAGTATTATACGGAACATGTGAGTAAAGCTACGGTGAATGCGCCTGAGTGGCTGGCTGAGATCGGGCTGGACTGCTATGAATACCAGTGCGGCAAGGGGGTCAACGTGGGGGCGGAGACGGCCCGGAACATTGGAAATAAGGCGAAAGAATTCGGCATTTCCCTCTCCCTGCACGCGCCGTATTTTATCAATCTGGCAAATCCGGATGAGGAGAGCCGGAAGAAAACCATCGGCTACATCATCACCTCTTGTCAGGCAGCGGAGTGGATGGGTGCGGGGCGGGTAATCATCCACACGGGGGTGCTGATGAAGCGCTCACGGCGGGAGGCGCTGGATATCGCGCGGGAGACGCTGCTTGCCGTGATCGCCGCCTGCGACGAGGCGGGATACGGACATATGAACCTTTGCCCCGAGACCATGGGGAAAATCAATCAGCTGGGAGATCTGGACGAGGTGCTAGAGCTCTGCGGGCTGGATGAGCGGCTGATTCCCTGCGTGGACTTCGGGCATCTGTATGCCAGAACTCTGGGCGAGCTGTCCGGGGATGCGGCCTGTGAAGCACTCCTGAACACCATGGAGCGCGCGCTGGGGGAGGAGCGGGCGAGCCGCTTCCACAGCCACTTTTCCAAAATTGAATTCACCCAAAACGGAGGGGAAAAACGGCACCTGACCTTTGGGCAGGACACGTTTGGACCTGATTGGACGCCGCTGGCCCGGGCTGTGGCCCAGAGGGGCTGGAGCCCCACCTTCATCTGTGAGTCAGCTGGGACACAGTCGGAGGACGCACTGGAAATGAAACGGATTTATCAAGGCTTTCTCAAAGAAGAACAGGGGAGAGGGGCGATGTTATGAATCATTTTGGACAGATCGCGGCAAAACTGGAGGAGTATCAGCTTGACGCGATGCTGATCACCAGCCATCCGGGGGAACTGTACGCGGTGGGTTTCCAAGGAGAGGGAACCGCCCTGATCACGCCGGACGAAACATATTATTTCACCGATTCACGGTACATGGAGGCGGCGGGCAAGCAGATTGAGCGTGCCTCCATTGCGATGGTGGGAGGCGTACGGTCTCATGGCTCGCTGACGAGGGAAGCTATAGAACGCCTGGGCATCCGGCGGCTTGGCTTTGAGGACGGAGACATGACCGTGGCGGCCTATGAAAAATGGAAAGGGCAGCTTCCAGGCTGCGAGCTGATTCCGGCGGGACGCCTGCTGGGCGGCCTGCGGGCCTCCAAGGATGAGGATGAACTCCGGTGTATGCGGCAGGCTCAGCGGATTACCGATCTGGCGTTTGCTGAAATCCTGAATTTTATCAAGCCAGGAGTGACCGAGCGGGAGGTAGCGGCGCGGCTGGTGTATGAGCAGCTCCGGCTGGGCGCGGAAAAGATGTCCTTTGACCCCATTGTAGTAACCGGGGCCAACGGCAGCCTGCCTCATGGCCATCCTGGAGACACGGTGATTTCCCAAGGATGCTTTGTTACCATGGATTTTGGGTGCGTGTGGGGAAATTACTGCTCCGACATGACCAGAACGGTGGCAGTGGGACAGCCCACAGACGAGATGCGGGTTGTTTATGACACGGTTTTAAAAGCGCAGCTGGCAGGGATCGCCTTTGCCAGGGCGGGAGTGACAGGCCGGAGCATTGACGCTGCGGCCAGGGGGGTAATCGAGGAGGCTGGATACGGAGCATATTTCGGCCACAGCTTCGGGCACAGTCTGGGCATTGAGATTCATGAATCCCCCAACGCCTCCTCTGCCAATGAAGAAGCGATGCCTGTGGGTGCGGTGATTTCCGCCGAACCGGGGATTTATATTCCGGAGCGCTTCGGGGTGCGCATTGAGGATGTCATTGTTTTGAGGCAGGGCGGCTGTGAGGACATCACCAACGCTCCAAAACAATTGCTGATTCTATAAAACCCCCATAATTATCCTTGCATTAGGAATGAGAATCAGGTATAATAATCATATCGTGACTATTTGCAGGAGTTGTGTTGTGCCGGGCAGGCACAGCCGGAGCAGTGTGCGTTCGGCCCGCCGCGATGCAGGCGGGCGGCATCCGTTCTGTTTCACCGCATAGAGAAACTTTTTTTGGAGGAAGATACCAATGATTACTGCCAGTGAATTTCGGAACGGCGTTACCTTTGAGATGGATAGTCAGGTAATGCAGGTGATCGAATTCCAGCACGTCAAACCCGGAAAAGGTGCGGCGTTCGTGCGCACCAAGATGAAAAACGTGATGACCGGCGCCGTGACCGAGACTTCATTTAACCCCACCGCCAAGTTTGAGAGCGCTTTTGTTGAGCGCAAGGATATGGAATACAGTTACAACGACGGGGATCTCTATTATTTTATGGATCCCGAGACCTTTGAGCTGGTACCCATTGACGGTCATGTATTAGGAGACAGCTTCCGCTTTGTGACCGAGAATATGGTCTGCAAAATTCAGAGCTATAAGAACAAGGTGTTTGGTGTTGAGCCGCCCAACTTTGTGGAACTGGTGATTCAGGAGACCGACCCCGGCTTCAAGGGTGATACGGCCACCAACGTTACCAAGCCCGCGATTCTGGAAACCGGAGCGGAAATCAAGGTGCCGCTGTTCATTAACCCCGGTGATAAAATCAAGATTGATACCCGCACCGGCGAGTATTTGGAGCGTTCCAAGGGTTAATTTAGATGGATTTCGGGTATCATTTCCTTAAAATTCATCAGAGGAGGACTGTCAAATGACAATTTCCGAAAAGGTTGCTTATATCAAAGGTATGTATGATGGGATGGCCTTGAACACCGAGACATCCAAAGAGGCAAAGCTGATTGGCGCAATCATTGACGTGCTGGAGGAAGTAGGACTCTCCATCGAGGATCTGGAGGATACCACCGAGGTACTCAGCGAGGGCTTGGACGCCATTTCTGAGGATCTGGAGGATGTGGAAGATATTCTCTATGATGACGAAGACGAAGAGGATGACTGTTGCGGGCACGATCATGGCCACGAAGATGAGGATGAAGATTTCTTTGAAATCAGCTGTCCCAACTGCAATGAAGAGCTTGTAATTGACGAGGACATTCTGAAGGCGGGCGAGATTCAGTGTCCCGGCTGCGGCCAAAAGTTTACACTGAACTTTTCCGACGAATGCGGCTGCGGTGAATGCGGCTGCGATCATGATCACGACGAGGAATAATAGTTAAATCAATGGCCGCCGTTCCCGGCGGCCATTGATTTTTTTTTATATCTATATGAACGGCTGGGCTGGAGTCAAATGTCCAGAGTGACAAGCCGCAGGCCTTGCTTCAAAGCGTAGGAGAGCGTGTACATCGTTCCGCCCAGCGTACCGCCGAACACGGAAATAATGCGGGAGGAGCGGTCAACCATATAACGGTTTCTCCGATGCATGCAGGCGGAGTCGTAATGCTGCTGTACCATGGTTTCAAGGTCACATTGAGCAATGAGGTTATAATAGCGGCTGCGCTCCGATTCCCGCCAATTTGCCGCCTGCTCCTCACAGGGGATGGCCGCTTCCACGGTGACCTCGGGGTGACGGGCCCGGAGGGCCAGTGCCGATTCACAAAAATAAAGATCGGTGCCCAGCGCCATTCCACAGATAAAATGGAGGTAGCCGTCTGCGTAAGCCTGCTCCAGAGTCTCATAAATTTGTGCCTTTAAAAGAATACATCGGGGATCAGACTCATCATTGCCCCAAGGTAATTTATTGGGCCGATGACCGGTAAAGCAGCAGGTTCTCTGTCTGTCCGTAGAAATCACACTCCCTGAATTTGTTAATATCAATATTATAATAGTTTTTGTGTCTTGCGTCAATTCGAAAATAGAACTAATGTGCGAAAAAATATAGTTGCATTTTTCAGATAATATGCTATAATAAGTCCAACAACTGAATCTAATGTCTTCAGGGCAGGGTGAAATTCCCGATCGGCGGTAAAGTCCGCGAGCGATGTGAGTCGCAGACCCGGTGTAACTCCGGGACCGACAGTAACACGTATTTACGTGGAGTCTGGATGAAAGAAGATGTGTTGAAATCACGCAGTCTCCTTGATTTTTACACCTGAACGACATGATGCGTTTCGGTGTACTAAAATAAAGGGGAATTTTTTATGCCAAATCCGGAATTTGTTCAAAGTGAAAAGAAAAGCGCGTTTAGCACGAGGCACGTTGTGATACTCGGCGTGTTTTGTGCCATGGCCATTGTTGTGATGCTGCTGTCTAAGGTGATGCCTCCGGTTTCGGGTTTCCTTCAGTTTGATTTTAAGGATGTGGTCATCGCCGTTGGCGGATTTCTGTTTGGTCCTATTTCCGCCGTTTGCATCAGCGTGGTGGTTTCTTTAATCGAGATGCTGATGCCCAGTTCTTCCGGACCGGTGGGTATGCTGATGAATGTTTTGGCTACCTGCACCTTTGTTTGTCCAGCCGCTTTTCTTTATCAGCGCAGGCATACCTTTAAAAGTGCCGTTGTGGGAATCGTTTTCGGCTGTATTCTGATGACCGGTACCATGCTGCTCTGGAATTTTTTGATTACGCCGCTGTATTTGGGGGTTGAGCGCAGCGCTGTGGTTGCGATGATTATCCCAATTCTGCTGCCATTCAATCTGCTGAAAGCCGGAATGAACGCAGCGCTGACCATCCTGCTCTATAAGCCTGTGGTCACTGCACTTCGTAAGGCGCGTCTGGTCGCTGAGCAGAGATACGACGGTGAAGCCGCAGGCGTCAATTGGGGCGCGATTATGATCTCCGCTGCTTTGCTTGCCACCTTTATCCTGCTGGGGTTGGTCATGGCGGGAAAGCTGTAATCGTACATTCCATTCCTGATTTCGGTGACTCTTACTTAGAAAACGGATGAATTGAAATGCATGTCTGGTACACCGGTGGTGCCAGACATGTAATTTTTTCAAAAATAGAACATACGTTTGACACGGCGGATGAGGTGTGCTACAATTTCCTCAGGAGAGTGATGGGTTGTGGAACGGGTGATCCTGCATTGCGATTTGAACAGCTTTTTTGCCTCAGTGGAGCTTCTGGATTATCCGGAGCTTCGGGAGAGGCCGGTTGCGGTATGCGGAGATCCAAAGAACCGCCATGGCATCATATTGGCAAAAAACGAACCGGCTAAGGCGTTTGGGGTAAAAACCGCCGAGACCATCTGGCAGGCCCAGCGTAAGTGTCCGGGACTGATTCTCCTGCCGCCCAGCAGAGGAAAGTATCAGCAGTACTCGAAGCAGGTCAATGAAATTTACCAACGGTACACGGATTTGGTCGAACCCTTTGGAATCGACGAGAGCTGGCTGGATGTCAGCGGCAGCCTCCACCTGTTCGGAGGGAATGAGGAACAGCTGGCGCATGAAATTCGGCGGATTATCCGCGAAGAAGTGGGGCTGACGGTAAGCATTGGCGTGTCCTTTAATAAAATTTTCGCAAAACTAGGCAGCGACATGAAAAAGCCAGATGCAACAACGGTGATCAACCGGGAGCAGTATCGGAACATTGTCTGGCCACTGCCTGTTACCGATTTGCTGTTCGCAGGGCGGGCCTCAGCCAGACTGCTTTCCCAATATGGAGTGTTTACCATCGGTCAGCTTGCCGCCTTTGGGAAGTCTCAGCTTGAATTGATCCTGGGAAAGCAGGGGGGACAGCTTTGGCGATACGCCAACGGTCTCGATATCAGTCCGGTTGCTCCTGCGGGAACCTACGTGCCCCCTAAATCGGTGGGCAATGGATTGACCTTTCCCCGTAATCTGATGGGAGCAGAAGAGATCAGAATTGGAATTTCCAGCCTGGCGGATAGTGTTGCGGCCCGGCTCCGGAAGCATGGAATGAAATGCGCGACGGTGCAGGTGTCTATCCGGGATCCAAACTTCAAGGATATCTGCCGCCAGAAGCGGCTGAGCGCACCAACCTTTGTTTCAAGGGAGCTTGTCATTGCCGCGATGGAGTTGCTGGAATCATGCTGGAATATGGGAGAGCCGATACGCGCTCTGACTATTACCGCTCAAAGTCTGATTCCGGAGGACGAAGCGGCGGAGCAGCTCGACCTGTTTGGAGAGCCGCCCGCCCACCACGACAGACAGGAGAGGCTGGAGCGGACGATAGACCAGATTCGAAAAAAGTATGGAAAAAATTCTATCCAGTCCGCGCGGGTGGCGGGCGGGATTCCGGATGCCATGCCCGCGCAGGCGGCAGAGAAATAAACATCGTCCTTTCCCGCAGCCGGGAAGGGACGATGTTTTAAGTGTTAGTTTAATTACATGGTGAACAGCTCAATTTTCTCGCCGTCGGAAGTGACGGTCACCTGAGAAATCGGGGTGCTGTAGTGCTCGATAATACTGGACGCAATGGGGTTTTCCAGTTCAGTCTGAATGAGGCGGCGAAGATTGCGCGCGCCGTAAGCGATGGAAAAGGATTTCTTGACCAGATAGTCCGGCACATCGTCACCATACATGAGCGTGATGCCTTTATCCTGCATGGCGGTTTTAAGCTCACCCAGCATGATGCCCGCAATGGCTTTAAAACTGTCCTCGCTGAGCTGATTGAAATAGATAATCTCATCCACGCGGTTGATAAATTCAGGGCGTAGGAATTGATTGAGCGCCTTGGTGGCCCGTTCCTTTCCTTGCTCATTGGCAGTTCTGGCAAAGCCAACCGTGCCGGATTTTGTATCGCTGCCGGCGTTGGAGGTCATCACAATGACGGTATTCTCGAAATTTACCACTTTTCCATGAGCATCGGTAATGCGGCCGTCATCCAGAATTTGAAGCAGGATGTTCAGTACATCGGGATGAGCCTTTTCAATCTCATCAAACAAGATGACGGAGTACGGCTTACGGCGAATTTTTTCCGTCAGCTGCCCGGCCTCGTCATACCCCACATAACCTGGAGGCGAGCCGATAATGCGCGAGACGGAATGTTTTTCCATAAACTCCGACATATCCAGCCGGATCAGTGATTCGGGTGTATTAAACAGATCGGCCGCCAGCTGCTTTACCAGTTCTGTTTTTCCCACTCCGGTGGAGCCTACAAAAATGAAGGAAACGGGTTTGTGCTTTGGTGAAATTCCCACCCGGTTCCGGCGGATGGCGGCAGATACCGCGGCAACCGCGTCGTCCTGGCCGATAATATGCTGCTTCAGGCGCTCTTCCAGCTTGGCGAGCCGCTCAAATTCTTGCTCCTGAATCTGGCTGGCCGGAATTTTGGTCCACAGCTCGATGACGCGGGCCAGATTTTCAATTTTGAGGTCGGGAGTACTGGTTGCCTCCAGCTTTACCCGCTCCTGCTGCAATTGAAGGGAATGGCTCTTTAATTCAGCGAGACGCTGATAGGATTTTTCCATATCGACGCCAACCACTTCACCGCCCTGGGTATTTGAGTTTGAAGTAGCGGCCAGAATCATCTCTTCCTCTCTGGCGTAGTCGGCCAGTTCCTTCTCAACCTCATTTAAGCGGATCAGCTGCTTATTGTGGAGATTGACGTCGGAGCAGGCCTCATCAATCAGATCGATGGCTTTGTCAGGGAGATAACGGTCTGTAATATACCGCTCGGACATCGTAACGGCGAGACGGGCAATGTCAGGAGAGATCTTCACCCGGTGATAGTCTTCGTAATAGGAGGCGATGCCCTGAATGATCTTGACGGCGTCCTCAATGGAGGGCTCTTCCACAATGATAGGCTGGAAGCGGCGCTCCAACGCGGAATCCTTTTCAATATATTTCCGATACTCAGTCAGGGTTGTGGCACCGATAACCTGCAACTCCCCACGGGACAGCGCGGGCTTGAGAATGTTGGCGGCATTCATACTCCCCTCGGCGTCCCCGGCGCCGACGATGTTGTGCACCTCGTCAATCACCAGAATAATATTACCCAGCTTGCGGATCTCATTAATCAGGCCCTTCATACGGCTCTCGAACTGACCGCGGAACTGGGTGCCTGCCACCAGAGAGGTCAGATCCAACAGGTAAACTTCCTTATCCAGTAGCTTGTAGGGAACCTCCTGCCGGTAAATTTTCTGCGCCAGGCCCTCGGCAATGGCGGTTTTGCCAACGCCGGGCTCACCGATTAGGCAGGGGTTGTTCTTCTGCCGCCGATTTAAAATCTGAATGGTGCGGGCGATTTCCTCTTCACGGCCAATGACAGCGTCCAGCTTGCCCTCAGCTGCCTTGTTGGTGAGGGAAATGCAGTAATCCTCTAAAAATTTGTGTTTCTGTTGACGGGGTTCGGTCTTTGGACCCACGTTTTTCTCCTCGCGGGCAGGACGGTCACCAGCGGGAGAGCCCTCTCCGGAGCCGCCGCCGAACAGCTTGTTGAGAAAAGGGAAGGTGGCGGTGCGTCCCTCATTGTCCTCGGGAGGAAGATCCTCTCCCGCGGTTACCAGTGCCTCATTTTCCTCCGTATTGTTAAAGGCGGACATCATCTCGTTGGTGAGACCATCCAAATCCTCGTCGCTGATACCCATTTTCTCCATCAGATCATCAACCGGTTTGATACCAAGCTCCTTAGCGCATTTTAAGCAGAGGCCTTCGTTTCTGGAGACACCGTTTTCGATTTTTGTAATAAACACGACCGCAACATTTTTGCGGCACTTAGAGCACATGGTTGGTTGCATAGTTCCATTCTCCTTTACCGGGAAATCGCAGGGATGTGGAAACGGTGGCTGAAAGCGTGAGATCATTGCCGTTTTTCATACGGGCAAAATGATCATAAAACCGCGCGCAGGTTTTATAAAGTTTCAAGTCGCCGCTTCGTAATCTAATGCACTTTGCTGTGACTTTTTGTTCTATTTGAATGATAAGATGATTGATAATGAGTATAGCACGAAATTGTTAAGGTGTCATGAACAATTTTAAATTTCTTAAACTAAAATCTAACTAAGATGTTTGGGTTGGAAGGGAAAAAGAGGATGCGAGAGAGAGCGGGTCAACGGTCATAAGCAGATGGAGAAGCGGCGCGTTCTCAATGGCGTCCTCGGGAATCACATTCCACAGATAGCGAAGCACCCAGGCCACGGCAAACAGAAGAACGACACCCTTCAGCCCGCCGAACACGCCACCCAGCAATTTATTGAAGAAGTGCAGCCCGGGTAGTTTCGCCACCAGATTGAGAGCCCTGCTTACCAGAGTCCAAACCACAAGCAACAGGAAGAAGGAGACGATAAAAAGCGTGATGTGGGCAATCCAGGTGGCGATGGTATCCGCCACCTGCTGGGCAAACTGGGATACGAGCATTTCTTTGGCCTGATCAAATAAGTTGAGTGTTTGATCCGCCTGAAGAATTAGTTTCACCAAAAAGGAGGATTCCATATCATTCAGCGAGTCCTCCGTGATTACACTGTCCAGCGGGATATCGCCAAGCTGTTGTTCAACTGCGGTCTGAACCATGGGAGAGATGCTGTCCGCGACAGTGGGAGTCAGCAGGGTGGAGATAAAATTCGCTCCGATAAACGCGACGATGACGGCAAGCAGGCCGCATAGGGATAAGATCAGGCCGCGCCGCATGCCGCTCAGGATAAACACTGCGAGCACGGCAATAATCACTGCGTCGTAGATCCAAACATTCATGTTTATCACACTTCCTTTATTTCATCCATAACGGTTTTTAATCGGGGATGCACAGCCAGGCGGCTGTGGAGGAGATCAGAAAAACAGAGCCGTCATCCCGCTGAAGGACCTCCTTTGCACTCTGGGTGCTGTCAAGCTCGTGGTAGAGGGAGAGGTTTGTCAGATATGTACTCAACCGGTCGCTTGTCAGCAGCGAGAGGTAGTGACCCGAGGCGGACAGGGACAGAACCTGGACATCCATGTCTGTTTCGCCCAGAACTGAGCCATCATATGCATATACCGCAAGAGACGACTCCGTGCCGGAACGATAGGCTCCTGTGAGGACGGCGCAAAAGCCGTCGCGGCTCAAGGCAAAAGACTTCAGATAGCGGCTTGACCAGTCCGTCTGGCTGAGTACGGAGCCGTCATCCGAGAGAACGGTGAGCGCTGATTCCTGCATGAGCCAGAGATGTCCGCTTTGCCACATGGTGCTTAAAACCACGTCATTACCCAAGGAATAGGTCACACTTGGCGTAAGTTCCGTCTGTGAATCGGAAATGTTGTTCAGTTGATAAAAATAAACGGAACTGTCGAAAGCGGTACCCTGCTGTCCGATGGCCACGGCGGCAAGGGTATTGCAATCGTCGGACAGGGAAGCGTCGGTGATGTAGGAGCTTGAAATTTGAAACGCGGCTTGTTTTTGAAAATCAGAGTCATAAATGGTGATGACAGCTTTATAACCGGTCTCATGGGTAGTCACAGTGAGCCAGCCCGAATCATTAACGCAGGCCGAGAGAATGGTACCCTCTATGTCCGTCAGGGCAAAAACCTGTTCCCGGTTTTGGTAAACATACAGATTGCTGCCTCCGGCATCGTAGACTACCGCCATATCTCCTGATGAGGAAATGAGAGGGGTGCCGAGAGTCATGGTGTCCGATATATATTGCGTGCCGCTCTGAGAATAGAGGTGAACCCCGGAGGTGCTGGCGGTCAGAAGGTCGTTTCCAATAGAGGCAAACAGACTGCCGGAGTTTCCTTCATAGGAAAACGAGGCGGCCTCTCCGGTATCGCTGCGCGTCAACGAACGGTAAGAAAAATACCGGACGACGGCATCCAGATTGAGCGTGTCCCGATGAAAAATCAGGAGCAGAGCGCCCAGCAGAAGCAGCACCGTGAGCAGGAAGGCAAACAGCCGGACAAAAATATTTGGTTTTTTCGTTTGCTTTACCGCGTTGGATTTCATGACAGAACATCCTCATCATACCAAAGTTTTGTCATATAAAGACCGTCGGGCGGCGCGGTGGGGCCTGCCAATCTTCTGTCTTTTCCGTCCAGAATGGCGGGAATATCATCGGGAGAGAGCTTTCCCTCCGCGGCATAGACACAGGTTCCCACCATGGCACGTACCATATTATACAAAAAACCATTCGCGCAGACCTTGCATTCAATCAGATCTCCGCCGCGGGTAATGTCGAAATAATATACGGTTCGGACGGTGGTTTTAGTCTCGGTGCCGACGGAGCGGACTGCGGCAAAGTCGTGAGTGCCCACCATGTGCGAGGCGGCGCGCTGCATGACGGTCTCATTCAGACGTTTGGGATAGAACCAGACACGGTTGACATAAAAAGCATTGCGGATTCTGGAATTATAAATGCGGTAGGTATATTCTTTCCTATGGCAGGAGCCGATGGCGTTGAAGGCATCGGGCACTTCTGAGGCACGGATGACTACGATGTCGTCCGGCAGACGCGTATTAACCGCAAGGGGGATGCGGTCGCAGGGGATTGCCGAGTCGGTAAAGAAATTCGCCACATAGGTTTCCGCGTGAACACCGGCGTCGGTGCGTCCCGCGCCGGTGAGCTTCACCGGGTGGCAGACAATGGCGGCAATCGCTTTTTCCAGAGTTTCTGCCACGGAAACGGCATTTTTTTGCAGCTGCCAGCCATGATAAGCGGTGCCGGCGTACATCAGATGCAGCGCGATATTTCTCATAAGCCGTAATGTCCCATAAAACCGATGCCCACGCACAGGAGCAGCCCGGCAATGATACAGGCCGCGTCCACAGGCCGGTAGCGAAGCTCCTTGAGACGGGTGCGGCCCTCACCTCCGTGATAACAGCGGCACTCCATGGCGATGGCCAGTTCGTCGGCCCGGCGAAAGGCGGAAATAAAGAGGGGAACCAGCAGAGGAATGAGCGCCTTGGCCCGCTGCATCAGATTGCCGGTGTCAAAATCCGCGCCTCTGGCCCGCTGAGCACTCATAATTTTGTCGGTCTCCTCAATCAGAGTAGGGATGAAGCGCAGCGCGATGCCCATCATCATGGATAGCTCATGGACAGGTACCCTGATTTTTTTCAGGGGGCCTAAGAGGCTTTCCAGACCGTCGGTGAGCATAACGGGGGATGTGGTATAGGTCAGAAGAAAGGTTGAGGCGATCAGCATGAGGATGCGCACCACCATAAAGAACGCGGTCCAGATGCCCTCGCGGGTGATGGTAAGCACCCAGAACGACCACACCGGCGTACCCGTGGTGTAGAACAGGTTCAAAACAGCCGTGATCACCACAATCAGCACCACAGGCTTTAAACCTTTGACAATCGCGGACAGACGGATCCTTGATACGGCGATGCAGACAACCAGGATGATAAATAGGATAGCATAGGTGTAGAGAAAATCTGCTAAAAACAGGGCGACAATATAAAAAATTGTAAAGAGCAGTTTTGTCCGTGGGTCCAAACGGTGGACGATGGTGTTGCCGGGGAAATATTGACCCAGGGTAATATCCTTCAGAGCCATGTCACACCACTCCTTTCCGGGCAAGGATGGCGTCACGGGCCTGTTCGACGGTATATACGGAGGGATCGATATCAATGCCCATGGCTCTCAGCCTGTGGAACACCCGGGTGACCTGAGGTACGCCCAGACCCATGGCCTCCAGCTCATTTCCATGGGCAAATACCTCCCGGGGCGTTCCCGTAAAGGGAATGGCACCGTCGCAGACCACCACAAGGCGGTCTGCCGTCCGGGCAACCTCCTCCATCGAGTGGGAAACCAGAATGATGGTGGCGTTTTTGGCCTCGTGATAGGTGCGTATATTGTCCAGAATGCTTTTGACGCCCACCGGGTCAAGTCCCGCGGTCGGCTCGTCCAGAATCAGCACGGAGGGCTCCATGGCGATGACACCCGCGATCGCAACGCGGCGCTTTTGCCCGCCGGACAGCTCAAAGGGAGATTGCTCCAGCACCTCTGGCTGCAACCCGACAAACTCGGCGGATTGGCGCACTCGGCGGTCAATCTCATCCTTGTCGAGACCCATGTTGCCGGGGCCGAACGCAATGTCCTTATAGACGGTTTCCTCAAACAGCTGGTATTCGGGGTACTGAAAAACCAGACCCACCTGAAAGCGGGTGGCTCTGGTGCGCTCCTTGCTGGCCCAGATGTCGCCGCCCTCAAAAAGGACGTGACCGGAGGAGGGCTTAAGCAGTCCGTTCAAATGCTGAATCAGCGTGGACTTTCCGGAGCCGGTTCGGCCGATGATGGCGAGATACTCCCCGCGGTAAGCCTCAAAATTCACGTCAACCAGCGCGCCGCGCTCAAATGGGGTCCCCTCGCTGTATATATGCGTTAAATGCTCTGTTTGGAGAATCGGTTCCATGATTTTAATTCCTTTGCGTTTGGTGAGGTATGGCGCGCTTATGCGCCGAACCCATGTGAGCTCAGGCAGATTGCGTCAGAAGTTGGAACAGAGCCTGGGCGCACTCCTCGTCGGAGAGGGCGTCCAGAGGAACATCCAGACCGGCCTGTTTTAATTCCCACAGAAGGGAGGTAGTCTCGGGGACGGTAAGCCCCACATTCCGCAGCTCCTCCACATTCTGAAAAACCGTCTTGGGAACTCCGTCCGCGATCACCTTGCCCCGTGACATGACAATGAGACGGTCTGCCTGAGCGGCTTCATCCATATGATGGGTGATGAGAATAACGGTGGCTCCGTACTCCCGGTTGAGCGTCCGGATGGTTTTCATGACTTCGGCACGACCCACGGGGTCGAGCATGGCGGTAGGCTCGTCCAGAACCACGCACTTGGGGCGCATGGCAATCACGCCCGCGATGGCGACGCGCTGCTTCTGCCCGCCGGACAGCAGGTGGGGAGCATGGGTGGCGTATTGGCTCATGCCCACCATTGCCAGCGCCTCATCCACCCTACGGCGGATTTCCGCCGGAGGTACGCCGAGATTTTCGGGGGCGAAGGCAATGTCGTCCTCCACCACGTTTGCGACAATCTGATTATCCGGATTCTGAAATACCATGCCCACGGTACGGCGGATGTCCAAGAGCCGCGACTCATCCGCCGTGTCGATGCCGTCCACATAGACCTTGCCGCCGGTGGGCAGCAGAATTGCGTTCATATGCTTGGCGAGGGTTGATTTCCCGGAACCGTTGTGTCCCAGAATGGACACAAAGCTCCCCGGCTCAATCTCAATGGAAACGCCGTCAAGAATCACGGGGGCAACGCCCTCCTCCGTGATGTAGGAAAAAACGGTATTCTCGGTTTTGATAATGGAATTCATGGACAGCCTCCTTATGGCCGCGCCGCCGTCCAGCGTCCCGTGGCGCCGCAGGGGAGCGCCAGACCGCTGGCGGTTACGGGCAGACCAAGCTCGTCGCTGACGGTGTACCCGCCATATTTTTTTGAGATGACAGAGTCCAGAACATAGGTGAGAACGGAAGGGGCGAGTCCCGTGGTGTAGGAATTGAGGAGGACGAACAACGGCTCGTCGGATAACGCCCCGGAAACCAGTTCCACGAAGGGATAGAGGTTTTCCTCCAGCTTCCAGACCTCTCCGGAGGGGCCCCGTCCGTAGGAAGGGGGATCCATGATAATGGCGTCATAGCGGCGCCCGCGGCGGATTTCCCGCTCCACAAACTTGGCGCAGTCGTCAATGATCCAGCGGATAGGCGCTTTTTCAAGACCGGAGGCCGCCGCATTTTCCCTGGCCCAGCTCACCATGCCCTTCGCGGCATCCACATGGCAGACGCTGGCGCCCGCCGCAGCGCAGGCGATGGTAGCGCCTCCCGTATAGGCGAACAAGTTGAGAACACTGACGGGACGTCCGGCCTTTTTAATTTGCCGTTGGGCAAACTCCCAGTTGTCGGCCTGCTCGGGAAACAAGCCGGTATGCTTAAAATTCATCGGTTTGATTTGAAACGTCAGATCACCGTAAGAGACCTGCCACCGCTCAGGCAGCTTGCCGCCGAGTTCCCATTGTCCTCCGCCGGAGGAGGAGCGGGCGTATCGGGCATCCGGCTTGCTCCAGCCGCGCTGGGTACGGGGCGTATTCCAGATGGCCTGGGGATCGGGACGAACCAGAAAATAGGTTCCCCAGCGCTCCAGCTTCTCCCCGCTGCCGCAGTCAAGCAGTTCATAGTCTGTCCAGTTTTTTGAAAGCCACATAATGTATCTCCGTTTAGAGGAAGTATCATATCATAATTAAATAATTATACATTGCCGGAAGTGTTGAGTCAATTACATTTTACATGTTCGTTTTTTCGGCGGAAATGGCGGGCATTGCAGAAAAACAGGCATTGTAACCTATCGTAATCTGTGCTAAAATGTCAGAGAAATCATGCCGTAAGGAGGAAACCCGATGAGTGCCAAAGGACAGCAATTCCGCAATTCGGTTGTTGGCGGCTTCAACCGGCAGGATGTGGTGCAATACATAGAGTCCGCGACGCGGGAATATCACACTCGTATCAATTCTCTGGAGAAGGAATTGGAGGCGGAGCGGGAGAAAAATTCTGTGATGGCACGGGAGCTTGCGTCCTTTCGCGCCGAGAATGCTGGCCGGCAGGAACTGCTGGGACGGCTATCAGGAGAGCTGGAAAAGAGAAACGCGTCTCTGAGCCAGAAAAATACGGTGATTGCACAGGCTGACCGGGAGCTGGCGGCGCTGAGAGATACGGTACAGAAGATGGAGGAGGACGCCGCCGCTTACGGAATGCTCAAAGAGCTGGCGGGAGCCATTGAACTGGAGGCCCGCAACCGCGCGCAGGTGCTGGTTTGCCGCGCGGAGGAGACCGCGCGGCAAACCAGGAATGGCCTGGAGCAGTGGATGGATTGTCTCCAGACCAACTATGCACGGCTGCGGCAGGATATCGACGCGATGCTCAGCTACGCGGGCAGCGAGATGGAGCGGACAAAAACTGTTTTTCAGAGCATGGCGTCGGGCTTTGCGGAGCAGGATGAGGCGCTGAGAAGTATTGTGGATGCGTATCACAGGGGAAGTGATACCACGCCGGTTCCGGCGGTGGCTGAGGCGCAAAAGGAGGAGGCAGGGGTGTGTTGAGCGAGGTTCATCTGAACACATCGGAGCTGCCAAAAGCGGTGGCAGAGCTGAGAGCGGGAGACAGGGTTCTGCTGTCGGGCGTCATCTATACGGCCCGTGACGCGGCGCATAAGCGTATGTTTGAATTGCTGGATCAGGGCAAACCGCTGCCCTTTGAGATGGGCGGGGCGGTGATTTATTACGCGGGGCCGACTCCCGGGCAGCAGGGTATGGCGGTTGGAGCCTGCGGCCCCACCACCTCCGGACGAATGGATGTCTTTGCGCCCCGGCTTCTGGATTTGGGTCTAACGGCCATGATCGGAAAAGGGGAGCGCGGCCAGGCGGTTTGCGAAGCCATTGTACGCAATGGAGCCTGTTATTTCGCGGCGGTAGGCGGTGCAGGCGCGCTGATTGCGAAATGCATCGAGACCTCGGAGGTCGTTGCCTTTGAGGAGCTCGGCTGCGAATCGGTCAAGAAAATGACGGTGAAAGAATTTCCCCTCACGGTCGCAATAGACGCTTATGGAGGAAATCTATATCAAACCGGACGTATGGCCTATATGATGTCTGCCGAGTAACGGAAACAAAACGCCGACATGCGGGCTTTGGAGCATACGTTCCAATTCCCATGAAGACGAGATATGTTCAGCAGAAAGAACCGCCGGCCAGTGAGCCGGCGGTTCTTATTTGACGCGAAGCTGCCACAGGCTGTGCCAGTGTGGGTCTGACTAAACTGTTTTGAGCTGCCATGCGGCCATTCACTGGGCTGCTGAGAGTATTTGGGGATGAAGAATGGGGAGCGTACTTCTTAATTGCGCTGCTAGATGCAGAAACAGAGGTTGCTGGGCATATATGAAGCTTTCCTTACTGTAATTGTAATTAATCACCCAAAGGAGATCGTCTCTGGTAGCCAGAATGTTGTAGTAAATATCCACATAAATGGTTTTCAGGCTGAGATCTTCTACCTGAAAAATATGATTGCACATGGTAAAATGAAGATCAGCATGGTGAGCCGCATCCGTCACACGCGTGATCTGCGGATTGAGCTGCGTCATTTTTTGATAAAGCGCCTGGCTCCAATCCTCGTTGCCTTGATCGTTCACATAAACGGTTTTGGAGCCGGAAATGATATGACTCAGCTTTGCATCGGAGCGCTCAAGCTGGAAAATTTTATCCTCTGATGCCTTACCCATGACATGATGCAGTGCGTCGTCATAGGCAAACATAATGGTTTTCATCTTATTTTTCTGCCCGTTATAAAGTGAGGCATAGGTGATATTAAAAATAGAACCCAAAAATACCCGGGACATTTCCTCAAGCTTTTCTTCCGGTGTGTACTTGACAAAAAACAGGATCCAGTTTCGCCACGCATAGTACGTGGGAAATGTGTTTTCACATTCTTTTTTTGCGCCCATGACGTGAAGCGCCTTCGATTGTCCACAGGATGCAACACGATAGCCGGCCTGAAGACACAGATAGCACCATTCCGTATCGTCCCAATACAGAAAGTTCTCCTCCGGCATCAGACCGATCTGCCGGATTACACGGGTTCTCACCATGAGGGAACAGGCGGCGACACTGTCGCAGTAAACGACATCGGGCATGCTACCATCTTCCAATTGATTCAGATAGTTCGACTCAACACAGTAAGTACTGAAATTGATATGAATGCCAAATTGCTGTACGTAGGAAGGCGCTTCCATATGATAGACCTTGGAGCCCGCCATACCTACGTCCGGATGTGTCTCCAAAAAATCATAAAGCGCGCCAACGGCATCCTCATCCAAAAACGCATCATTGTCAACACACATAAGATAGCGGTAATCCTGTTCCATGGCCTTGCGAAGTCCCGCGTTAAAGCCCCCGGAGCCGCCTAAATTTTCGTGATTGACAATGAGAGTGAGCTGGTCTCCATAGGTCGCCTGAATGCGCTCAACAGAGTGGTCCTCCGACGCGTTATCCACCACATAAAGGTCAAAATCCTGCATTGTAGATTCCAGAACGGACTGAATACACTGCAATACATAGTCTTCCTTATTATAGTTACAGATTACAATTCCAATTGCTTTCATCAGATGCACCTGATTTTTATTTGATACTGTTTTTCAGAGAGATGAATACAAGCGGCGCGAATCAGAATCAGCCGGAAGAAAGGACACGATTCAGTGGAGCGCGACCAGTATTTTCGTCTAAACACAGGGGATTATTTGAATCCCTAAATAACACCATTATAATGTCGAATCTGAAAATTGCAATATGAAATGAAGGAAAAATCTAACCAAATTAAAAAGTGTTTTTTTCAATAAAAAGCGCAGGCGCGAAACGTGCATTCATTCATATCAAACCTGTTGAAAGGAAACGAATGTTTTAATTGTCTGAGTAGTCGATGTGCTCTAAAAATAATCCGCAGGCATCCGCGATATAACCCGCCCGCTTCCGCTCTTTCGACTGAAGAATGTCCGGGATACTGTCGGCGTGAATCGCTCCGGAGCCTGCTGCTACGAGAGTTCCCACAACCCGCCTGACCATCTGGTGGAGAAAGCCGCTGCCCCGGACTCTCACTCGCACGCATCCGTCCCGCTGGGTGATTTGAATGTCGTGCAGCAGGCGCACCATAGATTTCTTTTTGGATTTGGCATTGGAAAACGCGGTGAAGTCGTGGGCTCCCAGCAGATGTCCGGCGGCCTGCCGCATGGCGTCCAGATCAAGCTCCTGCCTGACATGCATACTGTATTTCCGCAGAAAAGGATTGGGATACGTCCGGTTCCAGATCTGATACAGATATGTTTTATTCTTGGCGCAATACCGGGCATGAAAGGACTCCGGAACCCGGCTTACCTCCAAAACACCGATGTCATGGGGCAGGTATTGACTGAAATACAGCTTGATTTCCTCCTCGGACGGCTCCAGCGCGGTTTTAAAATGAGCCGTCTGAGCCAGGGCGTGAACCCCGGCGTCTGTTCTGCTGCAGCCGATGAGCTCGGTTGGCTCTCCCAGCAGCGCGGACAGCACCTGTTCCAGTTTGCCCTGGATGGTGTTTTCGCCGTTCCCAAGCCGCTGCCAGCCCTGATACCTGCCTCCGTCATATTGAATCAGCAATTTATAATTGTTCATGGCGCACCCCTTATGGTTGATTCTGTGAATATCATCATGATAGCACAGAACACCGAATGGGACAATGGGCGCACATCTTGCGGCGTCTATTGGGCGTGGGTTTAATCCGACGCCCGCCGCAGCCGGGTCAGCGGCTAAAAAATATTTTCCAGATTCAGCGCATCCATCTCATAAAGCAGGTTGATTTCACTCATCAGAGCGGCACAGGCCGCGGCAAATTCTCCGCCTGTCTCCTGCTTGTTTGCCAGTTCCCCCAGAGAGTGGAATTCCACCAGAATCTGATCAATATCCCGGTGAACAAAAATCACGTGGAAATATGGCTCGTGGGCTTCCCACGCCGAACGCGCCTGCGTCACGCTTTGTTCCGAATGCTCCCAGTCGCCCTCCTGGGCGTATGCTTGGGCGCTGGAGAGCGTATCGGTTAATTCCCTGCAAATATGCTTGATGTAATAATAATTGAGGAAGGAACCCGCAAGCATGACGACCAGTAAGGCAACAGAAATCCACAGGCGTTTCATACGTTTGTCTCCTTTACCGAGCAGTAAACCTGGTTGTTATCGTCGACTGTCATTAAAAAGACCTCTTTGGGTGATTTGACTCCGCTGGACGCAAGCTGCTTTTGCAGCCAAACATCATCGAGGCCGCGCTTTTGAAGCGTCTGGTGGAGCACCTGCCCGTCGTTGATGATGATGCGCGGCAGCGTGGGGTCGGCAGGGGACAGCTGCAAATCCTTGGCGGGTACAGGCTGCTCCTTGGCATACGGAAGCACGGTCAGCTGACCGTTGGTTTCCCAAATGGCGTATTTGACCATGCCGATATCAGGATATCCCTTCAGCCGCAGCTCTTCCAGAAGCTCGTCCACCGTGCAGCGGTTTTTGGTCATTTCGCGCTGCCGGATCTTCCCGTTTTCCACCAGGATACTGGGCGTTCCGTCCAGCAGGTTGCGAAGGCGGACGCTTTTTAAATTAAGCACCGATATCACGGACGCAAGGCAGAGCAGCGTCATGATAGGCACAATTCCAGCCAGCAGGGGAATGCCGTAGTCCTGCATAGGGACGGCGGCCAGATCCGCGATGATGAGAGCGAACACAAATTCAGTGGGCTCCAACTCTCCGATCTGCCGCTTTCCCAGCAGGCGAATGCCCAAGATGATAAAGAGATAGAGCACGATGGTGCGAATAATGGCAATGGTCATACGGATTCTCCCTCTGGCAGTAAAATCAGTGGTTTTGATGGTAAAATTGTATTATCATTCTTTCCCGTTTTTTGCCCGGTATGCTGTTTCACTTTGGCAAAAAGCACGGTTTTTGTATTTTGTAGGCTTAGGAAAGAAAATCATGTTGCCTTTCGTGACACTTTGCGATAAAATATATTGAAATGCGTTCTGACACATTGATACAATCGACAGGCTGGCCTCATCCGCCGCTGCCGCGGTTGCGTCGGTGTGTTTTTCAAAACAAGAAAGGTGCGTGATATGCCATGCGGGCGACCTTGATCTTAGAAAACGGTGTTGTCTTTCATGGAGAATCCATCGGATTGCCGGGTGAGCGGGTATGTGAGATTGTGTTTAACACCTCAATGACCGGCTATCAGGAGATTCTGACCGATCCCTCTTACGCGGGTCAGGGAATTGTCATGAGTTATCCCCTGATCGGCAACTACGGCGTTAATCATGAGGATAATGAATCGTTACATCCCTGGGCGGAGGCATTGATTGTCCGTCATCTGGCGGCGCGGGGGAGCAATTTCCGCTGTGAAGCTCCGCTGGATGCCTATTTGAAGGAACACGGGATTGTTGGTATTCAAGGTGTAGACACGCGCGCTCTGACTCGTATTCTCCGCAATCAGGGAACCATGAACGGCATGATCACCTGCGCGGAGAATTTTTCTGTGCAGGAGAAGCTGGAAACCATACGGGCTTTCCGGGTATCCGGAACCGTGGAGCGGGCCACCTGCCGTCAGGCGGAGTGCTATCCCGCCGTGGGCGCACAGCTTCGCCGGGTGGCGCTGATGGATTACGGCGTCAAGCACAATATGATTAACTGCCTTCGTGAGAGAGGCTGCGAGGTGACGGTATTTCCCGCCCACACCTCTGCCCAGACCGTTCTGGAGCGCGGCTTTGACGGCGTGATGCTCTCCAACGGCCCCGGCGACCCTGCTGACAACACCGAAATCATCAATGAGGTGTTGAAGCTCTACCGCTCCGAGCTACCGGTTTTCGCGGTTTGCCTGGGACATCAGCTTATGGCGCTGGCGACGGGCGCTCAAACCGAACGGCTGCAATACGGACACCGGGGCGGAAATCACCCGGTGCGTGACATCGCGGAACAGCGCGTGTTTATCACCTCCCAAAACCACGGTTATGTGGTCAAAGGAGAGACGGTGGACCCTTCCATCGCGGAGATTTCCCATGTCAACGTCAACGACGGCACGGTGGAGGGCCTGCGCTACTTAAAAGGCAACGTGTTCACCGTGCAGTTCCACCCCGAGGCGTCTCCTGGACCCAGGGATACGGAGTATTTATTCGACCGCTTTGTGGCAATGATGGGAGGTGAGCGGTAATGCCCAGAAGATCTGACATTAAAAAGGTGCTGGTGCTGGGCTCAGGCCCCATCATTATCGGACAGGCCGCTGAATTTGACTACGCCGGCACTCAGGCCTGCCGCGCGCTGAAGGAGGAGGGGATTGAGGTTGTCCTGGTCAACTCCAACCCCGCCACCATCATGACCGACAAGGATATTGCCGATCATGTCTATATCGAACCGCTGAACATCGCTTCGGTGACTCAGATTATTGAGCGGGAAAAGCCCGACTCCATTTTGCCCACCCTGGGCGGGCAGACCGGTCTGAACCTCGCCATGAATCTTCATGAGGCGGGGATTCTGGCCCAGCACGGCGTGAGGCTGCTGGGGACCTCCCCCGAGTCCATCCGCAAGGCGGAGGACCGCCAGGGCTTTAAGGACGCCATGGAGGCCATCGGACAGCCCTGTATTACCTCCCTCGTGGTGGAAACCGTGGAGAGCGCGGTGGACTTTGCGGGGAAAATCGGCTATCCCGTCATCGTGCGCCCCGCTTACACGCTGGGCGGCACCGGCGGCGGCATCGCCTATGACGAGCCGGGGCTGAGAGAGATCGCCGACCGGGGCATCTCGCTGTCCCGGGTGGGGCAGGTGCTCATTGAGCGCTGCATTTCCGGCTGGAAGGAAATTGAGTTTGAGGTCATGCGGGATTCCGCCGGAAACGTAATTCAGATTTGCTCCATGGAGAACTTTGATCCCGTGGGCGTCCACACTGGCGACTCCATTGTGGTGGCGCCCACCCAGACTCTTGCCAACCGGGAATACCAGATGCTGCGCTCCGCGTCTCTGGACATCATTTCCTCGCTGGAAATCGAAGGGGGCTGCAACGTCCAGCTGGCGCTCCATCCCGACAGCTTTGAGTATGCTGTGATTGAGGTAAATCCCCGCGTATCCCGGTCCTCCGCGCTGGCCTCAAAGGCCACCGGCTATCCCATCGCCAAGGTGGCGGCAAAAATTGCCCTGGGCTATACGCTGGACGAAATTCCAAATGCGGTGACCGGGAAAACTACTGCCTGCTTCGAGCCGACGCTGGATTACTGTGTGCTGAAAATCCCCCGTCTGCCCTTTGATAAGTTCACCACCGCCAGCCGTACGCTGGGGACTCAGATGAAGGCTACCGGCGAAGTTATGGCCATTGGAAACTCCTTTGAGGGAGCGCTTATGAAGGCTGTCCGTTCACTGGAGCAGAACGTCCATGCTCTGCGCTTAAACAAGCTCAGCGAGCTGACCGACGAGGAGATTGAGGAAAAGCTCAACGATGTGGACGACGAGCGTATCTTCGTGGTGACCGAGGCGCTGCGCCGGGGCATTTCTTCGGATACCATTTTTGCGGCCACCAAAATTGACCAATGGTTTTTAGACCGCTTGAAGAATATTGTGGACATGGAGAACGAGCTAAAGACCGGACAGCTTGACCCCTCCACCATGCAGCTTGCCAAGGAGATGGGCTTTGCCGACAGCTATATCGGTTTTCTGGCGGGAAAAGAGCGGAAGGAGATCAAGAGCCTGCGGGAGAGCTGGGGGATCCGGCCCTCCTTTAAGATGGTGGATACCTGCGCCGCTGAATTTGACGCTGAAACGCCCTATTACTACTCCACCTACGATGGAGAAAACGAGGCGGAAGACAGCGGAACCGGAAAGCGTAAGGTGCTGGTACTGGGCTCCGGGCCGATCCGCATCGGTCAGGGCATTGAATTTGACTATTGCTGTGTCCATTCGGTGTGGGCGCTGAAGGCTCAGGGCTGCGAAACCATCATCATCAACAACAATCCGGAGACTGTCTCCACGGATTTTGACGTGGCGGATAAGCTTTACTTTGAGCCCCTGACCCCCGAGGATGTGGAGAATATCGTGGAACAGGAGAAGCCCTGGGGCGCGGTGGTGCAGTTCGGCGGACAGACCGCCATCAAGCTGGCCAAGGCGCTGACCGATATGGGCGTACCCATTCTTGGAACCTCCTCCGACGGCGTGGACGCAGCTGAGGATCGCGAACGGTTCGACGCCATTCTGCGACAGTGCCGCATTCCCCGGGCGGATGGAAAAACGGTCTTTACCACGGAAGAGGCTCTCGCCGCCGCCAATGCGGTGGGCTATCCCGTTCTGGTACGCCCCTCTTATGTGCTGGGCGGTCAGGGAATGGAAATTGCCTACAATGACCGCAATATCATTGAGTTTATGCGAATCATCAACATGACGGTGCAGGAGCACCCGATTCTGGTGGACAAATACCTCATGGGCCGTGAGGTCGAGGTTGACGGTGTCTTTGACGGAGAGGATATCCTCGTCCCTGGCATTATGGAGCATGTGGAACGGGCAGGTGTCCATTCCGGCGACTCTATTTCTGTCTATCCCCCCATTCATGTGGAGGAAAAGCACAAGGAAACCATTTTGAACTATACCAGAGATCTGGCCAAAGCCCTGGGAGTGATCGGCCTGATCAACATTCAGTTTATTCTCTATAATGACGAGGTGTTCGTCATTGAGGTCAATCCACGCTCCTCCCGTACCATCCCTTACATCAGCAAGGTGACCGGCGTGCCGATCATTGAGCTGGCCACCAAGGTCATGCTGGGAGAAAAATTAAAGAATTTGGGCTATGGAACAGGCGTCTATCCCGAGGCGAAGTACTTCGCGGTGAAAATGCCGGTCTTTTCCTTTGAAAAGCTCACTAATGTGGATACCGGCCTGGGGCCGGAGATGAAATCCACCGGCGAGGTGCTGGGGTTGGCGGAATCCTATCCTCAGGCGCTGCTGAAGGCCTTCAAGGGAGCGAATATGCGGGCCCCGAAAAAGGGCGGGCGAATCATCGTCACCGTCAAGGACGAGGATAAGCCGGAAATTGTCGGAATTGCCCGGAGCTTCGCGGATATGGGCATTGAAATTCTGGCAACCCAGGGAACCTGCAGCATGCTGCAGGATGCCGGAGTGGAGGCAACGCAGATATCCCGGGTTTCTGAGGCGCATCCGAACATCCTTGATATGATTTCCAGCGGTTCTGTGGATCTGATCATCAATACACCCACCAAGGGCCGCAAGCAGGATACGGACGGGTTTAAGATTCGCCGCTCCGCTGTGGAGCACTCCGTCGCCTGTGTGACGGCAATTGATACCGCCCACGCTATGCTGACCGTCCGGGAATTCGGGCGCAGCGAGGATTTAAAGCCCATCGATATCACCAAGATCTAACGATACAAGGAAGGACTGATTTGATGTCCCATCAGCTTGTGATCGTGCTCGACTTTGGCGGTCAGTATAATCAGCTGATTGCAAGGCGAGTGCGTGAGTGCGGCGTCTATTGCGAGGTAAAGCCTTATACCACGCCGCTTTCAGAATTAAAAGAAATGAAACCCATCGGATTTATTTTTACCGGGGGGCCCAACAGTGTCTATGAAGAGGGCGCGCCTCAGGTAGATGCGAAGCTGTTTGAATTGGGTGTTCCCGTGCTGGGGATTTGCTACGGCTGCCAGCTGATTGCCCACACCCTCGGCGGACAGGTCACCGCCGCCACCGAGGCCATCGCCCGTGAATACGGAAAAACCATGACCCGTTACGATTCCTCATGCAGGCTGTTTCAGGGGCTGCCGGAGCAGGGAATTTCCTGGATGAGCCACGGCGATTATATGGCCAAGGTCCCTGATGGGTTTGCCCTCACCGCTTCCTCCGCCATGTGCCCCAATGTGGGCATCGCCGACGAGGCCAGGGGGTTCTACGGTGTGCAGTTCCACCCGGAGGTGAACCACACAGAGAACGGCATCCGGATGCTGCGTAATTTCCTCTTTCAGGTCTGCGGGGCGAAGGGCGACTGGACCATGGGCGATTATCTCAAAACCGCCGTTGCCGCGCTGAAAGAGAAAATCGGAGACGGCAAGGTGCTCCTGGCGCTGTCCGGAGGCGTGGATTCCTCGGTTGCGGCGGCGCTGCTGGAGCGTGCCGTCGGAGATCAGCTCACTTGCATTTTTGTGGATCACGGCCTTCTTCGCAAGAACGAGGGAGACGAGGTCGCGTCTGTGTTTGCAGACAAGCAGGGGCATTTTATCCGGGTGGATGCAGAAGCGCGGTTCCTGACAAGGCTGTCCGGGGTCTCAGACCCGGAAACCAAACGTAAAATCATTGGCGAGGAGTTTATTCGCGTCTTTGAGGAGGAAGCGAAAAAAATCGGTGCCGTGGATTTTCTGGTGCAGGGAACCATCTACCCCGATGTGATTGAATCGGGAACCGGAAACGCAGCTGTCATCAAAAGTCATCATAATGTGGGCGGTCTGCCCGATTATGTGGATTTCAAGGAGATTGTGGAACCGCTGCGCCTGTTGTTTAAGGACGAAGTGCGTCAGTTGGGGCGTGAGCTGGGTCTGCCGGATTATCTGGTCATGCGCCAGCCTTTCCCTGGACCCGGGCTTGCCATCCGCGTGATCGGAGAAATTACCAGAGAGAAGCTGGATATCCTGCGGGACGCGGATTATATTTTCCGGGAGGAGATCGCGAAGGCAGGGGAAGACAAAAATCTCAACCAGTATTTCGCGGTGCTTACCAACATGCGCTCCGTGGGCGTGATGGGCGATGGGCGCACCTATGACTATACGCTGGCTCTGCGCGCCGTCACCACCACGGACTTTATGACAGCGGACTGGGCCAGGATCCCCTATGAGGTGTTGGATCAAATCTCGGTTCGTATCGTCAATGAGGTCAGATGTATTAACCGTATTGTCTACGATGTGACCTCCAAGCCTCCCGCGACTATTGAGTGGGAATAATGCATGCATCTCCGCAAACCCTTGATACATAAGGGTTTGCGGACTTTAATTTTCTCCGGAGGTACATAAAAGGTACACGAAAGGGGCTAATATAAACTTTGCAGCTTATCTGCTACCTCGCCTTGTTTGTTCGGGTAGAGATGAGAATAAGTCTGCAAAGTCGTTTTGATGTCTTCATGCCCTAAGCGTTCGCTGATCAGCAACGGAGAAAACCCCATTTCAATCAGGAGGCTTGCATGGCTGTGCCGCAAGTCATGAATCCGTATCACCTTTACGCCGCTTTTTTTGCAACCTCTGTTCATTTCGTGTTTCAGGTAGTGCTTTGTGACGTTGAATAGCCGTTCAGTCGACTCGTAGGCCACCAGCTTTTCAGCGTATGATTTTATCAGGTCACATAAAAATGGCGGCAAGGTAATCTTGCGTTTACTTTTTGGGGTCTTTGGTTCGAGAATTAAATCCTCATTGTCCAGACGAGCATAGTTTTTGTTAATGGATACTGTTCTCGCTTCAAAATCGAAATCGTCTAAAGTCAGGGCAAGCATTTCGCCTGATCGCATTCCGGACCAGAACAGGAGGTTAAACACGGTTTGAGATACAACCTTATCGCTGATTGCTTCCATAAATTCCTTGAATTCGTCCACAGTCCAGAAATTCATGCAATCTGCATTTTTCTTGCCCATAGCGCCGCATACCCGAGCCGGATTTTCTGATAGCTGGTAGTATTTGCAGGCAAAGTTGAAAATTGCGGAAATCTGATTATGCACTGTTTTTAAGTAAGTTTCGCTGTAGCGTTTTGGATTCGAAATCAATGTGGTTTGCCACTTTCGAATTGTGGTAGCTGTTATCTTATTAAGCGGCATTTTACCGAAATATGGGATCAGATGGGAACCTATCAGGAACTCCTTGCCTGAATATGTGGTTGGCTTCAGACGGGCCTTGCAATCCTCCATATACAAATCCACTAAGGAAGAAAACAACATATCGCAGGAAGCCTTTTCTTTGCTTAAAAACTCCGTTTCATATGCTCTTGCCTCTTTTTGCAATCGGAATCCCTTTTTCTTTTTTTGCCTTTTTTCCCCTGTCCAATCTGTAAAGACAAATTTACAGTACCATAATCCTGTTTTTTCATCTTTATAAGTAGGCATTTTCTCACCTCATATCTATCACAAATTCGCCGGGGTATTTAGGCTTACAAGTAGATGTTTTCGTAAAAGTATCTGGCTGATATTTTTCCGGAGACTGTGATCTTACCTGATTTCTCTAAATCACAATTGAGTCTTCTGATGATTCTATATGCGGAGCTTCTCGATATGCCCAAGACTGCTGCCACATCGTTTGCAGATAAGAATTTTTTCTCCGTTGGATTTGAAGTATCAATCAATTTGTTAAAAGCCACAATGACCCTCCTTTCCGGTGTGGCAAACATTTGTCCTAAAATGCCCCTACATAGACCTATACGTTTTTACACTGGCCACACCAACAAGAATTTAAAATAAGATGTAAAACTATCAGTTACACGTGGTTATCAGGCCATTTCCTACGCCGAATTATCGCCGTGTATTTTCAGGCTGCCGCTGTGTGGCATTTAAACTGTGGGCACGCTCCTTGCGTCATCGCATACTATCCGCAGTTCCTGTATAACTCCTGAACCATGCTATGGAATTTTCAAGGTACAGAAAAAAGGCACATAGGGCTGGCCCTCCGGCCGTTTTCCCTATATGCCAATAAACAGGCAGGAATTTTTCGTGTTTCTGCATAATTCCAAAAAAATAAGAGACGCAAAAATGCATCCCTCATGAATTGCAGTATTCAGTTTTTAGTCTGAGCTCTCCTGGAAAATACAATATGTAGGTTTGCAGCCTTGACGAAACCCATATATTGTGCTAAACTGATTCTGTAATTGATTTTTGTGCGTTTCCCTTTCGAGGGGTATCGGGTTTTCCCGAATTGCACACGCCGTTAAGTTTGTATGTCGTCAGCAGGATACCTGTGCCTTTGGGCCGGGATATTGCTGGCTTTTTCTATTTTTCGGGAGAATATCCCTTTATAGCGAGAACGACAAAGGTTTACAGGTTTCTGTAAACGCCAGTATTTTGGCATTTTGTCGTTCTCGCTTTTTTTGTTGCCCAAACGCCGGTTTACGGCTTTGAGGATAGATCAGAAAGGCGGTAATGCAAATGAATGTCAGAAAAAAATGGAAGCCCGGCGGCCGGCAGCGTGGCCGAACAGTCACCGTGAAAGGGGTGGAAACGCGAAGAAAAGACAACATCAGTGATCAGAGTGAGCAGGTTGAGGCCATCCCGCCTCTTGTTCCCCGTAAGGTTCGGAAGGAGGAGTAACATGCCTGTGCTTCAAGCACCGGCGTATCAGCCCCTTGTCCTTGTGGACACGGCTAATTTGCCGGAAAAAGAATGGCTGGAATATCGCCGACAAGGAATCGGTGGCAGCGACGCCGCTGCGGTCCTTGGCATTTCACCGTTCCGAACGGCACGAGACCTGTTTTACGACAAGCTGAACATCGTATCCCCGGAGGATGATATGGCAAACTGGGTCGCAAAGAAAATGGGGCACCTACTGGAGAATCTGGTCGCGGAGATTTTCCACGTCAAGACCGGGTTTCGGATCTACCAGGTCAAAAAAATGTTTCAGCATCCGGAGCACCGCTTTATGCTGGCGGATATCGATTTTTTCATCGAGCTTCCGGACGGCGCCACGGCTATTCTTGAAATTAAAACGACCAACTACAACGCTAAGGACAAATGGTGGTATCGCGGTGAAGAAATTGTTCCCGCATACTACGAATCACAAGGACGCCATTACATGTGCGTCATGAACGTCGATCAGGTGTACTTCTGCTGCCTGTACGGAAACAACGAGGACGAAGTCATTATCCGTCATATTACCCGCGACTTGATGTATGAATCGGAGCTGATCGCGATGGAAGAAAATTTTTGGATCAATCATGTGCTGGCCCAGGTTCCGCCGCCCTACACCGAGGACGGGGACCTGATTGAGGAAAGCCTGCGCCGGCATCTCGGCGCGGCAGACGAGAAAGCGCCGGCAGTTGTTCTGAACATGGGACTGACCACCAATCTGATGCGTTACCTGGAGCTGCAAAAGGAAAAGCAGACGGCAGACGCTCAGGCAAAGGAGCTTGACAGCCAGATGAAGCGGCTGCGCGCCTTTATCCTTGAGGAAATGGGCAGAAGCTGCACCGCTGTCTGTGAGAGCGGCGGGACGAATTACACGGTGACCTACAACCCGGTGCGAAAGCAGGAAATCAGAAAGGAGGATCTGGTGCGTCTGCGCCTGCAGCTGCCGGAGGTCTACGAGCGGTTCGTAACGGTCTCCGAGAGCCGGCGATTTTATGTGAAGAAGAGCAGACCGGAAGCGGCCTAACGCTTTCTTCGGAAAGGAGAATCTATGAAAGAAACCAAGGTACACGCGCGCGGTATCGGCATTTTCAGCGTGATCACCGCTGTTCTGGCGGCGCTGAAGCTGGCCGGACTTGCACATTACGGCTGGCTGTTTGTAATGGTGCCGCTTCTGCTGGGCATTGCGATCCAAACCGTTATCTTTCTGCTTGCCCTGTCATGGATCAAGTGGCACAACGGGAGGAAATGCAGACGATGAGCTATATCGGTATCTATGACAAAACCATTTTTTTCAATCCGGTAAGCAAATACTGCGTACTTGTCATCAAGACGGACGATAAGAACATTCCGCCCAATGCACGCAGTACCTATCGGCATACGGATCACCTGATTCGGTTTACGGCTGTGGGCTACGATCTGCCCCGTACCGACGCGGTGAAGCTGGAGCTGGACGGTGAATGGAAAACGGATGACAAGTATGGCTGCCAGCTTCAGGTGGAGCAGTGGAAGGAGATCATCCCGCCGACCAGAGACGGCGTGTACGGATACTTATCCTCCGGTCTGCTGAAGGGTATCGGGGAAAAGACCGCCGCCGCCATCGTGGACCGTTTTGGCGTTGAAGCACTGGATATTCTGGAAAACCAGCCGGAGCGCCTGCTGGAGATCAAAGGCATTACGGAGGATAGGCTGAAGGACATTAAGGCGTCCTATGCCGAAAGCCGGATGCTGCGGGATATCATGACGCTTCTCTCTCCGTTCCAACTGACGCCAAAGGCCGCGCAGAAAATTTACGAACATTTCGGTCCCACCAGCCTGGACATTTTAAAAGAAAGCCCTTTCGCGTTATGCCAGGTTCCCGGGTTCGGCTTCAAGCGAATCGACGCGATTGTCCGCAAGACAGATCGCCCACTAAACGACCCCATGCGCATCCGCGGGGCGATCTTCTATGCGCTGGACGACAGCAAAAGCAAGGAAGGGCATCTCTATCTGGAGCATGAAGCGTTGATGAAAAGCGCGTTCACGCTGCTGAATGAAAAGATCCTACTTCCCCAGATGCGTGTGCGCCATCAGGAGATCGAGGACGAACTGAAGAATATGTTTCTCTGCGGCGATGTGGTATCGGAGCGTGAAAATGTTTATCTGCCGCGTGCCTATGAATTGGAGGACGAAACGGCAAGGCGAATCAGCTGGATTCTAATGGAGGAACCACCAAAAATTAGCATTACTCGGACACTGGAGGAAATCAAGCGGCAGCTTGGTATCATCCTCTCCAAAAAGCAGGAAGAAGCCGTTGAGATGGTATTCCTGCACAACCTGAGCATCATCACAGGTTCTCCCGGCACCGGCAAAACCACCGTACTGAAAACGGTGCTTGAGGTCTATCGAAAGCTATACGATACTGGAAAAATTCTGCTTGCGGCTCCAACTGGCCGCGCCAGCCGCCGTATGGCCGAGAGCACGGGGTTTTCCCAGGCACAGACGCTGCACAGCGCGTTGGGGCTGCTGGGAGAGGACGCCGAAAACAGCTTTCAAAAACGTAAGGGGCCGCTTGACGCTGATTTGCTCATTGTCGATGAGTTTTCCATGTCTGACATGTGGCTTACCAAACAGCTATTCTCCAAAATAAAACCGGGGGCAAAAATTCTGCTGGTAGGTGACGCAGATCAGCTGCCCAGCGTCGGCGCCGGAAACGTATTCCGGGAGCTGATCTGCTGCGGGCTGATTCCCGTGACCGTGCTGGATGAGATTTTTCGCCAAACCAAGGACAGCCTGATTGCCCACAACGCCAAGTTTATTAACGAGGCAAAAACCAGCCTGTATTACGGCAATGATTTTGTATTTATTAAATGCAAGACCCAGCCGGAAGCCGCCGCTGCAATCCAGAGGATTTATTTTGATGAGATTGCAAAAAGCAGTATTGAGCAGGTGCAGATTCTTTCCGCGTTCCGCTCTGATGGTGAGGCTTCGGCGGAAAAGCTGAATGAAGTCATCCGTGAGAGAGTCAACCCGGCAGCGGAGGATGTTGCCGAGCTGAAAGCTGGACTCCGTCTGTTTAGAGTGAATGACCGGGTGATGCAGACGAAGAACAAAGGCGAGATATCCAACGGGGATGTTGGCTTTATCCGGAAAATCTGCAGGGATGCTTCCGGAAACGACCGTGTCCTGATTGAATTTACCGACGACCGCGCCGTGGAGTACGGTGCCGAGGACATGGGTACTATCGAGCTGGCTTACGCCATGACGGTACACAAAGCGATGGGCAGCGAGTACGAAACGGTGATTGTTCCGATTTTGTCGGCGCATACCATCCTGCTCTATCGCAATCTGGTCTATACCGCGATTACACGCGCCAAGCGCCGGGTGTTCCTGGTGGGGCAAAAAGATGTGCTGTTTATGGCGATTCACCGCACGAAAATCGATAAACGAAATACGCTGCTGGGTCAGCGGATTGCCCTGTATCATAAGGTGCTTGTCAAAAAGCAACAGGACGGGCAGGTCGCCTGATCAGAAAAATTTATTGTTGAGGATGAGATGCGTGTGCAGAAAACAGCACCGGCATCTCTTGTTTTTTATGAAAGGAGATTTTTGATCATGAATGAAAGCAAAAATGGAAATCTGATGTACGACGCGGTTCCATCAGTGGCTGCGCTCAACAGGGTGCCCGGTTTCGATCCCCGCAAATTTCTGAGGAAGGTCGTGTCCGAAACCACGAAGGAAGAGATTTTGAAGTTGGATCTCAAATACAAGAAGCTCTGGTTCCGGCTGGCATATCCCGCAGGGCGCATCAGAATGAGTGCCCTGCGTATTACCGACCAGCTTGCCATCATTGAAGCGCGGGTCTATTTTGACAAGAGCGATTCTAAGCCGGTGGCGAGCTTCACTTCCAGTCGCAGCGTCAAGGACACACCGGGCGGCCTTTATGTACAAGCCGCGCAGTATGAGGCACAGGACGTGGCGCTCACCGATGCAGGCTTCGGCCTGCAGTTCTGTGACGTCAGCCACTCGCCCGGAGAGGAACGCTTTGGGACGGAAATTCCGGTGCAGGCGGTATCAGATACAGTGCAAAAGGAGCCTTTGACACAGGTATCGGCACCCGTAGAGCAGTCTGATGCTTTGACCTCTTCGGAAACCCCTGCCTCAAAACAGGAGAAAATGTCAGAAACGCCGCTAACGCCGACCCCGGTGCAGGCAGTTTCTGAGCCAACGCAGTCCTGTGCGGTAGAAACGGCAAATTTACAGCCTGAACGGGAGCCGGCTGAAGAACCGCCTGCTGCCGAGCCAGTCGAAGCGACGGCTCCTTTCGGTGAGGAAGCGGCTGCTCCTGCCAGCTCTGCGTATTTATCAGATGAGATGACCGAGGAACGGAGCTCCGCAGAAGAACCACACAGAGCAATTGTGACGGATTTTCCTGTAGAGGCTGTCCAGACAGAACCGTCTGCGGCAGAAATAGAAGAGCCAGCGATGGAACAGGCTGCCACTCCCCGCTACACGCCGGATATGCCGATGGAGGAAATCCTTTCGTTAATGACGCTGGAAGAAGCGCAGAGCCTGATTGTTGATGTGGGTACCTGCAATGGCTGGACGATGGCGCAGGTCGCCGACCGCAGAGCCGCGAGCCTGAAATGGTATGTCTTTGGCTACAAGGGCGACAACAATATTCTGAGAGCTGCTGCGCAGATGATGCTCGACTTCACCACAGAACAGAAAGCCAGTTAACAGGTCCCCCTCAAAACAAAGGGGCGGCGTAATGAGAGGGGGTGTTGCCTATGTATTCCTGCCCGCAGGATTTTCCGTTCGGCATTCTGGACGTTGTGGAACTGCTCCGACTGAAAATCAGGCGGCGTCAGGCAAACAGTATCTATGTGGATTGTCCGATCTGCGGAGATAAACGCGGCAAGATGAATGTGAACTATGCAAAGAATGTCTGGCGCTGTAATTACTGTGACGAAGGCGGAGGAATGCTGGCACTTTACGCGAAGGTGTATGGAATCAACATCTCTGAAGCCTATCGGGAAATCTGCGAGGCATTGCAAACAGGAAGCTTAGCGCCGACCTATGAAGTAAAGAGGCCGGCGCCGGCGGAGGAAATGCGAGAGGTCTCCCAGTCGGAGTGCGCCGGTATTCAGGAAATTCACCAGACGCTTTCCCTGCTGTTCGGTATGCTGTCCCTATCTGAGACGCATCGGGAGCACCTTCGTATAAAACGCGGCCTTACCGACGCGCAGATTGACGAGCTTGGCTACAAAAGCACACCACCGCCATGCCTGTGCCGTTCCTACACGGAGCGGCTGCTTGCACAGGGCTGCACCATACAGGGCGTCCCGGGTTTCTATTTGGATGCGGACGGTAAATGGACAGTGAAGTTTTATAAGCGCACAGCAGGGATTATTATCCCCGCACACGGAATTGACGGCCTGATCCGCGGTGCTCAGATTCGTTTGGATGTGCCCATCAAGGACAAGGATGACCCACCGGACAAGGAAGGAACAAAATATCTCTGGCTGTCCTCCTCCAATAAAAATATGGGGGTCACTTCCGGTAGTCCGGTCCATTTCGTCGGCAACCCGTTTTCCCGAGTGGTTTATGTGACGGAGGGCTGTCTGAAAGCGGATGTCAGCCATTATCTGATGAACCGTTCCTTTGCCGCGACGGCGGGAGCCAATAATGTCAGTCAGCTTGGACCGCTCTTTGCGCTTCTGGCGCAAAACGGTACGGAGATGATTGTGGAAGCGGAGGATATGGATAAATTCAGAAATGACAAGGTGACCAAGGGCGCGTCAAAAATTTACCTGATGGCGCGTCAGTACGGCATGGAGTGCAGGCGGTTGACCTGGAACCCCAATTACAAAGGAATTGACGACTGGCAGCTTGCGCTCCGCCGCAAAGATTTATCAGAAAAGGAGGATAGAACTATGAATTTCAAACAGCAGTACCTCTCCGGACAGTGCAATTTTCACCGCATAGAGGATTGTGTAGAGGCATGGCATAAGGCCCCGGAAAACGGAATTGGCCTGGTGGAATTTCTGGGCCTGACCGAACAGGAATACGAAAGCTGGCTGAAGGACGGAAGCGGTGAAACGCTACTGCGGCTGCTGGAAGCACAGCGCCGGCATCAGCAATTCCGCATTTATCAGCTGGAGTTTACGGACAGCATGGAACCGAAGCCCTTCGCGTTTCTCGGTATTGAGGCGCTGCACAAGGCGGGGTATCAACAACCGCCTGCCGCGCAGTACCGGTTGGTGTGCGATTCTGAGCTGGTCAGTCCGGCAGCGCAAACGGAAGAAGACGTGCTAAGCCGGATTTTCAACCTCTATAACGACCAGCTCCCGGAAGGGTATCCGGGACGCAGCGTCTCCCCGTCTGATGTGGTGGAGTTGTACGACGAAGAAAAACGCAGTTATTTTTACTGCGATGTAGATTCGTTTGTTCCAGTGAGGTTTTCACCGTTTCTGGCGCTCCCCATGCCGGAACATACATCTGCCGACCATACGAATACCGATAATGGAGTGTAATCAGACGAAGGAAGAACAGATTAGAGCCATGCTGTCTGACTGTGAGGATCTTGGTGCGGATATTCGCCCACGGCTTGAACGGGGATATTTCACAGCGACTGCTTGGATAGTACCGGATGACCCCGCCGCATGGCAAAAAGCAGAGATTGTTCAGAACCGGATCAAAGCGTTGTCAATGCAATACCCCAATGTGGTTTGCTATGGCGCGGATGCCGACAGCACGCTGGTCTATGCGATCTGAACCAAGTAAAAAGAATGGCACGATGCGAAACGCTTTCGCATCGTGCCTTCTTACTTTTAGGAAGGAGAACATTATGGGTGTTTTTTCAGAAATGAGCATGGAAATGAACCAATGGGATCTTGAAACACCAGCGTCTGACGGAGAAATACAGCCGTTTAATCTGGAGCCGCCCGCCGATGATACAACGGTGACCGGGCAGGAGATTTTTGACGATGAAGCGGCACAGCAGGCGGAAGCTGATAACGCGCCCGCAACGCTGGCCCACCTGTTGGGGCAATCGGAGCCCGATGAGGAAAAAGCGGAGGAAGATGCCGAGTGCCCGGAAGAAGAATCCGGCGAAGAGGTTCAAAAGAACGCTGAGCAGGAATCCGCCGAAGAAGCGCAAAAACGCGCGGAGCATGAAGCTGCCGAGGCAAAGCGGAAAGCTGAGTGGGAAGCCAAGCAGCAGGCCAAAAAAGATGCAGAACAGGCCGCTCTCCAGAAGCTTGCCGGTATGGGTGACGATGAAATTATGATGACCTCCATGCAGCGCGTTGGCGACGATTCGGAACGCCTGACCCGCCGCAACATGAAGGTCTGCATCACAGAACATATCCAGACGCTGTGCCTGAATGAATCCTCTTTCGCGCGGATGGCGATGCACCCCCGCAAAGGGATGATGCACTGCTTTTATTACATCAACCGCAAGGCGCGTGAGTTTATTGAGCAGGAAATGAAAGATAACGATGTCAAGCCGGATAACGGCGTTTACGGCGGCGATGTGCCGGACGACCTGTGCTACCGGTGGGCCGAGGATTACTTCCGTGACCCCGACGCTCCGGAGGATCAGGAAAAAGAGGAAAAATTCGTTCCGAAGCCCTATATGGGCAAATACACTTCAAAGGCTAAATCCAAGAAGGCTGCGGAAAAGAAAAAGCCTGAAAAAAATCCGGAGAAGAAGCCGGAGAAAAAGGAAGCGGGCAGCGGGCAGTTGTCTTTCAGCGATCAGATTTCCTTTCTTGACCTGAGCGAAGGACAGAAGGCCAGCTAATGAGGACAAAAGGAGCACAAATGAATGATTGCATATAAAGGTTTTAATGCCGGCCTGATCTGCCGCGGATATCAATTCGTGATGGGCCTGAATGTGACCGAGAAGGCAAACTGCAGGGCTAACGGCTTTCATTGCGCCGAAGACCCGCTGGATTGCCTGAGCTACTATTCCAACCTGGACGGGGCGGAGTATTACATCGTGGACGCCCGCGGCGATCTGGACGAGGATGAGATTGATTCTAAAATCGCCTGCACGGAAATCACCATCATCAAAAGACTGACGAAGGAAGAGCTGTTCCTGCACGGACTGGCGTACATGGTTGATCACCCGCTTCGGAAATGGAGCAGCCATGTTACAAAGGACAACGCCCGGACATCCAGCGGCTATGCCTTTGTGCGCGGTATTGACCCGGCAGCCTCCGGTAGGCTGGGAGATATTCTGGCCTTCGCCAAGGAGGAGCCGGACAATGGAAAAATCACACAGGTAGCCCTGACCCGGGTGGACGGCGAAAAAGTGCTGCCCGGCGTCTGGTATGGGGTGGACTTAACGGAGAGAAAGGTGAATCCGGTTTGAAGAAACAAATTCTTGCGGGAATGAAGCGGCTGAAGGCCACGGCACACATGATGAAGCTGGCCGCCGAGGATATTCCGCGAAAGGAAAAATCCTGGTATGGGCACGAATGCGAGATATTCAAGCGCGCTATGTACCTGCGCTGTGCCGTGAAGGATGAAATTCTCAGGGTGGCGCTCTTTTTCCCGGAGCATATGCGCCTTGGAGGAAGAAATCCCTCCTATGAGGTATTCGTTTCAAAAAAGGAGCGGCAATTTATTACCCATGATTTCCTGAAAGAAAAATGGCGGGAGGCAAAACTGGATTTGCTAGACTGGCCGAGTTCATCCTATCACTCACATGAAAAATGGATCAGCAAAGCGGATGATGCCGTCATCAGGATCTATCTTGGCGGCGAACGCGGCGGCTATGAGGGTCTGCTGGACTTCCAGAGGAAGATTCGAACCGAGCAGTTGGAACGGCGCCATAAAAAAGAAACCGACCCATGGGACAAGGACCTCTCACAGACGGCAGTGTTGCCCAAGGACTGGAACCGCTGGGTGGATAAGACCGGCATCCGGCAGAATTATCTTTTCTACCACTACAAAAAAGGCGGGGCCAAAGAGGGCTATTGCACCTTCTGCGGAAAGGAGGTGCCCATTGCCGGGCACCCCCGCCACAACAAGGAGGGCCGGTGCGTCCGCTGCCGTCACGAGGTAACGTTCAAGGCAAACGGCCGGGCGGGCTTCTTCTTGACCAGGGACAACTACGTGTATCTGATCCAGCGCTGCAGGGACGGCTTTATTGTCCGTGAGTTTTGCGCGGAGCGGACCTACCGCAAGGGCGAGTACCAGACCCCAAGGGTTCCCTGCCGGGAGGTGCGTCGCGTGATTTACGATCAGCAGCTGGCGCCGCGGGCCTATTACTGGGGCAATTACAAACAGCGTAAAATGCGCTGGATAGCCTGCTCTCCTTGTAGTCCCTCCTGGGGAGGCAGTGAAGAGGGCCGAATCTATGGAAAGACCCTGCCGCATCTTGCGAAAAAGGAATTGAAGCAAACAGGCTTGGTTCAGTGGATTTATGACAAGGTAACGGTCGATCCCGAAAAATATCTCGCCGTGCTGAAAGAAGTTCCGCAGCTGGAACAGATTTGGAAAGCGGACCTGTCCCGGCTGACGAAGGAATGCATGAAGGAGTGCCATAACGTCCGTGACCGCATCCAGGTACCCGGAGCGCCCGGCCTGATCAAAGCTTTGGGGCTCGATTCGCAGGGGCTCCGTCGGCTGCGCGAACAAAACGGAGGCCATCGCTTTCTGGCGTGGCTGCAATATGAAAAGCACACCGGAAGGAGTATTCCCGACGAAGTGATTTCCTGGTTCTGCTCGGAGAACATCGAAGCAAGCGATTTGAAGTTTATCCGGGACAAGATGAGCATGGTCCAGATTTACAACTATATTTGTAAGCAAATGCCCCGCTTCCGCAAAAACAGCCGTGAGGTAGTGAACACCTGGGCGGATTACCTCTCCATGGCAATACGGCTGCATATGAACACGGACGATGAAATCATATTCCGGGCACGGAAGCTGCGCCAGCGCCATGACGAGTTAGTGCAGCGGTGCCAGGAGAAAGCGATTGATCTTCAGATTGAGGAGATTTCACAAAAATACCCCCATGTGAACGGCATCTGCCAATCGCTAAAGGAAAAGTACGAGTATACCGACCGGGATTACGCAGTGATCGCACCGGCCGGCGTGGAGGACGTTTTAATGGAGGGGCGCTTTCTGCATCATTGCGTGGGCAGCAGCGAGCGCTATTGGGACCGTATCGAGCGCAGGGAAAGCTTCGTGCTGTTCCTGCGCAGAGCGGGCGAACCGAAAACGGCCTACTACACGCTAGAAATCGAGCCGGACGGGACGGTGCGGCAAAAGCGGACTGAATTTGACCGTCAGGAGCCGGACATTGAAGAAGCCACAAAATTCTTAGCCGAGTGGCAGAAAGTGATTGCCGCGCGTCTGACCGCAGACGACCGAAAGCTGGCCAAAAGCAGTCGTGTCATGCGGGCGGAGGAGTTTGCACAGCTCAAAAACGACCGGGTGATTATTCACACCGGGCACTTGGCGGGCAGGTTGCTGGTAGATGTGCTGCTTGCCGACCTGATGGAGAACACCGAGACGCTTCCTGCACAGGAAATTCCTGCAGCCGCGTAAAAAATCAAAACTCCCGGACGCGTCAGATTGGAGCGCCCGGGCAAAGGAGGATGTTTTTATGGTACAAAAGAAACTCATTTACTCAATCAGCGGTTATCGGTATGCACCGGAGAGCTTTCGCGTTTACAAGGGCACTGAAAAGGGCGGACGGGAGGAAATTCCGTTGTCCGACGACCAGAGAAGTACCTTGGGTTACCTGTATCTGACGCAGGGCGGTGAATACGCAATAGCCTATATCAAGCGTGTCGAGCGGGAACGGGAACATAAGAGCCGGCTTTACATGACCTACGGCTTTTTGACGCAGGAAGATCCCAGTACTTATCTGTTCTGCAAAGATATTCGCTGCCGCACGGACGCGCCGCTTTATTGGCGGATGTCTACACTACGTACGTTCAAAGAATTTCTGGAAAGCATCGGCGGCAGAGTGGAGCAATCCACGGAATGCCTGCTTGACGGGCAGTACCGTCCGAATGCCATCAGGAAAAAATACCTTACGGCAGATTACAGCCGCTCGGTTGTGATCTATCTCACAGTGATGTAATGGAGGATGTTTTATGAAACAACTTGGTAATCTGGCTATCGTGTGCGCCCAGCGTCCGGAGATATCGCTGCAGATACATGGCGGCGAAGTTTCCGTACATGTCGGTGAAACTCCCCGGTGCGAAACGCTGCATGCCGAATGGGAGGATGACGCTGCTATTACGCAGCTTATCCATGAACTCAATTTCGGCAGATATGCCACAATTGGAAAGGAGAAGAAAAATCATGATTAAAAGTCTCAATCAGCTAAAAAGGCAGTTTCAAAAAGGAACCAAATTTGTAATCACCGGCCACTGCCGTCCCGACTGGATCGGGCAGCGCCGCCAGGTAACGGTTTCAAACACGCAGGGCTTTTACAGCATTGTGCCGGGGGAGCCGGAACATAAGGTGTCTCTGGCAAACGGCGGACGCGGCTCCATACTCTGGTGGAGCAAAGCGCCCTTCTGGAAGTTTCAGGATGGTATCTGCGGACTGTACAGCAGCGATACACAGAGGACAGAGGAACATCTAATTATGGCCTTCCGTGTTCTGGAAAAGGAGGCGGTATAATGGCACAGCCGATTCACGAAAATCTGCGGGAACTCACCGATCAACTTAACCGCTACCGAAATGAGTATTATAACCAGAATGCGCCCAGTGTTTCGGATGAAGTCTATGACAGGCTTTTTGACGAGCTGGCGGAGCTGGAATGCACCCTCGGTATCCGCATGACAAATTCCCCGACGCAGACCGTTGGCTATCCGGTGGTCAGCAAGCTGGACAAGACCACGCATGCGATTCCTCTGCTCTCGTTGGAAAAGACAAAAAGCGTGGAGGATCTATGCGCCTTTATGGGGGATCAGCAGATCATGCTGATGTTAAAGCTTGACGGCCTGACGGTCAAGCTTACCTATGAAAACGGATATCTGGTGGAAGCGGCTACCCGCGGCGACGGCGAAGAGGGCGAAATCATCACCCACAATGTCCGGGCGATCAGCGGCATTCCATCTGAGATACCTTATCAGGACAGGCTGGTTGTTACCGGCGAGGCGCACATTCGCAGCAGTGACTTTGAAACGCTGCGCGCTTCTTTGATGGACAGCAATGGAAAACCCTATAAAAACGGACGAAATCTGGCTGCCGGCTCGGTTCGATTGCTGGATGCCGCCGCCTGCAAGGAACGGCAGGTCACGTTTATGCCGTTCGGCGTATTGGAAGGCTTTGAGGATACTACCAAATCCAAAAAGCTGCACCGGCTTGGGGAACTGGGTTTTCATGTCTGCAAGTATATGGTCAGCAACCGAAGGCTTACGCAGAAAGAGCTGGAGGATGGGATTCAGATGTTGAAGGAATATGCAAATGCCAATAACATTCCCATCGACGGCGTGGTCATGACCTACAATGATATTGCCTATTCCCAGTCCTGCGGACGCACCGGGCATCACTACAAGGACGGCAAGGCGTTCAAATTCGAAGACGACCTGTTTGAAAGTAGGCTTCGGTATATTGAATGGACGCCGACCCGCAGCGGCGAAATTGCACCGGTCGCCATCTTTGACCCGGTGGAAATTGATGGCTGCGAGGTGAGCCGCGCCAGCCTGCACAATCTGACCTTCATTGAGGAGCTGGGACTTGTACCCGGCTGCCGGCTGCTGGTCTCCAAGCGCAACATGATTATTCCCCATGTGGAAGAAAATCTGGACAGGGGACTATTTCCCTTTATTTGCAATTTCGGCAAGGTTCCGTCCAAATTTCAGGAACAGTGGCTGGAGTATATGCGGGAATGTGCCACGCACTGCAGCAATGGAGCGTGCGACGGCGACGATCAGCACAAAAATGAGCAGGACACAAAGCACTGCACGTTCTGCGTGAAGAAAAAGGCGCGGAGCATGGAACTGCTTCAAGAGAATGTTTATCCGGCCGGTTGCCCCTGCTGCGGACATCCTACCCGGGTACATACCACAAGAGCGATAGTTGCAGGCGTAGAACGCATCACTAAAACACTCTTTTGCGACAATCCCACCTGCGAAATGCAGAGGCTACGTCAGTTTGTCCACTTTGTCAGCAAAAAAGCAATGGACATTGAAGGGCTCTCCGAAGCCACGCTGGAAAAATTGATCGGCTGTGGCTGGCTTCACGATTTCATGGACATTTATTATCTGGACGCTCATCAGGCCGAAATTGTGCGGATGGAGGGCTTCGGAGAAAAATCTTGGCAGCAGCTGTGGGATGCAATTCAGAAAAGCCGCAGCACAACCTTTGAACGTTATCTGATTGCGATGGATATCCCAATGATTGGAAATACCGCCAGCAAAGCGCTTTGCCGTCAGTTTGGCGGTAGTCTGGACGCCTTTGAGGACGCGGTCAATCACCTGTATGACTTTACGCAGCTTCCCGATTTCGGGGAAACACTGAACGACAACATCCACCGGTGGTTCGAGGAAGAAGAAAACCGATATTTATGGGAGGAGCTTCAGAAAATGATGAACATTGAAAAGCCGAATGTGAACGCTGTAAAGGAGAGTCAGGACAATCCCTTTGCGGGTCTTACCATTGTGGTGACTGGCAAAGTGGAACCGTATACCCGTGACGGAATCAACGCGAAGATTGAGTCGTTGGGTGCCCACGCAGGCGGCTCGGTATCCAAGAATACTAACTATCTGATCTGCGGTGAAAACGCAGGCAGCAAGCTGAGCCGTGCGCGAGAACTGAATGTCCCTGTGCTGACGCCAGCGGAATTTTTCCGCATGGCAGGCGAGTAAGAAGTATTCTGCGTGTTAGGAACACGCAGGTCAGTGAATCTAAGGGAGAGGGTCTTAGCAGGCTCTCTCCCTTTTATACGAAAGGAAGGCATGAACAATGAATGCGTTAACTAATGCTTTTTATAATGTTGCCTATAAATACCGGCTTCCCTTTTCGGCTGATGGTGTGGAAGAAAATCTTTCCGTGTGGAGGCAGAACAAGGAACCGCTTTTGCGGCTGCTGCGCCAGCACCCTTATTGGAACGAGCAGGAACTGGCAATTGTATTTGATCTGTCCGAGCAACGCGACATCGACCGAGATTCAGTAGATGAAAACAAATTTGAACTGCTGTTGCTTTCGGAACAGATTGATATGACCCAGGAGCAACGTGAGGACTTCCGCGCCGCTCTGGATGCTGCCACAGAGGATTACGCCTGCGTTCCTGACGAAAGCCGATTGGAAACCATTCGGCAGCGTGGAAAAATCAAATGCGCGCCCGGACAGAAGACCAGCCGCATTATTAACAAGCTGTGCCTGAAGCTGGGCTTTAACCAATATGAGGTTGAAAAGGTACAGTCCGTGGGAGACGGTACGCAGGCTCCGACTGTCAAGCTGATAAAGCCATATAATGCGGTATTCGCCCGCCTGGCGGACTCTCTCAATCCCGTCGTTATTCCAAAGACCGGTGTCCTTTCCGTCCATCCCTGTGACTTTCTTGAAATGTCAAATCAGGATGACAGTTGGCATTCCTGCCACTGCCTTGCGGACGGAGCCTGGAAGGGCGGCTGCCAGTCCTATATGGGCGATGGTGTCAGCATGATTTTCTTCACCGTGGACGAGGACGTGCATTCGGATTTCTACAAGGCACCGCGTATCACCCGCGAAATTTTTTGCTATAAGGACGGACTATTGATGCAGTCCCGCCTGTATCCCTCCAACGATGCCGATACGAGGGAATTGTATCGAAGTCTGATTCAGGGCACAATCGCCAAATGCCTGAATACCCCCAACCTCTGGATGACCAAAAAGGAACTTAATGAGATTCAGGGTTACTGGGAAACAGCCGAAAACGCCCTGCATTATACAGATTACGAAAACAGCTATGCAACCCTTTCCTTTTTAAAAGGCCAGGAGAGATACGACAAGCTTCTGATCGGCAGTCCCTCCCGCTGCTTGTGCTGCGGAGATATTTTCACAGAACACCATGCATTGAAGTGCGGATGCGAGTCGGTCGTGGTCTGCAGAGACTGCGGAAAAACAGTGCGGCTATATCTGGCCGAATATCTGGACGGCGCGTTTTACTGCAAAGACTGCGTGCATAGATGCACAGCCTGCGGGGACCTGATTCGCGGCACGGTGTACCCGGCCTTTGACCGCTCCGGCGAGCTGGTACAGGTTTGCCGGGACTGCTACACAGCGATTGGGGAAGCATGCGGCCGGTGCAGTGTGCGCTGCGCCTGCGCGGCCTTTCAGGGCAACCGGTTTTGCCCACACACAAGACTGTTTCAGGCCGCGGCCTAAAAATATGAAAAGAGGTGTTTGATATGAAAGAATTCAATAAAAAAACAGAAGATGCCGAAATTTCCTGCCCGCTGGATTTTGAGCGGATTCTGCGTCTGCCGCAGAAGGAACTGAAGGCGGTGCTAGCGGAAGATCTGCGGGGACGTGGCTATGAGGTCAAAGTGAAAGGCGGCTTTTTATACGCGCCGGGCGAGCTGCCGGTGCTGCTGATCGCGCATCTGGATACTGTTCATCACTATCCGGTGAAGCATATCTGCTATTCCAGGGACGGAAAAATCGTTATGTCCCCGGAAGGCATCGGCGGCGACGACCGGGCCGGCGTCTACATGATTCTGAAAATCATCGAGCAGGCCTGCTGCCATGTGCTGTTTTGCGAGGACGAGGAAGCCGGCGGGCAGGGCGCGCAGAAATTCACCCGCAGCCGTATTGCCCCTGAAATCAACTATATGGTGGAAATGGACAGGCGTGGAGCCAATGACGCTGTGTTCTACGGCTGCGACAATCCGGACTTTACCGAATTCGTCTGCGGCTTCGGGTTTCAGGAGGCGTTCGGCAGCTTCAGCGATATTTCGGTGGTGGCGCCACACCTGGGGGTCGCCGCGGTGAATATCAGCGCGGGCTATTATAATGAGCACCGGACGCATGAGCACATCAATCTGGAGCATGTGGAAAACAACATTACCCGCATTCTCCGGATGGTTCAGACGCCGAGCCGGTGGTTTGAGTATATCCCGCAGAGGCAGCGCAATCTGTTCGGGGATTATGACTTTGAGCCCATGTCTATGCGTAGCTTTGATTATGGCGGCGACGGCGAAAGGCTTGCTTCCCAGCGCGAATCCCTGATGCGTCTGCCGGAGCTGGCTTATCTCGTCATCAACGGGCAGTGTATGGAAAGCTGCGCCCGCTACTACATCGACCGGAAAGGAAACGTATACGATTATCTGCCCGAACTGGATGCCGCTGT